>Ga0207701_10008000_pt1 | contig 10462 bp, 7 predicted proteins | sample KBSSwiSSwithPhiX_FD_184294 | JGI IMG/M metagenome (GOLD analysis project Ga0207701, IMG submission 184294) | Switchgrass rhizosphere bulk soil microbial communities from Kellogg Biological Station, Michigan, USA, with PhiX - S5 (SPAdes) (version 2) | ecosystem: Environmental > Terrestrial > Soil...
AGGCGCGCGCCCGCCGAGCCAGCCAAGGCAGCTCCGGTGGTAACGCCGGGGCCGCGTCCGGCCGCCGCGACTCCTCCATCCCTACCGCCACCCGCGCCACGCGAGTCGCGGCCGTCCGCTGACGGAAGTCGCACATGACCGCCAGGCCCGATCCGACTGAAGAGGCGCCGACCGGCGTCTTCGTGCGCCCGGTAGCCAGGAACCCAGAGGACACAGGGGCCGTGCTTGCACACCTGCCGGCGGTCCTAACGACGCGGGAGGCGGCAACGGCGCTGCGGATCGGCGTCAAGGAGGTCCGCAAGCTCGTCGATGCCGGCGACATACCGGCGGCGCGGTTTGGTCCGCGGCGCGTGATCCGCATCGCGAAGAGCGCGCTGGTGCGTGTCCTGCGCGGACGCGGAGGACGGAGAACGTAGGCCGGCGCCAGTCCCCGGATGCTACGCTCCGGCTCGTGCAAGTCGGTGCGGTGCAGGAGTGGAGAAGCAGCATGCCCGCATACCGAGACAAGAGAAGTGGGGTCTGGCGTTACCGGAAGCGCGTCCGTCTACTCGACGGAACCACGCCGCGCATCGAAGGGACGCCATCCCTGAACACGAAGCTCGCCGCCGAGCAGGCGGAGAGGGCGCACATCGAGCGCCTTCTTCGTGGCGAGCCGGACAAACCCAAGAAGGAGGTGCCGACGTTCGAGGAGTTCGTGCCGGAGTTCCTGGCGATCTGCCGCATGAAGAACAAGCCCAGCGAGGTGCAGACGAAAGAGTCGATCCTGCGCTGGCATCTTCTGCCGGCGTTCGGGCGGCTACGCCTGGACCGGATCAGATACGCCGAGATCCAGGACTTCGCCGCGAAGACCATCGAGAAGAAGCGCTCGAAGAAGACGGTCAACAACTGCCTGACCGTCGTGCGGCGACTGCTCGTCGTCGCGAAGAAGCGAGAGCTGATCGAAGCAGTGCCCGAGATCGAGTGGCTGAAGGCGCCGAAGCCGGATTTCGACTTCCTCACCTTCGACGAGGCGGCGCGGCTCGTGGCCGCGGCCGACCCGGAGTGGTCCTGCATGATCATCCTCGCCCTCAAGGCGGGACTCAGGCAGGGCGAGCTGCTCGCGCTTCGACGAGAGGACATCGATCTCGTCACGGGTCTGCTTCGCGTGAGGCGTTCGGTCACGCGTGGTTTCGTGACCGAGCCGAAGAGCGGGAAGGGGAGGGACATCCCTCTTGGGGACGAGGCGATCGCGGCGCTCAAGGCCGAGCGGCACCTACGGGGGCCGCTCGTGTTCTGCGATGCCGCGGGGCGGATGTGGAAGAAGAACGAGGTCAAGCATCCGATCTGGCGCGCCTGCCGCAAGGCAGGGCTCCGTCAGATCGGCTGGCACGTTCTTCGGCACACATTCGCGTCGCACCTCGTGATGCGTGGGGCGGCGATGAAGGTGGTGCAGGAGCTGCTCGGGCACGCCACGATCGAGATGACGATGCGCTACGCGCATCTCAGTCCCGACGTGCCCAGGCATGCGGTGAAGCTGCTCGATGGCCTCGGCAGCAGCGCCGCACCCGCACCAAACGCTGGGCGACAGGTGGGCGACAAGGGCCGTTTTGGTACTTAACTACTTAGAACTTTAGGTGGAGGCGCCGGGAGTCGAACCCTCGGCACGCAGACTCGGAATCCTTGAGGCATCACGCGGATTTGCGACCAAGGCTGCGGAGTTAGCAGAGGGTTCGGCTCTTCCGGCTGGCTCCGTTTCATTCCGGCTCACGGCATCGAAATCCATGCTTTCTGACAACGCCCTGACAACGGATCTGCTCTCGCTGGCGCATGGGTCGTTTGTCAGTGCGTTTGACGACAGCTGCGGGCGACCGCGGGGCGCCCCACCAGTCGCACGCAGCGAATCGTAGGGGCATCTGCAAGGCGCGGAGCGCGGGCCTCTCGACCATCATGTCGCGATACGGAGCCGCGCGCGCAATCGAGCGCATCGCAAAATACGCCAGATGGCTTATTGCGAGGACGATCTCGCGCGGCCGATCATCGCGACGGTTCCCTGGCATGGAAGTTCTTGTGCTGCCACGCGGAGGTAATCGAGCGATGACGAACCGCAGACTCTCGTCCTGGGCCGTACGGTCTTTGGTAGTTGGCGTGGCTGCGCTCTGGTTCCCAGCTTGCGGCCCGACGGAAGGCGGCGGCGGATCGGGCGGTTCCTCTCCCGGCACAGGAGTCGGCGGCTCCGCCGGCGCGGGGTCCGGCGGTTCCGCAGGCGGCGCGACAGGGGGCAGCACCGCCGGAACCGGCGGCCTCTCAGGTGACGCCGGCGCCGGCGGAATGGCGGTCGCGGGAACCAGTGGAGCGAGCGCCGGTAACGGAGGTGGCAGGGGAGGCCAGGCCGGCGGCGACACGGGCGGCAACGCTGCCGGAACGGGCGGCCGAGCAGGTGGCGGTGGCGCCGCTGGTACGGGAGGCGTCGGAACCGGCGGAGGGAGCGCCGGCACCGGTGGTGCCGTCGGCGGTCGGGGTGGCGGCGCCGGGGGAGCGGGTGGACGCGGCGGCAGCATGGGAGGTGCGGGCGGACGTGGTGGCAGTGCGGGCGCAGCGGGCGGAGGCGGCGGCAGCAGAGGGGGGGCCGGCGGTGCAGCGGGTACCTGCCAGCGGGGTCAAGTCGCAGCGGACGAGGTGCTGATAATCGGCGACTCCTACTTTCCAGCCGCTGGCGGCGAGATCGTCAAGGAGCTCCGGCGCCTGTCAGGCGCGAACTACCGGGATCGCTCCGTGGGCGGAGCGAAGATGGCCGCGATCATCAATCAGTACGACACCGCGCCCGCACCCCAGCCCAAGGTCCTGATCATGGACGGAGGCGGCAACGACATCTTGCAGAACCCGGGTTGCGCGCCCGGCTGTGCGCAGGAGATGCAGGCAGTAACCCAGGCGAGGGACTTCTTTCGGCAGGCGCAAACGGACGGCGTCCAGCACATCGTGTTCATCTTCTATTACGACATGCCGGTGATGAAGGCTGGTCTCGACTGGATGCGACCCATGATGGCGGCCGAGTGCCAGCAGAGTCCCGTCCCCTGTCACTTCGTCGACAATCAGCCACTTTTTGCGGGCATGGATGCGAGCACTTACACCACCGACGGCATCCACCCGACCGCGGCGGCGGCCGACATCATCGCAGGGCAGACTTGGTCCATCATGCAGCGGGATTGCGTGGCGCAGTGACCAGATCGTGCTCAATCAACCAGATGGCCGCGCCGGCACGGCTTCGCACCCCGAGCTTCTCGAAGATTCGCCCGACGTGAACCTGCACGGTGCGCGGCGAGATGTGGAGCTGCGCGCCGATCTCTTTGTTGGACTTGCCTCGGGCCAGCAGCTGCGACACCTCCAGCTCGCGCTCGGAGAGTCCGTGGGAGGCAGACGACGGGGCGCGGTCGGGTAGACCGAGCGCCGCCAGCACCGCATCCACGGCCTTGGCATCGAGACGTTTCGCGGCCACCTCCGCGACCAGCTCGCGCGCTATGACCTCCGGACCCAGCGCGGGCCGGTGTGGACGATCCTCGCTCATTGCGAACGCCATATCGGCCGCTGCCAACACCTGCGCCGTGCAAGACAGCGAAGGGGCGGCTCGGCGCTGAGGATACCCGGACGCGTCCAGGCGCTCGTGTGCCGCGGCAGCAATGTTCCCGATTTGTGCGAGCGGCACGATCGGGCCGAGCACCCGTCCCGTGTAGTGGCTGTGCAGGCGGACCCGCTCCCACGCCGTCCAGTCGAGCGGGCCGGGTTCGGCCCAGATGCCGTTGGGCACGCTCACGCGTCCGATGTCGTGCAGCAACGCGGCCAGGCGCAGCGCCCTCGTCTCATCGGCGCCGAGTCCGAGCTGACCGGCCGCTCGCTCCGCCAGCGCCGCGACGCCGGTGGAGTGGGCGAGGAAGATCGGGCTCTTGATGTCGGTGAAGATCGCGAGCGCACGGGCGACGTCCTCCATGCGCCGTTCGTCCGCGGACGCCACGGGCTCTGGCTCCAGCTGGAGAAAACGCTCGAAGATGTGACGATCCTCGATGGCCTCGAAGATGGGAACCTGCTCCTCGACGAACACCTTCGCGAGGCGCGGATCGAAATGACGGGCGGCGCGGCGGCGCACGACGGCGAGCGCACCGGCGCGTCCGCCGCGATGGTGCGCGATCTCGACGATGTGCCCGATCTGTTGCAGCCGTGTGGGCAGGACCATCGACTCGCCCTGCACCCGCCCAGGCACGCCGCGTCCGTCCCAGCGCTCGCACAGTTGGTCGAGCGCAGCCAACACGCGCGGCCCCACGCCGACCATATCCGCGAGGCGGATTGAGCTATCGCACATCGCGCGCTGAAAGCGCTCGAAGAGTGTTCGGTCCGTGAGGACCCCGGCGAAGACCTGCAGGCGGCGCGCGAGCGAGACCTCCGGCGCGATGCGACGAAACGCGTCCGCCGCGCTGCGAAGCGGGTCTTCGATGCTGAACATCGACATGCCGCTGCGCAACGAGCGATCGTCGCCGGCGCCCATCAGGCCTTCGTCATGGGCAAAGCCCGTGCAGCCGAGATTCGCCAGCAGGCTCACCCAGTAGGTGTCGCGGATCTCCTCGTCGCTCAAGCCCGCCCGCTTCCCCAACTCGGTCGCCAGCACCGTCGAGCGGACCGCCTTACCGTGCGGAAAAGCGCTCGAAATATCGAATACCAGCGACAAACGGCCGAGAAGCTCCGCGAGCCTGAACGCCATGCGGCCGCGAATGTACCTCAGCGAGTCCGCTGCCACGCGAGAGCCGCACTCAAATCGAGCGCCTCGCAGAATACGCCAAATGGCTTATTGCGAAGCCAACCACACGCGCCGGATCATCGCCGCTTCCTCGCGCCATCACACGGAGGCAATCAGCGATGATGACCCGCAGTGTCTGGTCGCCGGCAGCCCGGTCTATCGTATTCGGGATCGCTGCGCTCTGGTTCGCCGCTTGCGGCTCGACGGGCGACGGGACGGGCTCCGGCGGTTCTGGAGGCTCCTCTTCCGGATCAGGAGGCCGCGGTGGTTCTCCTGTCGCAGGATCAGGCGGCGGCTCCGGCGCCAACGCGACGGGTGGCGGTGCCGGCAGCGGGGGTACAGATGGTGCAGCCGGAACCGGAGCGCCGGGAACGGGTGGGGCATCCTCAGGAACCGGCGGCGGGGCCGGCGGCACCGGGACCGGCGGTGCAGGCTCGAGTGGCCGGGGCGGCACCGCGGGTCTGGCCGGACGCGGCGGAGCCGGTGGCGGTGCGGCGGGCACGAGCGCGCGCGGCGGAGCGGGCGGCGGGGCAGCTGGCTCAGCGGGCGCACAGTGCCCTTCGACCGCCACCGCCGCGCCAGGGAATACCACCAAGATGGTCATGGCGGGAGGGATGAATCGTTCCTACGTTCTTCACGTCCCGCCCAATTACACCGGACAAAAGCCGGTTCCGGTCGTCTTCGACTTCCACGGCCTCGGCGGAACTGGCACGAGCCAGATGAGCACCAGCAACTGGCGAAGCGTCGCCGACGCGCAGGGATTCATCATGGTCTATCCGAACGGCGTCGGGAACTCGTGGAACATGGGCCGCTGCTGCAACCCAGCCCAGCAGCAGAACGTCGACGACGTCGGGTTCACGCGGGCCATCATCAACCAGCTCAAAACCGATGCGTGCATCGATCCCAAACGCGTGTACGCATCCGGGTGTTCGAATGGCGGCGGGATGTCGTACAAGCTGGCGTGCGACGCCGCCGACGTGATCGCCGCCATTGCGCCCGTCGACTGCGACTGCGTCACCGGCTCTACGTCCAACCCGTCGTGCGCGATGTGCTCTCCGACGCGGCCGATCACCGAGATTCAGTTTCGCGGAACGGGCGACACGATCGTGCCCTACAATGGCGGCGAAACGCCGGTCGTCGCCGGCCTCGTCTTCCCCGGCGCGCAGTCGAACTTCATGACCTGGGGTCAGATCAACATGTGCAGCGGCTCGCCCCAGGTGCTGCCGAACCATGCGGCGTGCCAGACATACCCAATGTGCGGGGCCGGCGCCGAAACCACCCTCTGCGTTGCCCAGAACGGCACGCACTGCGGGAGTTACGCCTCGCTGAACATCGCCAACGTCGCCTGGGAGACGTTCCAGAAGCACGCGCTCCCTTAGTTTGCGACGGCGCTGCTCTCGAACAGGTCGACGCCGTAGACGTTCTGCGCCGATGACGGCGCAGGGCTCGCCGCTATCAGCCCAACGACTCCCGATAGGCCGCCGGGGTCAGGTGCTGGAAGCGGCGAAACACCTTCGAGAAGTGGCTGACGTTGTTGAGACCGCACGCGGTGGCGATCTCCTTGAGCGGCATGCGGGTCTGGACGAGGAGCCGCGAGGCCTCCTGAATTCTCACCTCCGTCATGAATCGACCCGGGGAAAGACCCGTGCGTGATTTGAAATAGTGGCTGAAGTGGCTACGGGTCATGCCGTGTTCGGCCGCCGCGTGCGCGACGTCGAGCGGTCGCGACGGATCCGCCATGACGCGTCCTCGCAGGGCTTCCAGCAAGCGCTCCCGCTCGCCGCTCCGATCGGACGGTGCTTGCGCGAACCGTTCATACGCCAGGACCAAATCGAACAGCGCCCGCTCGACATCGAAACGGTCGCGGAAGTCTTTCTGGAACGCGCCGCGCACGAGCCGCGCGGCCACCGCGACGAGGGGACTGTCGGGCGTCACCGTCACTACCGGTCCACTGGCCGCGACCTGGCTCGCGATCCTCTCGACCAGGTACGGGTGATACAGCCCCACCCAGCCGAACGTCCATCCCGGCGATCCCTCAGGTAGGTAATAACGGTGCCGGGACGGGACCGCGGCGAAGAACGCCTTTCCCGGAGGGATCCGTTGGGGAGGGCCTCCGCCCAGCTCGAAGCAACCCCAGCCTGCCAGTGTGAACTGGAAAAACGCGTACGGGGGCTCGCGGCGTCCGATCCGCTTCATTCCGTCCCAGTAATAGCGGCGCGGATCTGTTCGGGTCTCGACATTGCCGAAGAAAGCGTGGGACGCCGTCCACCAGTGTGGTCCGGCGCTCGGCGAGCGAGACGTCCGAACGAGCTGCTTGAGCAAGGGCGCCCATCCGGCCGGAGCCGCCGGCCCTGGAGCCCGTCCGGCAACGAGGTCGGACTTGAGCAGATCGAGCGAGAGCAGCCGCCATCGGGCGATTTCCGAGTCGGCGGCGGAACGCCGCGGGACCTTCACAAATCGACAATACTCCGAACATCCCGGCGGTAGCAATTCTGGTTTTCGAGGGTGTACACGCTATCGATGCGTACCTCGCTTATTCACAAACCGGCTCACCTGTTGTTCCTGGCGCTCATCGCGGGAGCGATCGCGAGCTGCGGGGGTGGCCAGAGCGGTCCCCGACCGGAGACCGACGACGATTTCCCGCTGCCGCTCGCGTCCGGCATGGCGCCCACACCGCCCATGGGCTGGAACAGCTGGAACAAGTTCGGTTGCAACATCAACGAAGACTTCGTCAAGCGCACGGCGGACGCGATGGTGTCACTCGGCATGAAGGACGCGGGCTATCAGTACGTGAACATCGACGACTGCTGGTCGATCGAGAGCGCCGCGCGCGCCGCCGACGGCTCGATTCAGCCGGATCCGGTCCGCTTCCCGAACGGGATCCAGGCGGTGGCGGACTACGTCCACGGCAAGGGGCTCAAGCTGGGAATCTACGGCGACCGCGGGTCCGAGACCTGCGGTCACCGGGCGGGCTCGGGCGGCCACGAGATGCAGGACGCAGCCACGTTCGCGATGTGGGGTGTCGACTACCTGAAATACGACAACTGCCCCGATCCCGGGCCGAACCCGGGCCCCATCATCCAGCCGGAATATCAGGCGATGCGCGACGCGCTCGACACCGTCGGCCGTCCGATCGTCTACAGCGTCTGCGCGTGGTCTTTCTACGAGTGGGCGAACGAGATGGGGAACCTGCAGAGAACCACCACCGACATCAAGAACGAGTGGCCATCGATCGTCGCCAACTTCAAGAGCAACCAGGCGGTGGCTGGCTACGCAGGACCCAACCACTGGAACGATCCGGACATGCTGGAGGTCGGCAACAGCGACAACGGTGCCGGCCCGGTCACCGACGTCGAAAACCAGAGCCACTTCAGCATGTGGGCGATCGCCAGCGCCCCACTCATCGCGGGCAACAATCTTTTCGACGTCAACTTGAGCGCGGCGACCAAATCGATCCTGACCAACACGGAGATCATCGCAGTCGACCAGGACGCGTTCGGCCTGCAGGGAGTGCGGGTCTGGCAGAACGACGCCGGCGATCAGTCGATATGGGCGAAGCCGCTGAATGCGAACGGCGCCCGCGCGGTCGTGCTGCTGAACGAAACGGCCGCGGCAGCCGACATGACGGTGAGCTTCGCCGACATCGGTCTCGGGCCTGGCAGCGTCATCGTGCGCGATCTCCAGGCACACGCCGACCTTGGTACGGCCAAGGACACCTTCACCATCAACGTCGCGTCGCACGGTACGGCGACGCTGAAGATCCTCGGCAACGAGCCGACGCGGCCGAAGGGATCGGCGTACCTGAGCGATTACACGCCAATCTATGCCGCCAACGGTCTCGGGCCCATCGAGCGCGATACGAACAACGGCGGCACGGCCGCTCGTGACGGCGTGCCTATCAAGATCCGCGGCCAAACCTTCAGCAAGGGGCTCGGGACCGCAGCGCCGGCGGCGGTCATCTATCGGCTTGGCGCCAAGTGCAGCCGCTTCTCCGCGACAGTTGGCGTCGACGACGCGACCAACGGACAGGGCTCGGTGCGCTTCCAAGTCATCGCCGATGGCGACGTCCTATTCGACAGCATGAACGTGACCGGGACGACGGCGCCCATGGTGATCGAAGTCGACATCACGAGCAAGCGCCGGCTCAAGCTCCACGTCACCAACGCCGGCGATGGCGCCGCACAGGATCGCGCGAGCTGGGGCGACGCCAAGGTCGAGTGCGAGCCCTAGCCTAGTTATTTCGGAGCGCTGATCTCGAACAGGTCGACGCCGTAGACGTTCTGGGCAAACGTCATAGTCCACGCGCCGGCAGCCGGCTGCGCGGTGGTCTCGTAGTAACAGAGCTCGGCGGCGTCACGCACCTGCAGCCACTGCGCCTGGTTCGGGTTTGGCGGCGAGCCGATCGCGATCCACTTCCGGTACGCGTTCGCGTGGTTGCGGTCGACGATGTACTGTCGAATTCGAACCGGGGTGGTCCATGGCAGGTTGTTCACGGTCAGCGATACGACGCTGGACTGACTGGCGTCGGCCTGACCACCATCGACGTGGTTGTAGACCAGGACCTGGACGGCGCTGCCATCGGCGCTGCGGGTGGCCGCCGCGCCCACGCCGTCGGCCGCCGTCCCGCCGCTGACGCTCAACTGCTGGTCGCCCATCTTGTGCAGCAGGCGAAAAGCGTTGAATGAGGGCTTGGCGACGTCGAACGACTCCGGGATCTTCGGATCGCCCTGGAGCAGCAGCCCGTAGTTGCCCTGCCGAAAGGCGGTCGTGCCGCCCGTGTAGATCTCTTCGTAGATGTCCGAGATCGCCCAGTAGCCGTATGCCGTGGGCGGCGGGACGGTGGTGTCGCTTCCGAGGCGGTGGATGATCTTGGCGATGTAGCTCGCCGCGACCTCGTTGTCGCGGGAGACGTCGGGCATCCAGCTGGGGCCGAACTCGTCGTTGAGAACCTCGCCCGTGAACTTCTTGCCGTTGATGACGGTGGTGTCGACGATGTTCATCACCTCCGCGTGAAAAGCGACGGCGTTCGTCACGTCGCCGATCGCCCCCCCGGGATCGTCGGCGTATCGATGGTAGGTCAGGAAGTCCAGCTTGGTTCCGGTGTTGATCGATCCGGCGATGAGCGATCGGAAGAGCCCGGGGACCTCGCCCGCCGAGGCCGCCGGACCGCCCACGCGCACACCCGGGTCGCCCTGGAGCAGCCCGGTGACGGTGTTCCGATAGAGCTCGAAATAGCCGGCGTCGCCCAGGGAGTACATCCACGAAGGCTCGTTCCACACCTCGAAGTACCAGTTGGTGCGGACCTCGTCGGCGCCGTAGCGATCCTCCAGGTGGCGGACGAATTCCGCCATGAACGCGATCCATTTCCCCCAATCGCCGGTTGCGCCAGTCGGCGGGCTGATGTTGGGAGACGCGTTGTTGTACCAGAGCTTCGTCTGCGTCTGAGTTGGATCTGACGCCAGGGCGCGCGGCGTGAAGCTGATCTCGACCATCGGGCGCATGCCGGCGGCGACGATCGCGTCGTAGATGGCGTCGACGCTCGACCAGTCATAGATCGGCCCGCCCGAGGCGTCCTCCGCGTAGACGCCGTCGTCGTCATTCAAGATTCCGTGGAACCGCGCGTACTGGAACCCGGCCTGCGCGTGCGCCTTCCGGAGCGCGTTCTGGGCGTTGCGTCCGTACGCGGTGCACAGCAGCGTG
>Ga0207701_10008001_pt1 | contig 10461 bp, 8 predicted proteins | sample KBSSwiSSwithPhiX_FD_184294 | JGI IMG/M metagenome (GOLD analysis project Ga0207701, IMG submission 184294) | Switchgrass rhizosphere bulk soil microbial communities from Kellogg Biological Station, Michigan, USA, with PhiX - S5 (SPAdes) (version 2) | ecosystem: Environmental > Terrestrial > Soil...
TCTTCAGTGTATACAGTAATTCCCAATGTCCAAACCATAGATAAATCCTATATACTAAATCACAGTACCAGTCCTTCGGTGCTTTTGGAATGCGGATATATCTCCAATGACAAAGACCGTGAATTTTTAAGCAATCCCCAGAATCAGCAAAAAATTGCAGAAAATATTCTACGCGCCGTAGAGAAATATTTTTCCAAGGAAATAGTTCTTTCTGAGCCTACCCCTACTTCCAGCCTGGATACTGTTCCGTCAAAGAAAAAACCCGCAGCTAAAACTCCAACCAGATCAGTTAAGCCAAAAGTAACGGTAAGTGCTACCACAGCCGTTGATCCGGTGGTTGAGACATCCGTTAATACTAATATCAGCACAAACGTGCAAACATCAGTCAATACAGAAAATGTAAAGTCTGTTACTGCCAATGTCAACAATGCTGCAAATGTTGTAAACAGTAAAGTATCCACAACATCAAAAACGGTCAATGTGTCGAAAGTTGAGGCAAAATCAATTACGGTTCAGCCTGTGAAACCAGCTACCAGCTCAGTAAGTGTACAGGGATCAACAGATAAAACTCCGTATTCGGTTTCAGGAACGGTCACTTCCAATAAAACATCTGCTACTTCAATCAGTATGTCAACATCGCAATCAGAAATCAATGGAGATAAAGACAGTTCAGGTAGCTTTAAAATTAACTATAAAGGAAACCAGCCTCTATATATACTCGATGGAAAGGTTGTTAAAGAAGCAGTGATCAATGAATTGAATCCCAACAGGATTGCTTCAATAGAAGTATTGAAAGACGAAACAGCTACAAAACTCTACGGAGAAGCCGCTAAAAATGGCGTTATAAAAATCACCACTAAATAAAATAATTAATTTCCCTTGATAAAATCAGTGACCAGGTAGGAAATCAGTTTTCCCGTCTGGTCATCTTCTTTTCCCGAATCCAGTTTAACAGCCCCCTCACAGATATGCAAATAAGCAAGATTCGGGTTATTTGCAGCGAAACTAATATACTGACGGGCATGTATAGCCGTAATACCAACCGGGCTGAAGGCACTGGATAATGTAGATCGGATACTGTCAAGATCCAGTTCCACACCAATAAAGGCTTCTTCCGTAAAACTAAAAGCCTGCGCGACGGCCTGGCGGAAATTCAATTTTTCGTGCAAAAAGATATCTTCAAATAAGCTGTACTGGATATTGATATTACTGTACAGGTCATCCATCATACTCTGGGAATTATAATTTTCATGTAATCCAACCGCAGCGTATTTATGGAGATATGATTCTTCCATGGCATAACGGAAACCATTTCCACTGTGACGCCCTTCTGTGATTCGGAAATCGGCGTGAGCATCCAGGTTTACAGCATTGATCATTGGTTTGGCAATCTTCCCTTGTTTATGCAATTGTTTAGCTGCCCCTTTGATCATTGGATAACAGTTGTTGTGACCACCTCCAATAGCGATAGGAATTTTACCTGCAGCAATGATCATTTTCACCATCTCTTCCACTTCATCATCAATTATATTAGCCACTGCATGCCTTAAGGCATCGATCCTTTCTTCCTGGCTCCTTGCATTCAGGTCGATCAACTGGTCAACATCACTGAAATCAAAATGCCCCAATAAAATGATCTCTTCACCCGAAAGCCTGTCGGAACTTTGAACATTCACAAGTGAATGGAGGAAAGACAACCATGCCGTGTCAGCTCCACCGGTACCGAAATTTGCCCTGATCCCGATATCTTCCGGTATACCAAACAAAACAAATCTGGCGGGGCTTGCATTAACCTGTGTGGGGATATCGGTGGAAGGATCAACCGATTTTAATTTTTCACCCAACTTGGTCTCGTATCGTCTGAGCCGGGTAATATTTAAAATATCCTGCTTTGAGTAATACCTGAAATGCTTCATAAAATTCAATTCGGCTTATAACGGTGTGGATAAACGAAAAAGGCTACTTGCTGTATAACTTACAATAGTAATTAAAATCTTCTATACAAATTCACCTTTGATCATGACCTGTTTGATACACTGGCTGCCAAAAGCGTAGGGAAGATAATGCAATGAAGGAACGGGATGGGTGATGATCAGGTTAGCCTGCTTTCCAATAGCAACTGACCCTGTTTCATGGGCCGATTCCATTGCAAAAGCGCCGTTGAGGGTAGCCGCATTAATGGCTTCTTCGGGCAACATTCGCATGCCAATACAGGCCATGGAAACTACCAGGTTCATGTTTCCACTTGGTGATGATCCCGGATTATAATCACTGGCCAGTGCGATGGCGCAACCCTCATCGATCATTTGCCGCGCAGGTTGAAACGGCATTCGCAGAAAAAAAGCAGCCGTGGGTAATAATGTGCCAACTGTTGAAGATTGAGCCAGGCAATCTACAGTTTCATCATCCATAGTTTCCAGGTGATCCACAGAAACTGCATTGAGACTTACTCCGGCCTGTACACCTCCGGAGAGGTTTAATTGGTTGGCGTGTATTTTCGGCTTTAGTCCAACCGCTTGTCCAGCCTTCACTATACGTATTGTTTCCTCCGGAGAAAAAAATCCAGACTCACAAAACACATCGATATAATCGGCCAGCTTTTCAGTAGCCACCCGGGGAATCATTTCTTCAATAATGATCCTGATATAGGACTCGTGATCATGTTTATACTCTTCCGGGAAACTGTGAGCTCCTAAAAAAGTTGATTTGATGGTCATGCCCGACTTCTCTTTCAATCGCCGGATGACACGAAGCATTTTCAATTCACCATCTAACGTTAATCCATAACCGCTTTTTATCTCCACAGCCCCGGTACCCAACTTCCTGATTTCCTGTAACCTGTTCCATGACAAAGTAAAAAGTTCGTCTTCAGATACCAGGTTAAGTTTTCTTGCCGAATTCAGGATTCCTCCGCCCTTCTCTGCAATCTGGGAATAGGTTAATCCGCGTATTTTATCAACAAATTCTTCTTCCCGACTTGCGGCAAAGACCAGGTGAGTATGTGAATCACACCAACAGGGCAATACAACTCCGCCAGCAGCGTCATAATACTGAATCCCGGAATCTTGTTTATCACCCGGATAACTGCCATCATTCATGATCCCGAAACCGGTAATAACATTGCCTTCCACGGATATCCAGGCATTTGATATTGCTGGCAGGTCTGCCAGTCCTTTATCCCGCAAAGGCTGTGTAGGCGAGTGAACGCCATAAAGAACTCCGATATTTTTGACAATAGTGATCAAACTATAATTTTTCCCAAACCTGTTCAGCAAATTTTTCCAGTGAAGGATCCCTTGCGCCCATCAATAATAAAACTGTATTGTTGGTAAAATGAGGACGCATATTCTCCACGATCTCATTCCTGTTTTCGACAAAAAATGCTGCATGTCCTTTTTCCTTCAAATCATTAACAAGGTCATTGGCAGAAATATCTTTTGTGGTTGTGCCTCCGGCATAAAATATTTCACTCATCCATATTTCGTCCCCTTCCCTCATTACGCTGCTGATCTCCTTGCAGAAATCATCGCGCAGGAATTTCGTTGGTACGTAACCGTGAGGTTGAAACCAGGCTACAAGTTTTTGCGCAATAGGCTGACAAGCGGCAATGGAAGCTGCACATTTTACAGGGTTATGGGCATAATCATCGATCAATGTCACCCCATTTTTTGTCCCGATAACCTGATGCCTCCGGTAAATGCCTTCATAAGTTGCAATGGATCGTGATGATATTTCCAATGGTACACCTATCATTGCAGCAACGGTAGCTGCTGCCAGTGCGTTTTCCATATTATGTTTACCTACAGTCTTCATTGTGAATGGAATATCGTTAATGGCAAAACTTATCGACAGTCCATTTTGTTGAAATCCAGAGCCAATATATCCCGCACTTAAGCCAAGATTGTTTTCATCTGCAAAGGCAAAATCACCAGCAGCGTTAGTAGATAATTCAGCAGCAAGCGGATGCGATCGATTTACAATAAACCGATGACTGTTTTGTTGAAATGTTTTGAAGATATCCATCAATACATCAATCTCTTTGTGGTCTTTATCTACATTTAATAAAAGTCCGATGTCCGCATGGTATTGTACAATGGATCCGTCACTTTCATCGGCTTCAATGACAAGCCATTCACCTTTCCCGACTTTTGCGTTTCCGATTTTACCCTGATGGATCAAACTCACCAATCCCGCTCCACTGATAATACTTGGTTCCAGTCCCGCATGTTCAAGGATATCAAATAACATTGCACTGGTTGTACTTTTTCCGGAAGTACCACCCACTGCAATGGTTTTTTTAGAAGCCGTGATAAGCGCCAGCAATTCACTTCGCTTTATGATCGGAATATTTAATGCCTTTGCTTTCTGAACTTCAGGAACGGTATCTTCTACTGCAGTAGAAACTACAACCAGGTCAGTCATTTCATTTATACCAGTTCCGTCTTGTGGAAAACAGAGAATTCCATCTTCTGAAAGTTTTTGACGTATCTCCCCCGCTTCACCCTTATTGAAATACCGGTCCGAACCCGACACCTCCATTCCGATACCCTTGAGGTACTGAGCAATAGCGCTCATTCCTGTTCCTGCAATACCGATAAAAAATGGCCGTTGGAAATCCTTCAATGTTGTAATCATTTGTCTGCCTTATTTTTTTATGGCTTCAAATGTTAATAATGGGGCCATTTTCGCTTTATTTAGTTGGAGTATATTATCGTTTATCGTATAATTATCTGCTGATTCAATTGCTTTCAGGAATGCTGATTCGTTCTCCATATCGGGACAAGCCATAAGTGTTGCCGTAATTCCGGTGAAAATAATTCCACCTCCTTCTTTCAGTTCATATTTTCCATTAAAACTATTGCAACCTCCATTTCCCTGCAGAGTATTTCCTGTTTTATTCAGGGTAATATACATTTCCTTTCCGATTGAGGAAGGCTGACCCACAGGTTTGCCCATTATGCTGGTCAGTTTCCAATACTTGCCAGTAATATCTGCATCTCCTGATTCATTAGTTTTTTTTGAAGAATTGCAAGCTGAAAATATCCCTGCTGCCAGTATAAAAATTAACATCAACCTCATAATTGCAATTTGGTATCAGAAATAGGAGTATAAATGTAGACTTTTAATCAAAAACACACCGAATGAGCAGGGATTCGAAACATCATTTATTTTATTAAGCGCCATAATTTGGCTATCTTTACCCGAATCAGCAACATTTTATTGGCCCGTTCATCTAAAGTCATTTGACTTTATCAATAATGAGTTTAAAATCGGCCTATTAACTAAATATACAGAATGAGCAAATCACAGGAAACATGGAATAAGAAAGAAAGAGAAAAGAAAAAACAAAAACTCCGTAAAGAAAAAGAAGAAAGAAAACAGGAGCGAAAAGAATTAGCCAAAGAACAGGGCGGCAAAAGTTTTGATGATATGATCGCCTATGTTGATGAAAATGGTAATTTCTCCTCCACACCTCCTGATCCCAAAAGAAGGCAGGTTAGACTGGAAGACATTGAAATCGGTGTTCCCAAACAAGCAGATTTTAATCCAGCCGATGGCATCCGCGAAGGGATCGTTACATTTTTTAATGAGACCAAAGGATTTGGATTCATCGTTGACCAGGAAACTAAGGAAAGTATTTTCGTACATGCCAATGGACTGGTTGACCAGATCAAAGAAAATTCCCGGGTAAGTTTCGAAGTTGAAATGGGCCAGAAAGGTCCGAACGCAGTTGGTGTTAAACTCGTAAAATAACAACGACCACTTGTTATGTCCCTATTTATTACTTCCCTGAATTCCGGTAGTAATGGCAATTGCTACTATATCGGCAATCAGCAGGAAGCAGTATTGATTGATGCGGGTATATCCTGCAGGGAGACTGAGAAAAGAATGAAAAGAATAGGGCTTTCCATGTCAGTGGTAAAAGCCATTTTTGTTTCACACGAACATTCTGATCACATCACAGGTATTCCCGGCATTTCAAAAAAACATCAGATCCCCGTTTATTTTACTGAAGCGACTTTCGCTGCCAGCAATCTGCCAGTGGAAACGCATTTGTTGCGTTATTTCAAGGGTGGCGACTCTATTACCGTCGGTGACCTCACGGTTAAGCCTTTCCCAAAATTCCATGATGCTTCCGATCCGCATAGTTTTATAGTTACCGGTGAGGAAATTAATATTGGCATATTTACCGACATTGGATCGGTCTGCGAACCTCTGGTTTATCACTTCCGGCTCTGTCATGCGGCTTTCCTTGAAGCCAATTATTGTGAAGACATGTTGTTGAATGGACACTATCCTATTTACCTTAAAAAAAGGATCAGTGGCAGTAAAGGACATTTATCCAATATCCAGGCACTCCAGCTTTTTTCACTCCATAAACCTTCACATCTCGGCCATATAATTTTGTCGCATCTATCCAAGAACAATAACGACCCTTTACTGGTTGAAAAAATCTTCCTCGAAAAAGCAGGATCAACAAAGGTCACCGTAGCCTCCAGGTACAATGAAACAGAATTGTTTGAAATTGTTTACACTATTCCGGCTCCCCTGCCAAGAAAAGCTCCTGTACTGAAACAACTCAGCCTTTTTTAGAATTTCAGTTTGCTGCCAGTTTGTTGGAGAAATATTTATCTTCAGCCAATAGCATAGTCATGAAAATCCTGATCTGCATCTTCTGCATCACGTTCAGCATATCTTGTTTTGCACAACCTTACGAACCCAACTGGACTTCCCTGAATAAAAGAAAAATACCAGCCTGGTTTCACCAGGATAAATTCGGCATTTTTATCCATTGGGGTGTTTATGCTGTCCCTTCATATGCTCCGGTGATTCCAAATAGCGGCGATAGTTACGCAGAGTGGTATTGGTATCGCATCGTCCAAAAAAATAAATCCTTCCTTGATTTTCATGACAAAAATTATGGAGCAGGTTTTACTTACCCGCAATTTGAGCCAATGTTCAAAGCGGAAATGTTTAATCCTGAGGAATGGGCAGATGTTTTTAAGCAATCCGGTGCCCGGTATGTGGTGCTAACATCAAAACATCATGAAGGCTATTGCCTGTGGAATAGTGCTGAATCGGACCGTGATTGGAACCGGCCATGGAATGCAGTAACGGGAACGCCTAAACGCGATTTGCTGGGCGATCTGACTACTGCCGTGAGGGCAAAAGGAATGAAGATGGGTTATTATTATTCTCTTTATGAATGGTATAATCCGTTATGGCTATCGGATAAAAAGAAATTTGTCAGTGACCACATGATTCCTCAATTCAAGGATCTTGTAACACGCTATAAACCTTCCGTGATCTTTTCTGATGGTGAATGGGATCTCTCTGATACGGCATGGCAGAGTGAAAAACTGTTGGCCTGGTTGTTCAATGAATCATCTGTTGCCAATGAAGTAGTAGTGAACGATCGCTGGGGTAGCAATACCCGCGAAAAAAATACAGGCGCTACATATACAACATCTGAATACGGAAGTGGTAAGGATGCTTCCATTGTTTGGGAAGAAAACCAGGGCATCGGTCATTCATATGGATATAACCGAAATGAAAAACTGGACGATTACAAAACCAGTCGTGAACTTATATTGCTACTATGTGATATTGTAGCAAGAGGTGGAAATCTCTTGCTTGATGTTGGTCCAACTGCCGATGGAAGAATACCTGTGATCATGCAACAACGGTTGATTGATATTGGCGACTGGCTCAAAATTAACGGTGAAGCCATTTATGAAACCGAAGCATATAAAGAACCTTATCAGTGGAGCAGGGGAATCCGCAGAACAAAAAAAGATGCCAGTTACATGGCGGGTTATAGCATCAGCAAGATGATCGAGCCTGCTGGTGACACCGCAAATATTGAATGCTTTTTCACACGAAAAAATAAAACCCTGTATTGCATAATTCCTAATTACCGGCCTTCCATTGTTTTGAAAAATATTGCCTTGCCGAAAGGTAGCCTGTTACAGGTATTGGGTTCGAAAGCAAATATTCCATGGAAGCAATCGGGAAAAGATATAAGTATTGATCTCTCAGCTTTGCGTCCAGGCGATCTTTCAGAAAAAAATGTATTTGTAGTAAAGCTGGAAAATGCTTTACAATAAATTTTTATTCCAACCTTTCGTGAAGGTCTAGTCCATATTTATGCGCTGTGATTTTTGCTTCTGGATATCCTGCATCTGCATGCCTGATCACTCCCATTCCCGGATCATTGCGAAGTACGCGTTTAAGTCTTGCATCAGCCTCCGCACTACCATCTGCCACAATCACCATCCCGGCATGAATACTATAGCCCATACCTACGCCACCGCCATGATGAAGGCTTACCCATGATGCACCGCCTGCGGTGTTGATCAGTGCATTTAGGATTGGCCAATCTGCAACAGCATCGCTTCCATCAAGCATGGATTCTGTTTCGCGATTTGGTGAAGCAACAGATCCCGTATCAAGATGATCACGTCCAATTACAATAGGTGCTTTAACTTTTCCGGTACGCACCAATTCATTAAAGGCCAGACCTGCTTTTTCTCTTTCTCCCTGTCCGAGCCAGCAAATTCTTGCAGGCAATCCCTGGAAAGCAATTTTTTCTTTTGCCAGTTTCAGCCAACGCTGCAAACCTTGATTATCAGGAAACATATTTCCAATTACTTCATCTGTTACTGCAATATCTGCCGGGTCACCGCTTAATGCAACCCAACGGAAAGGTCCTTTGCCTTCACAGAATAATGGCCGGATATATGCCGGAACAAATCCAGGAAAATCGAAAGCATTCTCCAATCCCCTTTCTTTTGCCCTTGCCCTGATATTGTTTCCGTAGTCAAAAGTGATAGCTCCTTTTTTCATGAGTTCAAGCATGAGTTCAACATGTTTCCTCATTGAATCATAAGCCAGGTCAATATACAGCTCAGGATTTTTTTCACGTAGAACCCTGGCCTGTTCTTCAGAAATGGAATGTGGCCAATAACCGATCAGTGGATCATGTGCAGATGTCTGATCAGTCAGCGTATCTGGAATTATTCCCCTTTCGAGTAGGCGTTCCAGTAAGGTAACGGCATTGCACTGCACACCTATTGATAATGCTTCACCATCAGCCCGTGCTTTCATCGCCCGGTCAATGGACTCATCGATATTATCGAACATAACATCGAGATATTTTGTCTCGAGTCTTTTTTCTATTCTCCACCTTTCTACTTCTGCAATCAGTGCAACGCCTTCATTCATGGTAATGGCAAGTGGTTGGGCTCCGCCCATTCCACCCAGACCTGCTGTTACATTCAGGGTTCCTTTTAATGTTCCCCCAAAATGTTTGTCAGCAGCTGCAGCATAAGTTTCATATGTACCTTGTACAATTCCCTGTGAACCTATATAGATCCACGAACCGGCAGTCATCTGGCCATACATCATGAGGCCTTTTTTTTCCAGCTCATCGAAATGTTTCCAGTTGGCCCAGTTGGGTACCAGTTGTGAATTAGATATCAAAATTCTGGGTGCATCAGGATGTGTTTTCATGATGCCCACTGGCTTACCACTTTGTATCAGCAGGCTTTCATCATTTTCCAGGTCACGCAATGATCGGATGATAAGTTGAAGTGCTTCGTGATTTCTTGCTGCTTTTCCCCTCCCGCCATAAACAATCAGGTCTTCCGGCCTTTCAGCAACTTCCGGATCCAGGTTGTTCAACAACATACGTAGTGCTGCTTCCTGTATCCAGCCTTTGCAACTAATTGATGACCCTGTTGGTGTAACCGGAATGGAAGAAGTTTTAGATTTTTCTATAACCGGGTTATAATTTGAATTGTCCATCATGTTCATTTAAATCGATTTGAAGGGATTCTGCTTTTTTATTGACTTCATTTACAAAAGAAAGATCGCGGATGATGGAGGTAATTTTATTAATATCATCAGCAAATATTCTATCCTCTTCTGCAAAACCTACAAAACTTCTTACGTAACTATGTGCATATTCAAGAATGTTGCTACTTTTTAACGGTTTCCTGAATTCGATGGCCTGGCATGCACTCATAAGTTCGATTCCCAAAATATATTCCAGGTTACCGATCACCTGTAATAATTTTCTTCCACTAATACTTCCCATACTTACATGATCTTCCTGTCCGAGTGATGTTGGAATACTATCAACACTTGCAGGGAAACAAAGTGTTTTATTTTCTGTAACCAATGCTGCCGTTGTATACTGTGGAATCATAAATCCACTGTTCAGTCCAACATTTTTCATCAATAACATTGGAAGTCCCCATTTTCCTTCCAGCAACAAATAACAACGGCGGTCAGAAATATTACCGATCTCCGCTGCGGCGAAACAAGCATAGTCCAAAGGTAAAGCCAATGGTTGTCCATGAAAATTTCCGCCACTGATCGTGTCATCTTCAGAAAATATCACGGGATTATCGGTAACTGAATTCAATTCTATTTCCGTAAGCTGTTTCAGGTGAAGCC
>Ga0207701_10008005_pt1 | contig 10459 bp, 9 predicted proteins | sample KBSSwiSSwithPhiX_FD_184294 | JGI IMG/M metagenome (GOLD analysis project Ga0207701, IMG submission 184294) | Switchgrass rhizosphere bulk soil microbial communities from Kellogg Biological Station, Michigan, USA, with PhiX - S5 (SPAdes) (version 2) | ecosystem: Environmental > Terrestrial > Soil...
CCTGGTCGACGCCAATGGCGTGGCCGGTATCCGCATGACCCTGACGGCGCCGGGGTGCCCGGCGGCGCAGTCGCTGCCGGTTGAAGTCGCACGAAAGGTCAAGGCCGTCGAGGGCGTCACCGACGCCCGGGTCGACGTGGTGTGGGATCCGCCGTGGACGAAGGATCGGATGTCCGACGCGGCGAAACTGCAACTCGGATTGTGGTGATTCTCTAAATGCTGCGCCTGTCCAAGAAGGCCGACTACGCGCTGATGGCGATGAAACATCTCGCCACGCGTCCGGACACCGCGTCCGCGAGCGCCCGGGAGATCGCCGAGCAGTACGACATTCCCATCGAACTGATGGCCAAGGTGCTGCAGCGCCTGGCACGCCGGGGCCTGCTGACGTCGCACCAGGGCACGCGCGGCGGTTATCGCCTCGGCCGCGCCTCCAGCCTGATCTCGGTCGCCGACATCATCCAGGCCATCGACGGTCCGCTGACCGTCACCGCCTGCTCGACTGGCGAGGAGAGCTGCGGCCAGTACGCCAAGTGCAGCGTCCGCGATCCGTTGTGGCGGCTCAAGGATCGGATCGTCTCGGCGCTGGTGACCTGCTCGCTGCAGGAGATCGCCACGGATCCGCCGCTCGAAGAGGCATTGACTCCGCTGGCAACGCTCAGGCGATCCTGATGGCACGACCGGTCTATCTCGACTATCACGCCACCACGCCCGTCGACCCGAAAGTGCTCGACGCGATGCTGCCGTATTTCACCCAGCAGTTCGGGAACGCGGCCAGCAAGCAGCACGCGTTCGGTTGGGAGGCGCAGGATGCGGTCGAGCGCGCCCGCCGCCAGGTCGCCACGCTGATTGGCGCGGCGGCGAACGAGATTGTCTTCACCAGCGGCGCCAGTGAGTCGAACAATCTCGCAATCAAGGGCGTGGCCTGCGCGATGCGCGACCGCGGGCGTCATGTCATCACGGTCACGACCGAGCACAAGAGCGTGCTCGACTCCTGCTCGCGTCTCGAGCGCGACGGCTGGACGGTGTCGCGCGTCCCGGTCGATGGTGACGGGTTCGTAGACCTCGGAGCGCTTCGCGGTGCCATGACCGGGCAGACCACGGTTGTCTCGGTGATGGCCGCGAACAACGAGATCGGGGTCCTGCAGCCGTTGTCCGAGATCGCCGCAATCGTCCACGAGCGTGGGGCGCTGCTCCACACTGACGCCGCGCAGGCCTTCGGGAAGGTGCCAGTCGACGTGGCGGCGCTCGGCGTGGACCTGCTGTCGCTGACCGCTCACAAGTGCTACGGTCCGAAAGGAACCGGCGCGCTCTACGTGCGGCGGCAGCGTCCGAAAGTCCCGATCGAATGTCAGATCGATGGCGGCGGCCACGAGAATGGCCTTCGCTCCGGCACGCTGAACGTTCCCGGCATTGTCGGGCTTGGAGCCTGCGCGGAAGCCGCGGGTGTGGTGCTGCCCGACGAATCGAGGCGTCTCGCCGGCCTTCGCGACCGGCTGCTCGCGGGATTGCGCAGCGGTCTCGACGGCGTGCGGGTGAACGGGTCGCTCGAGCGACGGTTGCCACACAACCTGCACGTCAGCTTCGAAGGCATCGAAGGGGAGGCGCTGTTGATGGCGCTTGGCGATCTCGCCGTCTCCACCGGCTCGGCCTGCAGCTCCGGCAGCCAGGCCCCTTCACACGTGCTCCAGGCCATCAACGCGGTCGGCCCTGGTGCGGGAGCGTCGATCCGTTTCGGGCTCGGCCGCTGGACGACGGACGCGGAGGTCGACTTCGCCATCGAGCGCGTGACGACCGTGGTGCGCAGTCTTCGTCAGCGGCACGCGGTTTCGCGGTAGATGTAACGCAGGCCTTCAGGCCTGCGACGTGCGGTGTCCCGGCGGCTAAAACCAATTCCCACTCAGTTCATGCCAGAAACACGAATCACTGTTGCTCACAGTCCGGACTCCGACGACGCGTTCATGTTCTTCGGGCTCGCCAGCGGCGCCGTCGAGACCCACGGCATCGTTGTCGACCAGGTCCTCTCGGATATCGAGACCCTGAACCGGGCGGCGTTCGAAGGGCGGTACGAGGTCACGGCGGTGTCGTTTCACGCCTTCGCGCACCTCGTGGACAAGTACGCGCTGCTGCCGCATGGCGCCAGCATGGGCGATCGGTACGGCCCGATCGTCGTCGCACCGGAGGGTGGGGCGACGAAGGTGAAGGGAACCCGGATCGCGATCCCGGGGACGTTGACGACGGCGTATCTGACGCTTCGGCTCTACGAGCCGGGCTTCGAATATGTGGTCGTGCCGTTCGATCAGATCCAGCAGGCCGTGCTCGATGGCAAGGCCGAGGCCGGCCTGCTGATTCACGAGGGCCAGCTGACGTACGCCGAGGAAGGGCTCAGCAAGATCGTCGATCTCGGCGAGTGGTGGGCTGACTACACCGGCGGCCTGCCGCTGCCCCTGGGTGGAAACATCATCAGGCGCGATCTCGGCCCGGACATGATTTCGAAGGTTTCGAAGATGCTGCACGACAGCATCGCCTACGCGCTGACGCATCGCGAGGCGGCGGTGGAATATGCGATCAAGTTCGGCCGGGGTCTCGATCGTGCCCGCACCGACAAGTTCGTCGGGATGTATGTGAACAACTTGACGCTGTCGTACGGAGACCGCGGCCGTCTCGCGGTCGAACGCCTGCTCGGCGATGCCTACCAGCGGGGCCTCATCCCGCAGCCGGTGCCAGTCGAGTTCGCCGCGTGATTCTTCGACTTCCGGCTCAAGCCGGAAGCCACCCCAACTCGAGGGGATAGCGGACATCCACCGAATCCGGACGGGTGGCTTCCGCCTTCAGGCGGAAGATCCGGGCGCGGTTCAGCGCCCGTGAATGACTCCCGCCAATAGCTCCACCGCCTCCGCCACACGCGGCCCCGGAATGACGGTTCGCGCATCAGCAATGACGCGGACGCGCTTGTTCCGGACCGCCGGCACTGACGCCAGCGCGTTCCACGTCTGCAGTTCCTTCGCCTGGGTAGCGGCGTCGATCGGATCGCCACGGAGTTCGAGCACGACCTCGGGCGCACGCGCGAGGATCAGCTCGCTCGTCGCTTGCACCGCTTCACGCTTCGTGTCCGCGAACACGTTGTCCGCGCCCGCCGCCATCAGCATGTCGTGGATGAAGCCCACGCCGCCGCTCGCGTAGATTCCCCTCAGCGCAAGCGCGTCGCGTCCGATGACGACGAGCGTCTTCGGCCGCGGCCCGTTCGCATACCGCTTCCTGAGCGCGTCGATGCGGCCCTCGATGTCGGAGGCCAGCGTACCGGCTCGATCCCCCGCGCCCACGCGCGCACCGAGCTCCCGGAGCGTGGACGTCACATCCGCGAGACCAGCGTGGGCGTAGACGAACGTCGCGATCTGCGCGCGCCCGAGCTGTGCGATCAGGTCGGTCTGGCTGCGATAGACGACCACGAGGTCCGGCCGCAGCGCGAGGATGCGTTCCACGTTCGGATCGAGCAACGCACCGACTCGCTCGATACGCTCCACCTCGGGCGGGAAATGGTCGAAGCTGCTGACGCCGACGACGCGTGGCCCGGCGCCGACCGCGAACAGCATTTCCGTGGCCGCCGGGACCAGGGAAATGACTCGAGCCGGCGGTTTGGCCCCGGCCTGCTCGCGACCGCGCACAGACGCAGCGTGCGCAAGGATCGCCGGCGTGACGAGGCTGCCAATGAGGATCAGGCGACCGAGGACTGTACGGCGTGTGATCATGACGTGGCTACTTCAGCGTACTGATTCGGGCGCCGTCAAAGCGGCGGCCGTCGCGGTTGCAGGCTGGCCTCGTGCGACCCAATCTTTTGCAAGCGTATAGGTCGCGGCGAGGACAACGGGGCCGACGAAGAGGCCCACCACGCCAAACCTGATCAGGCCGCCGATGACGCCGGCGATGATCAACAACAGCGGCAGTTGGACGCCTCTCCGAATCAGGATCGGGCGCAGGATGTTGTCGAGCATCCCCACCGGCAGGCTCCAAATCAGAAGCGCGGTTGCCCACCCCGCGCTGCCCGTCCAGTAAAGCCAGCCGACCGCTGGCGCCAGCACGAGGAGCGGGCCGAGTTGCGCGATCCCCAGGATGAAGGCGATGGCGGTCAACAAGCCGGGATGTGGCACACCACAGAACCAGAGGCCGATGCCCGCGAGTATCGCCTGGACCAGCGCCGTCACGACCACGCCCAACGCCACGCTGCGGATGGCCTGCCCGGCAAGACGCACGGTCCGTTCCCCGGTTTCGCCACCGAGACGCTGTGCAAACGCCACGGCGCCGCCCGCAGCGGTCTCGCCGTGAGCGTAGAGGATCGTCAGCAGACCGATCGTGAGCAGGATGAGCACGGCGGTGCTGCCAACACCGCCGGTTGCCGCAATCGCCCAGGTCGCGGCGGTGCCTGCAAACGGCTGGACGGCTGCCGCGAGCGCTGCCGGCCCGCCTGCGGCGATGGTCTGCCACCGTTCGTCGAGCTGGCCACCGATCAGCGGAATGCTCGCAATCCACTGCGGCGGCGCGCCAATCCCATGCGTGAGAAACGAGTTGATGATCGTGGGGCTTTGATAGGCGGCGTCGAGCAGCGCGCTGACCGCAAGCGCAAAGGGCACGATGAAGACCAGGAGTACCAGGACGGTCATCACCAGCACCGCGGCCCACCGCCGGCCGCCAGCCAGTCGCTCCACCTGAAGCAGCGTCGGCCAGGTTGCGACGGCGATCGTCGTCGCCCATATCAGGCCGCTCAGGAACGGCAGCAACGTCCACACGCTGCCCGCCAGCAGGATGCCGATCACCAGAACGAACAGGACGATGCGCGTGATATCGGTGGATCTATCGGCTTGCATTGGCTTCCTCGCGTGATACGTTTGGTCCCATCACTGGATCGACAGGTCATGAGTTCGTTCGCGGAGACAGGAAGTATCTCCCTTACGCGTGGAGGACGGGTCATGAAGTTTGCGGTGAGCCTGATGTGCTGCGCCATCCTCGCGCTCGGCGCAGCCGACGCCCAGTCTGCCAAAAGCGTCCTGTTCATCGGCAACAGCTTCACGTTTGCCGCCGGTTCTCCGGTGCACTTCTATCGATCCGGCACGGTCACCGATCTCAACGACGAAGGCATTGGCGGCGTGCCGGCGTTGTTCAAGTCGTTCAGCCAGCAGGCTGGCTTGAGCTACGACGTGTTCCTGGAAACTCGTGGCGGGAGCGGATTGGATTTCCACCTGCAGAACAAGTTGCCGCTGATCGGGAAGCAGGGATGGGACGTCGTCGTGATGCACGGGTTCAGCACGCTGGATTCGGAGAAGCCCGGGGATCCGGCCAAGCTCATTGCGACCAGCAGGCAGATGGCCGATTTCCTGCGGACGAAGAACCCGAAGGTCGAGCTGTACCTGATGGCGACGTGGTCGCGCGCGGATCAGACCTATCCGCCGAAAGGTGCATGGGCCGGCCAGCCGATCGAGGCGATGGCGCGCGACGTCCGTGCTGCCTACGACAAGGCCGCCGCGGGTGCTGCCGTGAAGGCTGTGATCCCGGTGGGCGAGGCATGGACGCGCGCGATGCAGACGGGCATCGCCGACCCGAATCCCTACGACGGGATCGAGGCAGGCAAGCTCGATCTCTGGACCTACGACCACTATCACGCGAGCGCGCACGGCTACTATCTCGAGGCGCTGGTCATCTTCGGAAACATCACGGGGCGCGATCCGCGATCGCTCGGCGACGCCGAGTGTTCAGCCTTCGAGCTGGGTTTTGCCCGCGCCGATGTGAAGGCGCTGCAACAGGTGGCGTTCGACCAGCTCGCCAGCACCGGCGCGGTCACTGCGGCGTCACCGTCTGCATCGGGTAAGCCGGCGGCACCGGCGCGGTGCGTTCAGGGCCGATGACGGGTTGGCCGATGACGCGTGGCTTCCGGCTTTAGCCGGAAGGATGCGGCTGCCGCTGAATTGTGCTCGCCTTCCAGCACCTATCGACGTCGCACTAGCAGCCACAGAAAGAACGGCCCTCCGATCAGGGCCGTGATGATCCCGACCGGCAGCTCCAGCGGTGCGAGCACCGTTCGCGACACGACGTCGCAAGCGACGAGGAACGCGGCCCCGAACAGCGCCGACGCGGGCAGCACGACGCGATGATCGGCGCCGACCATCAGCCGTACGAGGTGCGGCACGATGATCCCGATGAATCCCACGGGACCGCCGATCGAGACCGCGGCCCCGGTGGCCAGTGACGCCGAGACGAAGGCGACTCGCTGCGCGCGCGTCACGTCGAGGCCGCGCGACTCGGCGGCGTCGGGACCGAGGCTCAGGAGGTTCAGCGGCCGCGCCAGCCACGCGAATGCCGTGAACGACACGGCGACCAGCGGCAGCGTCGAGACGAGCGGGGTGTAGCTGCTGACGTCGAGATCCCCCATCAGCCATCGCAGGATGCGGAACGTGTCGGTGAAGTCGGCGAAGTACTGGACGAACAGGATCAGCGCCGAGAAGAACGCGTTCATCGTCACGCCCGCCAGCAGCAGCGTATTGGTCGAGAGGCCCCGGTGCCGCGCGCTCGCGAGGAGGTACACGACCCCGACGGCGAGAATGGAGCCGGCGAAGCTGGCGAGCGGCGCTGCCGGAACCCCCGCCAGCGCCAGGGTTGGTGCGAAAGTAATCGCCAGCATCGCGCCGAGCGCCGCGCCAGCCGAAACGCCGAGCGTGAACGGTGTGGCCAGCGGGTTGCGGAGCAGGCCCTGGAAGACCACTCCCGCCGACGCCAGCGTGGAGCCGACCAGCGCGCCGGCAAGCGTTCGCGGCAGTCTGGCGATGAAGAAGATCTGGGCGTCCGGGTTGTCGCTGAATGGCACCGACCAGTCCCAGGCGCGGCGGAGGCTGATCGGCGTCGATCCAATCAATGGCGCCACGAGGATCGTCAGGAGCGCGCCGCCGCCAAAGGTCAGCACGGCGGTCACGATTCGGCCCCGGATGGATCTCATGCCGGCCGTTCCGCGCCGGCGGGGCGATGTGGCACCACGAGCCGGAAGTCGCCGTGATGCACGACGTCGACGTCGACGTCGTACAGTTCCCGAACCCGCTTCGCCGTGAGGACGTCGTCGACCGGACCCGCGGCGAGCACCCGGCCATCCTTGATCATCACGAGCGTGCGGCAGACTCGTGCCGCGAACGCGAGGTCATGCGTCGAGACGACGATCGTCAGGCCGCGTTCGGCGTGGAGGGCATGCAGCAGCGACGCGACGCCCAGTTGGTACTTCAAATCCAGCGCAGCAGTCGGCTCGTCGAGGATCAGGATTTCGGACCCCGGCGACGCTCCCCTGGCATCGGAGATCTGGGCGAGGGCGCTGGCAATGATGACGCGCTGCTTTTCGCCGCCGCTCAGGGTCGAGAACATCCGCCCCTCGAGCGCCTCGACCCCCGTGGCTCTCAGCGCCGCCCGAGCCAGCGCCAGATCCGCGGGTCCTTCCACGGAAAACGTACCGAGGTGCGCGTACCGTCCCATCAGGACCACTTCGAGCGCCGTGTAGTCGAAGGCGAGCTGCGAGTCCTGTGGTACGACGGCGATCCGCTGGGCGATCGCGGTACGAGACCGGTTGGTCAGAGGCGATCCATCGAGCAGCACCTGTCCACGAGACGGCCGCCGGGTGCCGGCCAGCAGGCGCAGCAGCGTAGTCTTGCCGGCGCCGTTCGGACCGATCAGGCCGACCAGGGCGCCGGCAGGAATCTCGAGCGACACGCCGTGGAGCACCGGCGTGTCGCCATAGCCGAATGTCGCGTCAACGGCCTGCAGCAATGCGAAGGCCCGCCGTGAACCGGCGCCCGAGCGCCGGATACCCGAGCGCTTCCTCGTAAGTCCGGTTGAAGAGGTTCTCGAAGCGCGCGTAAACGTCCAGGTACCTGGACGCACGCACCGTCGCGCCCGTGCTCCAGACGTTGTATCCAGGCGCGTCGAACAATCCGCCGAACGCGCCCATCGTCGGCTCGACATCGAGCGTGGTGCTGCGGCCGTTGCCGCGGACGAACGCGGTCACCCTGCCGGAGGTGACCGACGCATCCGCAAAGAACGAGTGCGGCGGGCGGCGGACCAGCGCCTGCCCGACTTCGAACGGCGGCGGCGCGGCATCATCCTGATCGACCGCAAGGATCTCGGTATCGAGGGCCGTGTAGCCAACCCGCCCCGCGAGATCCAGTCCACCCCATTTCACCACCCTGCCGCGCAGCGTCAGCGCCAGCTCGAGCCCGGTCGCGCGGGCGTTGGAGATGTTGTCCGTTTTGTAGCGGCTCGAACCGGAGAAGGATCCGACGGTGATGATCAGGTCGTCGTAATGATTGGTGAAAGCCGTCGCCTCTGCGACAGCATGGCCGCCGCCGAACGTATGGTCGATCCCGGCTTCCAGGCTCCGGCTGCGCTCGGGCTTGAGCTCCGGGTTGTCGGTGAAGGCGAGCTCGAAGCCGTCGGGTGGACGGATGCCGGTTCCAGCCGCCGCGCGGATTTTCGTGGAGTCGGCACCTGCGGTGTGCACGATCCATGCACCGGCCACGCGCGGGTTCACCGAGACGATGGTGTCTTTCGGCAGCACCGGCCTTCCGAACGATTCTTCCAGCCGATCGCGACGAATGTCGTCGACGCGAAGACCAGCGGTCAGGAACACTCGCTCGTTGGAGTTCCATCGCCCTTCGGCAAAATAGCCTGCCGCGAAGCGTTCGACCGGCACCTCCTGGCCCGAGGCACCCGTGATGAAGGTGCTCCCGGCCCGTTCGCGCAGCAGGTCGACCCCGACGGAGATATCGAGTCCCCGGATGACCGCGGCGTCGAGCTGGGCGCCGCCATTCCACCGGCGCGAGAAGCCATCCGAGGGCCCGAAGGGGCTCGCGAAGTCGCTGTCGTACCGGTTGAATCCGGTCTGGCCACGGAGCCCGATGCGCTCCGACAGTGGCGTGAAGAACGCCACGCCTCCGACCGTGCGGGTATTGTTTCCTCCGGAGATGGTATCGATCCCGCCGTAAGAACCGGCTGGATCACTGCCGAACGGACCCGGAAATCCGCGCTCATCCTTGGCGTAGTGCACATCGCCGCGCACCCACGATCCGCCCCGCCGCCAGCCGGCCGATCCGCCGCCCGTGCGCCGTGTGTAGTCGTCGTTCTCGACTGTCAGGCCGTTGTCGAGAACCTCACCGTTCATACCGTCGGACAGGAGCTGATCGAAGGACGCGCCCCATTCGAACTCCTGATGAGACCCGGCCGTCGACGCTGACACCCGCGACGTCCCGAACTGGCCGCCCTCGAAGTCAACTGCTGCCGATGGTGGACCTCCACGCCGCGATGTGATTCTCACGACGGCGCCGATCGCGTTCGAGCCGAACAGCGCGCTCTGCGGACCGCGCACCACTTCGATGCGTTCGACGTTTGCCGTCGAGAGATGGCCGAAGTCGAAGTCCCCGCCAAAGCTGTTTGCCGGCACTCCGTCGATGAGGACGAGCGTGTAGTTCGATTCGCCGCCGCGCGGGAACAGGCTGGTCGTTGCGCCCAGGCCGCCGGTAGCCGCGACCGCCATCCCCGGCACCGTTCGAAGCGCGTCGGCCACGGAGTGGACTTGCCGGGTTTCGATCTCGGCGCGGTCGATCACCGTCACGCTCGACGTGACTTCGGTCAGTGGTACTTCCACCTGGCTCGCGGAAACGACCACCGACTCGGAGATCGCGCTGATTCCCAGCGTGATGGTGCCGACGTCCGGCGAGCGTTCGTCGACGATCAGCGAGGCGGCCCGGAAACCATCCATCGTCACCCGCAAGCTGACCCGCCCGCGAGGCGGTGAATCGATCACGAACTCGCCGCCGGCGTCGGTGAGCACCGTCGCGAGCGGCCCCTCACCGGTCGCGATCACGCGGGCTCCGACGACCGTCCGGCCCGAGGCGTCGACGACGCGTCCGCGGATCGGACTGGCGGCGAGCACCAGCGGTGCGGCAACGATCAGGAATGAGAAACAGAGGAGGCTTGCAAACAGAGAACGAACGGAGGGACGCGACATGGCTCTCCTTTTCGGCGTGTCTCGCGCCGACGGGAAAGGGACCGCCCGGCTCCAGGTATCCTGGCTCGCGGATCGTCGCGTCCATCCCAGCCTTCCCATCCGCCTTCGTGACGTCGTCTGACGTCGTCACGTTTTCGGCGCAACAGTGGCCGCCGGCCGTACCGGCTCGGGAATGGCGCTCCCCGCTTACAGTGGCGGCACCGCGTGGGATTCACACCCACTTCGCTTGGCCGCCGGGCTCAGTCAGTTCAGGTTGAGTATATCAGCCACCCCTGGATTGACGGTCCCTATCTACTCGCTGCGGTACAATGACGTGATTGAAAATCCTCAGGAATCCAGCCCTGAGGGCTTGTGAACTGTCTCGCCTAGCGAGCGAGCAAGGCGAGCGAGCCACGCGAGCGGAGCGGGGCAATGGGGCCCCGCGAGCGAGCG
>Ga0207701_10008008_pt1 | contig 10458 bp, 8 predicted proteins | sample KBSSwiSSwithPhiX_FD_184294 | JGI IMG/M metagenome (GOLD analysis project Ga0207701, IMG submission 184294) | Switchgrass rhizosphere bulk soil microbial communities from Kellogg Biological Station, Michigan, USA, with PhiX - S5 (SPAdes) (version 2) | ecosystem: Environmental > Terrestrial > Soil...
GTTAGGCGCCCAGGTGCAGTGCGTCATAGGTAACCACGATGTATTGGCAGATATTTGTGGGAGGTTCGGCGTTCCATTTTTTTTGATAACTCACGAAGGTAAGAGCAAGGAAAAATTTGAATCAGAATTGCTGGCTGCGGTAAAACAATACCCTACTGATTATTTAGTACTCGCCAAATTCATGCGTATACTCTCCCCTGCTTTCGTTGAACTATTTCCAATGCAGATCGTGAACATCCATCATTCATTTTTACCAGCCTTTGCGGGTGCCAAACCATATATGCAGGCCTATAAAAGAGGTGTAAAGATAATTGGTGCCACGGCGCATTTTGTTACAAACGACCTTGATGAAGGTCCTATCATTGAGCAGCAGATCATACCCGTTGATCACAACTACAGCATTGATGACATGATCAGGGCGGGGAAAGAAATAGAAAAAGCTGTTTTGGCAAAGGCATTAAAAATGCTTTTTGAAGACAGGGTGTTTGTTTATAACAATAAGACGATTGTTTTTGAATAGCCCAACATTCTTTACCTGTGCAACGGTTGCTCAAGGATCTCATTCCACCCTATTAAACCGCAAATGCATTATCCTGCCGCTGTTTACTTCAAATCCAACTATTTCCTTTTTGTTGTTTCGAATGACCATTAAATGATTCATCCACCAAAAATCATTTACCAGGTGATCACGGCCAACCAAATTCAACCTGGCATCGGAGTACTTATTATTCGTCAATACGAGATGATGACCTTTTAATTCGATAGAATATTTGCAATCCAATTCCGGAGAGTAATAGGTACCCGCGTAAGCCCGCAACACGTGGTCGGGTTGCGATGTGTCCGCAATATATTTTGTAAGCAAATGCTTTTCATCGCGGGAAAAAGCTGCGAATACGGTGGTGTCACCAGCTGCATGGCCACTAAATAAAAATTTCACGCCAGGATCCATTACTAAAGAAAAGCTGTCTCGCTCCCCTTTCGTTAAAAGAAATGTCCGGCCAAACGCATCGACGTAAAGTTTTTTGTTGTTTACCCGGAAATTCATTTGAATTCCATCGTCCGAGATATAGGTTCCTGTAAATTTCTTTATTATACTTGTATCTTTTAATACGGCTGTGCTGCTGTCCATAGATACATCAGTAAGCTTATGTTTTGTAGTGTCAGCGATAAACAAGTTGGCGACCTCGTAAACTTTACCGCCCGTATTAACATCGCCCAGGTTACTAAAAACCGCAAAACCCATTCTTAGATCCGGAAACACCGCCAGGTATGTTCGGTAACCTGCATCAGCTCCTCCATGCGTAAATTGTCTCCAGCCATTGTATGTGTCCGATGCAATACCCAGTGCATAATTGAGTTCTTTACCATTATTCAGCCTGCCCTTCTGTGTTAACTGCTCGATGTCTTTTTGATCGCCTACTTTATGGGAATAGAAATTCATAATCCATTTGCTCATATCGTCTAAGTTGGTAAAAAGACTTGTTGCACCCGCCACGGAATAACTTAGAATACTGTTTGCAAAATGAATACTATCGGTGCGAGAATAGGAGTAAGAACGGTTTTTAACGATCTCCTCGTAATCATCATGAAAGTGGGTATTGGTCATTCCTAACGGCTTAAAAATGGCCGAGTCTGTAAATTGTCTTAGTGACTGACCTGTAACGCTCCGCACTATTTCTGCGAGCATGGTGAAGCCGCTGTTGGAATAGCTGTATTGTTCTCCCGGTTTAAAATTGAGTGCCCGCTGTTTGCTTAAGATCTTGATGATATGTTCCTGCGTGATCACATCATCCAGTCTTGTGCCTGATATGGCCAGTAGTTGCCATTGATCCCTTATACCACTAGTATGATTTAAAAGGTTTCGTATTGTAATTTTTTCTTTAAGATCAGGAAACCACGAGAGATATTTATGGATGTCGTCATCCATTTGAAGTTTACCGTGTTTAGCCAGGAGCACAATGGAAAAGGCCGTAAATTGTTTTGATATCGATGCCATGTGAAAAATCGTTTCAGGATCGATCGGTATATCATATTCAAGGTTCGCCATGCCGTAACCTTTGGCAAAAAGGACCGAGTCATTTCTCACAATAGCAACTGCACAACCAGGACTATTGTTCTTATCCCACTGAGCAAAAATTTTGTTGATTTTTGTCACTGTAGAATCGGGCAATGATTGAGCAGCTGCGTTGGCGACAATCAGGAAATTCGAGACCAGAAACAGTAGTAGAGTTCTTGTTTTTATTTTCATAACGTTGGTCTTGGTGGTTTGAAGCAACTGAATATAGGCTGTTCGTGCGACATTTGAATCAGTATATGACTACTGGGATAGGTAATTGGTTACCTGCTTTAAAGCTCTCTACTATTCTTTGCTTCTACAAAAGATCGTAGCCAGGATGCCTGTCAGCAGACTGGAATTGCGTTCCATTTAAACCAGCGGTACCTCGCTGCGCCCGGAATGACAAACAATCATTGTTCCGTTTCTTCCTCCTTTTGTTCCTCTAACGGCAGGCTATCAGTCTTTCCGACTTTTACTATAGGTTGTTCTCCGGTGCCAGTAACTCTAACCGGAACACCAATGATTCCGAATGGCGGAAGTCCCACACGGCAATTGAATTTGATGCGGCCATCAAAATCAGATTGGCCTTGTAAGCGAAGGCGGAAGCCTGATACTTTTATTTTGGTTTTTTCCAGGGTGACGACATTGTTCTTTACTGATGTCTTGAAATTGATTTTGCTCAGGTCGGGATCATTGATGTCTTCCTTGCCTGTTTCTTTACTCATCGCGGAAAAAAACGTTAACCCCTTCAGTTTTACATTTCTTACAGAGACAACCCCGCCTCCCTTTAATGATGGCATGATGGGATACATATCACCATTCAATTTTCCCTCCAAATTGTAATCGACGGCAATGATACCATGCGCCTTCTCGGCAGCCGGTGCCAGCTGGCGAAACAATTCTGCTTCCTTATACATTTTCTGCACATCGAAATCATCCATCTTCAAATGACAATTAAATAGAGCTCTTGCCGGCGACAGACTCCGGTAGCTCGCATCGATTGTTGTTGCTGCACCTGCGAATTTGAAACCAGCCTGGTTCATCTTTACCTCGCCCGCTTTGAGTAACATTTCACCCTTCACTGAATCTATATTCATCTTATTATAGTCCACCCTCTTTACATCTGCACTAAATTTCAGATCAAGATCGTTGGGTACCATGATGACTCCATTGCTTCCTGCACCAAGCGAATCAGGCCGCGCAGAAACTGTGTCGGAATGATACGCCATTAGTTCATCAAGCAGCAAATAATCAGAACGAAGATGAAGAGCACCTCTTAATGGTCCATTGCCGGAAATGTAGTTAAACAGGTTTGAACAGGAGCCGCTGAGAACAACGGTAGATCTGCCATATGTTGTTCTGAATTGATCAAAACTCATTTGATCCTGGTTAAAGCGAAAGACACCATTATCAATAAAAAAAGGAAGTGGGTAGAGATAAGAAACAACAAGTAGCTTGTTTACTTTCAAGGTTCCGCGGTTCTGTAACTTTGAGTACCGGCCAGCGGTTGCGTCGGACTGGCTGCCGCTCAATGCAAGATCAGTTGAAATCGTACCCCGTACGTCCAAACCTTCCTGTGAAAACACTTTGTAAATTTTCCCAAGGTCAAGATCTCCTTTGGACAAAATATTATAACGGATGTCATCAAAGTTCTGCAGATCAGCCTTCACCAAAAATGGTTTTCCTTCAAATTCAAATGAAACCGGCTGCAGGTCTACTTGTAAATCACGCAATGTCCCTTCTTTATTTTTTATGCTGACATCCACCGCAATTTTTTCGATTGGTGCCGGATAATATTTTGTGCGAAGAGATGCATTTTCAATTTTTAGTGTCGCCTCCGTTTTAGGGAATACTTTCCTTTCTGGCTGGTAATTGCCATTGGATCGTATGTTCATCACCATGCTGCCGCTGATGGCTGTACTATCCAGCGGGTAGAATTGTTGAATGTCCGCTAAATGAAAAACTGCATCAAGGTTCGCATCTACCGGGAAATTGTCCGCCTTCTTCAGACGCATAAATCCTTTCAGGTAATTGCTCATTGCCTTTATGTCGATATCCTCGACTGCGGCACTGATGTGCCGGTAGTTATTATCCGGACACTCAACATGAGCATTGAAGTTGATCTGTTGAATGGGTTGTGGCAAGGAAGTGAAGTGCAAGTAGCCCCCTTTCAAAGAGGATTGAATATTGAATGATGGGATGCTTGTAATGACAATTTCATTTCGAAACTGCCGCAAGTTTTGACCAGTGGCATAGCGCCCGTTTGCATTAAGGCTGATTAACATCTTTCCTTTCATGTCACAATCAGCGAAGCCCATAGCCCTGTCCAGTTTTTCAAGATCCAATTCACCCTTCATGCGCGCCAAAATTTTGGGCGCCTGATATCCTTTTATTTTCAACACGGCACCCAGGTAATCTTTTTCAACATTGAAAAAAATTGAATCAATATTCAATGACAAACTATCCGTATTCAGCGCAGGCAGGCTTGAATTAAAGTCAAGGTAAAGATTGCTAAGCGGCACAGGTGTTTTGTCATATGCAACAAACCCGTTTCGAACCTTCATGGTAAAACTCAAGTCCGGCATTGTATCTGTTCCTGCAATGTATCTGCCTGATAGAGCAGCCTGCAATGCCGCGCTCCCCTCGATCCTCGTTTTATCCAACCAGTGCTGGTATGAAGGCGGCAAAGCCGTAAAGACATCTGCAAATTCTGCGCCGGCACTCTTCAATGCAAAGTCCATCTTGTAACCTCTCTCGAGAAATTCATAAGTACCCGAAAATTCGAGCGGAAGTTTATTGATCTTTAGTCTATTGTTTCGGAACTCGAGTGCAAGAGAGTTTGTATTGACATTGGTGATAAGATCTGCCTGCACTTTCCGCCTGAGAATATACGGTTCTTTGGCATAATAAAAATCGAAGGAGTCGATAGCCAGGTGACTGGTAAGGCCAAAGATGGCTTTGCTCAAATCTCCTTTGCCTGAATAATTCAACTCGCGGGCGTTTATCAAAATATCCGACGACAGGTCGTTATAAACGAGGTTACTTTTTTCGATCACGATCTTTTCCAGTTTCAAAGCCGTCGTTGTATCAGCAGAAGAGTTTGAAGAGGATGAGGATGATGTGGATTTATAAACGTTATAGTTCGCCTCGCCTTTTTCATTAACATGCACATTTATGTCTGCGCCCGTTACATAAAATTCATTGATGTTAATCTCTCCTCGTACTAAAGCCGGGATGCTGATGCCCATCGCTATTTCGCCGGCTGAAAGCAGCCTTTCGTTTTGAAAGGGGGCTGATCCGGTCGAGGAAAAATCATATAATGTGAGAGTAAGCGAAGGGAAGTGATTGAAAAATGAAAGTCGTGCTTTTGAAAATTCTATTTTGCCATCAATCGACCTGTTCACAAAACTTTTGATCTTCCTAGAGATCGTACCGGGCATTATGTACGGAAGTAAGAATAAAATAAGTAGTACCGAAACAATCGAGATAACAATTACCTTGATCCACTTTTTTACTACCCTGAATAGACGACTCTTCATTTAATAAATGCTTTATTAAACAATTTTGCGGTAGTGTAGGTTTCGGCCTTTGGACGGAATTTCCCCATTAAAAAAGGCCGGAGTAAGATCAATTGAAGTTCAAATGTAAATGCTATTGCGGAATGAAAGAAAATATACCACCTTTTCTCTGGAAGAAAATTCGCCAGCACTCCACATCTTGCAGTTAACAATGCTTCTATTTTTGTATTCATTATTTGAGTCCATGAAAAAAATATTACTCGTCGGGAAGCAACTCACAGAGGTTCCACCCGGATTAAACATAAAAAATGTTCAGTACTTTGCTGCGCCTGACCTGGACACTGCACAACAGGTGTTTGAAAGAAATGACAATGCCATCGACATTGTCATAATGGGTGCAGGCATAGAACTTGAGAAAAGGTTGGAAGTTGCCAGGTATGTATTCAATTCGAGCAATACGACAACTGTCCACATGAAAGACCCGGAAACAGGCCCTCAAGGTTTTGCTCCTTTTATCAATTCAGTATTGTCAGGTTTGCTACGCGGCAATGAGTAACGCTCTTTTTCCGGTATTGACGTATAAATTGCTGCCAGGCCAGACAAGGACGCGATGATTGGAAACAAGCGATGCGAAGGCACAGCATACCCACATCAGCCTCATAAAGAGGGGCGGTTACCCTAAGAGTTAGAATGGGCTTATGGATGTTTTGATACCAGGATAACGAATCCCGTAATCAGGAATATAGACAGAATGACCAGAGTACTCTGTACATCTTCGTTAGCCAACATTGAGTGAATCTTTTTCATAGAAAAGTTTTTCAAGTAAAAAATAGGATTTGGATCGTCCCGATACGTTCGGGATAATATGTGTAGTTTTCAGGTAGGGAAGGAAGAACGTAAACGTATATAATTATAATGACGCTGTCAAGTGTCCCATGTTGGGTTTTTTATTGTGCGAGCGACGAAAAATATTTTTAATGAAGTATTCTTCGACGCTGTTTGGTTGCAATAAACACTTATTGGTTATTTCAATCGTAACGAAGTGTAGCGAGAAGTGCTTAGCGCCTTCAATTTTTATCGATTCTTCTCCCGACAATCCCGATGATATCGGGAGCGATCGGAATGATACCCTGCGGGTTGAGATCCTTTCGCGCCAGGCCACCCACTTAGCCGCTAATCCTTTTAAAATTGCCATTCATTGCCCGGCATTAATGTCTAAGTAAATGTCCCGATCTCTTAACTCACTGTAAACAACCTTTTGCATTCATAGGCCGATATACTCCTTCTATAAAGGAAAGTATTCATGAAAAAAGCAATGATCGGCCTCTTCCTCCCCGTTATTTTTTTTGCCTCCTGCAGTAAGAGCGGCGGCAACCGTGCTATGTCACCGGGGGGTATATCTATTACCGGCAAATGGAATGTGGATAGTGTGACCACGTATTTTTATAATGCCACAGGTTTGCTTGACAGCAGCGAGGTTTCTTATCCTCTCTCAATTCCGGGTATATACTATCCACTGTACTTTAAATTCAATGATGACTATAGCTGGTCGGAGGCATTGATCGTACGCGTGGATACCAGCATTGTTTCGAAAGGGACTTATAGTTATACGTCAGATAGCACATTTGATTTAGTTTACCCGGATGCCGTTCCGGCCAAAAAAGATGAACCATGCAAGATTATTTCATTGACCAATTCTGTATTCACTTTCAGTAAGACGTTCGCAACCGTTTTCAACGGCACTGACTCCGGCTACATTAAACATGTCTTCAAGCTTTTGAAATGAAATTGACCCTTTGGCGACCTGAGATGCCTCTCGAGGCACCACGATAGTTATGGGAGCGATCGGAATGACGAACGCGGGTTATTGCTCTCCTCGATCCGCCCCGCGAGGATTATTACAAGGGTCGGGAAGGATTATTTCTTTCGGATGTCTTTGATCTCCTCTACAAACAGATCGGTATAGGCCTTGCTTGTCTTTTCAATTGTTTCAGGATTTTCGACCTTGGTTTGCATGGACATTAATGTCTCATCTGTTTTCAGATCAAAAACCTTGGCTTCGACAAAATATTTTGACGTGGTGGTATAGTATCCCGGAGTCGTCATCGTATTTACCGCGTAGCCATAATACCCACCGAAGCCTCCATATACGCCGTATGGTGTGAATCCTCCATAACCGGCATATGAACCATAAGCATAGGGGGAATATGTCATGGACGATGCCGGTGTATACTTTGTTTCGGAAGTTGCATGCACAAGTGCAGTAGTCAAAATAGCTTCGCAACCGAGGTCCTGTAATTTTTTTATGAACACGTCTTTAACCGGTGCCATGGCTTTGATCTCGACCGGTCCAACGATATCGAGGCTTTTATAAGCCTTCAGTCCTCTCTTCTGAGCCGCGGTGGCCAGGTCTTTTTCCAAAGTCGCTCTCACGTCCAGGTTGTCGGTAAAGGCAATGATGAAAATACTTCTAAGGGGCTCAGGTGGTAGTTTCTCTTTATTGATCCAGAGTTGTGTCGTCCTGATGGAAAAACCAGGTTTACAGGAAATGATGGTAAAAGATAAAGTAACGCTTACTAAGACTGCAAGTAATTTGGCTTTGTTCATTGTTGATTTTTTAGGAAAAATGAGTTTTCTATTTGTTCACAATGATAGTGAATATTGTTTCCGTGGACGGTTAAAGTTTGCTTGTTTATCCATGTGTAAACCTTCTTCTCATTGGGTGTTCAACTGAAACAATTCATGCCGCCTTGCTTGATTAGCATGCAAAATGTTCGAGGGAGTAAGATCTATCGCCGTCCCGATAACTATCGGGATTGGCCAGGTAGTGGTCAATAGCGCAAATATTCCGCATCCCTGCTTAGCGCAGGCACGTTTGCTACTTTCTCTTGCAGAAGCAAAAGACAGTAGAGTAGCGGAACAGAACTACCAACGAATGAGACGTGCCTTCGTTGCTTTTCTGTACAGGGAACTACTGCAGTCGAAGAGTGCGACGCAACAGTAGCTTAAAAGTAGTTATGCGGCCGGTACCATAAAAACACAATGCGAATCCTAAAAAAGGGCCAAACCAAAAACATCTCCGCTCCTATTCAAAAATTCTTTTACTTTATTGTACTAAAACCAACACTTATTTAACCAACGCCATATGATGAAAAAATCGAGATGCGTGTTAATGCTTATCTGCATCGCATCATTTCTGCATGCCCAGCAAGTACAGGTCACGCCAACTCCGGATCAGATAAAAGCAATGACACCTGGATGGAAAGGTGAACGCCTTGCTGATGGCCGGCCAAAAGCTTCAGACCGTCTTTTGGAACGTTTAAGAAATATATCGCTTGAAGAAGCATGGGGCTATCTGCGCAACAAAGGGTATCAAAACCAGTTTGAGGGCGACTGGACGATCATTCGTCCTGATTCTGTTATGACCGGCCGCGTGGTAACAGCACAGTATATGCCGATGCGACCAGACTATGACAGTCTTATAAAGGCGAAAGGCAAAGGTGAAAAGCGTATCGGTAACACCAACTCGTGGCCAATAGATGTACTGCAAAACGGTGATGTATACGTTGCCGACAGCTATGGAAAAATAGTCGATGGCACATTGATCGGCGATAACCTTGGCAACGCTATTTATGCACATTCGCACCGGGGCGTGATATTTTATGGCTCTGTGCGTGACATTGAAGGACTTGAAGACATCAATGGTTTCAACGGCTGGGTCAAAGGGTATGATCCTTCGTACATCCAACAAATGATGCTTGCGGGTATTAATCTGCCGATAAGAATCGGACGTGCAACTGTGTTGCCGGGTGATGTTGTGTTGGCAAAAAAAGGCGGCGTGGTTTTTATTCCCGCACAGTATCTTGAAGATCTTGTTTTGAATTCCGAGTTCGTAGAGTTGCGCGATGCATTCGGTCACCAGCGATTACGCGAGGGCAAGTATACACCGGGACAAATTGACCAACAATGGGCCGATGACATAAAAAAAGACTTTTTACAATGGATCAATTCACAAAAAAATCTGCCGATGACAAAGGAAGAACTGGACGGATATATGAAGGACAGAAATTGGTGATGTCACGACTGACGGTTCACGATTCACTACACGCTCATTGCTCACTATTGATTATTCATTCTATTTGTATAAACATAAATACAATTGCAAGATGACCCCTGCACAAAAAATATTAAACAAGTTTGGTTTGAAGGAACCTGGTGTCAATGATTCAATTAAAGAAAATAAAATTGATGTAACTGAAAGTACGCGGCGTTCCTTTTTTAAAAGATCGGCGCTTGGTGGTGTTGTACTAGGCAGCGCATTTATGTTCTCACCAGTCGAAGAGCTGTTGGCGCAAAGCACTCAAAAAGTAAATCGGAACTCTGCACCATCTGACCTGAAGATAACAGACATGCGTTATTGCGTTACAACTGTTTTGGGACGAACCGCTATTATACGCATTGATACAAACCAGGGCATCTATGGTTTGGGAGAAGTGAGAGACGGAGCTGATGAACGATATGCATTGATGTTGAAAAGCCGGATACTGGGAATGAATCCCTGTAACGTAGAGATGATCTTTAAGACCATCAGGCAATTTGGCGGCCAAAGCAGGCAGGCTGGTGGTGTATGTGGCGTCGAGATGGCTTTGTGGGATATTGTCGGCAAAGCATATAATGTCCCCGCATGGCAGTTACTGGGTGGAAGATATCGTGACAAGGTCAGGCTGTATGCCGATACGCCGGAAGCAGGTTCTCCTGATGAACAAAAGAAATTGATGAACTATCGCATCAATGACCAGGGTTATACATGGTTGAAAATGGATCTCGGCATTAATGAACTGAAGGGAAAACCGGGCACATTGGTTAATGCTCAATTCTGGCAGA
>Ga0207701_10008011_pt1 | contig 10456 bp, 13 predicted proteins | sample KBSSwiSSwithPhiX_FD_184294 | JGI IMG/M metagenome (GOLD analysis project Ga0207701, IMG submission 184294) | Switchgrass rhizosphere bulk soil microbial communities from Kellogg Biological Station, Michigan, USA, with PhiX - S5 (SPAdes) (version 2) | ecosystem: Environmental > Terrestrial >...
GCTGTACGCGGTCAACACCGTGGGCGGTGTGCTCGGTGCAGCCGCCGCGGGCTTTGGTCTTCCCGCGCTCGTCGGCGTGCGCGCAAGCTATGGTATCGCCGCTGGCGCCAGCTTGGCAGCCGGACTCATTGCAATCATGATCGGCGATCGCCACGAAACAACGCCGGTAAAAAAGTCGGCGTTGGGAAGCGAGACTTCATCCGCGCAAATTTGGCGCCTGCGTCTCGTCGCCGCAGGCACAGGCTTCCTCGGCCTCGGGCTCGAAGTTCTTTGGACACATCTGTTCGCCCAAGTTCTGCATAACTCGGTATATTCTTTCACCGCGATTGTCCTCGTCTTCCTTCTGGCGATCGCTACTGGCGCGGTGCTCGCTACGCTCGCGCTGCGCCATGCCGCGCCGTCGACCGTAGCAGCCACCGCGCTCGTGGCCGCAGCAGGTGCAACTATCGGCGGTATTTGGCTCTTTCTTTACTCGACCGATGGGCTCACTTACTTCGGCATGCACACCGGGTTATTGGAATATCTCCTGAGGATCACAACTTTGGCCGCTGCGACTGTAGGCCCTGCCGCTATCGCGTCGGGAATGGTTTTGCCTGCGCTGTGGGCCGCATGGGGTGATCGAATTAGTGTGGCTCACCCGCTGGGAGATCTTTCGGCGGCAAATCTCTTTGGCGCAGTGCTCGGCGCGGTGTGCATGGGTTTTTTGATTATTCCGAGTCTCGGCATTCGCGGCAGCCTGCTCGTCGCCTCGGTGCTTTATATTTTGCTCGCCGATCTGTTGGCGCAGCCGCAAAGCAGGTTGAGGCCGCTCGCATACGCTGTCCTGCTTGCGATTGTCATTGCCAATCCACTGCGAGCGCCTCTCGTGCATTTTTTTTCGAAAGGCGACACGCTCCGCGATATGTGGGAGGGAGCAAGCGGTATCGTTACCGTTACGGAGGGTGGGGAGATTTACAACTCCGACAGGATAATTTCTATGTACTGGGCCGCAGTTCGGCTGCGGTAAATGAACGCCGTCAAGGCTTGCTGCCGTTGTTGCTCCATCCCGATCCACGCCATGTCGCTTTTGTCGGCCTTGCGACCGGCATTAGCGCAAGCGCGGGGGCGGCCCTCGGTGTTAAGGAAACGACCGTGATCGAACTCGTGCCCGAAGTTGCCACAGCAGCGCGCGCGCACTTCGCGCCTTGGAACGCAAAGCTACTGGAGCGCGCAGATGTACAACTCGTGCTCGACGACGGCCGCCGGTATCTCGCAGCCAGCCGAGACAGTTTCGACGTAATTGTCTCCGACCTGTTCGTTCCCTGGAATCCGGGGACTGGGAATCTGTATGCGCGAGAGATGTATGAAACCGCGGCTCGCCGGCTTGCGCCAGACGGACTCTTCTGCCAGTGGTTGCCGCTCTATCAGCTGACACGCGAAGAATTCGACATCATCGTGCGCACGTTTCTTTCTGTCTTTCCTCACGTGAGCCTCTGGCGCGATGATTTCTATTCCGAGCTCCCGGTCGTCGGGCTAGTCGGTCAGCTCGCGCCAAAGCCGCTCGATCTAACGCGGATTCATGAACGCGCGCTGCATCTGCCGGACTGGAGCAAAGACCCGCTCTTTTCAACTTCACGGGGTTTGCTAATGCTCTATGCCGGCAGCCTAAGTGCCGTGCCTGATCTATTCAGGTTAGCGCCACTGAACACGGACGACAACCCACTCATCGAGTTTCTCGCTCCGAAGTTGACACGCGTCAATTCAACAAACAACACAGATTGGTTCACCGGAAAATCGTTGGCCGCGTTCTACGACATTCTTGACAAACGCCTGGAAAGTACTCCTGACCCGCTCTTGCCGGCGTCTAAACAAATTAGCGCCGCTCGGCAAGCCGGCACTGCGCTCTATCACTACGCCGTCGCAGCCACAGGGCACGACGATGGCGCAGCCCGTCGCTACGAAGCTGATGTGCGCGCGTTAGTGCCTGAAGTTGTTGCACTTGGAGATTACAATCCGAAGACACAGGAGAAATCCGAGGATCAGCAAGCCGTGGCAACACTCCTCCGGCAGCAGGAAGCGCTCCGTCAGCAACTTGAAGAAATGCAGCGGCGCCTGAGTAAACTATCAGCGGCCAAAAAAACTTCCGACGATCGGGCACCGTAACCGGCGATTAGATCGGTCAAAGCGGTCAGCATTAAACTGACTCAGTCACCTAATTGTTGTGAGCGATCAATTAAAAATCTCCCGCATGACCGTCTCGGCTACGATAACATTAGCTTGGCCCGTTAACACGACGCCGTAAACTGGGACCGGCCGGGAGGGACGGTGTACCTGCCACAGTACCCCGCCGGTTTTCGGATCCACCATCATCACGTCCAGCGCGACGATCACACCGTCGGCTTTCATCCCACGACTGTTCGGCGTCGGCTCCCAGCGCCGCACCTCGATGTACAGGGCCACCGCGTCAAGGTTAGCCTCGCGCAGAATTGGCGCTGCCATCTCTGAGCTAGTGGGCACACGATCCTTGGTTGCCACTTTCACCGCACTCGGACTGAGGACCTCGAATCCTTTTTCCGCAAGTCTTATGCGAGCTTGCTGAGCGAGAACATCTCGCACAGTCAAAACAGGGAGGCCGCTGTCTGCGCCGATGCTCGCGTCGACGACGCCGGCTTGGTAGGCCGGAAGCACCGCGATTCGGCGAACGTTCTGCGGCAGAGGAGTGACGACTGCTGGCGCGCACGCGACAACTCCGACCAATGTCGCGATAAGTACGATTCTGATAATCATCTTGCGCTTACCTGTATCCTCATTTTCTACCAGTAGTGCTTTCAGCTTCAACCACAGGATTCCAGACCAATTAGTCAGGCGGCGAGTCCTGTGGTGTACCGTAGTCTTTTAACCGAGACCGCCAGTCATCGTCTGTTCTATTGAAAATTCCATCGGGAAAACAATGACACATGCCCGATCCGCGAAAGAGCTTCTTATTCGCCATCTCACATTCCTCAAGGGAGCTATACACTCGATTACGCGCGATTCTGCTTCCTTCATATCCATTCCCAGCGGATGGATATGACAAGAACTGGCCGCCCAAGCGGCGTTTAATGACCCGTTAAGCAAAGTCCGGCGAAGGTCAACAATCTGAATCCGAATGTCATTCACCCTTCCTCTGATTCCACAATGCGGCGTGCGCCCAGAAAATGTTTAACGTACCACGGGTGATTGAGATCAGTAATGATCACGTGTCCGGCTTTTTTCTCGGCGTGGACAAACCGGTTGTTGCCGATAAAAAGACCGACGTGATCCGGTGTTACACCGTTAGAGGAAAAAAATAACAGGTCACCTGTTCGCAGGTTCTCGACCGCGATGTTTTGCCCGGAGTGAAATTGTTCGCGGGAAGTCCGTGGCAGCTCTATGTTTAGCTTAGCAAAAAGCGCTTTAACCAAACCTGAGCAATCCATGCCGTGGCGCTCCGACATCCCTCCCCAGCGATAAGGCAACCCCAGGAAATGTCGAGCCGCGCTCGCTAATTTGTCACGAATCGGTTGCCGAACAGGAGTCCATTCGTCGGCAAAGTTTGTTCCCTTCGTGGCGAGCAGTAAACTCAATAGAAGCAATAAGATGATCATTTGTTTTTCCATTGCAAATCTCCAAAGTTTGAAAGACTACTTTTTTTCTCGCGGATGAATCCGCGGCGGCAACCTCATCAACACGCTGAAGAGCCCTGTGATGACGACGAAGACCGGCGCCACTTGGCACGCTTGCTGCCGAAAGTGGACTCCGGCTCATGCGAGCCGCACTCCCCGCAAAGTCGGCACAAGCGCCGATTTAGAAAATGGCCCGCGGCCAAAACCAGCGTTCCGGAGATAACGATCGGGGTCTCGTATCGTTCGTCAACCCAAAAGTGTCCGGCGCTGATCAACGCCACGGCCGAGACAAGAAAAACAAAACCGTGAAAACCTCGGTGATAGCGGAATCCCCAAGTAAAACTGCTGACCGCTAGAATGACTGAAGTCGCGACAAAGATTTTCTCGATACCTTCACCCAGAAGAAAACCCAAACCTAAAAGCGGCAACACTCCGACGAGCAGCGGAAAAACCGAACACTGAATGGCGCAGGCGATCGAGACCGTAGTACCTAGCGAATCGATCCAAGAGGATGGCGCGACGGCATAATCATTTTTAGCCATGAAATTCCTCCAATCGGCGCAAAGCCGACGAATGCAGAACGGGCCGCGGGAGCCATGCGATCGGAGCGCACATGGCTCCGTTCTCTCAAAAATTAACTGAAAAGGGAGAAATGAAGATCGGGCTACGAAACTGGCGGCGCACGAATAGATAGGAAGCTGACGACAACTTGTGAAACAAGCTGTGACTGCAAAGACTGGTACAGAACAAACTGTAACGGGACTGCCCACTGGACCAAGACGGGAACGACTCCCGTTTGTGCGCGGGTGCCGTGGTGGCAGGCGCATTCGTGATTGATATTCGCTGCGGCCGTGGCGGCGTGAAAATGAAGCGGCAGGAAGAAAACTGCAAGAACCAGAAAAATTGTGATCGAGCGCCGTGGAAGCGCGAGTTCGGACAGGAATCGCTCGATGATCATACGCCCTGATAACCTGGCGCTTGGCGCTTGTCAAAGCATGGACGGCAATTTTTTTGCCACGCGACGAGTTCTACAGGTCTTTCGCGGTTGGTGAATGCTACGTCAACGGAGTAAGATCAGGGCGCTTTCGCTGATCTAAGATCGGAAAGTAACAATCGAATTCCGCGCAAGCAGGCTGGCCATGATGACTGTGTAAACCTCCTGGGCATTGGCGCGTCTAAGGCCATTAGACCGCATCAAAACTTCAAGAAACAGGGGGATTTAGGTATGATCAACGAAAATCGCTTTGCGCCACTGGGGTGCTCGCCGCGGCGCTGGCAATAGCCGCTTCGCCGGTGCTAGCCGCCGAAGGGACGATCACCGGGCCTGAGAGGCATGAGTTACGCCATGACCGGCGCGAGATTCGGCGTGATCGAAGAGAAATTCATGGCGACCGCAGAGAGATTCGTGGCGATCGGAACGAGCTCCAAGGTGATCGCCGCGAATTAGTCCGAGACCGCCACGAACTGCGCCACGATATTAAGAGCGGCGCCGGCAAAGCAGAGATCGCTCAGGACGTGAAGGAAGTCCGTCAAGACCGCCGAGAGATCGTCGGCGACAAGGTGGATCTTGCCCGAGACGCGAAGGATATTCACGGCGATTGGCGAGAGCTGCGCCAAGACCGCGGAGAATTTCGCCGCGACGCAAAGGACGCGCTGAGGAATTAACGGGGAGCGAGTGTGACTGCGAATGAACCGGCGGTATCGACCCTCGCCGCCCGCGCCCCTTTCTCCATCTTTTCCGGTGCGCCGGCAATATCGAAAGCTAGGAGTCGCTTGGTGAATCCCGGAGACGAGGAGTTAGTGGCGCGGGCCCAGCAGGGCGACCGCCGTGCGTTCGAGGAACTCGTGGAACGCCATAAACAGAAGGCCTATTACATCGCCTTTGATTTTTCGCGCGACCGCGAAGACGCCAAGGACCTGTCGCAAGAGGCGTTTTTGAAAGCTTTTACGAATCTCAAAAAATTTGACGGGCGATCGAGCTTTTATACCTGGTTTTACCGCATCCTCGTTAACCTCTGTCTGGATTACAAGCGGCGCCAAAAACGGGCTCCGACGGATACCTTTGACGAGACCCTGGAGAGCCACATGGAACCTTCCCACGAACCTAAAAAACCGCGATCGCCCGATCAACAAGTTTTCGCCGGGCAGATTTCGCGCCGGGTTGGCGAAGCGCTCGAAGCCCTGCCGGCCAGGCAGCGAACTGCGTTCATACTAAAAAATCATCAAGGGCTGTCGATCAAAGAAATCGCCGAGTTAATGGAGACCGCGGAAGGCACGGTCAAAGTGCACCTGCACCGCGCGGTGACGGCGCTCAGACAGAGCCTGGCGGAATTCGCCTAGGAGGTGGATATGGCGAATCGCGATAGAACACCGAATCCTTGCAAAGAATTGGAAGAAGATCTCGTGCTGCTCCATTACAGCGACCTCGCCGGCGCCGAACGCCATGCGCTGCAAGATCATTTGGTAAGCTGCGCCGGCTGCACCGGTTATTTAAAAGAGCTGGCGACGCTTTTACCACTGACGGTTAAAGCGGACGAACCGTCACAAACTTTTTGGCACGATTACAGCCGCGAACTGCGCCACAAGATCGATGCGGTGAGCGAAAAGCAGTCTTGGCGCCAGCGGCTCAGCGGCTTTTTTCACCCTTGGTCCATTCCCGCCCTCGCCGGCGCCGCGGTCGTCATGTTGGCACTGACGTTGACCTTCGGCAAAGGAATCTGGCAGAGCAATGATCTGCCGAAAGACGATGCCGCCATGATCGAGGCGCTGCCGGTAGCGGAAAATTTGGAATTTTTCAAAGCGATGGACGTGCTCGATGACCTGGATCTTTTGGAGTCCATGGGCAACCAGGGCGACGCCGCCTAGACTGACCCGAGGACACAATGCGGTTCTGCGCATGGGTGTTGGCTCTCACCCTAGGCATCTCAGCGGTCGGTTTTGCCGCGACCAAGGACTCAGAGCCGCCCGATCGTGAGATGTTAAAGATGATGGAGCTCCTGCGCGAAATGGAAATGATCAAACAAATAGACATGCTGCAGGATATGCAACGTCTGGAAAATAACGATCCGGTAAAAGACTCCGCGCCGCAGAAATCCGCTCCCGGCAAGAAAAAGGAGACGCCGAAGTGAGGTCATTGAAAACGACCGCAAGCTTTCTTTGGCTTTCGGCTCTTCTCATCGTGCCTGCGGCCTGGGCCCAGCCCGCGCCGCGCACCGAGACGTTGGCGCAAAACGACAGTGACACGTTGGAACGCTGGCAGCGCATGACGCCCGAGCAGAAACAGGAGCTGCGTGACCGATTCCAGCGCTGGAAAAATCTCCCCCCCAGTGAAAAGGAAGAACTGCAGCGGAAGTTTGACAATTGGCGCCGCTTGCCGCCGGAGGAGAAAGCCACGGCGCGGCGCAACTTCGAGCGTTGGCAAAAGTTACCGCCCGAACAGCGTGAGCGCCTACAGGAACGCTGGCGCCAATGGCGCGAGCTGCCGCCGGAACGGCGCGAGGAGCTGCAGCGGCGATGGCAACGCATCGAGAATTTACCCCCCGAAAAGCGGGAGCAATTGCGGCAAAAGCTCCAAGAGTGGCAACGGCGCTCACCGGAAGAGAAGGCGCAGATACGGGAAAAGGCGCGGGAGCGCGTGGAACGATTATCGCCGGAAGAGAAACACGAGATAAGAGAAAAACTGCGGGAGATGAAGCAGCGCGGCACGATCGAAGAAAGAAAACAGTTGCGCGAACAGTTGCGCGAGAAGATGCAGCAGCGCAACGAAAAGGACTAGCCGATGAACGCCTCACTCAGCGCCGAGCAAAAGGTCATTCATTTTTTGAATCGGACGAGCTTTGGACCGACGCGCGAATCGGTCGAAAGGATCAATCAACTCGGCTTCCGCGCCTATCTCGACGCGCAACTCGAGCCCGAGACGATCCCCGACAACCTGGCCGAAGAGAAAACCGCCGGGCTCAAAACCATGCGCCTCAATAGCGGCGAGCTGTTCGATCTCTATCCGCCGCCGAAAGTGGCCAAAGAGCGCGGCATGATGGCCGACGAAATGCAGGCCCAGGCGCCGCGTTTTATCATCCTCGAGCTTCAGCAAGCGCGGCTGTTGCGCGCCGTGCACAGCCAACGTCAACTCTACGAGTTGATGGTCGATTTCTGGAACAACCATTTTAATATTTTTGCCGCCAAGGGCGCCGACCGCTGGATGACGACTGCTTACGACCGGGACACGATCCGTCCCCGCGCGCTCGGCAAATTTCACGATCTCTTGCTGGCGACGGCGCAGAGCCCGGCCATGCTTTTTTATCTCGATAATTGGCTGAGCGTCAGTCCGAACGTAGCTCAGACGAGAATGCCGGCGAACGCGCGCCGCCGCGGCCTCAATGAAAACTATGCGCGCGAGATCATGGAGCTTCACACCTTGGGCGTCGATGGCGGATACACGCAGCAAGACGTGCGTGAAGTCGCGCGCTGCTTCACCGGCTGGACCTTACTGCGGCCGCGCGGCGATGGCGAATTCCACTTCGAGCCGCGCCTGCACGACCAAGGCGCCAAAACGGTTTTGGGCACGCGCATCCCGGCCGGCGGCGGCATCGATGACGGCATGAAAGTCATCGATCTTCTCGCGCTCCATCCCGCCACGGCGAAGTTTATCGCGACCAAGCTGGCGCGCCGTTTCGTGAGCGACCAACCACCCGCGGCTTTGGTCAATCGGGCCGCCGAAGCATTTCGCCGGAGCGACGGCGATATCCGGACCGTGGTTCGAACGATCGTCGAATCGCCGGAATTTTCTTCTCCAGAAGTTTATCAAGCCAAAGTGAAAAAACCGCTTGAGTTCGCCGCCAGCGCCTTGCGGGTCACCAACGCGGAGACGAAAGTCACGCTGCAACTGTTGCGCTATCTCGGCCGCATGGGCGAGCCGCTGTTTTTGGCCCAGCCGCCGACCGGCTACCCGGACGTCGGCACTTCTTGGATCAGCCCGGATATGTTGTTGACGCGCATGAATTTCGCGGCCGATCTGATTAGCAATCGCCTCGACGGCGCGCGCGTGCAGCCAAGCGCGCTGAGCGATACTCAAGCGTTCATACGCTTGATCGCTCCGGATTCACTTTCACCGGCGACGCGTCAAGCGTTGGCCGAGACCGACGATCGACAAGCGGCGGCATTACTGCTCGCCGCGCCGGAATTTCAACGGAGGTAATTATGAATTGCTCGCGCCGTTCGTTTCTCAAATCCGCCGGGATGGGGTTTTTGGCATTTGGCTTGCCGCCGACGTTTCTCGTCCGCGCCGCGGGCGCCGAACAGGAGGGGCGCGGCAAAGTCTTGGTCGTGGTGTTTCAACGCGGCGGCATGGACGGGCTGAACGTCGTGATCCCGTTCAAAGACCGCGCCTATTATGCGCTCAGGCCGAGCATCGCCGTCGCCGAGCCGGCGTCGGGCGAACAGCGCGCCATCGACCTCGACGGATTTTACGCGTTGCATCCTGCGCTCGCGGGGCTAAAAAGCATTTACGACAAGAAACAATTGGCGATCATTCACGCCGCCGGCTCGCCGGACAACAGCCGCTCGCATTTCGATTCGCAGGATTACATGGAGCTCGGCACGCCGGGAATCAAAAGCACGCCGACGAGCTGGCTGAAAATCTTAAAGTAGAAGAAGCTAAACTTGTCGACTTCAACGCCGAGAAGGAGCAGCTTCTCACAGCCACATCCGACGCGCGCGGCTCGCTGCGAGACGCTGAGGCTGCACTCCAAATCCTGCAGGACGAGCATTCTGCCAAGCGCCATCGGCTGTCGACGCTAATGGAGCTTGAGGAAAAGCGAGCTGTCTACACGCCGCAGGTGCAAAAACTGTTTGCCGCCGAAAGCGAGATCGGCGTTCGACTCGCCGGCGTTCTGGCGGACAGGCTGAATGTCCTGCCCGAGGCTGAGACCGCGGTCGAGACCCTTTTTGGGGGATTTCTGGAAGCCGTCGTCGTCGGCTCTCTCGATGATGCAAAACGCGTTTCCGTTTGGCTGAAGGCGGACGATATCGGCCGCACAGCGATGATCATTTTGCCGAGGAACGCGGCCGGCGGCACGGCATGGCATGGCGGCGATACCATCGCGGATCATCTCGGTGTTTCGGGCGAGGTCGCGGATGTGCTTCGCAATATATTTCCGCGCGAGATGTCCGCGCGGCTTGTCAGAGATCTCGGCGTCGCGGTCCCACCCGTTTATCAGTCGTTCCTCGACCTCGGCCGGTTCCGCACCGCCCATCTCGGCGACCTCACGCGGAACAAGGAATTCGAGATGATGTGTCCCGTGACGCGGCTGCCGCCCATCGATCTGTTCGTCGGTCTGCATCACGGCGTCGAGACCTCGAACTCGCCCGTGATCGTGCACGCGCTGCGCCCGCGCGTCGCCATCATCAACAACGGCACGCGCAAGGGCGGCGATCCAACCACGATGACGACGCTGGCCTCGTCGCCCGGCTTGGAAGACCTCTGGCAGATTCATTTCTCGCAGCTCAGCGGACAGGAATTCACTCAGCCCGGCATGTTCATCGCCAATCTGCTCGATGAGCCGTCGTCGTCGATGCCGATTGCGCCGATCACAGCACCCCAGCCAGGCCCCAGCGCGCCGCCCGCGCCCGTTCACAATGGCAAGGCCTATTGGATCAAGGTGTCCGCGAAGCAGGACGGCTCCTTCACCGTCACCAATCAGCGCAACGGCTTCTCCAAGACCTACGCGGTGCCGGGGAGCTGATCCATGCGAGCGTTGCGCTGGAGTTTGACGCTTGTCGCGTTGGCGCAATCCTTCGGAACGGCGCAGGCTCAACCCGCTAAACTGCCGGATACG
>Ga0207701_10008012_pt1 | contig 10456 bp, 8 predicted proteins | sample KBSSwiSSwithPhiX_FD_184294 | JGI IMG/M metagenome (GOLD analysis project Ga0207701, IMG submission 184294) | Switchgrass rhizosphere bulk soil microbial communities from Kellogg Biological Station, Michigan, USA, with PhiX - S5 (SPAdes) (version 2) | ecosystem: Environmental > Terrestrial > Soil...
CGAGCAGCGTCTGCAGCATGATCGGCAGCAGCACCATGCTGCCGTAGAGCACGAAGCCGACGATGGTCATCAGGAACACCCCGACCGCGTAGCTGCGGGCCTTGAACACGCGCAGATCCACGACCGGCTCCTCCGCCGTCAGCAGGTGCACGACGAGCGCGACCAGCGTGACGGCGCTGACGATCGCGAGGACCGTGATCAGGTTCGACGCGAACCAGTCTTCCTCCTGCCCCTTGTCGAGCACGATCTGCAGCGCGCCGATGCCGACCGCCAGCATCCCGATCCCCCAGTAGTCGATCTTCCGCGACTCGATTCGGAGGTACGCCGGGTCGAAGATGTACAGCTTGGTCATCACGATCGACGCGATGCCGACCGGGATGTTGATGTAGAAGACCCAGCGCCAGCTGTAGTTGTCGGTCAGCCAGCCGCCGAGCACCGGCCCCATGATCGGCGCGACGACGATGCCGAGCGCCCAGAAGCCCATTGCCTTACCGCGGTCCTGTGGCGGGAAGGCTTCGAGCAGCACTGCCTGAGACAGCGGCTGGAGAGCCCCTCCCGTTGCCCCCTGGATGATCCGGAACAGGATCAGCGACCCGAGCGTCGGCGCGAGCCCGCAGAGAAACGACGCCGCGGTGAAGCCGACCACCGAGAGCATCAGCAGCCGCTTGCGGCCGAACACGCTGGCCAGCCAGCCGGTCATCGGCAGGATGATCGCGTTGGCGACCAGATACGACGTCAGCGCCCAGGTCGCCTCGTCGATCGACACCGACAAGCTCCCGGCGATGTGCGGCAGCGACACGTTCACCACCGTGGTGTCCAGCACCTCCATGAAGGTGGCGAACATCACGGACACGGCGATGAGCCATGGGTTGATGTGTCGGGGCTCGCTCATCGTCCCTCACCTGACGCGGACGGTGGGGGTAACCGACATGCCAGGGCGGAGCAGGTGCTCAGGATCCTGACCGGCCTCGAGGACGATCTTCACCGGAATGCGCTGAACGACCTTGACGAAGTTGCCGGTCGCATTCTCGGGCGGCAGAAGGCTGAAGCGCGCACCGGTCGCGCCCGCCAGGCTGTCGACCTTGCCCTTGAATTCACGGCCGCCGAACGCGTCGACGTCGATCGTCGCGGATTGGCCGGGGCGCATGTACTTCAGCTGCGTCTCCTTGAAGTTCGCGGTCACCCAGACGTCGTCGATCTGGACGAGCGCCAGAAGCGGCTGGCCCGGCTGCACGACCTGACCGGTGTTGACCCCTTTCTTCGACACGATGCCGCGAGCGGGGGCCTTCACGGTCGCGTACTGCAGGTTCAGCTCCGCCTGCGCGAGGTTCGCGCGCGCCTGCATGACGCGGGCTTCGGCGGCGGCTGCCCGCGCGCGCGTGGCGGCAACCTGCGACGGCCCGGTTTGTGCCGTCTCCAGATCGGCGCGCGCCTGATCCTCGCCGGCACGCGCCTGTGCCAAACGGCTCTCTGCGACGCGGATGCCCGCTTCGGCCTCCGACGTCTGCGAGCGCGCCGAGTCGACCGCGGCTTTCTGCGCGTCGGCGGCGGCGCTCGTCGCATCGAACTGCTGCTGCGAGATTTCGTCCTTCGCGAGCAAACCGCGCAGCCGCTCCACGTCGCGCGCCGACTTGGCGGCGTTGGCCTCGGCTTCGCGCAGTCGCGCCTGCGAGGTGACCAGGCGCGCCTTGGCCGCCTCGATTTCCTTTTCCGCGGCGACGATGCCGCTTTGCGCCTGCACCACGCCGCCGCGCGCGGTGGTGACACCGCTGGTCGCGGTGGTCGACGCGATCGGAACGGAGCTGTGCGCGGCCAGCGCGTTGGCCTCCGCGTCCGCCAGTTCAGCGCGCGACTTGTCGAGCGCCACCTGGTAGTCGCGCGGATCGAGCTCGATGAGCACGGTGCCGGCTTCGACCAGTTGATTGTCGTTGACTGCGACCTTGGCGACCGTGCCGCTGACCCGCGCCGCGATCTGCGTCACGCGCGCGTCGACCTGCGCATCGTCGGTCGACTCGCGGCCCGAGGTGGCCCAGAACCAGATGCCGGCGCCGGCGGCCAGCACGACGACGACCAGGATGATGATGCGAACGCGACCTTGCTCTAAAAGCGCCATCAGCGCGGGCCTCCGAGAAGTTGACGCAGCATCTGTTCGACCGAGCCGATGCCGCGGCTGAGCGCGGCACGGGCCAGCGTCTGGCCGTATTGTGCGGCAATGAACTGTTCGGTAGCGACCGCCACCGCATCCTGCGCCTGGACGACCTCGATGTTGCTGGCGACGCCGGCGGCGAAGCGATCGCGCGACTGCGTCAACTGCTGCGCCGCGAGGTCGCGCGCCTTGCCGGCGACGGTCAGCTGCTGCGACGTCGCGTCGAGGTCGAGCATCGCGGTGCGCACTTCGTAGTAGATCGACCCTTTCAGATCCTCTGCCTCGGCGCGGCGGTTGCGCAGATCCGCGTCCGCTTCGAGGAGCCGTCCCTTGATGCGTCCCCCCTGCAGGATCGGTATCGTCAGGGCGCCGCTGACCGAATAGGTCATCAGCGAATCGCTGGGTGACAGGCCGATGGCGCCGTAGTCTGCATTGACGCGCAACGACGGCAGCGCGTCCCCGATCACCGCCTGGCGCGCCGACTCCGCCGCGCGGACGCGCTCGAGCGCCGCCAGGTAGTCCCGCCGCGTCTGGTGCGCGCGGGTGACCGCTTCGTCGAGCGAGATGTCGGGCTCGGGCAGCCCGGGCAGGTTCGGATCGAGGTTGAACTTCTGGCCCAGGGGGAGGCCGATGATGCGCGCCAGCTGAAGCTTCGCTTTCTCGAACTCGTTGGTCGCGATGGTCGTTCGCTGCGTCTGGGTGTTGAGCTGGACCTCGGAGCGCAGCACGTCGATTCCGGCGATGACCCCGCTGCGCTTGAGGTCGACCGCCTGGTTGTACAGCGTCTCGGCGGTCTGCTGCTGCGCCTTCGCCGCGTCGGCGCGCGCCGACATCGCCAGCGCCTGGACGTAGACGGTGCCGGTCACGTAGAGCACGAAATCACGCGCGCCCTGGTTGAGGTGGCGCGCCGCCTCGACGTTGTGCGCCTCGGCATGCGCATCGTTCAGCGCGCCGAAGTCGAGGACCGTCTGGCTCAGGAAGATTCGCGCATCGAACACGTTAAAGGGGCCGACGATCGGCGGGACTTCGCCAAATGGCGACCCCGAGCCGCTGCCGAATCCGAACGCCTGCAGGTTGATCTGCTGTCGCGTCTCGGACACACGCGCGTTGAGGTTCGGCAGCAGGTCGCTCAAGGCGCGCCACCGCGTGCCCTGCGCGCGGCCGAGGTTGTTCTGCGCGCTGAGGACGCCGAGGTTGTGCTCGAGCGAGCGCGTCAGCGCCTGCACGACCGTGACGGTCTCGACGTCCTGGGTGAGGTCGCCGAACGGCACGCCGCCCAGAAACGGGCCGGTAACGGGTCGCTGCAGAGTCGGCGGCGCGGGCGGCGCGGCGTTCTGCTCCTGCGCCGCGAGTGACGAGGTTGCGCCGGCGCCGGGACCGATGGCTATCAGCAGCGCGACCACGGAGGCACGTCTCACGGAATCCCTTTCTCGTCCGTTCAGGCTCGACTGGAAAGACAGCGGTGGCAGGCGCCGGTCGAGAAGCGGAGGCACGGACGTCGCGATCGAGTCGACCGCAATCTCATAGCGTACTACGCCTTGATAAGAAAAGCGTTCGGCACGCGGGCGAAATAACTCGGCCAACGTGGTCCACCGGTCCACGTAATCTAGCTGGATGTCGCATCTCTTCGATCCGCTGCCTTTGCGTTCGCTGACCCTGGCCAATCGCATCGTCGTTTCGCCGATGTGCCAGTACTCGAGCGTTGACGGGTTCTCGAACGACTGGCACTTCGTGCATCTCGCCTCGCGCGCCGTCGGCGGCGCCGCGCTCGTGATGACGGAAGCGAGTGCCGTCACCGCCGATGGGCGCATCAGCCCGCAGGACCTCGGCATCTACGACGACGGCCACGTCGCCGGCCTCGCGCGCATCGTTCGCTTCATCCACTCGCAGAAGACGCTGGCCGGTATCCAACTCGCGCATGCCGGGCGGAAGGCGAGCACGCGGCGGCCCTGGGAGCCGCCGGGCGCGATTCGACCGGAGGACGGCGGCTGGGTGCCTGTCGGGCCGACGGATGAGCCGTTCGTCGAGGGATATCCGGTCCCGCGGCCGCTTGCGCGCGACGAGATTCCGGGAATCGTCCGCAGCTTTCGCGAGGCCGCGGCGCGCGCGCTCGATGCCGGCTTCGACGTCGCCGAGATCCACGCGGCGCATGGCTACCTCCTGCACGAGTTCTACTCGCCGCTCGTGAACAAGCGGAGCGACGACTATGCCGGGACGTTCGACCGGCGCGTCCGCCTGTGCCTGGAAGTCGTCGAAGCGGTTCGCACGGTGTGGCCGGAGCGCCTGCCGCTGTTCGTCCGGATTTCGTCGGTCGACTGGAAGGAAGGCGGGTGGGATCTCGATCAGGCGGTGGAATTGGCGAAGCGGTTGCGCGAGCGCGGCGTCGATCTCGTCGACTGCTCGTCGGCCGGCGCGGTGCACGATCAGCAGATCACGGTCGGGCCCGGGTACCAGGTGCCGTTCGCCGAGCGAATCCGCCGCGACGCCGGCATCGCCACCGGCGCCGTCGGCCTGATCACCCAGGCGCAGCAGGCGGACGGCATCATCCGCAACGGGCAAGCCGATGTCGTCCTGCTGGCCCGCGAGCTGTTACGCGATCCCTACTGGCCGCTGCACGCCGCCGACACGCTCGGACACAACACTCCGTGGCCGGCGCAGTATCTGCGAGCGGCGCATCGGACGACGGTCGCACGGTAACGTAGGGCGGCGCTTTAGCGCCGCCTCGCGGCGGGGCTGAAGCCCCGCCCTACGAGCGTCGGGCGCTCGTCCGATATCATGACGTCGTGCGCGCATTGCTCGTCGAAGACGACGCGACGATTGCGGAGTTCGTCGTCCGCGGTCTGCGCGAGGCCGGGTTCGCGGTCGATCATGCGCCCGACGGCGATGCGGGGCTGACCGCGGCGACGGGCCAGCCTTACGACGTCGCGATCGTCGACCTGATGCTGCCGAAGCGCGACGGCCTCTCGCTCATCGAGGAGCTGCGGCGGCGAGCCGTGACGACACCGGTCCTGATCCTGAGCGCGCGGCGCTCCGTGGACGACCGCGTCCGCGGCCTGCAGACCGGCGGCGACGACTACCTCACCAAGCCGTTCGCATTCGCCGAGCTCCTCGCCCGCGTTCAGGCGCTGGTGCGCCGCGCCTCGCGCGTGCCCGAGGCGACGACGCTGACGGTGGAGGATTTGACGCTCGACCTGCTGTCGCGAAAGGTCACGCGGGGCGGCAAGCCGATCGATCTCCGGCCGCGCGAGTTCGCGCTGCTCGAATACCTGATGCGCAACGCCGGCAAGGTCGTCTCGAAGACGATGATCCTGTCGCACGTCTGGGAGTACAACTTCGACCCGCAGACCAACATCGTCGACGTGCTGGTCAGCCGGCTGCGCGAGAAGATCGACCGGCCGTTCGAGAAGAAGCTGCTGCAGACGGTGCGCGGCGTCGGCTACGTGCTGAGGAGCGGCGAGTGAGCGAGCCCAGGCCGCTGATCTTCAGCCTGCGCCTGGCGCTGTGGTACGCGACGCTGTTCGTCTCCGGCTCGATCGCGATCGTCTTCGTCACCTACTACTTGACCGCCACCTCGCTTGCGCAACGCGACCAGCAGATCATCCGCGGCAAGCTCGGCGACTACGCGGCCGCGTATCAGCGCGGCGGCGTCCGCGCCCTGGCGTCGACGGTCCGGGCCGAGCAGCAGGTGGCGCCGGAACGGTTGTTCGTCCGGGTCGTCGATCGCGGCGTCGAATCGGTCGTCCTCAGCAACCCCGAAGGATGGGATCCGTCGAAGCTCGAGATCGTCTCGGCGCCGCTGACCGACGGCACGCTGGTGCAGGTGGGGAAGAGCACCGAGGCGCGCGACGACCTGCTGTCGCGCTTTCGCGCCACGCTCGGCATCGTCACGCTGTTCATCATCGTCATCGCGCTGACCGGCGGCTGGCTGGCGACGCAGTCGGCGCTGTTTCCGATCCGCCGTCTGTCGCAGGCAGTGCAGCGGATCATCAGCACCGGACGCACCGACGCCCGCGTGCCGCCGGACGGCAGCGGCGACGCGCTCGACGAGCTGACGTCGCTCTTCAACGCCATGCTCGACAAGATCGAAGGGCTGGTCACCTCGATGCGCGGCGCGCTCGACAACGTCTCGCACGACCTGCGCACGCCGCTGACGCGGCTGCGCGGCACGGCGGAGCTGGCACTGGCATCGCCGCCGGATCTCGATCGCTACCGCGAGGCGCTGGCCGACTGCGTCGAGGAGTCGGACCGCGTGCTGGTGATGCTCAACACGCTGATGGACATCTCGGAAGCCGAGAGCGGCACGATGCTGCTGCAGCGCGAGCCGGTCAGGCTGGTTGATGTCGTGGCGCGCGCCGTCGACCTGTACCGCGACGTGGCCGAGGCCAAGGGGGTGACGCTCACGGCCGATGCGTCCGAGGAGGTCGCGGTGGTTGCCGATCGCACGCGCCTGGAGCAGGTGGCGGCGAACCTGATCGACAACGCCGTCAAGTACACGCCGCCCGGTGGTCGCATCGACGTCGAGGTCCGCCGCGATGGCAGCGCCGCGATCATGCGCGTGCGCGACACCGGCGCCGGCATCCCGCCGGACGAGTTGCCGCGGATTTTCGAACGGCTCTTTCGCGGCGACACGAGCCGCACCGAACGTGGCCTCGGCCTGGGGCTGAGCCTGGTCCGCGCGATCGTCCAGGCGCACGGCGGAACCGTCAGCGTGGAAAGCGAGCCGGGCAAGGGCTCGGTGTTCACGGTCTCGCTGCCGCTCGACGGTGACGGCAGGTAGGGCAGGGGCGACCGCCCGCCCCCCACCCGCCCCATCTGCCGTGCCCGCCCCACCTATCACCGATGTAATCCGGCTGTAACGGCCCGGCAACTCCACCCCGCGTCTAACTCCTTAGACTGGATCTCGAACAACCAGAAAGGACGAAGACGCAAAATGACCGCACACAACTTCTCGCAGCGCGCAGTGCGCACCGGGCTGGCGCTCGCGGCGGCCGCGACACTGGTCGCCGGCGCCGCGTGGCACAGCGTCGATGCGCAGACCAGCAACAAGGCGGCGACCACGACGATGCAGACGGTGGCGACGCCGATTTCCCACGCCATCGCCGGCGGACGCGACTCCTACGCTGACGTGGTCGGCGCAGCCGCGCCGGCCGTTGTCACCATTCGCACACAGGGCAAGGCTCGCGTTTCGCCGACGCAGTTCGACCAGGGCGACGAGAACGACCAGGACGAATTGTTCCGCCGCTTCTTCGGCGAGCAGTTCGGTCAGCGCGGCCAGCGCGGACCGCGGCAGTTCGCCCCGCGGCAGCAGCGCGCGCTGGGCTCCGGCGTGATCGTCTCCACCGACGGTTACATCCTCACCAACAACCACGTGGTCGAGAACGCGGATGAAATCAAGGTCGAGACGACCGACGATCGATCGTTCACCGCCAAGCTCGTTGGCAGCGACAAGGCGAGCGACCTGGCGCTCCTGAAAGTGTCGGCGTCGGATCTGCACGCGATCGCGCTCGGCAACTCCGAAGGCGTCAAGGTTGGCGACGTCGTGCTCGCGGTCGGCAACCCGCTGGGTGTCGGACAGACCGTCACGATGGGCATCATCAGCGCCAAGGGGCGCTCGACCGGCGTCGGCGACGGCGGCTATGAGGACTTCCTTCAGACCGACGCGCCGATCAACCACGGCAACTCCGGCGGCGCGCTCGTCAACACGAAGGGCGAGCTGGTCGGCATCAACTCGCAGATCCTGTCCGAGTCGGGCGGCAACATCGGCATCGGCTTCGCCATCCCGGTGAACATGGCGAAGAACGTGATGGAGCAGCTGCGGACGAAGGGCAAGGTCACGCGGTCGCAGCTCGGCGTCACGGTGCAGGGCATCACGTCCGATCTCGCCGACAGCCTCGGCCTGAAGGACTCCACCGGCGCGCTGGTCAGCGCGGTCGCGTCGGGCAGCGCCGCGGAGCGCGCCGGCGTGAAGCGGGGCGACGTGATTCGCTCGTTCAACGGCGTCGCCGTCCACGACACCAACACGCTGCGCAACCGCGTGGCGGAAGCGGGCCCGGGGACGAGCAGCGAGCTGGTCATCGTGCGCGACGGGAGCGAGAAGCGCCTGAGTGTGAAGCTCGACGAAGCCAACCCCGAGAGGTCGGCGCGGATGAACGCCGACGAGCCCAGCGCCGACGACAAAACGGCGCTGGGAGTCTCGGTGATGCCGCTGACGCCGGAGCTCGCCGCGCGGGTGAAGGCGCCGAAGGACGCGAAGGGCTTGTTCGTGGACGATGTCGATCCGGACGGGCGCGCGGCCGCGGCCGGCATCCAGCCGGGCGACATCATCCAGGAAGCCAACCGCCAGGCCGTCACCTCGGTTGACGATCTGCGGTCGGCGGTCCGCACGTCTGGCGAGAAGCCGACGCTCCTCCTGATCAATCGACAGGGGAGCAATCTCTTTATCACTGTCCGGCCGGCCAACGGGTAAGCCGAACGGCGCAGAGGACGCGGAGGTAGCAGAGGACGCAGAGGCTCTCCTTCGTGCTCCTTCCTCCGTGTCCTCTGCGGCTCTGCGCTCTCTGCGTCCTCTGCGTTTTTGTAATTCGCGCGACGGTTTTGTCACAGGCCGGCCCCGGATTGCGTGATTCTGCAGTGTTTTGCCCGGCATCGTTGATGCACACCCGGAATGCATGGCGAAACAGGCCTCGGATATCACGGTGCTGGTCGTTGAAGACGATCGCGCCGCCCGCACGATGTATCGCATGTTCCTGACGCACCAGGGCTACACGGTGCACACCGCGGCCGATGGCGGCGTCGCCATCGACCAGGCCCACCGGTGGGCGCCGGACGTGATCATCATGGACCTGACGATGCCGGGGTTCGACGGTTTGACGGCGTCGCGATGGCTGAAGGAGTCGCCGGCCACGGCGCACATTCCGATCATCGCGTTGTCCGGCCGGTCGACGGCACGTGAAGAAGCGCGAGCTGCCGGCTGCGACGGCTTCCTCGCCAAGCCCTGTCTCCTCGAGGTGTTGTCGTGGGAGATCCAGGCGCTGCTCAACCCTCCGTCCTGAGCTACCATACCGGGCCGAGATGAACCTTGGCCTGACCAACAAGATTGCGATGATCGGCGGCGCCAGCAAAGGGCTGGGGTACGCCGTCGCCTATAACCTCGCGGCCGAAGGCGCGCTGGTGTCGATCGCGTCGCGTGATGCGGCGTCGATTGCGCGTGCGGCGTCCGCGATCGAGCAGGGCGCCGGCGGCACCGCGCTCGGATTCGCTGCGGATTTGAGCAGCGCCGACGGCATCGAGCGCTGGCACGCGGCGACGATCGAGCGGTTCGGCGGCGTCGACCTGCTCTTCGCCAACACCGGCGGTCCACCCGCGGGCGCTGCGCTCAGCTTCGACGACAAGGCCTGGTACGCCGCCTTCGACCTGCTGCTGATGAGCGTCGTCCGCACGGTGCGCCTGGTGGTGCCGTCGATGCGCGCGCGCGGCGGCGGCGCCATCCTCATCGGAACCTCCTCGACGGTGAAGGAGCCCGTGTCGATCCTGGCGCTCTCCAACGTCATGCGCTCGGGCGTTACCGCTCTCGCCAAGACGCTGTCCTCCGAGCTCGCGCGCGACCGCATCCGCGTCAACACACTGCTCCCCGGACGCATCGCCACCGACCGGCTGCGTCATCTCGACGAGATCAACGCCAAAAGCGCCGGCCTCTCGCTCGAGGATCAGGAGAAGCGCAACGCCGCGACGATTCCGCTCGGCCGTTACGGCGCCCCCGACGATTTCGGCCGCGTCGGCGCGTTCCTGCTGTCGGACGCGGCGTCGTACATCACTGGCGCCTCGGTACAGGTCGATGGAGGTCTGATCAAAGGACTGCTCTGATTTGATCGGAATTGCACGGGGGGCTTGACGGAGCTCATCCGTAAGACCTACCCTGCAGTCACCCCCTCGGCCGCCCAGCCACTCACGTAAGACGAATTCATTCAGGAGGTTCCTATGCGCATCCTCAGATCAGGTGTGTGCGCGCTGGCGGTCTTTTCCATGGTGGCCGGCGTGTCCGCGGACGACCGGCGGCCGCCGGTCATTCTGAGCGCCGAGGTTGCTGTTTCAGGAGCCGCGCTGTTCGTGTCCGGCAGCAACTTTGGACGTGCGCCGAAAGTCCGGCTCAATGGCGTCCTGCTGGGCGGCGTTGTCGTCAACCGATCGGAAAGGCAGCTGACCGCCAACATGCCGGCGCTTCCGCCCGGCACCTATCGTCTGGAAGTCGAGCGTGGCTACAAGTGGGAAGGCGATATCCGGGCGGGCATTGGCACGCAGGTGCCGAACCTC
>Ga0207701_10008015_pt1 | contig 10455 bp, 11 predicted proteins | sample KBSSwiSSwithPhiX_FD_184294 | JGI IMG/M metagenome (GOLD analysis project Ga0207701, IMG submission 184294) | Switchgrass rhizosphere bulk soil microbial communities from Kellogg Biological Station, Michigan, USA, with PhiX - S5 (SPAdes) (version 2) | ecosystem: Environmental > Terrestrial >...
GATCGCGCGCGAAAGGGACGATTCGCCTATCCAGCCATCAACGTGACGTCGCTCACCACGGCCAACGCGGTGCTGAAAGGGCTGGCCGACAGCAAGAGCGACGGGATTATCCAGGTCTCGACCGGAGGGGGCGCGTTCGCGTCTGGCGCCTCGGTGAAGGACATGGCGCTCGGCGCCATCTCGATAGCCGAGCACGTCCATCGTGCAGCGGCGCGGTATCCGATTTACGTGGCGCTCCACACGGACCACTGCCAGCCGGACAAGCTCGACACGTTCGTGATGCCGCTCGTCGAGGAAACCGAGCGGCGGCGGGCGGCAGGGCAGCCGAACCTGTTCACCGGCCACATGTTCGACGGCAGCAGCCTGTCACTCCACGACAACCTCGACATCGCCGTCAAGCTGCTCGAACGATTCAAGAAGAGTGAGCTGGTCCTCGAGATCGAGGTCGGAGTGGTCGGAGGCGAGGAGGACGGCGTCAAGGCGAGCGCTGCGGCGAAACTCTATACGACCCCGGACGACACCCTCGAGGTCGCTCGCAGGATGAAGTCGGTTTCAGGGGCGGCGCGGTACCTGCTCGCGGCGACCTTCGGCAACGTGCACGGTGTCTACAAGCCGGGACATGTCCAGCTGAAGCCGTCCATCCTGAAGGATTGCCAGGATGCGGTCGTGGCCACCCTGGGCGAAGGGGAGCGCTTCTACCTGGTATTCCACGGCGGATCCGGCTCGGAACTGCGCGACATCCACGACGCGCTGGACTACGGCGTGGTCAAGATGAACATCGACACCGACATGCAGTACGCCTTCACACGCGCCATCGCGGACCACTGTTTCAGGAACTACGACGGTGTGCTCCGGGTGGACGGAGACGTCGGGAACAAGAAGGTCTACGATCCGCGCTCCTACATGGCCAGCGCCGAGAAGGCGATGGCCGCCCGAGTGGTCCGCGGGGCAACCGAACTGCGGTCCGCTGGCACGACGATGATGCAGTGAGCCGGATGCGAGGAACGGATGCGTGACGAGGCGCTTGATTTCACGATAGAGACACTCGGCGAATGCCGGGTCCAGTCGCCGATGTCCGGCGTGCGGTTCACGCGCGACGATGAGCGTGTGCTGTACGACTCGACGCTCGGAGGGTTACAGGCCTCGCTCGACAAGGGCCTTGCGCCTCCGTCGATGGAGTCGGCCGGACCGAGGCAGAGTCTGTTCTTCGAGCCGTCGACGCTTGCGTGTGGCATCGTCACGTGCGGGGGCCTTTGCCCCGGGTTGAACGACGTGATCCGGGCGCTGGTCATGAGCCTGCACCACCACTACGGCGTGCACCGGATCTACGGCTTCCGCTTTGGCTACGAAGGGCTCGTGCACCGGATCGGACACGAGCCGCTGGTATTGACGCCAAGCTCCGTCAACCGGATCCACGAGAGCGGCGGATCGATTCTCGGGTCGTCCCGCGGCCACCAGGACGCGGCGGAGATGGCGCAGTACCTGAAAGATCTTGGAGTCGGGATTCTCTTCGCGATCGGCGGCGATGGTACGCTCCATGGGGCGCAGAAGATCGGCGAGGAGGCCGCACGCCGCGGACTGAACCTCGGCGTCATCGGCATTCCGAAGACGATCGACAACGACATCTCGTTCGTGCAAAGGACCTTCGGGTTCCAGACGGCAGTCGCGGAGGCGCGCCACGCCACGCAGGCGGCCAACGCCGAAGCGGAGTCGGCGCGGAACGGCATCGGGCTGGTGAAGCTGATGGGCCGCGATTCGGGGTTCATCGCGGCGTACTCGGCCCTCGTCAACAATCACGTGAACTTCTGCCTCGTTCCCGAGGTGCCGTTCACGCTGGACAGCCTCCTCTCGGCGCTGCAGGAGCGGCTGGAGCGCCGTAACCACGCGGTCGTCGTCGTCGCGGAGGGCGCCGGCCAGGCTCTGATGCCGGCGAGCGGGCAGCGGGACGCGTCGGGCAACGTCAAGTACGGCGACATCGGCCTGTTCCTGAAACACGCGATCGAAGATCATTTCAATCGCATCGGCACCGAGATCACGCTCAAGTACATCGATCCCAGCTACACGATCCGGAGCGTGCCGGCGTCGCCCGAAGACTCGGCGTTCTGCCTGCTCCTTGCCCATGCCGCGGCGCATGCGGGCCTGAGCGGACGCACGAACATGGTCGTCAGCTACTGGAATCACCGATTCACTCACGTGCCGATCTCCCTCGCGGTGTCGGAGCGCAAGAAGATGGACCCGCACGGTGCGCTCTGGAACAGCGTGGTCACGTCGACCGGGCAGCCCCAGAACCTGCGATGAGTTTGACGTCGGGTCTAGAGACCCGACGCCACGTACCTAGATCGCTGCCTTGACCTTCGCCGCCGTGAACGGCACCTGGCGCACGCGAGCGCCCGACGCATCGAACACAGCATTGGCAACGGCCGCGGCCACCGCCCTCGTTCCGGCCTCGCCCGCGCCGGTTGCGGGAACGTCAGGCCGGTTGACGAGGACGATGTCGATCGCCGGCGGCACGTCCGACATGCGGCCAATCGGGTAGGTCGCCCAGTCGACGCTCGTCACTGTGCGGCGATCGAACCGGACTTCCTCCTTCAGCGTGCGGCTCAGCGTCTGCACGACGTTCGACTGCAGTGTCTGGGTCAGGCCCAGCGGGTTGATGACGAGCCCGCAGTCGTGCGCCATGACGTAGCGGAGCACGCGCACCGCACCCGTCGCCCGGTTCACTTCCACCTCCGCGATGTTGCCGACATAGGTGCCGCCTCGGATCCCCAGCGAGACGCCTCGTCCCGTCACGAGACTGCCCTGCGATGAACGCTGCGTCGCCGGCCGAGGCTGCCAGCCGAATTTTTCAGCCGCCGCGGCAAGCACGGCCTTCGCGCGTGCATCGGTGAGGTACTTCGTCCGGAACTGGATCGGGTCTACTCCTGCGGCAGCCGCGAGTTCGTCCATGAACGACTCCACCGCGAAGGAGGTCGAAGGTCCATTCGGATCGCGGAGATGCGTCCCGGCAAGCGGCGACGGCGTCGCGTGCAGCGAGGGGATCACGTGCGCGGTGCTGAGGAGATCGGCAATGTCGTACGCCGCCGCGCCGCCGCCGGCCGTTCCCCATTCGCAGAATTCGTCGAAGCCGGAGGTGTTGGGCAGCCCCATCAACTGGGCGCCGAGGAAGTTCCCCTTCGCAGTGGGAATGAAATTGATCTCGCCGCCCGAAAAGGCTTTCGACGTGAACTGGACGCCGCTGATATTGCCGTCGGCGTCGAGTCCGGCTTTCAACTCGAAGACAGCCGCCGGACCTTTCGGTCCCCAGCCAGTCAGGTCGCCGCGCATCCACTGGACGCGTACGGGCTTTCCGACCGCTTGTGACAGGATGACCGCGTCGGCTCCCACGTCGTCGAATCCGGGCCGCCCGTACGAACCAGAGTCTTCCGTCCAGACCACTCGCACCCGCTCCGGCGGAACGCCGAGCAGGTCGGCGTAGCCTCGCTGTACGGCATGCGGCTTCTGCGCCCCGCACCACACGGTGGTGATGCCCTCTGCCTGCACGTCCGCCACCGCGCATCCCGGCCCCATCGTCGCGTGCGAGTGGAACGGGTACTCGTAGACTGCCTCAACGCGCCGGGCCGCTCGATCGATCGCCGCCACTGCATCGCCGCGCTTCACCGGCGGCCGCGAGGCTTTCGGTGCCGCAGCCCGCATGTGCGCGTACAGGTCGCGTTGATCGGGAAACACGTCGGGCGGCGTGTTCCAGTTGACCTTCACCGCGCGGGCGGCCTTGACCGCGCCCCATTCGCTCGTCGCGACAACGCCGACGAAGTTGCCCTTGACGACCGTCTGCACAAAGCCGGCGATGCGCTTCGCTGCGCTGTCGTCGACGCTGACGAACTGGGCGCCCGCTCCTGGAGGCCGCACCACCCGGCCGTGCAGCATGCCCGGCACGCGAACATCCACCACGAACGTGAACCGGCCGAACATCTTGTCGGCGATGTCGGTCCGCTTCACTGACGTGCCCACGATCGAGTAGTTGGCCGGGCTCTTCGGTGTGCCCGAGCCCTGGACGTTCAGGCTGAATCCGCTGCCCGTGATCTTCAGGTCCTGGTCGAACGCCGCGTCCTTGACCAGCTCGCCGTACGAGACGGTCCGCGTCGGCGCGCCCTTCGGGCTGACGACGCCGTTCTCGATCGAGAGTTGTTCGACCGGCGTATCAAGACGACGGGACGCTCGTTCGAGCAGGATGCCCCGGACGGTTGCCGCAACGTTTCGAAGCGCCGCGCCGCCGGACGCGATCGAGTTGCTTGCGCCGACGCCTCCCTGGTCGGGCGTTCCCGTGGTGTCGCCCATGACCATCGTCACGCGGCTCATGGGGACTCCCAGTTCCTCGGCGACAATCTGGGCGAGCGCGACGTTCACGCCCATGCCTATTTCAACCTTGCCGGTACAGACCGTGACCGCGCCGTCAGGCGCAATGCGCATCCACGAGTCGATCTTCGCGAGGGGAGGGCCTACGGGGGCAGGACCAGCTGGAGCGGGCTGCGACGGCGCTTGCGCATGGAGGGCGGCGTCGACCAGCGGCCCGGCAATTGTGAACCCGACCAGCAGTCCACCAGCCGACTTGACGAAGTCTCGACGCGAAAGATTTGACGTGGGGCTCATGCTCGCCCCCCTTTCTTCATCGCGTCAGCAGCCCGTCGAACAGCGCCGAACACTGCGGCGTGACTGCCGCATCTGCAGATGAGCCCGTCGAGACCCTGCCGTATGTCCTGGTCGGTTGGCGACGGGTTCTTCTCGAGCAGCACCTTCGACACGAGCACCCAGCCGTTCATGCAGTAGCCGCACTGAAATGCCTGTTCGTCGATGAAGGCCTGCTGCACTGGATGCGGCCGCTCCAGGCTTCCGAGGCCGTCGAGCGTCACGATTTTCTTTCCCACCGCGGCGGTCACTGGCATGGTGCAGGAGCGGACGGCTTCGCCGTTGACCAGCACCGTGCATGCGCCGCATTGGCCGAGGCCGCAGCCGAACCTGGGATTTGGCAGGCCGAGGTTGTCGCGCAGCACGTACAACAGCGGCGAGTCGAGCTCGGCATCCGCCGAACGGACCCGCCCGTTCACATCAAGCGTTACGATACTCATGACTGCTCTCCGTGCAGCTTCGAAGGTGGCTGCGCGACGTGTCGGTGCCCGATTATGGATCCAGACGGCCTTCAGCGGTGCGTGCGGTCTGTGTTTGTGGTCATCCTGTGCGCGCTGTTCACGCGTAGCGCCGCCTGGGCCGAGGATGGAGCAGCCACTCCGCCCTCCAACAAGCTGACGATGGCGTACTACGACTTCTCCTCCGGTACGCAGGGATACGACATCAATCTCCGGCACACCTTCAGCACGAGCACCGCCTGGCTTGGGGTTTACAACGAGAACGACGGGTTCGACCAGGTGCGCGCGGGCTACGAGTATGACTATCACCACAACTGGCTGACCCTCGTGCCTTCAGCCCAGGCTGCAACACACAAGTTCGTCGGCGCGACCGTCTACGCCGAAGCCGGCCGGCGCATCTATGCGATCGGCGGCGCGGGACGGACAAACCTCAACCCGTACTGGAACCTCGGATTCGATCCCAACGACTACGTTCAATTCGGTACTGGCTATCGGAACGACGCGGGTGACGTGGTTTCGGCGTTCGCCATCCATGACAACCGGCTTGGTACCGGCCAGACCAACACGCATCTCTATCTAAGGCGTTACCTGCGGCAGTGGCGCTTCACGCTCGATGTGGTGAACGAGCACGGCACGGGTGAGGGCGGGCTGGTCGTGCGTGCGTGGTCGACGAGCCTCGACGCCGACTGGCGGCGCTGGTTCGTACGGGTCGCCAGCGACCCGCACGTGAACTACACCGCCGATCGGCAAGTCAGGATCGCCGGCGGCGTTCGCTTCTGAAGGGCAATACTCCCCAGTGACCCACCCGACACGGCGCTGGGTGAAGTCTTCGCCGTGTCGGTCGTGGCGTCAGCGTCAATGGCGTGTGTTGTCGCGGCGAACCTTCCCGGAGTTCCAGCATCGCGTTTCCTTATGTTCCGTGAACAGGGAGAGCCCTTCAGTCGCGGCTTCTCGTTTAAATTCTTGCCTGTTTTAGCTCGTTCGACGGCTCAGGCGTTGGTCGCGGAGTGGCTCCGCTGATGTCAGGAATATTCGAGGGCCGCTGAAGGTTACCCAATATGGCGGACGGACTACCTTGACAGAAGCAGAAGCCAGAAGCTTTGCCGTTGACTGGGTCGACGCATGGAATGCGCACGATCTCAACCGCATCGTTTCGCACTATTCCAGCGACGTAATTTTCAGCTCTCCGTTCGTCGCGGCCCTCGGAGCCGAAACGGCGGGTTGTATCCAGGGTCGCGAGGCACTCCAGGAGTACTTCAGCACGGCGCTCGAGGCGTTCCCAACGCTGGCGTTTCGTTTGCGGTCCGTATTTCGTGGAGTCGAGGCGCTGACGCTGCTGTACGACAGCGTCAACGGGCTCGTAGCGGCGGAGACGATGCTTCTGGACCACGCAGGTCAGGTGACCCGTGTCTGGGCGCAATACGACGACAATCGCGAGACACGCCCTTTGCCCGTGAAGGAGGGGTAATGGTCGACTTCGACGAGTTCTTGCGCTATTTCGAAAGGGTGCGACAGCGGACGCGCCGAGTGGCTGCCCTCATCCCGGCTGATTGCATCGAGTGGACGCACAAGCCCGAGGCGTTCACGCTGGGCGATCTCGTTCGGCATATTGCAGTCGCCGAGCGCTTCATCTGGGCCGAGACGGTGCTCAATCGGCGCACTCTGTATGTCACGCATGGCCGCGAGCTCGCTGACGGCCGGGATGGCGTGCTGGCGTTGCTCGATCAGCTTCACGACGAGTCAATGGCGATCTTTCGATCGCTCACGCCGGACGCGTTGACCGGAAAGAGCGCGACGCCGCAGGGCACGATGGTGACGACGTGGAAATGGTTGCGGATGATGGTGGAGCATGAAATTCACCATCGCGGCCAACTCTACACAATGCTGGCGATGATCGATGTGCCGACGCCGCCGCTCTACGGGATGACGTCCGGACAGGTTGCGGCGAGAGCCCACACGGAACCAGGAGCGTGAGTTTAAACGCGATCGCCTCGCAGGGCACTGCGATACCCATGCCGCTCACGGTTACTTACATCGGCGGTCCGACCGCACTCATCGAGCTCGGCGGTCTGCGACTGCTCATTGATCCGACGTTCGATCCAGCCGGCAGCGAGTACCGAACGGCGGCCTATGTGCTTCGAAAGACCCAGGGTCGGCCGTTTTGCCGGAGGCGCTAGGGACGCCGGACATCGTGCTGCTGAGCCACGAGCATCACTTTGACAATCTGGACCGCGCCGGCCGTCAGGTAGTGGAACGCTCCGGCTCGATTCTGACGACGGTGGCCGGCGCCGGCATATCCGAGAAGGCGATAGGTCTCGCGGCCTGGGAAAGTCACGACACGCCAACGCCCGACCATCGAGTGCTGCGCATCACGGCGACACCTGCTCGCCACGGACCGTCGGGCGGCGATCGAGGCCCGGTGATCGGATTCATCCTGGGATTTGCCGGTGATCCGGAGCCTGTGGTCTACATTTCTGGAGACACCGTGTTGTACGACGGCATCACCGAAGTAGGCCGTCGTTACCAACCCGCGTGGCGATGTTGTTTGCAGGTGCCGCGCGTGTGCACGAAGTGGGGCCCGCTCACTTGACCTTGACGGCCGCGGAAGCAGTCCAGGCGGCGCGCCTGTTTTCCGAAGCCCTCATTGTGCCCTTGCACTATGAGGGTTGGGCGCATTTCTCCGAGTCGCGTGCAGACATCGAGCAGGCGTTCGATGAGGCAGGGATCGCCGATCGATTGCGTTGGCTGCCGGCGGGGCGTGCCGTGGACCTGGACTATTGACCAGGGCCATCACTCGAGCAGATGACCTTGAATCAAGCCGGACGACAGGGTGATCATTTGGCAGCGATTCATGACGAACGATCGAGGAGCCGCGATCGGCACGAAGAAGACCGCGAGCGTCGCGAGCGTCACGCAGTCACGCGGCGTCTTTTCGATGGCCTGTGGTGTAACGCTCAACATCCGTGCGCCCGCTGCAAGCATCTGGAGCCTGCTGATCGATGCGAAGGGCTTTCCGCGCTGGAACTCGACGGTCACAAAAGTAGAGGGCCAGATTCGTGAGGGCGAGCGACTCCGGGTGCATGTTCCAGGAACGGACCGCACATTCACTCCAAGAGTGACCGGGGTCGTCCCTGAAGAGCGAATGATCTGGACCGGAGGCTTCTCCCCGGTGTTCAAGGGCGTCCGCACCTTTGAACTGAGGCCGTGCGACGACGGCTCGACCGAGTTCGTGATGGAAGAGCGGTTCTCCGGAGTGATGCTGCCGTTCGTCAAAGGCGCGATGCCGGACTTTGGACCTGTATTCGAGCGGTACGCCAACGACTTGAAGCAGGCGGCGGAACTTACCCAATCGCTTCGGCGCAATGCCTGACGTAAATGCGTCGCCGGCCGATCAGCCATCCGGAGGGTAATCCTCCGGCAGTCGAGGCGAACCTTCAGTGGTCTCCGCAATCTCGCCGAGCGGATCACGCCATCGCTGGTTGACGTTGGAAGCTGGATCTTCGGAGGACTGATCGCGGTCAACCTGGTCGTGCTTTCAGCGCTCATTACAGTGGGGCCGGTCGACGCGGCCATTCAAACGTCAACCGCCGCTTTAGCATCTGCTCTTCCGTTGAACGTGGCCGGGATCGTCCTGCTCAGGCTGATCAAGGACGTGAACGACGTCGGCCTCGATGATTTGACGCTGCGGGCATTTCAGGATGCGGGCTTCCCGAACATCGACGCGTACTTTCCTCCGCCGGGCGAGAGGGCCGTTCAGCAGGCGCGACGGTCTCGTGTCGCGATGCTCTATTCCATGGGCATTGCAGCGGTGAGCATCGCGTTGACCATGACGGGAATGTCCGCGGCCATGTGGCACATGGGCAGGCCGATCGCGTTCGTCCTTCTCACCGCGGCCACTCTGAGCGTGGCGGTGGTCGGGGTCGCAATTGCTCACACGCTGCCGCCAGGGTCGGACGGGAAACGTCGCTGACGTTGCGCCGCCACATTCAGTGAAGCCCATCGATGGCAGTGGCACTGTGATTGCTCGGTCCGCGCTATGCCGAGGTGCACCGCCTCAGGCTTAGAACACGGCATGCCGGCCCGCCAACCTTGCACGAGCAAGGTGCCGGTCCGCTAACTGGAGTGCGGTTGTGCCGACAGTCGAGCAGAATCGGCAGAGGTGGGACATCGACTACAGCTGGCCCGACGAGGGCGACGAGTGGTCGCGAGACTGGGGAAGCGCTGAGGCGCAGTGGTTCGAATCGTTGCTCCCGCGGATCCATCCGTTTCTCCCGGCAGGGACGATCCTCGAAATCGCGCCCGGACACGGCCGGTGGACACAGTTCCTGAAGAACTACTGCTCGGAACTCGTGGTTCTGGATGTGGGCGCTCACTGCATCGATGTGTGTAAGCGACGCTTCTCTTCCTGCTCGCACATTACCTATCACGTGAATGACGGACGTTCGCTGGGGATGGTGCCCGACCGATCGATCGATGTGGCGTTCAGTTTCGATTCGCTCGTCCACGCGGAAGCCGACGTGATCGCATCGTATCTGAACGAACTCGCACGCAAGTTGAAACCAGATGGTGTCGGCTTCATCCATCATTCGCACATCGGCGCCTACCGCCGTACGTTCTCGATGGTCAACAGGGTTCCCCTCCGGCTGCGTTCCCGGCTCGAGGGCACCCGGTTCCTCCCGCACGACCACTGGCGCGCGCACAGCATGACGGCGCAGCGGTTCGAACAAATGTGTGCGGACGCAGGGCTCGCGTGCATCGGCCAGGAACTGGTCAGCTGGAACGGGCCGCTCATGATCGATGCGTTTTCCCTGTTTACATCGGCCGGTTCGAAATGGGCGCGGCCGAACCGCATATTCGAGAATCGCCGGTTCATGCAGGTGGCTGAGCATGGGCGGCAGATCGCCCGCCACTATGCCCGCGTGTCCTATCCGCCGAATCACAGCACATCGCCTTCGTTGCCAGCGGGATCTGCCGCGCGTGATGTCTGAACCGTTCGCAACGGCCGGCCCGAGTTCTGAGCGCAGGGGACAATTGCCCACTGACCTGACCACCGCGCCCGACGTGTCGATCGTGATCAGCACCTACAACCGGTGCGAGCAACTTCGCCACGCGCTCGAATCGCTGCTCAGTCAGGAACCCGATGGCGTCACCTGGGAAGCGGTCGTCGTCGACAATAACTCGACCGACGACACGCCCGCTGTCGTCGAATCCTTCAGGGACCGCTTCGGTGCGCGTCTCCGTTACGTGTTCGAGCCGAAACAGGGACTTTCCTTCGGGCGGAATGCGGGCATCTGTCGCGCAGCGGCTCCACTCG
>Ga0207701_10008016_pt1 | contig 10455 bp, 9 predicted proteins | sample KBSSwiSSwithPhiX_FD_184294 | JGI IMG/M metagenome (GOLD analysis project Ga0207701, IMG submission 184294) | Switchgrass rhizosphere bulk soil microbial communities from Kellogg Biological Station, Michigan, USA, with PhiX - S5 (SPAdes) (version 2) | ecosystem: Environmental > Terrestrial > Soil...
ATCGAGCAGCCGGGCGACTGTCGCCCTGGTCGCCGCGCTGAGGCCGAGGCAGACCGGCCGCCGTTGACGCGTGAGCGCGAGAAAATCGGCGACGGTGACCGGCAGCGTCGGATCGACCGCGAAGCTCTGGGGGACGTAGCCGATCCTGCCGGAGCCGGTCCAGTTGAGGACGATCCGGCCGTCGAAAGCGATCTCGCCGAGCATCGCCGCGAGCAGCGTGCTCTTGCCCGCCCCGTTCGGGCCGACGATGACGTGGACCGAGCCGCGCTGGACGCGCAGGCTCACCTCGTCGAGCAGCGCCTCCTGATGACGACGGACCGCGAGCCCGTCGATCTCGAGGAGCGCGGCCGCCGCATCGGTCATGCTTCGGTGACCAGCGCGCGAATCATCGTCTCGACGTTCCTCTGCATCTCACGCTCGAACTTGTCGGCTGTATATTCGCCCGATGCGATATGGGTGATGACGTAGACTCTCGCGCCGCCCTCGTCCTGCAGCACCTTCAGCATCGGCTGCGGAAACGTCTCCTCGCTGAAGATCACCTTGATCTTCTCGCGCTGCAGCAGCTTGACCATGTCGCGCAGCTCCGCTGCCGAGGGCGTCAGGCCATGCGCAGGCTGGACGACGCCGGCGACCTCGAGGCCGAACTCCTGCAGCAGGTAGCCGTAACCGTCGTGCACGGTGACGACGCGCGTGATCTTCGCTTCGGCCAGCTGCTGTGCCCCTTTCGACTTGATCAGCCGCAGCCGCCGGGCGTACTCGCCGGCGTTGCGCTGCAGCGCCACCGCGTCCTGCGGGCGGAGCGCCGCCAGCGCTTTCTGGATCGCGTAGGTCTGCTGGATCGCGTTGGTGAACGAGATGAAGGTGTGCGAGTTGACGCTGTTGCCGCGCGCCGAGTGAATCTGCGGCGTCGTTTCGTTCGGGCGGATGACGACCAGCTTCTTGTTGCCGGCGGCCCTGATCATCGGCTGAATGAAATCGTCGTGGCCGATGCCGTTGACCACGATCGCGTCGAGGTCGACCAGTTTCTTGATGTCGTCGGGCCGCGGCTGGTAGTCGCCGGCGTCGATCTCGCCCGGCAGGATCGAGCGCACCTCATAGCCGGGCAACGTGCCGATGACGTTCTTCGTCCAGGAATAGTAGGGATGCAGCGTCACGCCGATCTTGAGCGTCGCGGGCGTCTGTGCGGACGCAACGGCGCCGGGCGCCAGCACCGCTATCGACGCCAGCATCGCGACGATCGAAGCTCTCAGCCAGGTCATCTCGGTCATCTCCTGATGGCGTACACCGGGTTGGGCACGACCGAGAAGATCTCGGTCCAGCCGGTGTTCTGAGGCTGGGGCACGAAGTCGGCCGCGACGTCGCCGCCGATCCGGTGCATCCAGACGAAGATGTGCAGCGTGGTGCCGTCGGGCAGGCGATGGTGCTGCTCGTCGTTCGGCGCCGGGTCGGGCGGCATCCCGGGCTCGGGCTCCTGGATCTCGAGCATCCACGCGGCCTGCGACGCGTCGGGCGGCTTCCCGAGGTAGTTCGTGATCACGCCGCGCTCGAAGCGGGTCCAGGTGTAGCCGTTCCCGGGCAGCGCGAGCGCCGACACGTCCGGCCATCGGAACGTCCGCGCGCGCAGCGCCTCGGCGGCAAGCAGCTGCTCGCGGATGGCGCGAAACTGCCGCTGGTCGGACTCCGGCAACGACGCCGCCAGCGCCTGATACGGCAGCAGGTTCCTGCTCTCGTCGCGACGCCCGCCGGTGGCGCTGAGCGCGAAGTAGACGATCACGACCGTGACAATGACGCCGGCGAGCGCGAAGACGCCGGCCCGCTCGCGCCCGCTGTTCTTCGACTCCGAGGGCGACTGGACCACTCTCGTCGTCACGACGCCTCCGCTCCGGTGGCCCCGGGCATGGCCGCCCCGGCGTCGCGGCCGCGCGCGGACAAGGCGTTGGCGACGGCCACGGCCAGCATCACCACGATCCACGCGAGCGTGATCGCCACGAGCACGCGTTCGGCGCCGAAGGTTCCCGCGCGGGCGACGATCTGGCCGCGCTCGACCAGACGGTGTGCAGCGGCGTGGATGATCACCGCGGATGCCAGGATGGCGAGCACCCGCTCGGGAACGCCGCGCTCGTCGAGCCACGTGCGCGTGGCCCACGTCAGCGCGCCGAGCCACAGCTCGCCCACCAGCACCGTGCCGGCAAACACCAGCGCGGCAACCGCCGCATGCGACCACGCAAACGGCGCGGCGACGACGAACTCGTGGCCGAATGCGACGCCGTTGAGCAGCCCGAAGGTCAGCGCCAGGGCCAGCACAAACCGCTCGCGCGCTCGGACGATGTTCTGGAGCGCGGCGACGACAACCACGGATGCGGCGACGGTCACGAGCACGTCCACAAACGACTCGGTCGCGGCCGGTATCAGCAGCGACAACCCGATCGCGATCGCCTGCCCGAGCCCCGCGGCGGCGAACAGCGTCAGCGCCGACCGCGCGCGGCGAATCGGCAGCAGCACGCACAGCAGGAAGAGCAGATGGTCGCCGCCGTTGAGCAGCGTGCGCACCCCGCGGCCGACGAACTGCTGCACGACCTCGCCGAAAGTCGGGTTGAGCGTGATCCGCTCGGACGGGCCGGTGACGCTCACGACGTGATCGCCGCCTGATGGCAGGCGGTAGCGGACGTTGGTGCGCACCGACGCGCCAACCGTCCGAAACGCGTTGATCCGGACCGAGATCGGTTCGTCCGCGCCGGCATTGAGGTATCGCAACTGGACGTCGATTGCGGCACCTTCGGCGCCAGACGTGGCGCTCTCCACCGTTGCTGGCAGGACGACGTCGCCCTGCTGCAGCTCGAGATTGTGGGCAAAATCGGCGGCCACCAGCCGCAGCCGTTCCGGGCTCACTCCGCCGTCCGGTACGGGCGCGTTCGGCGTGACAGCGGTCGCACCGCTGACCACGGCCACCGGCAGGTGCACGCGGACCACGAGATCGCCGGCGCGCGGCTCGACGACCATGTCCACCACATGCTCGACCGGCACCTCGTGCGCGAACGCGGGCACGAGGCCGATCGCGAGCAGCAGCGCCAGGGTGAGACGGGCTCGAGGTGTCAGCGGCACGGGTCAGTGGCTTTCGGGCACCGGATCTTTAGAGAGTTTACGCTGGAGCGATCGCCGGTGGATGCCGAGCGCCCGCGCTGCCTGCGACAGGTTGCCACCGCAGTCGGCCATCACGCGCTGGATGTGCTCCCACTCGACGCGGGCCAGCGACGGCACCGCGAAGCCCAGCCCGGACCCCGGAGGCGTCTCGCCGTTGAAGGCGGCCAGGATCTGATCGGCCTCCACCGGCTTGGTCAGGTACGTCGCCGCTCCCAGCTTGACGCTCTCGACGGCGGTTCCAGGTACCACGCCGTACGCTCTCGCTGCTCGACCAGACCCATGATGGACGCGGGTTTTTAGTCTATCGGCATCCGGCCCGGGCCGGGTGCGACAATTTGCCGCACATCCAGACAGGAATCGCGCACGTAGACTCACCGAACCCTTGTTCCCGGTGGCAAGGCCGGCGGAGGAGCGTGCGTGATCGGACGGTATGTCAGGTGGCTGGTCGTCGTGCTGGGCCCCGTGCTCCTCGCTTCGTCCGCGTTCGCGCAATCGACCATCGCCGGGTCGGTTCGGGACGAGACCGGCGGGGCGCTGCCCGGTGTCCTGGTCGAGGCGCATGCCGCCGGATCGCAGCCGCAGTCGACCGAAACCGACGCCGCCGGCGCGTACCGCCTCGCGCTCGAGCCGGGCCAGTACGAGCTGACCTTCACGCTGATCAATTTTGGTCCGGTCCGCCGGGCGCTCACCGTCGCGGCCAGCGGCACTCACGCTCCGACGAACGTCGTGCTGCACCTCTCGCTGAACGCGGACGTCACGGTGACCGGCAAGCGCACGTTCGCCAACCTTGCCGACGTCGAACGGCCGGCCGAAAACCTGGTTGGCATCGCGCAGAGCGCGAGCCAGGGCGCGATCACCGCGCGCCAGCTCGACGCGCGGCCAATCATGCGCACCGGCGAAGTGCTCGAAACGGTGCCGGGCGTCGTCATCTCGCAGCACAGCGGTGACGGCAAGGCGAACCAGTACTACCTCCGGGGGTTCAACCTCGATCACGGCACCGACTTCGCGACGACAGTCGCCGGCATGCCGGTCAATATGCCGACGCACGGCCATGGCCATGGCTACTCGGACCTGAACTTCATGATTCCGGAGCTCGTCAGCGGGGTGCAGTTCTCGAAGGGGCCGTACTTCGCCGAGCAGGGCGACTTCACCACCGCCGGCGCGTCGAACATCAACTACGTGACCGCGCTCGATCGGCCGATCGCGCGTGCCATCGGCGGCGGCGAAGGATTCGGGCGGGTGCTGGTTGCAGCCTCGCCGGCAGTCGGGCGGGGCCGGCTGCTCGCGGCCTTCGAGATGCACCACAACGACGGCCCCTGGGTGAACCCCGACAACTATCGCAAGGTGAACGGCGTGCTCCGCTACAGCCGTGGCGATTCGGTGAATGGCCTGGCGATCACCGGCATGGCCTATCGCGGGCAATGGAGCTCCACCGATCAGGTGCCGCAGCGCGCGATCGACAGCGGGCGGATCGATCGCTTCGGCGCGCTCGATACCAGCGATGGCGGCGATACCTACCGCTACAGCGGCACGGTCGAATGGCAGCAGACGCGAGGCAGCGCGGTGACCAAGGTCACGGCCTACGGCATCGGCTACGACCTGAACCTGTTCTCGAACTTCACCTTCTTCCTCGACGATCCGGTCGCCGGCGATCAGTTCCAGCAGGCGGATCACCGCTTCATCACCGGCGGCAAGGTCACCTACAAGCGGCTTGGCCACTGGCTGGACCGCGAGACGCAGAACTCGATCGGTGTGCAGCTGCGCAACGACACCATCACCAACGTCGCGCTGTATCACACCGCGCGGCGTCGCCGTCTCGACACGACTCGCCAGGACGCTGTGCTGCAGACGAGCGTCGCCGGCTTCGGCCAGAACGAAACGGAGTGGACGCCGTGGCTGCGGACGACGACGGGCGTCCGCGTCGACGGCTACCGGTTCGACGTCGACTCGGTCGATTCGGCCAACAGCGGCACCGCGTTCGCCGGGCTGGTCAGCCCGAAGGGCGGCGCCGTCATCGGACCGTTCAACGGCACCGAGTTCTACGCCAACGCCGGCCTCGGGTTCCACAGCAACGACGCGCGCGGCGCCACGATCACGCGCGACCCGGCGACGGGCGAGCCGGCGGACCGCGTGACGCCGCTCGCGCGCGCCACCGGGGCCGAGGTCGGCATCCGCACCGTCGCGATCCCGCACCTGCAGAGCAGCCTCGCGATCTGGTCGCTGGGGCTCGAGTCGGAACTGATTTTCGTCGGCGATGCCGGCACCACTGAAGCCGGGCGCCCGAGCCATCGCTATGGGGTCGAGTGGGCGAACTACTTTACGCCGCGTCCGTGGCTGACCTTCGACGCCGACGTCTCGTGGTCGCACTCGCAGTTCACGGACGACGATCCGGCGGGCGATCGCATTCCCGGATCGATCGAAACGACGATCTCGGCCGGCGCCACCGTCGACGCCCTCCGCAACGTCTTCGGCAGCGTGCGCGCGCGGTATTTCGGCCCGCGGCCGCTGGTCGAAGACGATTCGATCCGGTCGAAGGCGACGGCGCTCGTCAACCTCGAGGCGGGCTATAAATTCTCGAACCGCGTCCGGCTCAGCCTGGACGTGTTCAACCTCCTCAACGCCGTGGACAGCGACATCGACTATTACTACCGCTCGCGCCTGCTCGGAGAGCCCGCCGATGGCGTCGACGACATCCACCTGCACCCCGCGCTGCCGCGTACCGCGCGGCTCGCGCTGACCGTCGGGTTTTAGGCGCCACGGCTTTTCGTAGCGCAGGCCTTCAGGCCTGCCAACGGCCGCGCGGACAGCCCTCAAGGGCTTTCGCTACGGACATGCGGCTGTTCGTACGTAGGGGACGGCCTCTGACGCCGTCTGCTCCACCGTGACACGGGTCCGCCGAAAGGCGGACACTACGTACGAGATGAGCGTGTTGCGCTACGCGAAGCCTCTCGCGCAGGCGGCGATCGGATCGCGCGTCGACGTCTGCGGCGCGCGTGTGCTCGTGCCGGGGCCGCTCGCGATTCGCCTGTCGGTAGTCGCGGGCAACATCCGCCTGCACCGGATCATGGACACGGCGCTGAAGCCGGGCGCGAGGGTCGTCGACGTTGGTGCGAACATCGGCTACAACACCGTCTACGCCGCACGCCGCGTCGGGCCGAGCGGCAAGGTCGCGGCGGTCGAACCGGCCGGCGACAACCTGCGCGTCCTGCGCGACAACGTCGGCAGCAACGGCCTCATGAACGTGGCGATCCACGACGTGGCGGCCGGCCGCGCCAACGAAACGCGCGACCTCTACCTGCGCGGCGAAGTCAGCGCCGTCAACAGCCTCTATCCCGACAGCATGTATGCGGCGGTCACCGGCACCGAGGCGGTGCGGGTCGCACCGCTCGACGACCTCGTGGACTTCGACGCGGACCTGGTGAAGATCGATGTGGAGGGCGCCGAGCTGGATGTGCTCGCCGGCATGCCCCGGCTGCTGCAACATCCAGCCCTGCTGCTGATTGTGGAATGGCACCCGCGGCTGCAGGAAGCCGCCGGCTTCCCGCCCGACGCGCTGCCGCGTGCGATCGCCGACCTGGGATTCGAGCTGCACGCGGCGTCGCACACGCGCCTGGCGCCGCTGCCGCCGCGAGAGTTCGGTCGCGAAGCGGCCCGCCTGCATTTCGCAGGGCACCCGGTGGAGTTGGTCGCGCGCCGCCTGAACGAACGCAGAGCTCGCTGAGCACGCAGGGAACTCTTGCAAAGTATTCTCTGCGGTCTTTGCGGTCGCTGCGTTCCCGCCTAGCCTTCCTTCACGTAGGCCGACGGGTTCGCGTCGAACTTCGTCTTGCAGACCGTCGCGCAGAAGTAATACGTCTTGCCGTTGTACTCGCTCTTCCCCGCCGCCTTGTTCTCGTCGATCGTCATCTTGCAAACCGGATCCGTCGCCATACCAGCCTCCATTCAAAGCGCCACGCGCCGCAGCCGCAGCGCATTGCCAATTACCGACACCGAACTCAGCGTCATCGCCGCGCTCGCCCAAATCGGGCTGATCAGCACCCCGAGCACCGGGTACAGGATGCCGGCCGCGACCGGCACGCCGATCCCGTTGTAGGCGAACGCGAGAAACAGATTCTGCCGGATGTTCCGCATCGTCGCCCGGCTCAGCCGGCGTGCGCGGACGATGCCCCTGAGATCGCCTTTGAGCAGCGTGATGCCGGCGCTCTCGATCGCGACGTCGGTGCCGGTGCCCATCGCGATGCCGACCGCCGCCTCGGCCAGCGCCGGCGCGTCGTTGACGCCGTCGCCCGCCATCGCCACGACCCGGCCTTCGTGCTGCAGCCGTCGAATCGCCTCGCGCTTGTCCGCCGGCAGCACATCCGCGCGGACATCGTCTATCCCGAGTCGCGAGGCGACCGCCCGTGCCGTGACCTCGTTGTCGCCGGTCAGCATGACGATGCGCAGCCCTTCGGCGTGCAGGTCGCGAATCGCCGCGGCTGTCGTCGGCTTGATCGGATCGACGACGCCGACGAGGCCGGCGGGTCGGCCGTCGACGGCGAGGAATACGACCGTCTGCCCTTCGCCCCGCAGCCTGGCCGCCTCGGCGACGGCCGTTTCGAAGGAGACGCCGGCGTCAGCCATCATCGCGGTATTGCCGAGCACGACGCGCGCGCCGTCGATGCGCCCTTCGATCCCTTTGCCCGGAACGGCACCGAAGCGGTCGACCGGGGGGAGCGTCATCGACTTCTTTTTCGCGCCGGCCAGAATCGCGGCCGCCAGCGGATGCTCGCTCCCCTGCTCCAGCGCGGCCGCCAGTCGAAGCACGTCGGCGTCGCTGCGGCCGCCAAGCGGCAGAACGCTGGCGAGCACCGGCTTGCCTTCCGTGAGCGTGCCGGTCTTGTCGACCACCAGCGTGTCGACCGATTCGAGCCGTTCGAGCGCCTCGGCGTTCTTGATCAGCACGCCCGCCGACGCGCCGCGTCCCGTGCCGACCATGATCGCCATCGGCGTCGCCAGGCCGAGCGCGCAGGGACAGGCGATGATGAGGACTGCGACCGCGCTGACGAGCGCGAACGCCAGCCGTGGCGGCGGCCCCCAGATACTCCAGGCGATGAAGGCCACCACGGCGATCAGCACCACGGCCGGCACGAAGAACGCGGCGATGCGATCCGCGAGCCGCTGGATCGGCGCGCGGCTGCGCTGCGCCTCGCCTACCATGCGCACGATCTGCGCGAGCAGCGTGTCGCTGCCGACGCGCTCAGCACGGAACAACAGCGTACCGGTCGTGTTGACCGCGCCGCCGGTCACGCGATCGCCCGGCGCCTTCTCAGCCGGCACCGGCTCGCCGGTGACCATCGATTCGTCAATCGCGCTGTGTCCCTCGACGACGACGCCGTCGACCGGCACCTTCTCGCCCGGCCGAACGCGCAGGATGTCGCCGACGCGGACGTCGGCAATCGGCACATCAACTTCCGCGCCGTCGCGCACCACCCGCGCTGTGCGCGGCGCGAGGCCGAGCAGCTGCTTCAGCGCGGAGCTGGTCCGGCTCCTTGCCCGCAGCTCGAGCACCTGCCCGAGCAGCACGAGCGCCGTGATCACCACGGCGGTGTCGAAGTAGGTTTCGACGACGCCGTGGACACGGAAGCCTTCCGGAAACATGTCAGGCGAAATCGTGCCGGCGGCGCTATAGAGATACGCCGACCCGACGCCCATCGCGATCAGCGTGAACATGTTCGGGCTGCGGTATTTCAGCGACGCCCACGCGCGAACGAAGAACGGCCAGCCGGCGCCGAAGACGACCGGCGTGGCGAGCGCCAGGCCAATCCAGTTGGCCGTGCGCATGCCGATCGCGCGCATCAGCACGCCGGCGCCGACCATGTCCGCCATCGTCAGCACGAACACGGGAGCGCCGAGAATCAGCGCCAGCCACAGGCGGCGCGTCATGTCGACCAGCTCGGGGTTCGGCACATCCTCGAGCGCGACCACGCGCGGCTCGAGGGCCATGCCGCAGATCGGGCACGCACCCGGCTCGTCGCGGACGATCTCCGGGTGCATCGGGCAGGTGTATTCCACCCGGGTCAGCGCCGCCGGATCCGACAGATCGGGCTCGAGCGCCATGCCGCACTTCGGGCAGGCGCCGGGCGCTGTCTGCCGCACCTCGGGATCCATCGGGCAGACGTAGCTGCGCGCGCCGGGCACGGGCGCCGCTGCGAGCGGCCTGGCGTCGCCGTCATCAGACAGGAATTCGCCGGGCGCGGCCTGGAAGCGCTCGAGGCAACTGGGATGGCAGAAGTAGTAGGTCTTGCCGCGATACTCGAACTGCCCAGCCGCCTCGGCCGGCTCGATCATCATCCCGCAGACCGGATCGAGGACCAGCGTGTCGGTCATTTTTCGAGCGCCTCGATGATCGGGCAGTCGAGCGCGGCGCCCGCGTGGCACGAGTACACCAGCGTCTTCAGCGCGCTCTTCATTCGCTCGAGCTCGGCGATCTTCTGATCGATCTGCCGGATTTTTTCCTCGGCCACGCCCCGGATGCGGCCGCGGTTGCGGGCCGACTGGCGGCGCAGCCGCAGCAACTCCTCCACCTCGTCGAGGGAGAAGCCGAGATCCTGCGCGCGCTTGATGAATCGCACGATCCGCACCGCGTCGTCCGGGAACTCACGATAGCCGGACGAGCGCCGAGGCGCCTTCGGCAGGAGGCCGCGGCGTTCGTAGTAGCGCAGCGTCTGGACGTTCACACCCGCCTGTTCGGCTGCCTCACCGATCCACATGGCAACACCTCGTCCGCCGTAGCGCAGCCCTTCAGGGCTGTCCGGTACACGTAGCGCAGCCCTTCAGGGCTGCCCGGTACCGTAGGGCGGCCCTTCAGGGCTGCCCGGTACCGTAGAAAGGCCCTTCAGGGCTGCCCGGTACGGTAGGGCGGTCCTTCAGGGCCGCCCGGTACCGTAGGGCGGTCCTTCAGGCCCGCCAGACATGATCAGTATGAACCCTGTACCTGAGTGCAGTGTCAAGGAAGCGGTGGCCTTCGGTAACGGGAATCGGTAGGGGAGGCCTCGAGGCCGTCCCGCGCGGGCCAGCTTGAAAACCGGCCCTACGGATGTCCACCGGACGACATCGGCCGCGACATGCGCATGTTCCACATCCGCCCCATCCCGCCGGTTGGCGGACGCAGGCGGAAGAACAGCTGATAGGAAACCGGATGACGGCCGTGTGTCTCCTGCAACACATCCGGCACGGCGTAGAACGAGACGCTCGCGCCGACGCCTCCTTCGAACCCTCGCCAGCGCAGGACATCGCGAACAACGCCGGCGGTGAAAGCGCCGACCGTGCTTTTTG
>Ga0207701_10008018_pt1 | contig 10453 bp, 8 predicted proteins | sample KBSSwiSSwithPhiX_FD_184294 | JGI IMG/M metagenome (GOLD analysis project Ga0207701, IMG submission 184294) | Switchgrass rhizosphere bulk soil microbial communities from Kellogg Biological Station, Michigan, USA, with PhiX - S5 (SPAdes) (version 2) | ecosystem: Environmental > Terrestrial > Soil...
TGAGTCGCGACGGGATGCGCGCTCGCCACCGCGCCGGTGCGTGCGCCGGCTCTGTTGTAGACAGCATCCTTGCGTGGATTTGGTCGCGGACGTACCGGGCACTCCCGCCCCGATGACGCTGTCGAATGTATTACACAAATTGATTTGGATCAATATTACACACGCGGGCGAAAGAGTCCCCGCACTGCTTCGGAAGACGCGGCCCGGCTCGTCATTCGTGTTTTCGTGCGGCTAAGCGGCAGTCGCCTCGTCCGCAGCCGCAGCTCGAGCGAACGTCTTCGCGAACTCGATCGAGTCGCGGGCTACCTCGCGAGCAACGTCGTTCGTGAGCCTCGATTCCGCATGCGCGTTGCGCCGCGCCATGGTGTCGGCGTAAATCTGTGCCGCGAGCTGATACATCTCATCTCGAGTCATTTGCATAGTCAGAACCACGAAAAAGCGCAGCGCGCCGTCAAAAAACTTCTTTGCTGCTGCAGGGGAGCTCGGCGCCGCTAAGTGGTTGATTACTGGTGGGTGGTATTGGGATCGAACCAATGACCCCTGCCGTGTGAGGACAGTGCTCTACCGCTGAGCTAACCACCCGGCCGCGGAAAGAAAACGCGCGCAATCTTAGCATCGGCCGCCGCGGAGCGTCTAATCGTTCGCCCATATAATCCGCCGTGATTCATCGCCATGCCTGACAACCTAACGATCATCGGTGCCGGTATCGTCGGCGTCGCCACTGCCGCGTATCTCAAACGGGACGGACACCACGTGACGCTCGTCGATATGCGGCCGCCCGGCGAGTATTGTTCGTTCGGCAACGCCGGGATTCTGAGCCCGGGCTCTTGTGTGCCGCTCGCCACACCCGGAATCCAGTGGAAAGTCCCGGGCTATCTGATGGACCCCATGGGTCCGCTGACGATCCGCTGGAGCTATCTGCCCAAAGCGATGCCGTGGCTGCTGCGCTTTCTGGCAGCGTCGACACCGTCACGGGTGGAAGCTATTGCCAACGCCCTGCGACCGCTCCTTAAGCAGACGTTCGATGCGTACCTACCGCTCGCCCGGCATGCGGGTCTAGCCGATCTCATCCGACACACCGGATACGTGGTCGCGTACGAGAAACGTACTTCCTATATCGGCGACAGCATTGCGTGGAAGCTTCGGCGCGATCGCGGCGTCGTCGTCGAAGAGTTGGACCAGGACGGCATACGCGCGCTTGTCCCGCAACTGACCGGCCAGTACGAAATGGGGCTGTACCTGCCGGAACAGGGCTTTGTCGCCAATCCGGGCCGTCTGACCAAAGGACTGGCAGCGCAATTCGAGTGCGATGGCGGCATCATCCTGCGGCGACAAGTGCGCGATATCGATGTCGGTTGGGATGGCCCGCGCGCACTCATTACCGACGATGGTCCGATTCCGGTCGAAAAACTCGTGATCTGCGCCGGATCGCATTCGAACGAATTCACTTCCAGGCTCGGCGATTCGGTGCCGCTGGAAGCTGAACGCGGCTATCACGTGACCTACTCGGATCCGCGCGTGATGCTGACGATGCCGGTCTTCATGCCGGAACACAAGTTCTTCGTAACGCCCATGGAGATGGGCTTGCGCATCGCGGGCCAGACGGAATTCGCCGGTATCGCGGCAGACCCGGACTATGAGCGCGCGGACATTCTCGCAAGACACATGCAGCGGCTATTTCCGGATATCAGCAGCGCCGATACCACCAAATGGATGGGCCGTCGGCCTTCCATGCCCGACTCGCTGCCGGTCATCGGGCGTGCGACACGTTTCAAGAACACCTACTACGCTTTCGGACACGGCCACGTCGGTCTGTGCAGCGGCGCGCCTACGGGCCGCATCGTTGCCGATCTCGTCGCCGGACGCGAGCCGAACATCGACGTCACACCGTTCCGGCCGGACCGGTTCCGATAGGGACAGACGTGCGGCATGCCGCCGCGCAAGCGAAGGGTCGCAGTCGAACGAAGCTCGGCGTTAACGCTGCGGAACCTCGATGACGCGACCGCTTGTCGCCGACTGGACGATCGCTTCCAACACAGCGACGCCGTGTTCCTCGTCGCCCCCCGGCAGCGCGAGAGGACGTCCTGCGGCAACCGCGTCGGCGAAGTTTTCCAGCTCGGCGCGTTCCGTACTGATCTCGGGAAATGTAATGAGCTGCGGCCGTTGGTGTGTGTGCAGATGCTCCGGATCGATCAGGCACGCGCGCATCTGCCAGGTCGTGAGGTGCTCGACGTCGCCGACTTCGACCCAGCCTCTCGACCCGAACACCTGCATGCGCCACGTCTCCGCGGTCGCGATGATGGTGCCTAGATAACCGGTGGCGCCGCTCTTGAACTTGAACAGCATCGAAGTCGTGTCGTCGATGCCATAGTCCAGCGCGAGACGCTGACTTTGCGCATTCACCGTATCGACCTGGCCCGCGAGATACATCATCGCGTCGACGACGTGAACGCCGCGTCCCGTCATCCCGCCCGCGGGACCTTCTTCGCGTTGCTGGCGCCAGTGCTCCCGCGGGAAACGATAAACACTCGGCCCGCAGAAGTTGCCTTCGATGTGGAGCAGCTTGCCCAGGCGGCCGTCCTCCAGCATGCGCCGGATCTCCTGCAGGGCCGGCTGAAAGCGCCAGTTGAAACCTACGCCCACCGTCACTTTCTTCTGCTGGCCGAGCTGCACCGCTTCCGCAGCGTCTTGCGAAGTCAGCGTAAACGGTTTCTCGGTAAAAACAGGTTTGCCCGCCCTTATTGCCGCGAGTACCTGCTCCGCGTGCACCGTATGCGGCGTCGCGAGCACGATCGCGTCGATCACCGGATCGTCAAGCACGCTGGAAAAGTCCGAGCGCAGCGCAAGCCCGTGCTGATGTGCGTAGGGGAGGGTCTTCTCGGGATTGCGCACGACACCGACGATGAACCGGATCTTGTCGCTCTTGCCCTGGACGCTGTTGACGAGATTCTGGCCCCACCTGCCGAGCCCCACGATGGCTGCATCGATCATGTTCGTATGCTTTCTTTCAGTGCGCGCGCAGAGGACGCATGCGTGCCTCTCCGCGAGTTCGGCGACAATGTACCCGCCGGTGCGATGAGGCACAAGAGATATACTCGAACGGCGTCGAGCATGGCGCCGACAACGAACAAGACACATGCAGGAGCTCAGCGGACCGACACGATACGAGGTCGCGGTTGACATCGGCGGCACGTTTACGGACGTCGTCTGCCGAAGCGCTGCCGGCGAGACGAAGCTCGTAAAAATTCCCACGACGCGCGCCAATCCCAGTATGGGCGTGCTGCACGCGCTGCGTCACATGGCGACCCAATGGAGCGTTTCCGGGGAGCACATCGCGCGCTTCGTTCACGGGACCACGGTCGCCACGAACGCAGTGCTCGAACGCAAAGGCGCGAAGATCGGGCTCATTACGACGCAGGGCTTCAAGGACGTGCTGGAAATCGGCCGCCAGAATCGGCATCACGTCTATAGCGTGATGCTCGAGCCCGAAACGCCTGCCTTTCTCGTACCAGGTGCTTTGCGGCGTGAGGTTCCGGAGCGCGTCACTGCAACCGGTCAGGTTCTGACGCCGCTCGACGAGGACGCGGTCCGTCGCGAAGCGGACTTGCTCGCATCCGAGGGGGTGCAGGCAGTCGCGATCTGCTTTCTTTTTTCGTTTCTCAACCCCGCGCATGAACAGCGCGCCGCGCAGATCGTGCGCGAGCGTCATCCGTATCTCATGGTGTCGCTCTCGTCCGAGGTCGACCCGGCGTTCCGTGAATACGAGCGTACGTGCATCACGGCATTCGACGCGTACCTGAAGCCGGTGATCGATCGGTATCTCGCCGATATGGAACGCGACCTCGACGCGAACGGCGTGCGTTCGCCGCTGCAGATCATGCAATCGCGCGGCGGCGTTGCATCTTCGAACATCGCGAGGCGTAGTCCGGTGCGCCTCTTTCTCTCAGGACCCGCAGCCGGCGTCATCGGCGGTCGGGTTGCCGGGCAGGCAGCCGGTGCCGAAGACTTGATCACGATCGACATCGGCGGCACGAGCGCCGACATCGCGCTGATCGACCGCGGCCAGCCTCTGATTTCATCGGAAGGGCGGCTCGACGGCTATGCCGTGCGCGTGCCGATGGTGGACGTCAACGCAATCGGTGCCGGTGGCGGAAGCATCGCATGGCTCGACGCAGCGCGCTCGCTGCGCGTGGGTCCGCGCTCTGCAGGCTCGGAGCCCGGCCCCGCCTGCTATGGATGGGGCGGCCTCGATCCGACCGTCACGGATGCTTCGATCGTACTCGGCTACATCGACCCCGACTATTTCGCCGGCGGCACCATGAAGCTCGACGCCGAGCGCGCGCACGCGTCGATCGAGGTGAAGATCGCGAAGCCGCTCGGTATGTCGGTCGAGCAGGCTGCGCTCGGCATTCACCGCGTCATCAACGCGTCGATGGCCGAAGGCATCCGGTTCGTTTCGGTCAAACGCGGCATCGATCCGCGTCGCTTCAGCCTCGTGCCGCTCGGGGGCGGCGGTCCCGTGCACGGCACGGCACTGGCGCGCGAACTGGGGATACGGCGCGTCATCGTTCCGCTGCATCCGGGTGTCCTGTCGGCTGCGGGACTGCTCGCCGCACCGGTGGAGCACGAGGCCGCGACCGCGTTCAACATTGCGGCCGCCGAGGTAACCACCGACATGCTGACGCGTTTGTACGCGGAACTGGACGCCCGCTGCAGTTCGCTCATGGCCGGTGAAGGCGCAGGCGCCGAGGCCATCGAACGGCACTATCTCGCGGACGTGTGTTACATCGGTCAGTCGTATCACCTCGAAGTGGCCATGCACATGGAAGACGCGCCGTTGGCGCGACTCACGCACGACTTCTATGCCGCACACGACCGGATCTACGGCCACAGCACGGCCGGTCCCATCAAGCTCGTCAACTTGCGTGCCGTGCACCGCACGAAGACCCGCCCAGACGCCGCTGCCCGGCATGTGCCTGAAGACGGCTCGCCACTCAAAGGCATACGCGCGATGCTGACGTCGGCCTCGAGCGGTTTTGTCGAAACGTGCGTCTACGATCGGAGCCGGCTCAAGCCGGGCGCGCGTCTGGACGGTCCTGCCATCATCGAGCAGGCCGATACGACGACCGTCATCGAGCCCGGCTGGCAGGCGCACGTCGATCCGTCCGGCAGCCTCATCCTGTCCGTTCCGAATTGAGGATCATGAATACGTTCGTACGCGCCGAAGTCGTCGATCCGATCACCACGGAAGTGATACGCAACAAGCTCGAAGGCATCGCCAACGAGATGGAGCTCACGCTCCTGCGTAGTTCGTTCTCGCCGATCGTCAAGGAAGGTCTCGACACGTCGGCGAGTCTCTTCACCGTCGACGGTGAAACGCTTGCCCAGGCGTGTGCGATTCCCGTTCACCTCGCCACGCTCATTCCGGCGCTTCGCACCATGCTCGAAAAGTATCCCCTTGCAAGCATGCGGGATGGCGACGCGTTCATCCTCAACGATCCGTACTGCGGCGGCACGCACCTGCCCGATATCGCGATCATGACGCCCGTGTTTCAGGGTGACCGCGTGATCGCGCTCACCGCAACCATGACACATCACGGAGACGTCGGCGGTTACTCTCCCGGCTCGCTGCCGCCCAACTCGACGGAGATCTATCAGGAAGGATTGCGCATACCGGCGCTCAGGTTCCGCGAAGCCGGCGAGTACAACGAAACGCTGATCGCGATCCTGCGGCAGAACAGTCGCATGCCCGACACGTTGATGGGTGACCTCAACGCTCAGCTTGCAGCCTGCACCGTGGGCGCGCGCCGAATCCGCGAGCTTGCGGAACGTTACGGCGCGGCGTTTCTCATGAGCGTGTTCGAGGAACTGCTCGATCGCTCCGAGACGATGACGCGCGAAGCGTTGCGGCAGATTCCCGAGGGAACGTATCGCTACGTCGATTATCTCGACAACGATGGCATCGATCTCGACCGGCCGGTGCGCATCGAAGTCGCGGCGACGGTTCGCGACGGGACGATCGAATTCGATCTCACCGGCACCGATCCCCAGTTGAAGGGACCGCTCAACTGCGTGCCGTCCGGCTCGCAGGCAGCCGCCTATTTCGCGGTACGCGTGTTGACCGACGCCAGCATCCCGACGAACGGCGGTTGCTTCAGGCCGGTGAAGCTTCACCTGCCGAAGGGCTCGCTCGCGAACCCGGAAGATCCGGCGCCGGTGAACGCTCGAACCTCCACGATCAAGCGCATCGCGACCTGCATGGTGAGCGCCTTCGCGGAGACCCTGCCCGACCGCGTCAGCGCGCCTGCTGCCGGAACGCTGCTCGTCGTCGCGTTCGCAGGACGGCACGCGAACGGTGAGCGCTTCATCATCAGCGAACTGATCGCCGGTGGCAGCGGCGCCGGGCGTGATCGCGACGGCGTGGACGTCGTCGATACGGACGCGAGCAATTGCATGAACCTGCCGGCGGAAGCGCTCGAACTGGACGGGCCGCTGCGGCTCGTGCGCGTTGCGCTGCGCCGCGATTCCGGCGGTGCGGGTGAATATAGAGGCGGGCTCGGCGTCGTGCGCGAATACGAAGCGCTCGAAGACGGTATTTCGTTCACGCATCGCGGTGAACGGCACTTCAGTCAGGCCACGGGTATCGAGCGCGGCTGCGCAGGTGCGTCGGCTCATTCCATCATTCGCCGTGCAGACGGACGCGAGGAAGTCATCCCGTCGAAGGCGCTTACGGTGCTCAACAGAGGCGATCGCGTCATCGTGGAAACACCGGGTGGCGGCGGCTACGGGAATCCGAAACGCCGGCGCACAGTGAACGAAGACGTGATCAATGGCAAAGTGAGTGCCGCTGCTGCGCTCGTCGTATATGGACTGGGCGACTGACGGATGGAACACCCGCAATCGGTCTGGCTGACAACAGCCAATCCCGCTCCGCGACTGCCCCAACTCGAGCGCGATGGCCAGACCGATGTCGCCATCATCGGCGCCGGTTACACGGGGCTTTCCGCTGCGCATCACCTGGCAGGTGCAGGTGTTGCCTGCATGGTGCTGGAAGCGAACGATGTCGGCTGGGGTGGAAGCGGACGCAATGGCGGCATGGCGGTCCTGCGCTACAAGACCTCGTGGGGAGCGCTTGCCCGCGATCTTGGGGAAGAGCGCACGCGTGCACTGCACCGACTGCTGTTCAGCGCATTCGATTTGCTCGAAGCGGCCGTATCCGAGTACCGCATCGATTGCGGCTTTGTCCGCTGCGGGCAGATCACTGCTGCAAACGGCAGGCGCGCGGTCGCAATGCTGAGAGCCGACGTCGCCTGGCTTTCGTCGATTGGCGACCATGTGCCGCGCATGCTGAGCGCCGATGCCACGCGCGAGCTCACGGGCACTGACGCCTATCTCGGCGGCTATCTCGACACGCGTGCGGGTGCGATCCATCCGCTCAACTACGTGCGCGGGCTGGCTGCAGGCGTCGCGGGACGAGGTGTACCGATTTTCGTCGGAACGCGCGTCGACACTGTGCGTGACGAGAACAATGGGATCGTGCTCGTGACGTCACGCGGCGTCGTGCGTGCGAAGCAGTTGCTCATCGCGACCAACGCCTACACGGATCTCGTGAAGTTCGGAACTGATCTCGGTTCCCGTATCGTCCCCGTATCCACCTCGATCGTCACGACCGTACCGCTGCCGGACGCAGCGCTCGCCGCGATCCTCCCGGCGCGTAACGTCGTCTCCGACACACGGCACCTTCTGAATTACTTCCGACTCGGTCCGGGCAATCGCGTCCTCTTCGGCGGCCGGGGTTCGCTCACCGGGCAGGAGACGCCGGACGTGTACGCGGGACTCGAACGCAAGCTCATCGCGACGTTCCCGACGCTCGATGGTGTCGCGATCGATCACCGCTGGTCCGGGAAGGTGGCGGTAACGCTGGACGATTTCCCGCACGTCGGCCGCTTGAGTCCTCGCATCGCCTATGCGATTGGCTACGGCGGCCGCGGCGTCGTGCTCACGAATCTGCTCGGCAAGGCACTTGCGGAACTTGCGCTTGGACAATCGCCCGAGCTGGGTCCGATGAGTGCGGCAGCGTTCTCGCGCATTCCTCTACATGCCGTGCGCTTACCTGCGATGAAGGCTGTGGCTGGCTACTACGGGTTGCTGGATCAGCTGAAACTGTGAGCGACGCGTAATTCGTCCGCGGCTGCTCGCCTGGCTCTTACTCGAGGACGATGCCGGCCGCTTTGACGAGGTCGGCCCACCGCACGGCGTCCTCCTGTATGAGCTTCCCGAACTGCGCCCGAGAGGACAGCTGTGTTTCGATGCCTTGAGAGAAGAGCCGATCCTTCACTTCCGGCGTTTGCAATGCGCGCTGCGTCGCGGCGTGCAGCTTGTCGACGATCGCAACCGGCGTCTTCGCGGTGATGACGAACCCGTACCAGACCGGCACGTCGTAGCCTTTCAGCGTCTCGCCAATCGTCGGAACATCCGGCACTGCCTGTGAGCGCTGTGCGCCGGTGACGCCGATCGCCTTCATGCGTCCTGCCTTCACCTGCGGTATCGCCGCGAGCACCGGCAGCATCGCGATGTGAATCTCGCCTTGTAGCAGGGCGAGCTGGTTCGATGCGGCGCCCTTGTACGGAATGGGGGTCAACCTGGCGCCGGACATGACGGTGAAGAGCTCGCCCGCGAGATGGTTCGTCGAACCGGCGCCGGAGTGACCGAAGCGCAGCGAGCCGGGCGGCTGCGATTTCGCGTATGCGATCAGCTCCTTTACGTTCGAGACGGGCATGGACGGATGAATGACCATCATGGTCTGACCGAAGCCGATCAGCGAAACCGGCGCGAAGGCCTTGATCGGATCGACCGGCGGCTTGTTCCTGAAATTCGGGCTGATGGTAATGACCGGTTGTCCAAGATACAGCGTGTGACCGTCGGGATTCGCACTCGCCGCGATCTCCATGCTGAGCACGCCGCCCGCGCCCGGCCTGCCGTCGATGATCACGCGTTGCCCGAGCAGCTCACCCACTTTGTCTCCCGTGACGCGCGCCACCGTGTCGCTGACACCGCCCGGCTGAAAGCCCGTAATGAGGCGCAGCGGACGCGAAGGAAAGCTGGCGGCGTTCTGTGCCCAGGCGACGCTGCACACGAGCCACGAAGCGGTGATGCAAGCAAGCAGCTTCTTCATCGTCAATCCACTTTCGCGCCGGCGTCACGCACGACTTTCCGCCACTTGACGAGCTCGCTCTTGATGAGCGCTCCGAATTCTTCGGGTGTGCTTGCCTGCAGGTCGATGCCCTGAGCGACGAACCGCTCGTGCATGTCCGGCAGTGCGAGCGCCCGTCCGATCTCAAGGTTCAGCTTCGAGACGATCGAGCGTGGCAGCGCCGCCGGACCGAGCACGCCATACCACGGCACGGCGGAGAAGCCGGGCACGCCCGATTCGGCGACCGTCGGGAGATCGGGCGCTTGAGGAGAGCGCTTCGGACTCGATATTCCGATCGCGCGCAGCTTCCCGGCACGCACGTGCGGCATCGCCGTGAGCATGTTGCTGAACATCATCTGCACGCGGCCTGCCACCAGGTCCGTGAGCGCCGCTGCATTGCCCTTATACGGCACGTGCACGATGTCGATATGAGCCGATGTTTTTAAGAGCTCTCCGGTGAGATGAGTCGGCCCGCCGTTGCCCGCCGAGGCGAAGTTGAGCTGGCCGGGTCGCGCCTTGGCGTAGGCGATCAGCTCCTTCACGTCCTTGACCGGCACGCTGGTATGCACCACCAGCGCGAGCGGCAGCGTGGCGATGAGTGTAATCGGCGCGAAATCGCGGACCGGATCGAATCCGACTTTGGAATACAACGCGGAATTGATTGCATGCGTTCCGACATGCCCGATCATGAGCGTGTAGCCATCCGGCGCGGACTTCGCCACGACTTCAGCGCCGATGTTGCCGCCGGCGCCGGCACGGTTGTCTACGACGAACGGCTGGCCCAGACGCTGGGACAGCTTTTCCGCGACCGCCCGCGACATGATGTCGGTCGGACCCGAAGGCGCGAACGGCACGATCCAGCGCACGGGCCTGTTGGGGTAGCTCTGCAGGCCGCCTTGTGCATGCGAGGGCGGGCAAAACACTGCGAACAAGAGTACGAGAGCGAAACGTCGACACATCGCCGCCGCAGTTCGCAAGAGCTGTGCCACTTTCATGATCCTTGCCGGAGTCTCGGCGCCATAACACCGCAGCCTGTTCCGATCGAGAGCCGCGTCACGGCTCGGCAACGGCGCCCGACCATGGCGACATCACGTCCGCGATGCCTGTGTGTATGCCCTGTGTCGAATCGTTCAGCACCGCGCTGGGGCATGCGAAGTTTGTCGGATAAACGACGAGCTCGGTCTCGAGGGCTTCGCCGTCTCGGGTGGCTCCGGCGGCGGACCACACGTGCTCGCGTGCGCGGCGCTTCTACCAGACCGC
>Ga0207701_10008019_pt1 | contig 10453 bp, 9 predicted proteins | sample KBSSwiSSwithPhiX_FD_184294 | JGI IMG/M metagenome (GOLD analysis project Ga0207701, IMG submission 184294) | Switchgrass rhizosphere bulk soil microbial communities from Kellogg Biological Station, Michigan, USA, with PhiX - S5 (SPAdes) (version 2) | ecosystem: Environmental > Terrestrial > Soil...
ATTTTCTTCCGCTTTTCGCGCGCGCACCGGCGTCGGACCGACACAGCCGAGCACGATGCGCGCGTTCTCAATCGAATCTTTTACTTCTGCCAACGTGAGCCGGACCGCAACGCCGACCGATGGCTTGTCGACCACCGAACTGCTGGAAAACCGAATGTACGCGATACCGGATCGTGGCGGCAGCGGTGGAATCACCACTTGCGTGATGATCTCGTCTTCCGCCAAGCTCGTCGTGTAGAAATCGACGAACAGCTCTTCGACCGAGATCGTGCGTTCTCCCAATGGACCGGTGATTTTTAACTTGCTGTCGAGCGACATAAAAATCTGCGACAAATCAGTCAGCGGTTCGCCGGACGCGAGATTGCCGCCGACCGTGCCCATGTTGCGCACACGAATATTGGCGACTTCTCTTTCGGCTTCGCAAAGAACTGGAAACTTCTCTTTGACTAGTGCCGACGTTTCGAGCTCCCGGTGCGTCGTCAGCGCGCCGATGATGAAGCCTTCGGTACTGTCGTAGCGAACTCCTTTGAGCTCCTGAATATTTTTGATGTTGACCAAAGCCTTGGGCTCAAAAAGCCCCTGCTTCATGAGAATTGTAAGATGGGTGCCACCGGCAAAAACTTTGGCTTCACCGGCATGTTGTTGCAACAACGAACACGCTTCAGCCACAGTGGTCGGTTCGAGATACTCGAAATTTCTCATCGCGCTTAGATGTATTTCACTTTGTCGACGCCGGGAATTTCCACTTTTTCAAAGCGCCAGTGATCCTTCATCGGCGCAGTTGCGTCGATACCCAAACCAGCGGTGACACGCGCCTCCGGACAAGACGGATCGAGCGTCGAGCAAGCGATGCGCGGAATGATGATCGCATCTTTATCCGCCTGAAAACGTGTCGCCATCGCCCAATCGACCTGCATCGGATCGAAGGGATCGATGTCGTCATCGACCACGATCACCTGTTTGAGGCCGATGCCCATCGATAGCAGCGCGAGAATCACATTGCGCCCTTCGTTCTCGGCGCGCTTCTTGATCGAAACCACCACGTGATGGCGAAACGTCCCGCCCGGAGTCATATTGACGCCGCGCACTTCGGGCACGACTTTTTTCACTTCGCGATACACTACCGCGGCGTTGCCGTATTCGATCAGCGTATGATTCTCGGTCACGGGCATTCCGGTGAGCGCGGTCTGCCAGATCGGATTTTGCCGCATGGTGATCGCCGTCACTTTAAGCACCGGCGCTTGCTTGGCTTCGCTGTAGCAGCCCGGATATTCGCCATAGGGCCCGTCGGCGACCCTTTCGCCGGGAATCGTCACGCCCTCGATGACGACTTCGGCGAACGCCGGCACTTCGAGGTCGATGGTCTCGCATTTGACGAGCTTCACCGCTGAGCCGCGCAGTCCGCCGGCGACGTGAAATTCGTCGATGCCGAACGGCACTTTGGCTTGCGAGCCGACCACGATCGCCGGATCGACGCCGACGGCGGTGGCGACTTCCAAACCTTTTTTCTTCTCCTCCGCCATCAAAATCATCCGGCCGAGATGATGATCGGCCGGCGCCCAGAGCGACAATTTATCTCTGCCGAGCACGAGCATCCGGTGGATGGACAAATTGCGAATGCGGGTGTCCGGATCTTTGCCGACCTGTACGCCGATGGTGACGTACGGACCGACATCTTTGCCGGCATGAGTGACGATGGGCAGCTTGGACAAATCAATTTGCTCACCGGTCCATTTGATTTCTTTACACGGCGCGCTGGCAACAATCTCGGGCGGGATGCGCTTGTCTTCCAAAGTCAAATAGCGCTCGAGCATCTGTTCTTGCGGCACGCCGAGGCCCAGCGCGACCAGCTTTCGCGTCGCGAACAGTCCGCCCAAGACGCGCCAGCCCGGATAGTCTTTGACGTTCTCGAACAGCAATGCCGGCCCTTCGATATCCGAAGTCTTGCGCATGCCCGCGGCAATCTCATATTTGACGGTGACTTCGTCCTTGACCCGCAGCAACTGCTTCTGACTTTCCAGATGCGCCAAAAAACCTCTTAGATCTTCAAACATGGAACAACCTCTAGAATTCGATTGGAGTGATGGAGTATTGGAGTAATGGGCTTCGGAGTTCCGACTCAATACTCCACCACTCCATTACTCCGCTATCTTTATCAGCGATGGCGTCGTTACTTCAACCGCAGCAGTGGCAGCACCTCGTCAATAAATCGGCGCACCTGGCCGAGTTGGTCCTTCGAGGTGAAACGCAGCACCGGCGTGGTGATACCCATATCGATCCATTCTTGAATAAGGCGAGCGCAATCTTTCGGCGGCCCGTGCGCCAGCCACACTTTGATCAAGCTCTCCGGCGGATAGCTCGGTCCGTAGTAATGATTGAAATAATCTTTGGCTTCGCCGTACGCCGTCTCCGTATCGTCGTTGATGTTGACCATGCCGTGGATAGCGCACTCAAAGTTGGACAAATTCTTGCCAGCTTCGCCGGCACCTTGTTCGATCGCGCGCCAGCGTTTGGCAAATTCCTCGCCAGTCACGCCCATCGTAATGTAGCCGTCAGCCAAAGTGCCCACCCGGCGCATCGCCTGATCGACGATTTTATCGCCGACCTGCTCGCGCTCGGGGCTGACCGCGATCCAGATCGGCGGCGGCTTTTGCACGGGCTTGGGCACGATGTTGTAATCTTCCAATGTGTAATACTTGCCGCGATGATGGACTTCTTCGTCACTCCAGATCGCGCGTAATAGCTCGATGCCTTCTTTCATGCGCCCGACCCGCTCCTCGCGCTTGACGTTGAAGGCTCTGAGCTCGCCTTCATGAGCGCCGCCGATGCAGACGCCCAAGAGCGACCGGCCTTTAGAGATTTGGTCGAGGGACGCCCACTGGATGGCGAGTAAAACCGGATGGCGCACGGGAAAAGACGCCATGCAGATCGTGCCCAGGCGAACTTTCTTCGTGTGCGTGGCGAGTGCCGCGAGCATGGTGATCGCTTCCAGACGCGGCTTATGAATCAAGCTGTCGCCGACCCAAACCGATTCGAACACGTCCGATTGTTCCGCAATTACCGCGCATTCGATCAACTCGTCGATCTCGGCAAGCCCGAACAGCGCACCGCGATTGGGCAGGCTCAAGCCCCATTTTATCGGGAGGCGTCGCATCGTCCACAGTTAGAAGAACGACCCCAGGCTGTCAAGCAAAGCTATGGGCAAAGCCGGGGCAGCTTTCAGGTTATTGCCAGATGATTTCAACTATGCGTATTTAGCAAGTAAGAGATTTATCACGCGACCAAACCCTGGCATGCCGGGATACAAGGGAGGGAAGCAAAAATGGCGAAAGACCTACGCAGCTATCTGGATGAATTGCTGGAAAAGCGACCCAAAGACGTCGTGGTCGTCGATAAGGAAGTCGATCCGTGCTACGAAGCCAGCGCCATCGTCGAGAAGTTTGAGCGGAGAAACGAATACCCTCTAGTATTTTTCAAGAACATCAAAGGCTCGAAGATTCCGCTGGTCATCAATCTCGGCGCCACTTACGAGCGGCTGGCCTTATCATTGGGCTCGCCGTCAGTGCCGCAGATGGTCAAAGACTTGGCGTACCGGGAGCATCATCCCGTACCGGTGAAGGAAATCCCCGCCAAAGACGCGCCTTGCAAAGAAGTGATTTTGAAGGGCGACGCTGCTGATCTCGATCTGTTGCCGGTCCTCACCCTCAATGAAGGCGACGCGGGGTCGTATATCAATGCGGCCGCGCTGATCTGTAAAGAGCGCGGCACCAACGCCGTCAACGTCGGCATTTACCGCCACCAAAAGCAGGGCAAGCGCCAACTCGGGCTGATGATCAATCCCGCCAATCACGGCAACTATGTCCGCGCCGAATACGAAGATCACAACGAACCGATGGAAGTCGCGCTCGCCCTTGGCCATCATCCGGCTTTGAATATGGCGGCGGTCAGCAAGCAAGCCGGCGTCGGCTCGGAAATGGAAATCGCCGGCGCTTTTCTCGGCGAGCCGCTGGAAGTCGTGAAAGCGGAAACCGTGAGCCTCATGGTGCCGGCGCGCTGCGAGATCGTCATCGAAGGCATCGTGCCGCCGCACAAGCGCCACTACGAAGGCCCCTTTGGCGAATGGCCGCATTACTACTATAAAGAAGGCGACCAGCCCTATATCGAAGTCACTGCGATCACCATGCGCAAAAATCCGATCTATCAATGCATCCACAGCGCGCATTTCGAGCATAATATCATCGGCGCGGCGCCGCGCTTGGGCAGCCTGCTCAAGCGCATCCAGGAGGTCGTGCCGAGCACGACCGCCGTCAATATGCCAATTTCCGGCGCCGCCCGTTCCCATTGTTATATCTCGGTCAAGAAAAGAGCCGAAGGTGAACCGAAACAGGCCGCGCTCGGAGCGCTAGTCACCGATCCAAACATCAAACATGTGATCGTCGTCGATGACGACGTCGATGTGTTCAACGAAACTCAAGTGCTTTGGGCGTTGGCCATGCGCTTTCAGGCCGATCGCGACTTGGTGATTATCCCCAACATCATCGGCTCGCACTTGAATCCGACTGCCTACGGTTACAACCGCATGGAGAAGGGACCGATGGAAACCAAGCTGATCTTCGACGCCACCAAGCCGCTGCCGCCCTATAATTTTCCCAAAGAAGCGCAGGCGCCGGACGAGGTGCTCAAGAAAATCGATCTGGCCAGAGATACGCGACCTTACGAACCGGGGAAAGACGATAAGGTCATCACCGGCAAGTAACGGAATACAGCAAATCTTTCTCGGACAAACATGAACACCCGATCGTCCCGAACATGGCTGTCACTCGCAGTCATTCTCGCGCTTTCATTCACGGCTTCGTTCGTCGCCGCACAAACGCCGGCAGAAAAACTCCGCGTCGCTTACACGGTGATCGCGCCCACTCAGCTGAACGTGTGGACAGCCAAAGACACTGGGTTTTACGCCAAGAACGGCCTTGATGTTGAACTGGTGCTGTTGGTCGGCGCGCCGCTCGCCGTCGCGGCCTTGGTCGGCGGCGAAACGCCGATCGTGCACACCGGCGCTTCCGCCGTGATCACCAGCAACTTGGCCGGCTCTGGAGCCGTGTTGATCGCCGGAGCGATCAATCGTTTTCCCTACGTTCTTTTTGTCACGGACCAAATCAAGCGGGTCGAAGACCTCAAAGGCAAAAAGTTCGGCGTCAGCCGCATCGGCAGCGCCGACAACGCCGCCGCCGTCACCGTGCTGGAAAAATTCGGCATCAAAGAAAGCGAGATAACTTACGTGCAAGCCGGCAGTATTCCCGGCCGGCTCGCGGCGATGCAGACCAACGCGCTGCAGGCGACCTTGCTGCAAGCGCCGGAAACCCTCAAAGCCAAGGAAATCGGCCTGCGCGCGCTCCTCGATTTCACCAAGCTCGACGTCGAATGGCAGCAAAACGGCGTCGCGGTCACGCGCGACTACATCAAGAAAAAGCCGGACACGATTCGCCGTTTCATGCGCGCCTACGTCGACGCGATCCATTTCAACCTGACGAACCCGAAGGGGGCGCAAAAAATCTTACAGAAATATCTCGCGATCAAAGACGAAAAATCCGTCGAAGAAGCTTACAATGAAATCGTCGTCAAACTGACCCGCCGCGTGCCCTATCCGACCGAGCCGGGCATTCAGCTTTTCCTGGATCAGTTAAAACAAAAAAATCCCAAGGCCGGCCAAGTGAAACCGAGCGAATTCACCGATGTCAGTTTTTTAAAAGAACTCGAGTCGAGCGGCTACATCGATCGGTTGTATCGCTAGAATTTCATTGGCGCGATGCCGGGATATCCAATCCGCGATTTTAATTGAGATGATCCGAACTGAAATTCCTATGTGACGAGTGATTTGCACAGCTTTGGCGAGGACGCATGGTTGAGATCCGCGGGGTCTCGAAAAGTTTTCAGAAAACCGTCAAGGACAACACCACCGAGGTGAAGGCGCTCACCGACGTGAATCTGTCAGTACGTGCCAATGAGTTCGTCAGCATCATCGGCCCGAGCGGCTGCGGCAAAACCACGCTGTTGAAGATCATCGACGGGCTGATCCCCTGCGACAGCGGTCAAATTTCGATCAACGGAAAGCAAGTGACCACCCCGGGGCCGGACCGCGCCGTGGTTTTTCAAACGTTCGCCTTGCTGCCATGGCGTACGGTTTTGGCCAATGTCGAATTTAGCCTCGAACTGCGCCAGCTCCCCAAAGAAGAGCGCACCCGCACCGCGCGCGATTATCTCAAACGGGTCGGCCTCGCCGATTTCGAGAATCATTACCCGCACGAACTTTCCGGCGGCATGCAGCAACGCGCCGGATTGGCGCGCGCCCTGGCGGTCAATCCCATGATCCTGCTCATGGACGAGCCCTTCGGCGCGGTCGATGCCCAAACCCGCCAGCTTTTGCAGGAAGAGCTCCTCGATCTCTGGCAGCGCGAACGCAAGACCGTGATTTTTATCACCCACAGCATGGATGAAGCGGTCTATCTCTCCGATCGTGTCGTCGTGATGACGCCGCGGCCGGGACAAGTCGCGGAAGTGCTCGACGTGCCGCTCGCCCGGCCGCGCGTCGCCGATGAAGTGCGCCGCGATCCGAAATTCGTCGAATTGACCAATTACATTTGGGGTAGCCTCAAGAAGGCGATGGAGAACCACCATTGAATAGCCGTTTCGGCACCAATGTTATCTCCATCCTATCGCTCGCGGTCCTGTGGGAAGTCACCGGACGGATCATGGATTCGACGCTGATCCCGCCGCTTTCTCGCATCGGCGCCGCTTGGTGGAAGCTCCTCGCCAGCGGCAAGCTCGCCGCCAACCTGACCCTGAGCCTCACGACGCTCGCCGCCGGTTTTTTTCTCGCGGTAGCGATCGGCATCGTTATCGGCCTGCTCATGGGCCGGTTCCGCGCCGTCGAGCACTTTCTCGATCTCTATGTCAACGTGTTAATGTCGGCGCCCACCACTGCCTTCGTCCCGGTTTTGATCATGTGGTTCGGCCTTGGCGTCGAGTCGCGCATCGCCGTGGTTTTTCTGTTCGCGGTGTTTGTCATTATCATCAACACCATGACCGGCGTGAAGCAAGTCGACTCGGTGCTCGTCGAAATGGCGCGTTCCTTCGGCGCCAAAGAAAAAGAAATTTTCTTTAAAATCATCTTGCCAGCGGCCATGCCGGCGATCATGGCTGGCGTTCGCTTGGGCATGGGGCGCGCCGTCAAGGGCATGGTGACCGCTGAAATGCTGCTCACCCTCACCGGCATCGGCGCAATGATCATGCAGTATGGCTCGTCTTTCGCCACCGACTCGCTCTTCGCGGTGATTTTGACGATTCTGATAATCGCCATGATCACCATGCGAGCGGTGCAGTGGCTCGACCGTCGGCTGACCGGGTGGAAAGCAGAGATTGCTATCGAATAGTCAACTAGGCAAAGGAGGGATTCTTATGACCAAGTCATTCGCGAAATTATCGGTGTTGCTATTGGTTCTGACCCTCGGGCTCATCGGGAGCAGGAACGCGCACGCGCAGAAGAAAGTCCGCTTCGCCTATCCGTCTTCGGCGGACATGGGCGATATCCCGTCGCTGCTTGCCTGGGAGCAACTCAAGAAGCAAGGCATCGAAGTCGTCCCGACGTTCTTTCCGAAGACGGACCTTGCCGTGCAGGCCGTGGTTGCGGGAGAAGCCGACATGGGCTCGGCCGCCGGCATCGCCGTGGTCAAAGCCGTCGAGAGCGGCATGAACGTGCGCATCATCGGCGAGCAAGTGCGCAACGAATGGCAGTTGGTTACGCCGGTGTCGCTTAAGGATCCCAAACAGCTCGACGGCAAACGAGTCGGCTATCATGCGCCGATTACCGTCACCGAAGCGCTGGTCAAATGGATGGCGCAACACTACAAGATCAATCCCAACTGGATGATCATTCCCGGTTCCGACGTCCGTGCCGAGGCGCTCATGCGCGGCCAACTGGACGCGACCCCGGCGGAGATCGGCGACGTGCTCAATATTCTCAGCGCCAAGCCCGGCCAGTTTCACGTGTTGATCTCCTACGCCAAGTCTTTCCCGCAGCTTATCGGCTCGATGTATTTCGCCCGCGCCGATTACGTGCAAAAAAACAGCGCCACGGTTGAAAGCGTGCTCGAGGCGATTCTCAGAACCCATCGGAGCGCCGAAGAACGCCCGGCGTCCATCAAAGAAAACGCTCTCCGGTTGCTGCCGGAGACCAAGCCCGAGTTAATCGAAGCGACGGCCGCGGCTTACAAGGAGCTAAGAATCTGGGACGTCAACGGCGGCGCCAGCAAAGATCGCGGCGACGCCAGCATTAAATTTTTCGAGGAATCCGGTTTACTCAAGAAGGACGCGGTGAGCTTCAAGCAGGCCTTCGACACTGCGCCGCTGGACAAGGTACTCAATAAAATCGGCCGCAAGTAGAGCGATGAAAGCGCGCACGCTTAGAATCATCTCTCTTTTAACGCTCGCGGCGGCCTGGGAGATTGCCGGACGCGCCGGCAATGCTCATCTCCTGCCGCCGCTTTCGAAAGTTGTGATCGTCTGGATCGATCTCCTCGTTTCTGGCCAGCTATTTCAGGCCCTCGCGGTCAGTCTTCAAGCCCTCGCGCTGGGATTTATTCTTTCCGTGCTTTTCGGCGTACCGCTCGGACTCCTGATGGGGCGCTACCGGCGACTCGAATCGTTTCTCGATATCTATATGACCGCGTTGCTCACCGTGCCGATGATTTCGTTCATTCCGTTTTTGGTCATCGCCTTCGGTCTCGGCCTGCACTCGCGCGTCTGGATCGTTTTTCTCTTCGCCTTCGTCATTATCGCCATCAATACCACCGCTGGCGTGCGCAACGTCGACCCGGTGTTAACCGAAATGGCGCGCTCCTTCGGCGCGCGCGAAAGCGAATTGTTTTTGAAAGTGATCTTGCCCGCGGCCACGCCGATGATCATGGCGGGCATTCGCCTCGGCATGGGCCGCGCGGTGCTCGGCATGGTCACCAGCGAAATGATCCTCGCCGTGGTCGGGTTCGGCGCCATGCTGATGACGTTCGGCGCGTCGTTCAATTCACCCGCGCTCTTCGCCACGATCTTGACGATCGTCTTGCTCGCCGTCGCCTTGCTGTCGCTGATTCAATATTTAGACCGCCGCCTCACACCCTGGCGCACGGCGATGTGAATCCTGTTTCAGCCCTGACACTTTCCAAAATCTCCCCTAACCCCTCTTTTTCAAAGAGGGGAATAATTCAAGAGGGGGAATAGTCAAAATTAGTGTCTTGGGAAAAGCTTTCCCCCTTTGAAAAAAGGGGGATCAAGGGGGATTTTCTTTGACCCGAGTCAGAAGATGATCCTCATTAATTTTTGTAGATCATAATCTTTAGGTCTTTGCCCCGCCCGCCTTCCGGGCACGCGCTGATACCGACCAGGCAATCCATCTCGCAGCGCAAATCCATCGTGTCGCCGCCCGGCCGCGGCCGCGTCATCGAATAACGCATGCTACCGGTCTTGGCATTGATCACCATGGTTTGAAAAACATTGAGCGGACTCGGCACGTCTTCTTTTTGCACTCCGTAGGGCTTTAGCGCCTGGGCGAGATTTTCCCAGCAACCGTGTTTGGGCGCAACGACTTTTTTTCTTCCCAATCTTTTCCAAACGCCGCCGTAGATTTTGAAAATTTCATCGCCCCATTTTTTATAGAAAGACGTGCTGCACATGCCCTTTTCCATGTCATGGGTGCCGCGGTACGTGTCTTTGACGATGGTCTGCATGACGTTGTTGTATTTGGAAATCAGCACGTCGCCCGTCGTCACGTAAATTTTCCCCTGATCGACTTTGGTGCGCGCCTGGTCGAAGCGTTCTTTGACGTCGCGTAAATTGAACACGACGTAATCCGCGGTCGACTCGCCGATGACTCGAATGATTTGACCTTTTTTGACTTCGAATGTTTTGCCTGTGTTGCTTTTGATAATCGACTCGCTGATAATTTTCATGAATCCTCCTCATGGTGCGAAGTCTTTTGAAATTAGCCGATCGAACCGTGTAAAAGCAAGAATTTTACTGCGAATGAATACACGCCGCGCATTGACCCACGACTGTGCGCCGCATATAAGCGAAGATTAAGATGCGTTCATCAATCGGCATTGTCGTTTTGCTCTCTGCGTTACTTTACGCCGCGCCGGCCGCGACGGCGCGGACGGTCCGCATCGCCCTGCCCGGCTACAACATCACGCAAATCGTTTTTTTCGCGGCAAAAGAAAAGGGCTTTTACAAAGAAGAAGGACTGGACGTCGATCTAATTCAAATGACCGGCACTTTGGCCAATCTCGCGCTGATGAGCGGCGAGGTTTCGTTTAGCAGCGTGCCCGCGGCGGCGATGAGCGCCAACTTGCGCGGCGCCAATCTCCGGGTGCTGTTTTCCAGCTACGAGCGGCCTCTCTTCTGGTTG
>Ga0207701_10008020_pt1 | contig 10453 bp, 8 predicted proteins | sample KBSSwiSSwithPhiX_FD_184294 | JGI IMG/M metagenome (GOLD analysis project Ga0207701, IMG submission 184294) | Switchgrass rhizosphere bulk soil microbial communities from Kellogg Biological Station, Michigan, USA, with PhiX - S5 (SPAdes) (version 2) | ecosystem: Environmental > Terrestrial > Soil...
GTGCCGCCGATGTCGGGATTGCCGGTCACGACGGTGGCACTGCCATCGCCGTCGAGCGAGACAGTGGCACTGGAATTCATGCCGGCGTTGAACCAGAACCCGCAGGCCATGCCACGACCCTGATGGGGGCCGAGCGGCGCCGACCAGTGCGGATGCTCCTGCACGGCTTCGAGGACCTGCCGCAACCCGATCGGGCCGTACTTCGGTCCAAACGGCGCATGATCGCCGCTGGCGACGGCATTCTTCAGTCGCAGCTCGAGCGGATCCATGTTCAGGCGCCGCGCGATCTCGTCGACCAGCGATTCGGTGGCAAACGTGCCCATGGGCGATCCGGGCGCGCGATACGCCGCCACCTTGGGCTTGTTCACCACGACGTCGTGCGATTCAACGAAGAAGTTCGGCAGGTTGTAGCAGGCCAGCGCACACATCGCCGCCGCACCGAAGGGCGACCCTTTATAGGCGCCTGCCTCGAACCACATCGAGGTGCTGGCCGCGACCAGCGTCCCGTCGCGCTTCGCACCGAGCTTCATCGTGATGTGGCACCCGGACGTCGGACCGGTGGCTCGGAACACTTCATCGCGGTCCATCACCATTTTCACCGGCCGTCCCGACTTCCTCGACAGGACGATCGCCAGCGGCTCGAGATAGACCGCGATCTTCCCGCCAAATCCGCCACCGATTTCCGTCGGAATCACCCGGATGTTTGCGGCGTCGAGATGCAGGATGCCGGCACAGGCGTCGCGTACCAGGAACGGCGCTTGCGTGGTCGTCCACAGCACGATGCGTCCATCGGCGCCGACGCGCGCAATCGTGGCATGCGGCTCGATGTAGCCCTGATGGACCATCGGCGTGCGGAATTCATGCTCGACGATGACATCGGCTTCAGCGAAGCCGGCATCGACGTCGCCGCGTTTGAGTTCCATCCGCGCGGCGAGATTCGTCGGACCCGTCATGTGGGTCAGCGGCTTGCCGCCGGTCGTCATGTCCGGGTGCAGGATCGGTGCGTCTTTGGCGAGCGCACGCTCGAGGCTCATCACCGGTTCGAGCAATTCGTACTCGACCCGCACGAGACGCGCCGCTTCGCGGGCGATTTCCAGCGTGGACGCGGCAACCGCCGCGACCGCGTGACCGTTGTAAAGCGCCTTGTCGTGCGCCATCGCGTTGTCGCCCATATCGGCGAGATCGAGCGCGCCTTCGCCGCCGAGATAGACTTTCTTGTTGGTCCGGGCAATTTCGCCGCCGGTCACGACCGCCTTCACGCCGGGCAGCGCTGCCGCGGCCGACGTGTCGATCGAGAGAATCCGTGCGTGCGCGTGGGGACTGCGAACCACCACGCCATGAAGCATTCCCGGCAGCGAAAAGTCTGCGCCGAAGGCGGCGCGGCCGGTCACCTTGTCCATGCCGTCGTGACGGATCGGCCGCGTGCCGACGTACTCGAAATGATGTCGTGTGCTCATACGGTTGCCTTCTGCGTTTCAGCGGCCGCGTCCATCACCGCTCTGATGATCTTGTCGTAACCGGTGCACCGGCACAGGTTGCCGGCCAGCCAGAAGCGCGCTTCCGTCTCAGTGGGATTCGGGTTGGCGTCGAGCAGCGCCTTGGCCGCCACGATGAAGCCGGGCGTGCAGATGCCGCATTGCAACGCAGCGTGCTCCAGGAACTGCTGCTGCACCGGATGCAGCTGGCCATCCTGTGCGATGCCTTCGATGGTCGTCACCGCGCGTCCCTGCGCTTCCGCGGCCAGCACCAGGCACGACGGCACCAGCCGGCCGTCGAGCAGCACCGAGCACGCGCCGCAGTCGCCGGTCGAGCAGCCTTCCTTCGTACCGGTCAGGCCGACGCTGTCTCTCAACGCGCTGAGCAGCGTCTGCGATCCATCGCAGAGAAATTCGACGGGCTCACCGTTGATCGTCGTTCCGACATGAATCCTCGACACCTCAGTAACCACCTTTCACGCGACGGCAGGCCATCGCCACTGCGCGCCTGGTAAGCACGCCGGCAATCTGACGTCGGTAGGCAATCGTTCCGCGTTTGTCGTCGATGGGCCGTGCGGCGGCGCTGGCCGCCGCGGCCGCTCGCGACAGCGCCTCGTCGTCGAGACGGCTGCCGACGAGCGCGGCTGCCGCTTCGGGCACGAGCAGCGGCGTCGGCGCAACTGCCGCCAGCGCCACGCGCGCGGCCGTGCACACACCGTCGGGGCCGAGCGTCAGGCTGACCGCCGATCCGACCACGGCGATGTCCATCTCGGAGCGCGGCGTCAGACGGAGATACGCATCGGCGCTGTGCGGCTTCGGCCGTGGCAGCCGAATCGCCACCAGGAATTCACCGCGGCCCAGCACCGTTTTCCCAGGCGAGATGATGAACTGTTCGACCGGCGTCGTGCGCTCTCCTGCCGGTCCCGCAATCACGCACTCGGCATGATTCACGATCAGCGAACAAGGCGTATCGGCCGCCGGCGACGCATTGCACAGGTTGCCGCCGAGCGAGCTGCGACCTTGAATCTGCGTCGATCCAATGAGGGCGGCGGCTTCGGCCAGCCCTGGCCAGAGGCGTTTGAACTCGGCGCTTTCCCCCAGCTCGGCCGCGCATACCGCCGCGCCCAGACGAAGGCCGTTGGCGTCGATCGAGAAGCTCGCGAGCTCGGGAATTCGTTTGATATCGATGAAGGCCGACGGCTGTTTCACGCCGGCGCGAAACTGGACGAGCAAATCGGTCCCGCCCGCCATCACGCTGGCAGCCGGGTCGGCTTGCATCAACCGAATGGCCTCGGGGATCGACGTGGGAGCTTCGTAGCGAATGGCAGGCATGACGATTGATTGTGGCTCAAAGCGACGCCGATCCTCAATCGGTCTGGCTGCCCAAATCCTCAAATCCTCAAATCCTTAAATCCTTAAATCCTTAAATCCTTAAATCCTTAGATCCTTAGATCCTTAGATCCTTAGATCCTTAGATTTATCTGTTGTAGGATGGCGCCGCGAGGAGATCGACCATGAGAACGTTCACGGCTGGCAGCGTCGTCGCAGCGGTACTGGCGATCGGATTTGGTACGGCCACGGCAATCGGACAGTCGGCGAACGGTGCGGTCGAAACGCATGTCGCCGCGGCGAAGAAGGCGGCCGGACAGGAATGGGCCGGCGTGTTCAATACGACGTGCAATGCCGCCGTTCCACCGGCGACCGCTCCAGCACGGGGCGCGGCACCCGCGGCGCCACGCCCGCCGGGTCCGCCGGATCGTTCGACATGGCATGCGGAGCCGGTGAAGGTCTTCGACAACCTGTATTTCCTGGGCCAGACCGAATACTCGGTGTGGGCGGTGACGACGTCACAGGGCATCATCCTCATCGATACGATCTTCGATTACTCGGTCGAGGACGAAGTGGTCGGTGGGTTGAAGAAGCTCGGATTGGATCCCGCCACCATCAAGTACGCGATCGTCAGCCACGGGCACGGCGATCACTCGGGCGGCGCGAAATTCCTGCAGGACAAATTCGCTACGAAAGTGATCCTGTCGGCGGCCGACTGGGATCTGCTCGATCGAAGCACTGGCACCAAACCGAAGCGCGACATGGTGGCGACCGACGGGATGAAACTCACGCTCGGCGACACCACGCTGACGCTGTACATCACGCCCGGCCATACCCTCGGCACGATTTCAACGCTCATCCCGGTGAAGGATCGTGGCACGCCGCATCTCGTGGCCGAATGGGGCGGTACGGCGTTCAACTGGTTGAACAACGGCGGGCGCGGCTACATCACACCGGACAAGCCGGCCACGTTCTGGTTCAAGAGCTACGACGAGTCGGCGCGCCGCTTCCGCGACATTGCGGCCAAGGAAGGCGCGGACGTGATCATTGCGAACCACACCATCTTCGATGGCTCGAAGACCAAGCTGCCGGCCGTGCTGGCACGCAAGGCTGGCGATCCGAATCCGTTCGTGGTGGGGAAAGAAGGCGTGCTGCGCTACCTGACGACCGTGGACGAATGTGCGCAGGCAGGCCTGACGAAGATGTCCCAGCAGTAAAGCTTCGCCACGGAGGACACAGAGGACACAGAGACAACTAAATGACCCTCCGCGTCCTCCGTGTCCTCTGTGGTGAGTGGCTCTTAGTAGTCCGTATACCCTTGCGTGAGTTCGATGTAGCCGCCTGACGGATCGGTGATGTACGCGATTTTCAGCGCGATCGCCGGTATGTCGCGGTACGGCACGTCGAACTTGATTCCTTTGGCCTCCAGCTGTTTGACGAATGCGGCCAGGTCCTTCACCTCGAAGCCAATGTGATCGATCGTTCGACCCTTGGTCGGCCCGGTCGGGGTCGGCGCGGTCGCGAACGTAAGATTCACGGCACCGGCGTCGGCGGTGGTTTTAATCGTGCCCCGTTCGCGTTTGGTGAGCCCGAACATGTCGACGTACCAGTCCATCAGCTTCATGTAGTCGGGGGTCAGGAAATGGATGTGATTCACCGCCGCCTTCACCTTGAGATTCTTGTCTTCCTGCAGCTCGATCTTCAGTCCATCGGGACCGTTTAGATAGGCGTTCGGAAAACCCTCCGCGCCGGTGAACTCTTGCCCCACCTGATAACCTGCCGCGCGCCACTTGGTCTTCACTTCTTCGATGTTCCGCACGCGGAAACCGAAATGATCCACGACCGTGCCTTGGGAAGGGCCGGTCGGTTCCTTGACCAGAAACGCGACGAGCATATTGGGCAGACGGACGGCAGTCAGCGGTCCTTTCTGAACGACCACGCCATCGAAATGCTCCACCCACAATTTCTTCTGGACTTCGACGTCTTTGACGTTCAGGTGGACGTGTCCGTAGGTAATGCCTGCGGCATTGAAGGGCGACAGCTGGGCCTGCGCGGAACCCGCTATCGACAAGACGAACGCTGCGGTCAGCAGTGATTTCATGGCGATTTCTCCGGCCCTCGATATGGCCCCGGCAGTCCGGGGCGCAGTCAGGGCGGGCGTAACGATACTCCAAAACAGGACTTCGTCAGTCACAAAAGCTCCACCACGGAGGACACGGAGGACGCGGAGGAATCCACGGAGGACCACGGCAGAACTCGGCTTTTCTCTGCGGGTAAGGCGCCGCAACGCGGCGACGCGACCCTCAAACGATCTCTGCGAACTCAGCGTGCTCTGCGGCTAATCTTGTCTTCGTGGCCCTGGTGCCTTCGTGGCCAACAGGCGATCAAACTAAGGAAAGCGCTGGAAGTACGGCACGGTCAGCTTCGATGCAATCGCGAGCATGAAGCAGCTGACCGCGATCAGCGCGAACACACCAAACCGCGGCTGCTCGGCGCTGTACTCGATCGCTCGAATCGTGCCGGCGGACTGCTTGTCGATGTCCTCAATCGCCGCCAGCAGCGATCGCTCGTCGCTGGCGGCATAGAACTTCCCGCCAGTCTTCTCGACGGCGGGAATCCACAGGCTGTCGGCGAGGCCGCCGCGCTCGAGATTGTAGTTGGTCCGCACGAAGTAGACCGGGATTTGCGCCGCCACCGCGCTGTGGATGATGTCGTCGAGCGACCGGCCGTGCACGACGGCATTGGTGTCCTCGCCGTCGGAGAAGATCACCATCAGATTTCCGGCGGCGTCGAGAAACTTGAACGTCCGGAACAGCTGAACGCTCTGATCGATGGCCGCGCCGATGAGCGTCTGCTGATCGGGAAACAGCGAAAACTCGCGCGGATCGCCGATCAGCGAGAGACTCACCAGCAGGTTGTCGTAATCGGTGGTAAACGGTGTCACCACATACGCATTGGCGCCGAACTCCACCAGCGCGAGCAGGTCGCGATACTGCCCTTCCTTACGCATTTGCACGAATCGTTCAGCGGCGGCCACCGTGGTAAAGAACGCGCCGTTGTTCGCGGTGGCGAGCGAGTTGGTCTGAAACGGACTGGTCATGCTGTTCGACGCGTCGATCGTCAGACAGATCCGGCGGCCAGGGTAGGTGGCCTCACGGCGAACCAGCGGCGTATGCGGATCGGCCAGGGCGAGCCCGAGAAACGGCAGCCCGGTGAGGAAGAGCAGCAGCGGGATGTGAACCAGCGGCGTGACCGCGGATCGCGGCATGGAGCCCAGAACCGCCGGCACCATGATCTGGTTCTTTCCCGGCCGGCGGCCCGCCGCGAACCGTCCGGCGAGCAGCACGATCGAAAACGCCGCGAACGCGATCAGCAGCAGCCACGACTCGCTGCGATGTGTGAACTGGAGGTTGTGAACGGTCAGCGCGCGCCATTCGCCGCCAATCGCCCGCGTCAGCGTGGAGAAGATTTCTGAAGCCTTCACGCCCTGTTAAGGACTCGTGCGGACGACAAACGCGGACAGGCCGGAATCGGCCAATTCCTCACCGTTGCGCAGGGCAGACACCGACCAGAAGTAGGTGCCGGGTTCGAAGTTCACATCGTCAGGTCTCGCCACCGAGGTTACCGGAATGTCGTTCTGACGCCACACCAGCATGTCGATCTCGTTCCAGACACCGATTGAGTAGCTGTCGGCGCCCGGCACAGCCGTCCAACTGAACATTTTTGGGGCGCTGCCGATCGAATCGCGCGCCGGCGAGACGTGATCCAGCCGCTGCGGTGCGCTGGCGCGCTGAGCAGCGGACGGCGGCGTTGCCTGCTGACTGGCAGTCGGGTGCGTGCACGATACCACTCCGGCCGCCAGCCCGATCGCCGCCACACCGCTCGATAGACACCGTAAAAATCGCATTCACACTCCCAGGGCGAACCAGAACCGCTCGTATTCTACTTCCGGCCTGCAGTCCATTGGACGAATGGCCCGGAGGTTCGCCAGGCCGCTGAATAGAATGCGCGAATGGAATTTGGCCGTTCGATGCTCGAGCACTGGCTGCTCGATCCTGGCTGCATCTACCTCAATCACGGAACCGTCGGGGCGCCACCCCGTCGGGTACTGGCCGCACAGCAAGCCTTGCGCGACGAGATAGAGCGACAACCGTCGCGGTTCATCCTGCGCGAACTGCACCTCGAGCAGCCGGCGCCGTGGCGAGCGCAGTCGCGGCTCCGCGAGGCGCTCGAACACGTCGCCCCGTTCGTCGGCGCGCGCGCCGACGATCTGGCGTTCGTCACGAACGTCACGACCGGAGTGAGCGCCGTACTTCGGTCCGTACCGCTCGCCCCCGGCGACGAAGTCGTGATCACCGACCTCGCCTACGGCGGCGTGGCATTGGCGGCGAAGGCCGCGACACAGGACCGCGGCGCGACACTGCGCATCGCCGAGACCCCCTTTCCGCTCTGCGCGGCGCAGCAGGTGGTCGATGCCATCGCAGCTGCACTCACCGCGCGCACCAGGCTGGTGGTCGTGGATCACGTGACCGCGCAGACTGGGCTCGTCCTGCCAGTGGCCGCCATCGTCGCGGCGTGCCACGAACGCGGCATCCCCGTCGTTGTCGACGGCGCGCACGCGCCGGGATCAATTGCGGTCGACATTGCAACGCTCGGCGCCGATTGGTACGCGGCGAATCTGCATAAGTGGGCGCACGCGCCGCGTCCGTGTGGGATCCTCTGGGCGCGGCCCGATCGCCAGGCACCGCTCCACCACCCGGTGGCATCGTGGGGGTACGGCGGCGGCTTTCATCAGGAGTTCGATCATGTTGCGACGGTCGATCCGACGAGCTATCTCGCGGCGCCCGAGGGGATTGCTCTCCTTCGCGAGTGGCGATTCGAACGCGTGCTCGCGTATATCCATCAGTTGGCTTGGGATGCCGGGCAAATCCTGACCACCTGCTGGGGCACCACGCTGGATGCGCCGCGCGCCATGATCGGCGCGATGGTCACGGTGCCGCTGCCGGAGTCCGCAGGATCGACAACCGCCGATGCGACGACGCTCCGGTTGCAGTTGCTCGTCGAGGATCACATCGAAGCTCCCGTGCACGCCTGGCACGGTCGGTTGTGGACGCGCGTCTCGCTGCAGGTCTACAACGAGCGATCGGATGTCGAGCGATTAGCGGAAGCCGTGAAACGCCGGTGCGCCTGATGTTCTCCGTGGTGGAGCTTTTCTTCAAGTACAAAAAAAGGGGACGGCCCGAAGGCCGTCCCCTACGAATCGCGAGTTGGACGATGCGGTTACTGCTGTTGCGCGCCTGTGGCTGGCTGCGACTGCGGTGCGAGCGTGAACGTGAAGGCCGTGAACTGCATTTCCTCCCACGTCTGATCGCCCCAGTGCACGTCGGCTTTCGGATTCGGATTCGACTTGTTCGCCGCCGAATTGTCGTACCAGGCCGACGAATGCAGCACCGTACCCTTAGGCAGCTTCAACGGCTGCTTGAAGATGTAATCGGTCTGCCAGTTGAAATCGTAATTGGGCACCGCGAGGATCACTTCGTTCCGGCCATCGGGATACGTCGCCTGAATCTCCCACCGGCGGCCGCGCACGTGCGTATGCGGCAAGAGCGACCAGAGAATCATGTCCTGATTGAGCGTCATCTCAGCGTCGACTTTGGTGCTCGCGACACCCGCCGGGAGCGTGAAGTTCTGATTCACCAGCGCGCCGATGATCGCTTCCTGCTTTGGTGCCTCGTTCGCAAACACAAATCCGATCTTCGACCGATCGTGAGTGTCCTTGCCGTTCGCCGTGTAGTGCATCTGGAAGACGATGGTCGATCCGGCTGGCAGGCGAAGCGCGCTGCCCGGCTGGAAGACCCGGACCGACTGCCCCGGCGTGTAGCCGCCCACGAACATCCCGGTTCCGCCGGCGGGCGCCGGGCGATCGTTTCCGGCGGCCTCGCGCGCGGCGCCGGCCTTCACCTCGTCGGGCTCTTCCATGTTCGGCGCAAACGTGAACGGAGCCTGACGCCGCTGCGGCGCCGCACCATTCGCGGGCGCAGCCGGAGGCGCCGCATTCGCCGGCGCGGCCGGTCGGGGACGCTGCGGGGGCCGCGCATAGACGATCACGTGATGCACCACGGACGGGTCACCAGGTTTCACTTCGAACGCCTGGATCCATTTGTCTTCAGTGAAGTTGGTGGGTACTTCGAAATACTTGTAATCGATCGTGCCGCTCGCCGCGACCGGGTAGTCTTCACCGATGGCGAAGATCGCGTCGGGCTTGCCAATCGCCCATCCATCGGGATACACCGGCTGGGCCGGCAGGTCGGCGGCATTGCCCTCCGGCGCGCCCGCGTTCACCCAGTTCACGATGATGTCCTTGTCGGTCTGGCTCAGTCGGCGATCGTTCAGAAACTCACCGTGCGCGGGATCAGCGTGCCAGGGCGGCATCGTGCCGCGGGTGATGTTCGTGGCGATCGAACGCGTCCACGGACGCGTGTCGGAATACGTGAGAAGCGACATGGGCGCGATGGCGCCGGGTCGGTGGCAGACCGTGCAGTTCTTGTAAAAGATCGGCGCCACGTCTTTGGTGAATGTGGGCGCGCCGGCCGTGCTTTGTGCGCTGGCGGCTGGGGCGACGAACGCCAGGCCGAGCACGAGGGCTGCGAACATCTTGCCGTTCATTTGACTCCTCAGGAGGTTTTGGAACCGACTACGCGGACGGTTTAACAGTATGAGCTAAGACGACAGCTTTAGCCAAAGGGTTCCCGCCCGAAAACCGTCACGCGTGTTTCAAACGTTCTCGAACATGGCAGGGACACTGGCGGGAAGACAGCGCTGAAGCGCGGCAGCGAGACGCCCGACGTCGACCGGCTTGGTCACGTAGTCGTTCATTCCCACTTCAAGACAGCGCTCGCGGTCGCCCTGCATGGCATTGGCGGTCAACGCCACAATCGGCACCCTCCGATGCGGGACGGGTAATCGCCGAATACGGCGCGTGGCTTCAAAGCCATCCAACTCGGGCATTTGGCAATCCATGATGACGAGGTCATACGCACCGGCCTCGACCGCCTTTACGGCTTCCCAACCATTCCGAACGGCGTCCGCGCGATGCCCAAGCTTCGCGAGAAGGCCGAGCACCACCCGTTGATTGACGAGGTTGTCCTCGGCGACGAGTATGTGAGCCGATTGAGCCGCAACGGTTCCCTCCCGCATCGCCGAATCGATCGAAGGCTTCCTGGTCTGGTCAGTGTCTGGCGCCGGCTGAAGCGCCTTCGCGATGGCCTGATACAAGGCATGGCGACGCACCGGCTTCATGACCGATTCGACGATGCCGACGTCGAGCGGGGCATCGGTGGCAATCCGATCGGTCAGCGAGGTGAGGAGCACGATTCGCGTGCCGCCGAGCGTGCGATCGCCGGCAATGATGCGCGACACCTCGAGCCCGCTCGGCCCGGGCATGTGCATGTCGATGACCGCCACAGTAAATGGCGAGCCCTCCGCGTAGGCGCGACGGATCACGCGCAGCGCCTCCTGACCATCCGCCGCCTCGCCTACGACCTCGAAACACTCACGCTCTTGCAGAACGGAAGCCACATAGCTCCGCCACGACGCGAAATCATCCACCAACAGGATCCTGAGAGGTGCCATATGGCCAGTTTGTCGAT
>Ga0207701_10008021_pt1 | contig 10452 bp, 5 predicted proteins | sample KBSSwiSSwithPhiX_FD_184294 | JGI IMG/M metagenome (GOLD analysis project Ga0207701, IMG submission 184294) | Switchgrass rhizosphere bulk soil microbial communities from Kellogg Biological Station, Michigan, USA, with PhiX - S5 (SPAdes) (version 2) | ecosystem: Environmental > Terrestrial > Soil...
TCGATGACGCGATGAACACGCTGGCGCAGCTCGATCCGCGCAAAGCGCAGGTCGTCGAGATGCGCTTCTTCGGCGGACTCAACGTGGACGAGACCGCCGACGTGCTCAAGGTGTCGCCCGCCACCGTGATGCGCGACTGGAGTACCGCCAAGGCCTGGCTCTATCGCGAACTGGCGGGCGGAACACGCGATGGACGCTGAACGATGGAAACACGTCGATAGCCTGCTGGAAGCGGCGCTGGCGCGCCCGCCCGACGAGCGGGACGCATTCCTGCGCCAGACCTGCGTGAACGACGAAGCGTTGGAGAGCGAAATCCGGTCGCTCCTGGCCGCCAAGGAGCAGGTCGGCAGTTTCCTGGAGAGCCCAGCAATCGACCTGGCCGCGCGCGCCCTCGCGCTCGAGCCGCGCCCCGACACCTCAGAGAGCGGCCTGTCGCTCACCGGTCAGACCGTTTCCCACTATCGCATCGTCGGGAAGGTGGGTGGCGGTGGGATGGGCGTGGTGTACAAGGCCGAGGACATCCGTCTGCACCGGTTCGTCGCGCTCAAGTTTCTCCCCGAGCCAGTCGCGCGGGATGCGGACGCGCTCCGCCGGTTCCAGCGGGAGGCGCGTGCGGCGTCTGCGTTGAACCATCCGAACATCTGCACCATTTATGACATCGGCGAGCAGGACGGTCGCGCGTGCATCGTCATGGAGTATCTCGCCGGCACGACGCTCAAGCACCGGATCGCCGAGCGGCCCGTTGGCATTGAAGACGTGGTCCGGCTCGGGATCGAGATCGCCGAGGCGCTCGACGCCGCGCATGCCGAAGGCATCACGCATCGCGACATCAAGTCCGCCAATATTTTCCTGACCCAGCGAGGGGTCGCGAAGGTGCTCGACTTCGGATTGGCGCAAGTTTCGTCGCTCCGGAGCCCTGGCGCCGACGCCGGCGCCATGGCGGGACCGACCGTCACGGTCGATGCCCACCTGACGAGTGCCGGCAGCGTGCTGGGGACGGTGGCGTATATGTCGCCGGAGCAGGTCCGTGCGGAGCCGTTGGACGTGCGGACGGACTTGTTCTCGTTCGGGGTCGTGCTCTACGAAATGGCGACGGGCACGCTGCCCTTCGTCGGGGACAACTCGGCGGTCGTGTTTGCGTCCATTCTCAACGACGCGCCCATCCCTGCGGCGCGCCTGAGTCCCGGGGTCTCGGCGGAACTGGCGCGCATCATCGACAAGTGCCTCGAAAAAGATCGCGACCTACGCTATCAGCGTGCGTCGGACATCCGCACCGACCTCGAGCGCTTGAAGCGAGACACCGATTCGGGCCGGGTGACCAGCAGAGCGGGGCCCGCCGTCACCAGCGTCACCCGTTGGAAGATGCTCGTGCCCGCCGCGGCGGCTCTACTGGTGCTCTCCGTCTCCGGCTACGTCTATGTTCACCGTACACCAACGCTCACCGAGAAGGACACGATTGTCCTCGCGGATTTCGAGAACAAGACCGGCGACCCCGTCTTTGACGACACACTGCGCCAGGGATTGTCCGTGGAGCTTCAACAATCTCCGTTTCTCAGCTTGATTTCGGACCGGCAGGTCCAGCAACAGCTGGCTCTAATGGGACAGCCGAAAGAGGCGCGATTGACTTCAGAAGTGGCTCAGCAAGTCTGCGAGCGAACCGCAAGTGCCATGATTCTGGAAGGCTCGATCGCCAGTCTTGGAAGCCGATACGTCCTGGGCCTGCGCGCCAAGGACTGCAGCACCGGAAACATTCTCGATCAAGAGCAGATCCAGGCGGCGCGGAGGGAGGACGTTCTGAACTCCCTTAGTGAGATCGTTCGTAACCTTAGAACGCGGCTGGGTGAATCACAAGCGACCGTGGAACAGCATTCGACACCGCTTGCTGAGGCGACCACACCTTCACTCGAAGCTCTGAAGGCTTACAGCACCGGAATGAAGCTGATGGTGTCCGGGGACGTCGCGTCCACGCCTTTGTTTCGTCGAGCCATCGACATCGATCCGAAATTCGCGTTGGCGCACGCCGTTCTGGGGCTGGCGTACAGCGGTAATGGAGAGTCGGTGCTATCAGCCGAGAGCACGACGAAGGCCTGGCAACTGCGCGATCGTGTCAGCGATCGGGAACAGTTCTTTATCGACTTTGCCTATTACCGGCAGGTGACCGGGAATCTGGAAAAGGCGTACCAGACGCTCGAGTCGTGGCTTCAGACCTATCCTCGCGGCAATACGGACGTAAACCCCCTGGGTCTATTGGGGGGGCTTTCCACCCATGGGACAGGTCGCTTCGAACGGGCGATTGACGCATCCCAGAAGGCTATCGCGGCGGATCCCGACTGGTCGCTTCTGTATGCCAATCTTGCATACAGCTATTTCCTGACGGACCGTTTCCCCCAAGCTGAGCGCACACTTCAACGCGCCTCTGAACGTAAGCTGGAATCGCCGATTTTTCTCCTCATCCGATACAACATCGCGCTGTTGAAAGGCGACCAGGATCAGATGGACCGGGCAGTGGCACTGGCCAAAGGAAAGCCGACCGCGGAACACTGGATGGCTCACCTGGATGCTCTCACCCTGGCTCGAACCGGCCGCCTGCAGGCGGCCCGGCGGTCCTCGAGTCAAGCTGTGGAACTGGCCCTGCAACAGGGGCAACGCGAAGCCGCAGCGAGTTACCAGGCCGCACGAGCGGTATGGGAAGCGGTGTGCGGGAATGCTGCCGAAGGGAAAAGAAACGCCGTGGCCGCGTTGGCGCTTTCAAATGGCCGGGATGTCGAATACACCGGCGCCCTTGCTTTGGCGCTTTCGGGGGACTCCTCTCGATCGCAACCGCTTGCCGATGATCTCGAAAAGCGCTTTACGGAAGATACCTTCGCGAAATTCACTTACGTACCCGTTCTGCGCGCGTTATCAGCACTGGCGGAAGGGAAGCCCGCCGACAGCCTGGAGCGGCTGCAAATCACTCTGCCCTATGAGGTGGCGGTGAACGGCCTCAACTTCGCTCACTTTTATCTTGGCGGTCTGCACTCGGCGTATGTGCGGGGCGAGGCTTTGCTGGCCGCCCGCCGGCATCCGGAAGCGGCCGCCGAGTTTCAGAAGATTCTCGCCCGTCGCGGGATCGTCGGCGCGGATCCTATTGGCGCATTGGCGCACGTGCAATTGGGCAGAGCGCTCGCGCGGTCCGGAGATCTGGCCAAGTCGAAGGCTGCCTACCGAGATTTCCTCGCCCTGTGGAGAGACGCCGACGCCGACATCCCTATCCTCACGCAAGCCCAGGCGGAATACGCCAAGCTGCCGTGAGGCTAGCCCAACAGTCCGGCGCCGCTCAACCTGGTGTTCGTGGTGGTGAAAGGCGGGAGAGAGCTTCGCACCGTGCTCGAAGCACATGCGATCCTCAGTGTATTCACGAAAGTCGATTGATGCGAAATCTGCGGTGCCGGGCAGAGCACCGCCCACGCGCGCAAAGTCGTACTAGCTCGGCGTCCAGATGCGCGGCGCCGCACGGCTGGCGAGCGCTTGCATCACGTCGTTCAAGCGCCGGACGAACGCGGCCGGATCGTCCAGTTGACCGCCCTCGGCAAGCGTTGCCTGGTCGAACAGGATGTGGCTCCAGTCGGTGAACCGGCGCTCGTCCGCTTCGTCGCTGAGCCGCTGCACGATCGGATGGCTCGCGTTGACCTCCAGAACCGGCAGCGCGACCGGTACCGCCTGCCCGGCGGCCTTGAGGATCCGCCCGAGATGCGTGCCGACGCCGTGCTCGTCGCTGACCAGGCATGCTGGCGAGTCGGTCAACCGGTGTGTGAAACGCACGTCACTGGCGCGATCGGCAAGAGCCGCGCGCATCCGCTCGACGAGCCGCGCCGACTCGTCTGCCGGCGGTGCCCCCTCCGCTTCCTTCGCCGCCTCGCCGCCGAGCGCGCTCAGATCGAGCCCGCCCTTGGCGACCGACCGCAGCGGCTTGCCGTCGAATTCGGTCAGCAGCGACACGACCCATTCGTCAACCGGATCGTGCATCAACAGGACTTCGACGCCGAGCTTCCGGAAGATCTCCAGGTGCGGGCTGTTGCGCGCGGCCGGGAGCGTGTCGGCCGTAATGAAATAGATGGCGTCCTGCCCGTCCCTCATGCGGCCGACATACTCGGCGAGCGACACCGTCTGCGCGTCGCCCTCGCTTCGCGTCGACGCAAACCGCAGCAGCTTCGCGATCCGCTCGCGGTTCGCGGCATCGTCGGCGATCCCTTCCTTGAAGACGCGGCCGAACGCCGTCCAGAACGTGGCGTACCGATCGGCATGATGAGCCGCCAGGTCCTCGAGCAGCGTCAGGACCCGCTTCACTGACGCGGCGCGAATGGTCTGCACGTCGCGCGACTGCTGCAGGATCTCGCGCGAGACGTTGAGCGGCAGATCGTTGGAATCGATGATGCCGCGCACGAACCGGAGGTACATCGGCATCAGCTGCTCCGCGTCGTCCATGATGAACACGCGACGGATATAGAGCTTGATGCCGCGGCGGTGATCTCGATCCCACAGATCGAACGGGGCGCGGCGCGGGATGAACAGCAGCTGGGTGAACTCCTGCCGCCCTTCGACCTTCGCGTGCGTGAACGCCAGCGGTGGCTCGACGTCGTGGGCCACGTGCTTGTAGCACTCGTGGTACTGCTCTTCGGTGATCTCGGACTTGGGCCGCGTCCACAGTGCCGACGCCCGGTTGACTTGCTCGTCCTCGTCAGTGAACACGTGCGCGCGCGCGGCCGGGTCCCACTGCTCCTTCTTCATCAGGATCGGCACCGCGATGTGATCCGAATACTTGCGCAGGATCTCGCGCAGCTTCGCGCCCGACAGCCACTCGTCCTCCTCGGCGCGCAGGTGCAGTACGACGTCGCTGCCACGTGTCGTCCGCTCGACGGTCTCGATGGTGTACTCGCCTTCGCCACGGCTCTCCCACCGCACGCCGTGCTCGGCCGCCAGCCCGGCCCGCCGCGTCGTCAGCGTCACGCGCTCGGCAACGATGAAGGTGGAATAGAAACCGACGCCGAACTGGCCGATGAGCTGCGCGTCCTTCGACACATCCGCTGTCAGCTTCGCGAGGAATTCGCGCGTACCCGACTTCGCGATCGTGCCGATGTGCTCGACCACCTCCTGCCGCGACATGCCGATACCGTTGTCCGACACCGTGATGGTCCGCGCTGTCTTGTCGTAGCTCACGCGGATTCGTGGGTCCGGATCGTCCTCGAACAGCGCGGCGTCGGTCATCGCCTCGAAGCGGAGCTTGTCAGCGGCGTCCGAGGCGTTCGATACCAGCTCGCGCAGGAAGATCTCCTTGTTGCCGTACAGCGAGTGCACCATCAACTGAAGCAGCTGACTCACTTCCGTCTCGAATCCGCGGGTCTCGCGCGTCGTCGTCTCGCTCATGGGATGGTTGCCATTCTCCGGCGCACTCGAATACGGCGCCGGACGTCGATTATGATCGCTGTGGCGACGCCGCCGCTGTCAAGTCCCTCCGGGATTCAACGGGGACGCGCCACGGCTGGGCGTTGAAGCAAAGAACTCAGGCTCCCTCGAGCTGACCGTCCTGCAGTTCACCAGAGTGCCCACGATCATGGGGCACGTGCACCTCCGTCTTTCCCGACCCGAGATTCCCTGCTTCGTCCTTGGCGCTCACCGTGATGGTGTACGTCCGACCATTTCGATCGGAGCCTTCGCGTGAAGCCGTCAGCGAGACTTGAACGCGATAGCTGCCGTCATCGTTCACGGCGATCGAGCCCGATGGGTGGACGACGTCGTACTCGTCCGTGACGTGGAAGGTCGCGCTGCTCGGATCGACGCCGGATCCCATGTCCGTGATCGTCCCCGAGATGGTCACCGACACGATGCGGCCGTTGGGCGGCCACAGAGTCGACGGGTTTGCCGACGCGGTCAGCAATTGCGTCGCGTCTGAGGTTGAGCCCATCGCCGACTCCGGCGCGCGGATGACCGGCTACGCGCCGGCGGTGAGGGACTTCAGCACCGCGTCGTGCGTTACCTGGTGAGAGGCCGTTGTTCGCATCGGCTCTCGAAGACAGTTCGCCGTCGCGGACCTCGGCACCGTTATTCACGAAACGGCTTCAAACAGGAGAAAGACGTTATGCACCCCAGTGGGTTGATGAGCGGCAGACGGCGTCATGCCGGCATGGCGCCAGTCGTTGCTTCGGTTGTTCTGTTGTTGACCGCGTGCGCTCCGACGCCGAAGCCCCTGATCGTCAGGCAGGACGGGGTTTTCACGCCGGCCGAGGTCGGTGGCGCGCTGAGATCGAGCGGCCTTCTGCGCTCCGATCTCGCTGGCTCGCGCGTTGCCGACGGTCTGTCACCAGTGCCGGGCTCGAGCCGCGTCGTGGGCCCGTCAACCCACACCATCACGGTCTTCCCCAACGGCACGTTCACGCCGTCGGCGCTGACGATCACCGAAGGCGACTCGATCCACTTCGTCGGCCCATCGGGCACTGCCGGCATCATCCCGCTGCGCTCGACCGATGCCATCGTCCGCGTGAACCAGGCCGACATCGACGCGGCGGCGCTGAGCGGCACCGCGTGCATGACGTCCACGCTGCCGTACACGACGGACAGCATGATGCCCGGCGATGACAACGAGTTCACCGGGCCTCTCCGACGCGGCACGTCCGGCATTTATGCGCTCGGTCCAGAGCGCAGCGACAGCTACTTCGAGGGGCCCGCGGGCGACACATGCGAGACGGTCTTCGCGGCGGCCGGCTCGCCGCTCGCCGAGGGCGAGACCGCCCATGTGGTCGAATTCCCCGGATACGAGGACATCGCCGCCGGCGCCGCGACGAAGCTTTGCTACAAGGAATTCAGGGGGGAGAAGTCGAGCAGAACGAACTCGCCCTACCTGCTGCAGAGCACCTGGGATAATCCCGACGTCACCGGCGCGGTCATCCGGATCAACTGGGAGGACCTTTATACGATGACGTTGGTCGGCGACATCGAGACGTACACCAAGAACTGGTCGAAGCTCGACACCGAGTTGGAGAACGCTGCAAAGCGGGGCAAGCTCGTGTTGCTCGAACTCCTCGCGGGCGACGGCATCCCGCCGTGGATCTTCAACGACTACGTGCCGCTCGTCGACGCCACAGCCACCGGTCTCGCGGCCAAGAGCGTCATTCCGATCGAGACGAGCGACTTCGGCACGAGCAGCGACACGAACATGCCGACTAACCGCAGCTGCGGCTACGACAAGACGATGGGGTCGCCCGCGGACGACGCCTACAAGACGGCGCTGCTCACGATGCTGCGCGACGTGGCCGCGCGCATCCGCGGCAACGCGCGCCATTATCAGGCGCTGGGGAGCCTCAAGGTTACGGGTCTGAACTTCCTCACCGGAGAGATGCGGTTGCCCAAACGCTGCCTCGATCCACGCGAGGTGAACGCAAACGGCAGTTCGCAGAGCACCTGCTTCTGCAACACGCGTATCTGGGCGACGTCGCTCGGCACGCAAGTCGCGGCGTACGACGACCCGAACCTCGCCGATGATGTGCTGCCGCCAACGGTCTTCGGCGGCGGATACACGTCGGAGATCGCGCAGAACTTCATCAACGCGGTCGAGAACACGATTTACGTCGAGCTCGGGCGCCGCAAGACGATGCACTACATGCTCATCCAGGACGGCTTCCCCAAGGTCTTCGACGGCGACCACTACGACATGGACTCAGGCGCGGAACCGCCAAACTTCGGTTACGTCGACGCGACCGGCCGCATCCCGTTCGATCAGCAGACGGTGGACGCGCTCAACGGCGGCCAGGCCGGCAACTTCCGCAAGGTCAATGCGGATGGCAGCCCGGACCTGGCCGGCGGTCTTGACCCTGACGCGCCGGCGCTGTTCTCGCCGATGCACGCGGCGCTCGGGCCGATCCCAGGCGGCGTCAACGCCTGCGTCCCGACGCTCCCGACCGCCCTTGTCGACGGCAAGACCGAAGCCGTCGTCGTCGATCCGGCCGACCCCATAGCCCTCACGAACTTCAGCGACTACAGCAGCGGCGGCTGCCCGAACAAATGGGCCGCGCGCGAAGGATTCGAGGGGCAGGTCCTCGGCTACCAGACGCAGAACCAGCTCACCGGTCCCGATGATCTCTCCTCCGCGCTGTGGAACGCGACGTTGAACTCGAACGCCGTGTTCGTCGAGGTCTACGAAAAGGTTCTGTGGATCGCCGAGCAGCATCGTCTCGCCGGCAACGCAGTCCTCAGCACGACCAGCGCGGGCTTCGCCGATGTCCCCGAGCGGCAGAAGAGCCTGGCGGAATGGACGAGCGAGCTGCACAAGCGCCGCCGGACGATCGCCGATTTCGCGGTCCACGCGAACAACCGGCACATGAAGGATCCATTTCCGGATCGCTACGCGTTCACGTTCAAGAAGAACCTCGCGCCAGGGGACCTCGAGTCGCATTTCTTCATCAATCCAGGCGCGCGCTGCACGGCGGGGACGCTAGTTTACGGGCGCATCGACGTGAGGGGGAAGTAAACATCGACGCGGCCGTTCACGCACCCATGCCACTTGTGCGAGGGAGAGGCCTTTTACCAGGGGCTGCTAGGCCCAGCCGTACAGGTTCGCGGGGTTCTGGACCAGGAGCTTTGCCCTCTGCACCTCGTCTGGCGCGATCTCGGAGACGAGGTCCACCAAATCACCGTCGTTCGGCATGAAGCGTCCGACGTTGGGGTGAGGCCAGTCCGTGCCCCACAGGACACGGTCTGGAGCCGCGTTGACGATCGCCCGGGCAAACGGAACGGCATCGAGAAAAGGCGGGCCTGCGGTCGAGACGCGCTCGGCGCCGCACACTTTCACCCAGCACGTGTCCAGCTTCATCAAGTCGAGCAACGCGCGGAAGGGCCGCTGCTCCAGGCCGCCGTCCGCCTTGACGCGGCCCATGTGATCGATGACGAAGGGCACGGAGAGGGGGCGGAGAAGCGTGGCAACCGCAGGAATGTCTGCGGCGTCCAGGTGCACAACCAGATGCCATCCGAGCGGTCGGATGCGTTGAACGACATGGTGGAACACGTGCATGTCCGGCCTGCCGCCGAGGTGCTCGACGAAGTTGAAGCGGACGCCCCTGATTCCGCCGTCGTGCAGAGCGACGTAGTCGGTCTCGGTGAAGGACGCATCGAGGATCGCGACGCCGCGGTAGCGTCCGCCGCTGGTCTTGATGGCGTCGAGCATGGCGCGGTTGTCGGTCCCATGGCAGCTCGCCTGCACGATGACAGCCCGTTCGATGCCGAGGACAGATTGCAGCGCCGCGAGCGATTGTTTCGGCGCATCCGGCGGCGTATAGGTCCGATCGGGCGCGTACGGGAATGTCGCACCAGGACCGAAGACATGGCAATGGGCGTCACAGGCGTGCGGTGGCATTCCGAATCGCGGTGTTCTCGTGTTCGGATCGGGCGCGTCACACGTCGTCACAAGTTCTCAGCTGATGAACGGGATGCCGCAGGGAGAAAGCGTGGAGGATTGTAGAATCGTGGCCGAAATGCCGTCAAACCCTGATGCGCTGGAAGCGAGGACGATGCGCCGCGTGACGCTGCGCATCGTGCCGTTTTTGATGGTCTGCTATTTCATCTCCTTTCTCGACAGGGTCAACCTGGGATTCGCCGCGCTCGAGATGGTCGAGGACCTGCACTTCTCGGCGACGGTATTCGGGTTCGGGGCCGGCATTTTCTTCGTGTCGTACTTTCTGTTCGAAGTGCCGAGCAACCTGCTCCTCGAGAAGTTCGGCGCCCGCCGGTGGATCGCGCGGATCATGATCACCTGGGGGGTGCTGGCCGGTGCCATGGCATTGGTCACGGGTCCACGCTCGCTCTATCTCGTGCGGTTTCTGTTGGGGGCCGCCGAAGCGGGTTTCTTTCCCGGCGTGATTCTCTATCTCACCTACTGGTTTCCGGCGGAGTACCGTGCCCGGATCGTCGGGTTGTTCACGGTGGCGATTCCGGTCTCGAGCCTTCTCGGATCGCCGATCTCGGCAGCGTTGCTCGGAACCGACGGATGGCTCGGGCTGCGTGGCTGGCAGTGGATGTTCATCATCGAAGCTGCGCCGGCCGTCCTGTTCGGCTTCGCATGCCTGTTCGTCCTCAGCGACCGGCCGGCCGATGCGCACTGGCTTGACACCGACGAGCGCCGCTGGCTGCTGACAAAACTCCAGGCGCAAGCCGGCCAACAGCGCCCGGTAGGACCGTTGAGCCTGCCGCAGGTGCTGTTGAACAAGCACGTGCTGGTGCTGAGCGTCGTCCTGGCGGGAAGCACCGCGGTGAGCAGCGGGCTTCAACTCTGGCAGCCTCAGATCATCAAGTCCTACGGCCTGACGAACATGCAGACTGGCCTGCTCAATGCCATTCCGTTCGCGCTCGCGTCCGTCGCCATGATCTGGTGGGGAAGCCGATCGGACCGAACGGGCGAGCGGATTTGGCACGCGTCGGTCCCTCTGA
>Ga0207701_10008026_pt1 | contig 10446 bp, 14 predicted proteins | sample KBSSwiSSwithPhiX_FD_184294 | JGI IMG/M metagenome (GOLD analysis project Ga0207701, IMG submission 184294) | Switchgrass rhizosphere bulk soil microbial communities from Kellogg Biological Station, Michigan, USA, with PhiX - S5 (SPAdes) (version 2) | ecosystem: Environmental > Terrestrial >...
GGGTTGCCCTTCTGGGCGCGCTTCAGGGCCTCGGCGGCCTCGGGCGGCATGTAGTTCTCGTCGTGCTTGGCGAGCACCTCGCGGGCGACGAAGACGCCGTCCTGGAGCTGGCCCTGGGCGACCACGCCCTTGCCTTCCTTGAACAGGTCGGGAAGGATGCCTTCAAAGCGTACCGGGACCGACTGCGCCGTGTCGGTGACGACGAAGCTTACCTTGGTGCCGTCGCGCTTGACCGTGCCTTCGACCACCATGCCGCCGAGGCGGAAGGTTCGCGCCGTCGGCGCCTCGTGCGCCGCGATCTGCGACGGCGAGTAGAAGAACACCAGATTGCTCTGGAAGGCGTTGAGGACCAGCGCCGCCGCGGCGCCGACCGCGGCGACCACGCCGCCGGCGATCGCCAGGCGCTTGTGACGCGGTTTCATGGTGCATCTCCTTCGGCGGCGAGGGCACGGCGGGCGGCGCGATGGCGCTGCAGCGCGAGCACCGGCTCGATCGCCAGGCAGAGCAGCGTCACCGCGTACGCGCCCCAGACGTAGAGGCCGTAGCCGCCCATGGCAAAGAACTCGGCGGCGCTGTTCCAGATCATGTCTGCATTCCCGGTGCGGGCGCGGACGGGGCCGGGCGCACGCTCGCCTGCGCCCAGCCGGCGTGCCGGTCGCGCTCGAGGACGATCGCCCGTGCCCGGGTGAAGACGACGGCGAAGGCGTAGGCCCAGAAGGCCAGGGTCATGAGGAGCATGGCAGTCAGCATCGTACTTGCCATTTTCGGCGCGGCCGTGGCGCTGATGGTCGCACCCTGGTGCAGCGTGTTCCACCACTTCACCGAGAAGTAGATGATCGGCACGTTGATGCTGCCGACGATCGCCAGCAGGGCGCCGGCGCGGTCGGCGCGGCGCGGGTCGTCGATCGCCGAGACCAGCGAGAGAAAGCCGGCGTAGAGGAACAGCAGGATCAGCTCGGAGGTGAGCCGCGCGTCCCAGACCCACCAGGTGCCCCAGGTCGGCTTGCCCCAGAGCGCCCCGGTCCAGAGGGCGAGGAAGGTGAACAGCGCCCCGGTCGGCGCGATCGCCCGCGCCGTCATCGACGCCAGCCGGGCATTGAAGGCCCAGCCGATCGCCGCCCAGAAGGCCATCACCAGGTAGAGCAGCATTGACATCCACGCCGCGGGGACGTGGATGAAGATGATCCGATAGGCGTCGCCCTGGGTCGCGTCGGTCGGGGCGACGAAGAAGCCGATCCACAGGCCGATGGCGGCGAGCGCGGCGAAGGCCGCCCAGCACCAGGGGATCAGCGCGCCGGCCAGGCCGTAGAAGCGGGCCGGGGCGGCGAACTGGAAGAAGCGGAACGACGACGTGCTCATGGGCGGGAAAGGTCGATTGTCCCGCTTGCCGAGAAGGCCGGTTTGACAACGATCATTCGGTGGCGATGCGCAGCGCCGCGGCGGTGGCGGGCGGGGCGATCAGGGCGGTGAAGATGAGAAAGGCGCCGAGCAGCGAATAGTGGCCGCGCGCCGACTGGCCGGCGTCGATCGCCGCCACCGCCCCGGCGCCGAAGATCAGCGCCGGGATGCAGAGCGGCACGATCAGCAGGATCAGCAAGGCGGCGCCGCTGCGCAGGCCGAGCGTCAGCGCCGCGCCCAGGCCGCCGAGCAGGCTGAGCACCGGCGTGCCGAGGCCGAGAGTGAGGACGAGGGCGCCGATCGCTTCGCCGCGCATGTCGAACATCAGGCCGAAGAGGGGCGCGACGATCACCAGCGGCAGGCCGGTCACGAGCCAGTGCGCCGCGGCCTTGGCCAGCACCAGGCCGAGCTTGTCGAGCATGCCGGGGCCGCTGGCCACGAGCATCTGCTCGAGCGAGCCGTCGGCCAGGTCGCCGGCATAGAGCTGGGTGACCGACAGCATCGCCGCAAGCAGCGCCGCCACCCAGACGACACCGGGGGCGATCTGCCTGAGGGTCTGCGGCTCGGGCCCGACGCCGAGCGGGAACAGGCTGATCGCGACCGTGAAGAAGGCGATCGGCAGCAGCGCGTCGGCGCGCCGGCGCGCGGCCAGGCGCAGGTCGCGGGCGACGACGGCGGCGAACGGGCCGCTCATTCGGGTACCTTCGTGCTGCGCACTCCGGTATTCGCCCTTGGGGCGGCCCGTCGGGCTCATGCGCTGGCCATCGCGTCGAGCGAAATCGTCGTCGGCCGCGGCTCGGCGATCGTCAACGGCAGATGGCTGGTGAGCACCACGCCGCCGCCGCTGCGCGCGTGCCCGACGAGCAGGGCGTTCAGGATCTCGACGCCGGCGGCATCGAGGGCGTCGAACGGCTCGTCAAGGAGCCAGAGGGCGGCGGTGCCCGGCAGGGCCAGGCGCGCCAGGGCAACCCGGCGGCGCTGACCCTGGGACAGGGTGCGGACGGGTGCGGTCTTGCGGCTCGCCATGCCGACGCGCGCGAGGGCGGCGTCGAGCTCGGCCATGCGGGTCGTGCCGCCGTCGAGCTCGCGCAGGAAGCGCAGCGATTCGGCGGCGCTCAGCTCCTCCTTGAGCGCATTGGCATGGGCCAGGTAGAGCGCCCGGCCGACCGGCTGCGGCTCGCGCCAGGCGAGCCTCCCCGCTTCCGGACGCGACAGGCCGGCGAGGGTGCGCAGCAGCGTCGTCTTGCCCTGGCCGTTGGCGCCGCGGACCCAGACGATCGCGCCGGGCTCGAGGCGAAAGCCGAGGCCGCTGAACAGCGTGCGCTCGCCGCGCCGGCACTCCAGCCCCTCGACGGTCAGGAGCGGGGTGGTTCGGTCGGCGGATCGGTCGGTCATGGCAGGCGCGATTGTGATCGGTGACCCCGCCCGTAAACTCGGCGGGCAACAAGGGGAGAAGGAATGGTTTTCGGCAAGCTCTTGCCGCGCGAGGGAAATTTCTTCGAGCTGTTCAACCAGCACGGCAGCCACATCGCCGAAGGCGCCCGCGCCTTCATCCGCCTCATCCAGCACTACGCCGACGCTGACCTGCGCGACAAGCACACCGGCGAGGTCGGCACCGCCGAGCGCCAGGCCGACCGGATCACCGCCGAGGTGAACCGCCTGCTGCACAAGACCTTCATCACGCCGATCGACCGCGAGCAGATCCACGGCCTGATCAACGCCATGGACGACGTCCTCGACCTGCTCCAGGACGCGAGCGAGACGATGTCGCTCTACGACGTGCAGGCGATGAACGAGGACATCCTGCGCCTGGGCGACATGAGCGCGCGCTGCTGCGAGCGGGTGCAGCACGCGGTGTCGCTCCTTCCCCGGATCAGCCAGCCCGAGGTCGCCCAGGCGGCGCTCAAGACCTGCGAGGAGATCGATCAGCTCGAGTCCGACGCCGACCGGGTGATGCGCTCGGCGATGTCGCGCCTGTTCCGCGAGGAGAAGGACGTGCGCCAGGTGATCAAGCTGAAGGCCGTCTACGAGCTGCTCGAGTCGATCTCCGACCGCTGCGAGGACGTCGCCAACCTGATCGAGGGCATCGTCCTCGAGAACTCGTGATCGTTGATCGGGGCAGGGCCCTGTCGCGCCGGCGATGAACACGGCCGAGATCTCGTTCGGCGTGGTGGCGCTGCTGGTCGTGCTGGCGGTCGCGTTCGACTTCATGAACGGCTTTCACGACGCCGCGAACTCGATCGCGACCGTGGTCTCCACCGGCGTGCTGAAGCCGCAGCAGGCGATCGTCTTCGCTGCCTTCTTCAACGTCGTCGCGATCTTCGTCTTCCACCTGAGCGTGGCGGCGACCATCGGCAAGGGCATCGTCGAGCCGGGGGGCGTCGACCATCACGTCGTCTTCGGCGCCCTGATCGGCGCGATCGTCTGGAACGGCGTCACCTGGTGGTACGGCATCCCGTCGAGCTCGTCGCATGCCCTGATCGGCGGCATCGTCGGCGCGGTCATCGCCAAGTCGGGCACCGGCCCGCTGATCGCCTCGGGCGTGGGCAAAACGGTGCTCTTCATCTTCGTCTCGCCGGTGCTCGGCTTCCTCCTCGGCGCGCTGCTGATGGTGGGGGTGGCCAACGTCTTCCGCCGCGCCTCGCCGCTCCGGGTCGACAACCTGTTCCGCCGCATGCAGCTGGTCTCGGCCGGGCTCTACAGCCTCGGGCACGGCGGCAACGATGCGCAGAAGACGATCGGCATCATCTGGATGCTGCTGATCGCCTCGGGCTACGCCGAGGCGAACGCCGCCATGCCGCCGAGCTGGGTGATCTGGTGCTGCTACATCGCCATCGGCCTGGGGACGATGTTCGGCGGCTGGCGGATCGTCAAGACCATGGGGCAGCGCATCACCAAGCTCAAGCCCGTGGGCGGCTTCTGCGCCGAGACCGGCGGCGCGATCACCCTGTTCCTCGCCACCGCGCTCGGCATTCCGGTGTCGACCACGCACACCATCACCGGGGCGATCGTCGGCGTCGGCTCGGTGCGGCGCGCCGCCACGGTGCGCTGGGGGCTGGCCGGCAACATCGTCTGGGCCTGGATCTTCACCATCCCCGCCTCCGCCTTCGTCGCCGCCGTGTTCTACGCGCTCGGCGTCTGGCTGATCCCCTAGGTCCGCTGCCGGCCTTGGCCGCTCAGGGCGCGCGCAGCTCGAAGTAGCGCTGGGCGGTGTAGGCGATCGTCGCCATGGTCGCGGTCGCACCGACGGCGAGGGCGACGACGACGCCGATCACGGTCGTCCAGCCGCTGCCGGCGCCGCGCTCGCCGAAACGGGCTCGCCAGCGCTCGGCGGGCGTGAGGCCGCAGACGATGGCCGCCAGCATGCTCACGGCGAGCATCGCGCCGAGCAGGGGAACGAGCCGGCTGCCGGGCAGGTCGTCGAGGCCGAACTCGCGAAGGCGCCAGAAGCCATAGGCGCCGACCAGCGTCGGCCAGGGATGGAGCCACGCCCAGACGTCGCCCGCTCCGTGCAGGTAGAAGCGATGCAGCCCGAGGGGGCCGCCGAGCACGGCGAGCCAGGTCGCGACCGCCTTGGAGCGCTCGCGCCGTAAGGGGCTCACGCGGCCGGACCCGGGGTGGCGTCGCCCGGCCCCAGGGCCTTCTGCATGATCACGACGTCCAGCCAGCGATCGAACTTCCAGCCCGCGGCGCGGAGCGTCCCGGCGGGAGCGAAGCCGAGGGCGCGATGCACGCCGATCGACGCGGCGTTGGCGGAATCGCCGATCACCGCCAGCATCTGCCGCGCGCCGGCGGCTTCGCAACGGGCGAGGAGCTCGGCCAGGAGAAGCCGCCCGAACCCGCGGCCGACGCTCTCCGGCGCCAGGTAGACCGAATCCTCGACGCAGAAGCGGTAGGCCGGCCGCGGCCGGAACGGGCTGGCGTAGGCGTAGCCGGCGACCGCGCCGGCGCTTTCGAGCACCAGCCAGGGCCAACCCTTGGCGAGGACGTCGGCCCGGCGGCGCTCGATCTCGAGCCGGTCGGGCGGCTCGATCTCGAAGGTGCCCGAGCCGTGCAGCACGTTCCAGGCGTAGATCCGGGTGACGGCGTCGATGTCCACCGCCGTGCTCGGCCGGACCACGATTTCGCTCACGGCACGGACCGGCAGGACGGGAACATCGGGGAAGTTTATAATGCTTGGTTTTTCGCGGGATACGTCCCGTCATCCACAGGAATCCATCATGGTCGTGATCCGGCTTGCACGTGGCGGCGCGAAGAAGCGCCCCTTCTTCAACATCGTCGTCGCCGACTCGCGCCTGCGTCGCGACGGGCGCTTCATCGAGCGCGTCGGCTTCTACAACCCGGTCGCCTCGGGCGCCGAGCAGCCGCTGCGGGTCGCCTTCGACCGGGTCGAGCACTGGACCGGCCACGGCGCCCAGATGTCGCCCACCGTCCGCCGCCTGGTCGAGCAGGCGAAGACCGCGGCGGCCTGAGGCCGCTTCCGGCCGCGTCGCCACGATGGCCGACGCTGCCTGGCCTGCCGATGCCCTCGAGGTCGGGCGCATCGGCGACGCCTGGGGGCTGAAGGGCTGGTTCAAGGTCCAGTCGTACGCCTCGCCCCCCGAGGCCATTCTTTCCGCCCGCCGCTGGCATCTCCGTCCGTCCAGCCGGGCGCCGTCGACGCTGCATCTTCCGAGCGTGCTCGAGATCCGCGAGGTGCGCGAGCACGGCGACGGCATCGTCGCGATCGCCGAGGGCATCGCTGACCGCAGCGGCGCCGAGGCCTTGCGCGGCGCCCGGATCTACATCCGGCGGGCCAGCTTTCCCCAGGCCGGCGTCGACGAGTTCTACTGGGCCGACCTAGTCGGCCTCGAGGTCGTCAATCGCGACGGCATCGTCCTGGGCGAGGTCATCGGCCTGATCGACACCGGCCCGCACAGCGTCCTGCGGATCGCGCCGCCGAGGCCGGCGCAAGGTGCCGGCGGTCCCGTCGCTGCCGCCGACGAGCGGCTGATCCCGTTCGTCTCCGCCTACGTCGACACGGTCGACCTCGCCGGCCGGCGCATCGTCGTCGACTGGGGCCTGGACTTCTGAGGCCGGCGTGCGCTTCGACGTCATCACGCTCTTCCCCGAGCTGTTCCCTCTGCACTTCGCGCACGGCGTGACGCGGCGCGCCTTCGAGTCCGGCCAGGTCGAGGTGAAGCTCTGGCAGCTGCGCGACTTCGGCGACCCGCCGCATGCCCGCGTCGATGACCGGCCCTACGGCGGCGGGCCGGGGATGGTGCTCCTGGTCGAGCCGCTGCTGCGCGCCCTGGCCGCGGTGCGCGCCGACCGCGGCGACGCCGAGCCGGTGCCGGTGGTCAACTTCTCGCCCGCCGGGCGGCCGCTGCGTCAGGCCGCGGTCGGCGAATTCGCGTCCGGCCGGGGGGCGATCCTGCTCTGCGCCCGCTACGAGGGCGTCGACCAGCGTTTCATCGACGCCCAGGTCGACATCGAACTCAGCGTCGGCGACTATGTCCTGTCGGGCGGGGAGATTCCGGCGCTGGCCCTGCTCGATGCGGTTGCCCGCCTGCAGCCCGGCGTTCTCGGCGATGCGCGCTCGCACGAGCAGGACAGCTTTTCCGCCGGCCTGCTCGACTGCCCGCACTACAGCCGGCCCGAGGTCCTGGCCGAAGGCGGCACGGGCGCGGCGGTGCCACCGGTGCTGCTCTCCGGCAACCACGCGGCGATCGAGCGCTGGCGCCGCGACCAGGCCCTGGCGCTGACCGCCGGGCGCCGCCCCGATCTCGTCGCCGCGGCCGAGGAAGAAGGCAGGCTCAGCCCGGCCGACCGCGCCACCCTCGCGCGAGCCAGGGCGGCAAAGCTATAATTCCGGGTTTTCCGATCCTCTGCCACGTCGAGGCCCTCGAGCCTCCACACACTTCAAGAGCGTGCGCACGATCGTCTAGGAGCCCCTGTGGACCTGATCCAGACCCTCGAGAAAGAGGAAATCGCCCGTCTGTCCAAGACGATTCCCGACTTCGCCCCCGGCGACACCGTCATCGTCAGCGTCAGCGTCGTCGAAGGCACGCGCAAGCGCCTGCAGGCGTTCGAAGGCGTGGTCATCGCCAAGCGCAACCGCAGCCTCAACTCGAGCTTCATCGTTCGCAAGGTGTCGAGCGGCGAGGGCGTCGAGCGCACCTTCCAGACCTACAGCCCGCTGATCGCCTCGATCGAGGTCAAGCGCCGCGGCGACGTGCGCCGGGCCAAGCTCTACTACCTGCGCAGCCGCTCGGGCAAGTCGGCGCGGATCAAAGAGAAATTGGCCTGACGCAGGCAGGCCGGCACAGCCGGCCGCCGCGGAGCGGCGAGCCAATTTCCGCGTTGATCGGCGTAAGCCGGTCAACGCAAAAACCGGCCTGCGACTGAAGTGGCGCTCTCCTTCAATCCCGAGGACCTGCCGGTTCTCGGACTCGACTCCCACCTCCCGCCGGTCGATGCCGCGAGCATCCTGCCGGCGGCGATCCGGTTGCGCTTCGTCGCGCCGCCGCAGTGGCAGCCGGAGATCAAGGTCGAGAAGCGCATCGTCGACCGCGCTCCCGCCGCAGCGTCGGTACTGATCCCGATCGTCCTGCGCGAGGAGCCGACGGTGCTCCTCACCCAGCGCACCGATCACCTCACCGATCATCCGAGCCAGATCAGCTTTCCCGGCGGTCGATCCGAGCCCGGCGACGCCGACGCCATCGCCACCGCGCTGCGCGAGACCGAGGAGGAGATCGGCCTCGCCGCGGCGTCGGTCGAGGTGCTCGGCAGCCTGCCGATCTACACCACCAGCACCGGCTTCGTCGTCACCCCGGTCGTCGGCCTGGTGGGCCCGGGCTTCGCGCTCCAGCCCGATCCGAACGAGGTGGCCGAGGTGTTCGAGGTGCCGCTGCTCTGGCTGATGAATCCCGGCAACCACCAACGCCACGCGATCGAGGTCGGGGGCATCCGGCGCGAGTTCTTCTCGCTGCCCTGGCCCGGCACCGATGCGGCCGGCCGACCCCGCCGCTACTTCATCTGGGGCGCGACCGCGGCAATGCTGCGCAATCTCTACCGCTTCCTCGCCGCCTGAACCGGCCGTCGCTCATGGTGCGGGCGGCGAAACCCCGCCGGTATGATCGGCCGCGATGAGTTTTTTCGCCGTCTTGTTCGCCCTGTTGCTCGAGCAAGTCAAGCCGCTGCCGCGCGGCAATGTCGTCCACGATGCGCTCACCGGCTGGATGCAATGGACGGCGCGCAACTTCGATGCGGGACGCGAAAGCCATGCCTGGGTGGTCTGGTGCGTCGCCGCGCTCGCGCCGGCCGTCCTGACCTTCGGCGTGTTTTTCGGGCTCGATCAGGTGCACAGCCTGCTCGGCCTGGCCTTCGACGTCGCGGTGCTCTACCTGACGCTCGGCTTTCGCCAGTTCAGCCACTACTTCACCGACATCCGCAAGGCCCTCGACCACGGCGACGAGGTCGAGGCGCGGCGGCTGCTCAGCGAATGGCGCCATCTCGATGCCAGCGAGCTGCCGGCCTCGGAGCTGCTGCGCCACGTGATCGAGCATTCGCTGCTGGCGGCGCATCGCCATGTCTTCGGCGTCTTCTTCTGGTTCGTGCTGCTCTCGAGCTTCGGCCTCGGCCCGGCCGGCGCGGTGCTCTACCGCATGGCCGAGCTCGCCGGCCGCTACTGGTCGTTCAGGAGCGGCGATGGCGCGATCGCCGTCAACGAGACCCTGATGAAACTCTCGCAACGCCTGTTCCACCTGCTCGACCACGTGCCGGCCCGGCTCACCGCCTCGGGCTTCGCCGTGGTCGGCAACTTCGAGGAGGCGGTCAACTGCTGGCGTCGCGACGCCAGCCTCTGGAAGTACGACAACGAAGGCGTGATCCTCGCCGCCGCGGCCGGCGCCGTCGGCGTCAGCCTGGGGGGCGGCTCGGCGCCGGGGCTGACCCCGGACCGCGCCAAGACCTTCACCGCCGGCGCCTCGCCCGAGTCGGCCGACGCCTCGGGCTCGACGTCGGGCGCGACGCCGCAGCTCGGCCACCTGCGCAGCGTCGTCGGCCTGGTCTGGCGCTCGGTCGTGCTCTGGATGCTGCTGCTGGCGCTGCTCTCGCTTGCTCACCTGATCGGCTGAGCCCTCGAGCAGCGCCCCGGGCGCGACCTACTTGTGGTGGTCGATGCGTCCGTAGACGCCGTGGCTTTCGTCCGACGGTCCGCCGGTGAAGAACAGGGTGTTGGTCGGCTGCGAGTTGAGGCCGTTGCCGAAGGCGATGCCCCAGAGCCCGTCGATCGCGATCACCCCCCCGCTCGGGCGCGACAGCGTGCCGAGGTAGTTGCCGGTGGCCGGATCGAACGCGTTGATCTTGCCGTCGCCGAAATTCGCGACCAGCAGGGCGTTGCTGAACGGCCCGAAGTCGTTCGGCGCCATCGCCATCCCCCACGGCGCGTTCAGCCTGCCGCCCGGGACGATCAGCCGCTTGACCAGCACGCCAGCGGTGTCGAACACGTCGACCGCGCCGAGCCCGCCGCCGGCGACGTCGTCCTCGGCGTCGGCATCCTGCATCGCGAAGCTGACGTAGAGCTGGTTGCCGATCGCCTGGATGCCGAAGGGGGCGTAGCCGGCCGGCAGGTTCGGATCGGTGAATGCGCCCGCGGCCAGCGTCACCGGCGCGAAGTTGCCATCGAAGACATCGACGACGCCGTGGTGGAAGTCGGTGGCGTAGATGAACTCGGCGCCGCCCTGGGTGGCGTGCGCGAGGCCCTTGTAGATCGCGCCGGCGGCCGAGCGGTCGACCACCAGGACGGCGTTGGTGGCGTTGACGCTCGGCGACCAGCCCGAGATCGTGCCGCCTTCGCCGGCGAAGAGGAATACGCTCGTTCCTGTCACCCCGTTCTGGGTCACCGGGAAGCTCGCCGAGGCGTTGAAGACGATGCCCGTCGGCTCGGCTTCGCCGCCGGCACCGTCGGGAATCGCCACCACCAGCGACTGCGGCACGCCGTTGCCGTCGTAAAGGGTCGAGGTCGAGGTGCCGGCGTTGGCCACCCAGACGAATCCTTGCGGATTG
>Ga0207701_10008027_pt1 | contig 10445 bp, 7 predicted proteins | sample KBSSwiSSwithPhiX_FD_184294 | JGI IMG/M metagenome (GOLD analysis project Ga0207701, IMG submission 184294) | Switchgrass rhizosphere bulk soil microbial communities from Kellogg Biological Station, Michigan, USA, with PhiX - S5 (SPAdes) (version 2) | ecosystem: Environmental > Terrestrial > Soil...
CCTGTTCGAACCAGCGGGCGAACTGTGCGAAGGGGTCGGCGTCGGAATCGACCTCGCTCAGCGCCTCGCCGCGGTACTCACGCCGGATGTCAGAAAGAGTCACGATGGCAACGACGGTCCAGTCCCCTGATTACCCTGATCTGGCAGCCCTGATTCCTGGCTACTGTGCCCGAGTTCCTGGCCCAGCCCTGATTCCTGATTCCTGATTCCTGATTCCTGCTTCTCCTCCTCCAGCGCGATCGTGTCGTTCCGGACGACGAGACGCGCGGAGCCTCCCTCTGCCAGCGCCCCGAACAGGAGCGACTCCGACAGCGGCTTCTTGACCACGCGCTCGATCAGCCGGGCCATCGGCCGCGCGCCGAACGCGCGGTCGAAGCCCTTGATGGCGAGCCAGGCCCGCGCCTCCGGTGTGAGCTCGATGGTCACATTCTTCCCCGCCACCATCGCCCGCAGCTCGTCGACCTGCTTGTCGACGACCTTCTCGATCTCCGGCGCGCCGAGGGCACTGAAATTCACGACGGCATCGAGCCGGTTGCGGAACTCCGGCGTGAACGCACGTTCGAGCGCCCCGCGCGAGGAACCGCCGGTGCCCTTTTCGATGAATCCCATCCGGCGATCGGACAGGTCGCGTGCGCCGGCATTGGTCGTCATGATCAGGATCACGTGACGGAAATCGGCTTTCCGTCCGTGCGAATCGGTCAGCGTCGCATGGTCCATCACCTGCAGCAGGATGCTGAACATGTCGGGATGCGCCTTTTCGATTTCGTCGAGCAGCAGCACTGCGTGCGGCGCCTTGCGAATCGCGTCGATGAGCAGGCCGCCCTCCTCGTAGCCGACGTAGCCGGGAGGCGCACCGATCAGGCGTGAGACGGCATGCTTCTCCATGTACTCGGACATGTCGAAGCGAAGGAACTCGACGCCGAGAATGCGCGCCAGCTGCCGGGCCAGCTCGGTCTTGCCGACGCCGGTCGGTCCGGCGAACAGGAAGTTCCCGATCGGCTTCTCCGGCGAACGCAGTCCGGAGCGCGAGAGCTTGATCGCCGAGGTCACTTCGTCGACGGCTGGATCCTGTCCGTAAATGACGCGTTTCAGCTCCGCATCGAGCGTCTGCAGGGCACGTTTGTCGTCGCTCGACACCGACTGCGCCGGCACGCGCGCCATCTTCGCGACAATCAGCTCCACCTGCGCCGCCTCGATGACCGGAACCCGCTCGGGCTCGGGCAGCAGCTTCTGCGCCGCGCCGACCTCGTCGAGCACGTCGATCGCCTTGTCGGGCAGATGCAGGTCCTTCAGATGTTTCGCGGACAGCCCCACCGCGGCCTCGAGCGCCGCATCCGAATACTTCACGCCGTGGTGCGCTTCATAGTGGCCGCGCAGCCCTTTGAGAATGTCGAGCGCCTCCGCCTCGGACGGCTCGAGCACGTCGATCTTCTGGAAACGCCGCGACAACGCCCGATCCTTGTCGAACGACTGCTTCACGTCGTTGAACGTCGTCGACCCGATGCAGCGCAGCGTGCCGTTCGCCAGCGCCGGCTTGAGCAGGTTGCCGGCGTCCATGGCACCGCCGGATGCGGCGCCGGCCCCGACCAGCGAGTGGATCTCGTCGATGAACAGGATGGCGTTCGGCTCGCTCTCGAGCCGATCGACCACCTGCTTCACCCGCTCTTCGAAGTCGCCGCGATAGCGGGTGCCCGCGACCAGGGCGCCCAGATCGAGCGCATACACCTTCGCCGTCCTGAGCATCTCCGGCACGTCACCCTGGTGGATGCGCAGCGCCAGGCCTTCGGCGAGCGCCGTCTTGCCGACACCCGGCTCGCCGACGAGCAGCGGATTGTTCTTCCGGCGGCGGCAGAGCACCTGAATCATCCGCTCGAGCTCGAGCCGCCGTCCGATGAGCGGATCGATCTGGCCCGCCGCCGCACGCGCGATGAGATCGGTCGCGTAGGCCTCGAGCGGATCGGTCGGCGGCGGCGCGTTGGTCTCGGCGCCGGCCGGCGCCATCGGATCGCCTTTCGGCGGATGCGAAATCATCCGCAGCAGCGACAGGCGGTCGAGTCCCTGCTTGCGCAGGAAGTAGGCGGCGTGGCTTTCCGGCTCCTGCAGGATGAAGACGAGCAGGCTGCCGGTATCCACGTGCTTGGCACTCGACACCGCCGCGTGCACCATGGCCTGCTCGATCACGCGATCGAACCCGAGCGACGGCTCCGGCTCGACGATGTTCGGCGCCGCCACCGGGGTGAACGCCCGGGCGATGGCGTCGTGCAGATCCATCATCAGCGGCTCGATCTTGACGCCGCAGGCAATCAGGATCCGCCGCGCCGACGCCTCGTCGAGGATCGCCAGCAGCAGGTGCTCGAGTCCGACGATGTCGTGACGCCGCTCGCGCGCAAAGTGGAACGCACGCTGGATCGTTTCCTGCGTTTCGGGGGCGAAGGGGATGGGGGATTTGGCCATTGTCTTTCGCCGGGATGCACCCGGCCTGCGCGGTCCTACGATTCAGACGCCGGTTCCGGCTCCATGGTCACCAGCAACGGGAACTCGTGCTCTTCCGCGCGCGCACGCACGGCCTGCAGCTTGGTTTCGGCGACATCATGTGTATAGACGCCGGCGAGACCCAGTCCGGATCGATGCACGCTCAGCATGATGGCGAACGCCTCGCCGCGCGGTTTCTGAAAGATGGTCTCCAGAATCCAGACGACGAACTCCTGCGTCGTGTAGTCGTCGTTGTGGAGCAGCACGCGCCACAGACGAGGTCGTTCCAGCTTCTCATCGCTGCGCGAATCGGCCAGCGTCGATTCATGTGCATCCGGACGTGTCGCCATCCCCGCCAGTCATTGTACTCAGAGGATCGTGGCGAGATCGGCCTCGACGCGCCACGGCCCGGGTATCGGATCCAGGCGAACCAGCCGGGAGAGCTGCCGGTTGAAGGCGGCGCGCGACTCCTCGCGGGCGCCGAGCGACGCCAGGTGCGACGTCGACATCTGGCAGTCGATCAGCTCGAAGCCCCATCGCCGCAGCTGGAGCACGAGATGGGCGAACGCCACCTTGGATGCATCCGTCCGTCGCGCAAACATCGACTCGCCGAAGAACATGCGGCCGATCGCCACGCCGTAGAGACCGCCGGCCAGCTCCTCCCCGTCCCACGCTTCGATCGAGTGGGCATAGCCGAACTCGAACAGCGTCGTATAGGCGTCGAGAATCTCGGGGGTGATCCAGGTCCCGTCCTGACCTTCGCGCGGCGCCGCACACCCCAGCATCACGTCGCGGAACGCACGGTCCATCGTCACCGCATACCGACCTGAGCGGATCACGCGCCGCAGCGACCGGGCGGCGTGGAACTCATCGAGGAAGAGCACCATCCGCGGATCGGGGGACCACCACAAAACCGGGTCGCCATCGCTGTACCAGGGAAAGATGCCCTGACGATACGCGTCGAGCAGCCTGATCGGCGACAGGTCGGCGCCCGCGGCGAGCAGACCATTCGGATCACGCAGCGCGTACTCGACCGGCGGGAACGGATCGCCGGGTCCCAGCCAGGGGATCATCGTTGCATGCTATTCGATCATCTTCCGCAGCGTCTCCAGCGTGTCGGCTTCGGCGGCCGGCTTGTCGCGGCGCCATCGCAGCATGCGCGGGAAGCGCAAGGCCACGCCCGACTTGTGTCGCGACGACCGAGCGATCCGCTCGAATCCCAGCTCGAAGACGTGCACCGGCTCGACGGCGCTCACCGGTCCGAAGCGCTCGCGCGTGTGGCGTCTGATCCAGCGATCGAGCTCGTCAATCTCGGCGTCGGTCAGCCCTGAATAGGCCTTCGCAACGGAAACGAGCTCGCCTTCGTGCCAGACGCCGAAGGTGTAGTCGGTGAACATCGTCGCGCGGCGTCCGCTGCCCGGCTGCGCGTAGATCAGGACGGCGTCGACCGTGTAGGGATCGATCTTCCATTTCCACCAGTCGCCGCGGCGTCGACCGACCTTGTAGGCGGACGTCCAGCGCTTGAGCATGACGCCTTCGACATTCTGCTCACGCGACTCGAGGCGCTGCGCGGCCAGCGCCGTCCAGTCGTCGCCGCCGAGCGCCGGTGAGAGGCGCAACACCGCCAAGTCCGCGTCGGCGAGGCACATCTCGAGGCGCCGGCGCCGCTCCTGCAGCGGCAGTGCGCGGATATCCAGGCCGTCCTGCTCGAGCTGGTCGTAGGCGATGAACGCGACCGGCACGTCACGCGCCACTTCGGCGACGCGCCGCTCGCGACCGATCCTGCGCTGGAGACTGGCGAACGGCTGCGGCCGCCCCTCGGCGAACGCGACGATCTCGCCGTCGAGGACGGTGCCCGCGGGCAGACGCCGTGCAGCCTCCGCGATCTCGGGGAAGCGCGCCGTCAGCAGTTCCTCTCCTCGCGACCAGAGGAACACCTGTCCCTGACGGTGTATCAGCTGCATCCGGATGCCGTCCCATTTCCATTCCGCCAGCCACTCTGCGCGCGACCCGAGCGACTCGATCGCATCCTGAAGCGGTGACGCCAGATGAAACGGATAGGGGTGCGATGGCCGGTCGCTCTCGCCTTCCGGGGCGACGAGGGCGCGATACGCCTGACCGGAAGGCTTCCACTCCCCCATCAGCCGATGCTCGACGACCGCGGCGGGCAGCGCGGCGACATCAGCGACGGCCCGCACCACCAGCGTGCGTGAGACGCCGACGCGGAACTCGCCGGTCAGCAGCTTGTTGAAGAGCAACAGCTCTGTCCCGGTGAGGCGTGACCACCAGGTGACGACGCGGACGCGACGTGCCTCCTCGTCCGCTTCCCGCAGCGGGAGCAGCCGTTGTTCGATCCAGTCGGCCAGGCCGACGCCCTCGACCCGGGCGTCGACTGTCGGAGGCGGTTCCTCGAAGAGGCCGGCCTGCGGCTGCGTCGTTTGCGGCGCCAGAGCCGGCCAGTCCTGACGCCGTGACGGACTGGCGTCGAGCAGCAGCGCGATCGCCTCCGCGTAGTCGCCGACACTGCTGTAGCTCTCCTGCACGAGCCACTCGGGGAGCTGCGTGCACGCGAGCGTCCACTCGTGCAGCAGTCGCGCAGGGAGCAGACGCAGGAGGCGGCGTCCGGTGAGAAAGAACAGCGCCCAGGCGGCGTCGGCCGGCGGCGCGCGGTGCAGATACTCGACGAGCGCCGCCACTTTGGCGTTCGTCGAGGTCGTCCGGTCGAGCGTCTCGAACAGGCGGGCAAAGGCCTCCACTCAGCCCTCGGCTCCTTCCGGCTCGCCTTCGTAGCGGGTGGTCCACGCCTGCGCGTCGAATCCGCGGGTGGAGAGATAGCGCGCCAGCGTCGTCGTCTGTCCATGCGTGACGAACACGCGCGCCGCGCCAGACGCCGCCACGACCTGCAGCAGCGACGGCCAGTCCGCATGATCGGACAGGGCGAACCCGCGGTCGTACCCGCGGCGCCGGCGGGCGCCACGGATGCGCATCCATCCCGACGCGAACGCCGACGAGTGGTCGTGAAAGCGGCGCATCCACGTACTGCCGCGCGCCACGACCGGTGCGAGAATCAAACGTCCGGCAAATGACGTCCCGCGCTCTTCCGCGGTCGCCACCGGCGTCGGCATCATGCGAACGCCCGCGGTACGGTAGATGGCGATCAGCTCGTCGAGGGCGCCATGGATGAAGACCGGCTCGTCGGTGTATCGCGACAACTCGGCGAGCAGGCGCTGCGTCTTGCCCAGGGCGTAGGCGAAGAGGACCGCCGGCCGGCCGGCGTCGCGCATGTCGCGCCACCAGGCGAGGATCTCACCGCAGGTCTCATCGGGTGGCTGCCAGCGGAAAATGGGCAGGCCGAACGTCGCCTCGGTGATGAAGGTGTGGCATCGTACCGGCTCGAACGGCAGGCATGTCGGATCCGCGGCGAGCTTGTAGTCGCCGCTGGCGACCCACACCTCGCCTCGATACTCGACGCGTACCTGCGCGGACCCGAGCACGTGGCCGGCTGGATGAAACGAGACTTGCACACCATCGATGCCGACCGACTCGCCGAGTGGAAGGCCGGAGACCGTGGCATCGGGCGGCAGGCGATGACGCACGAGCGGCAGCGACGGCGCTGCGCAGAGATAGCTGCGCGAGCCGGGACGCAGATGGTCGCCATGCGCGTGCGTGATCACCGCACGGTCGACCGGCATCCAGGGATCGATGTGAAATCCCCCCGGGGGGCAGTACAGACCGCGCTCGGTCGGCTCGATCAGCATGGGTCTCCGGCCTGCGTGCGTCGCCGGGGCGAGAAGGCCCAGGCGTACATGCGTGGGTTCTGAACGAGGTGAAGAATACCGCGGTGCTTCGCCCTGACCTCGATGTGGTGCGACGGACGGTTACCTCACCGATCGTCACGCGCTTTGCGCCCTCACCGACAGGGTTCCTCCACCTCGGACATGTGGTCAACGCCATTTACGTATGGGGCCTGGCCCGGGCGACCCGTGGACAGGTACTGGTGCGCATCGAGGATCACGACCGGATCCGGAGCCGTCCGACGTTCGACTCGGCGCTGCTGGAGGATCTCCTGTGGCTCGGGTTCCTCGAACCTGACCAGACCGGCTCGATCATCAGGCAACGCGAGCGGAGCGGCGTCTACGAGGCGGCGCTGACGCGGCTGCGTACGGTCGCCCGCGTCTACGCCTGCGATTGCTCGCGGACCAGTTTCCGCGGCGAGCGGTATCCAGGCCGGTGTCGCGATCGCGGTCTCGCCGAGGGACCCGGCCGTGGCATCCGAGTCCAGCTGGAGCCCGGCGTCGCGGAGGCTGAGGATCTGCGGCTCGGTGTCATTCAGCAGGTGCCCGCCGAACAGTGCGGCGACCTTCTGGTGAGGGATCGCGACGGACACTGGACGTATCAGTTCGCGGTCACCGTCGACGATCTTCATCAGCGTGTCACACTCGTGATCCGAGGCGTCGATCTACTCTCGTCTACAGGCCGCCAGGTTCGGCTCGGGCACTTGTTGCAGCAGTGTGGGGTGGCTGACGGCCCCTGGCCGCCGCACTACCTGCATCACCCGCTCGTGATGGACGACGCAGGCGTGAAGCTGAGCAAGTCGAGCGGTGCCACCGGCGTCCGTCATCTGCGGGCGACAGGCGTGACGCCTGGCGAGGTCATCGGCCGTGCCGCTGCCGCGGTCGGACTGCTCGGCTCCCTGCGATCCGTTGCGGCGCGCGACGTCGCATCGCTGTTCGAGATCGCGCCGCGGGGCCTGTGAAAACGGCCTGAATCACGCGATTGCGCCGAGCGACGGTTACGACTCACGTCACGCCTTTCGCGCCGCGTCAGAGCTCCAGCTCCGAGCCCGGGTCGCAGGGCGCGCAACCGAAGGCCGGAACGTGTCATGCACAGCATGGCCGCGGCCTCAGGAGGCTCCGATGATCAGGCGTTCTCTCGTCCCGATGATTCTCGCCGTCACGCTCGGATTCGCCGCGTCGGCGCAGGCGCAGTACTTCGGGCAGAACAAAGTTCAGTACGAACAGTTCAACTTCAAGGTCCTCAAGACCGATCACTTCGACATCTATTACTACCAGGAAGAGGAGGCGGCGGTTCAGCTCGCGGCGCGTATGGCCGAGCGCTGGTACGCCCGGTTGTCGAAGGTCCTCGGGCATGAGCTGAGCGGCCGCCAGCCGCTCATCCTCTATGCCGCCCACCCGCACTTTCAGCAGACGAACGTGCTCCAGGGAGAGATTGGCGAAGGGACCGGAGGGGTCACCGAGTCCGCCCGTCGCCGCATCATCCTGCCGTTCGCCGGCGGCCTCGCCGAGACCGATCACGTCCTCGGGCACGAGCTCGTGCACGCGTTCCAGTACGACATCGGGGCGCAGAACGCTCGCAACCCTTCGTCGTCGGCAATGGGCTCCCTCCCGTTGTGGTTCGTGGAGGGCATGGCCGAGTACCTCTCGCTCGGGCCCATCGACGCACAGACAGCGATGTGGGTGCGCGATGCCGCGGCGCGCGAGAAGATGCCGAGCGTCGACAAGCTGAGCGACCCCAACTTCTTCCCCTATCGCTACGGCCACGCCTTCTGGGCGTACGTCGGCGGCCATTGGGGCGACAAAGCGGTCTCCGATCTGCTGTTCGCGACGGCGAACGGCGCCACGATCGACACCGCACTGGAAACGGTGCTCGGGGTCGACAAGAACACGTTCACCGCGATGTGGCATGACGAGACGAAGCGGATGTACGCCAGCTACTTCGAAGCGACGCAGCCGGCGTCGCGATTCGGCCGCGCGCTGATCACGCGGGACACGGGCGGCGGCGACATGAACGTCTCGCCCGCGCTCAGCCCCGACGGCAAGCGCGTCGTGTTCCTCTCGGAGCGATCGCTCTTCGCCATCGACATGTACGTCGCGGACGTGGCGACCGGCAAGGTGACGCGTACGCTCGTCAAGACCGAGGGGGACCCGCACTTCGAAAGCCTGCAGTTCATCGACTCGGCGGGTGACTGGTCTCCCGACAACCACCGGTTCATCTTCTCGGCGCTGGCGAAAGGGAAACCGATCCTGACGATCATCGACGTTGACTCGGGTCGCCGCGAGGCGGAGTATCCAGTCCCGGACGTCGACGAGATCTTCAATCCGGCGTGGGCACCGGATGGCCGCCGGGTCGCATTCACCGCCATTCACGGCGGGCTGCTCGATCTCTATGTCTTCGACCTCATGTCGCACAAGACGACACAGCTGACGAATGATTCGTTCGCCGACTACGACCCGGAATGGTCGCCGGACGGAACATCGATCGCCTGGGTCACGGACCGCTTCAATGCGCAGCCCGAGGCGATGAAGTTCGGCGGCTACCGCATCGGGCTGCTCGATGTCGCCACCCAGAACGCGCGACCGCTGGCTGGCTTTCCCGTGGGCATGAATACCAACCCGGAATTCTCGGCCGATGGCCAGACGCTGTTCTTCATCGGGACGCCGGACGGCATCGCCAACGTCTATCGCGTCGGCATCGCCGGCGGCGATCCGGTGCAGGTGACCAACGTGCTGTCGGGGATCAACGGCATCACGCCGTTGACGCCGGCGCTGACCGTCGCGGCCAAGGCGGATGTGATGGTGTTCACCGCCTTCGAGGACAACAACTACAACCTGTACGCGACGGACCGTCCGAGCCAGGCGTCGACGCGCGGGGCCTCGATTTCACGCAACGCCGCTGCACTGCCGCCGGAAGCGCGGACGGCTCCCGAAGTACTGGCCTACCTGCAGGCGCCGGCGACGGGATTACCCGCCTCGACGCCGTACAACCCTGAGGACTACCACCCGAAGCTGGGTCTCGAAGACATCGTGCAGCCGTCAGTCGGTGTCGGCGTCGGTCGCTTCGGCGCCTTTGCGGCGGGCAGCCTGGGCATGGTCTTCCGTGACACGCTCGGCAATCACGAGCTCTCGACCAGCCTGGTGTTGACGAGCAACCTCGCTGAAATCGGCGGCGCGGCGATGTACGTCAACAAAACACATCGCTGGAACTGGGGCATCATCGGCGAACAGATCCCGTACGTCTCGGGCGGATTCTCCGAGGGCCTGGTGTCGGTCAACGGACAGCCCGTCGTCGCCCAGCAGGAGCTGCGCATCGTCCAGAGGAACAGTGCCGTCACCGGCGTCCTCCAGTATCCGCTCAGTCGCGCGCAGCGTGTCGAAGTGAGCGGCGGTGTGCGTCATATCGGCTACACGAATCACGTCGAAACGCGGTTCTATTCGTTGAACACGGGCCAGCTCCTCGATACACAAAAACAGGATCTCCCCACGCAGGACGGGTTGACGCTCGGCGAAGCCAGCGGCGCGCTCGTCTACGACTCGTCGATCTTCGGCGCCACGAGTCCGATCATCGGAGAGCGCTATCGGCTGGAGTACACGCAGTCCGCGGGCACGCTGCTCTACTCCGGCGTCCTGGCCGACGTGCGGAAGTACTTCATGCCTGTGCGCCCGTTCACCATCGCACTGCGGGGCATGACTTACGGACGTTACGGACGCGACAGTGAGGATCTGCGTCTCGCCGCCATCGACCTCGGATCGCCGGGACTCGTGCGCGGGTACGACTGGGGATCCTTCGAGTCGCAGGAATGCCTGGGCACCGGCGCGAGCTGCCCGGCGGCCGATTCGCTGCTCGGCAGCCGCATCGCGGTCGGCAACGCCGAGCTGCGCTTTCCGCTCGTCGGGGCATTCAGCCGGCGAACCTACTACGGCCCGCTGCCGCTCGAGGTCGCGGTCTTTGCCGACGCCGGTGTGGCATGGACGAGCACGCTCACGCCGCAATTCTTCAACAGCGCCGACCGCGACTGGGTGAAGAGCGTGGGCACGGCGCTTCGCTTCAACCTGTTCGGCTACATGGTCGGTGAGATCGACTACGTCAAGCCGATCGACCGGCCCGACAAGGGGTGGTACTGGCAGTTCAACTTCATTCCCGGCTTCTGATCGAGCAGGAAGGCACGTTGGGGG
>Ga0207701_10008030_pt1 | contig 10443 bp, 7 predicted proteins | sample KBSSwiSSwithPhiX_FD_184294 | JGI IMG/M metagenome (GOLD analysis project Ga0207701, IMG submission 184294) | Switchgrass rhizosphere bulk soil microbial communities from Kellogg Biological Station, Michigan, USA, with PhiX - S5 (SPAdes) (version 2) | ecosystem: Environmental > Terrestrial > Soil...
TGGAAAGGGGTCTTGCCGAGCAACACTTTAAACGTGCTCCATGGTCTGACCGAAGACATCAAGACGCGGCGCGTCTTGGGAACCCTGCCGATCGACGTTACTACTTTCGATGAAACCGCCGAAAAAGTGCCAACGGCAAAAATTATCAGCTGGAGCAAAGCGCCGGGCGTTAAATTGCTCGTTTGCCTGGTCGGCGTTCAAACCAATCAATTCCCTCGCGCCATGGACATGGCAAAAATTTTCAGAGCCGAGGGAATCACCGTGATCATGGGCGGCTTTCACACCAGCGGCACGATCAACATGCTGAGCGATCAGGAGCCCGATATTCAAGAACTCTATCGCGAGGGAATCTGCATCGTCTCCGGCGAAGTCGAGGGAAAGTGGGAAGGCATTCTCGCGGACTATCTGCACGGTCGATTGAAGCCGCTTTATAGCTTCGCCCAAGACCTGCAAAATCTCGTCGATATCGAAGATGCGCCGCTGCCGCAGACCAGCGCGAAAACAATGGAACACTTCGCCTATCCGAGTTTTGCCACCGCTGATACTTCCCGGGGCTGCCCGTTTGCCTGCACTTTCTGCACAATCATCAACGTTCAGGGCCGTAAGATGCGCGAGCGCAGCCCGCAAAGCATCGCCGCCATGATGCGGCGAAATTATCTAGATCACGGCTTATCCTTCTATTTCTTTACCGACGATAATTTCGCGCGCAAAAAACTCTGGCGCGAGACTTTCGAAGAGATCATCAAGCTGCGCGAAGAAGGCCTCGACGTCTCGTTCATGATGCAGGTCGACTTGGCAAAAAAACCGAAGGATTTTGTTCCTCTCGCCGCCCGAGCTGGTTGCACCCAGGTGTTTATTGGCATGGAGAGCGTGAACCCGCAAAACCTCGAAGCCGAAGGCAAAAAGCAGAACAAGGTCGAAGAGTACCGCGGCATTATCAAGGAATGGCACGACGCCGGCGTGCTCGTGCATACCGGATACATCATCGGTCTGCCATGGGATTCGAAGGCGCAAGTCGCCGAGGACGTTCGCTTTTTGATGGACGAAGTCGGTCCGGATCAGGCTTCGTTTTTTATGCTGACGCCTCTTCCCGGCTCGCACGATCACCGCGAAATGAAAAAGCGCGGCGACTGGATGGACCCGGACTTCAACAAACGCGACTCGTTTCATGCCACCATCGAGCATCCGCGCATGACGGCGGACGAATGGACCGAAGCTTATGAGGATGCTTGGAAAGCGTTTTACAGCAAAGAAAACATGATCAAGACTCTGGCCCACTGGACCAATGCGCCGAAGAACTATTGGAACCTGATGTCGATCTTTTTTTGGTATAAAAATGCCGCGCTCATCGAAAAACAGCATCCCATGGTCGCCGGCTTTTTCCGCCTAAAAGACCGCAAGACCCGCCGCTCGGGCTTCGCCGTCGATTCGCTGCCGGTCCATTTATGGAAACGTTCGCAAGAAACAACCGCACTGCTCATCACCTGGGCCAAGTTTCTCAAAGAAATGGAAGAGGTCTGGCTGCAAACACGCAAGAGGAGCGAGACCGAGGAACGCTGGATCGAGCAAATCCAAAAAATTCAAGCCGACATCTGGCAAGCGCTCAAGATCGGTGAAATTCAAAATCTCTACACCAGCGCGAAGGGCAGTTTGTCGGAACGCGCCGGCGCTTTACTCGAGCAATTGGAAGATCTCTCTTCGCGGGTCGTTTACAACCGCAGCGATCTCAATCGCTTCTTGAAGCAGTGGGAACATTTGCGCCTAAAAATCCAAGAATTGCGGCCGTGCGAGAGCGAAGCGGCGCGGCGCGTGCTCGATGAAATTCACAGCATCCAGGCCGGCATCCGACTGGGCGACCGCATCCAGGTATGGCAGGACGCTTATACGCGGCTGCGCGGGCATTTGCCGTCGAAAGCGCAGTTAAGCTTGATCAAGTTCGATGTCCTCAACAACCGAATCGTTTACTCGCGCCAGGAATTGCAGCGCATCTGGTCGCAGACTCTGTTGGATCTGCGACAGTTAAAGCTCTGGCAGATTCGCCCGTGGAAATTCGCCAAAGCGATGGTTAAAGACTTTTCTTTGACAACTTCCTTCGCGAACAGTTTTCGAGAATTTTCCAAATAGCGCCAGCTAGTGAATCAGCCTCCCCCGCTTGGCCAATCTGGCGAGCTGCTCACGGATCGCTGCCGCATCCCTTGCATCGGGCGCGAGCCTAAGGTAGGTTTCAAAATCCTCCCGCGCCTGGCTAAAGTCCTCTACCTCGAAATAAACCAAGCCGCGGTCGCGAATTTCCTCGGCAGCCGCAGGATCGAGGATGATCAAGCGGTCGAACACGGATAAAGCTTGGCCGAAATCTCCATCTCTTAAATAAATCGCCTTTAAGTTGCCGAGCATTCGCTTGAGGATCTGCTTTTTGCCTGCCGTCGCGAGGAATTCCGGTCTAAAAGTAACTTTCGCGCCATTGAGGCTGTCCAACATGGCGCTTAAATCTTCGCGGCTTTTCAGCTCACCAGCATGAAACGGATCGATGAAGATCTCCACGCCGTCGCTCTCATGTTTTACGAGAAAATGGGCGGGAAAGTTTACTCCCTCGAGCGCCAGGCCGATGCGTTGCGCGACTTCGAGATAGAGAACTGAAAGCGTGATCGGGATGCCGATCTTTCGCTCGATCACTTCGTTCAAAAAACTGTTTCTCGGATCGTAGTAATCTCCGGCGTTGCCGCGATAACCGTGCTGGCTGAATAACACATAATTAAGCGCGGCGACGGCGCGGTAAACGTCGGCTTCGGCGCCGCCGTGGCTGGCGGCTTCCACGGCCAACTGATCGATGCGCCCGAGATATTGGGCAATGTCGAGGTTGGGATAGTTGCTCAACGCGATTGTCAGGGCCGCGCGACCGAGGTCGATTTTATCTTCCGGTCGGTCGATGGCCTGACGAAATTCGCGGTAGGGATCGTGCAACAATTTTCCGTAAAATTTAGCGCGGCTCGGCGATGACATCGACGAGATACGGCAACTGCTTCTCCTTCACGTACTTGACGCCCCGTTCGATGGCCGGCCGCAGATCGGCCGGGTTGCGCACCGGCCCTTCGCCGTTCACGCCGAATGATTTCCCCATCGTCGCAAAATCAATCGCCGGATCATCGACATGAGTGCCGATGCCGGCGTTCTCCACCGGCCGATTGCGGAACTTGGCGACTTCGATGCCGTGCTCTTCGGAATTGTAGTACGACTGATTGTTGTGCATCACCATAAGCAGCGGGATGCGGTGCTTGGCCGCGGTCCATAGCGCGCTCGATGTCATCAACATGTCGCCGTCCGATTGAATTGCGACGGCAAGCTGACCGCTGCCCTTGAGCGCGAGCGCGGCGCCGATCGACGCACCCGGTCCGTAGCCCAACCCAGCGCCACCGCTGCCGCCTAGAGACTGATTCGGTTTGGTAAAATCCCACAACCGGCGCGTCCAACCATTCGAAGTTCCATTAACCAAAACCCAGTCTTCGCGCTTGACCGCTTCGCCCACTTCCAAGCCCAACCAGGCGGTAGAAATTTCTTTCTGCGAGCCTTTGGCTTCGGCGTCGGCGCGCCATTTGGCGCGGCGGCTTTTGTGTTTGTCGGCCAATTCTTTTTGGCGCGCCTCGATGGCTGCTTTTTTCTTGCTGTCGCTGCCGACCAGCTCGCGGCAGAGCCGGGTCAATTCCGGCACGGCCACCGCCGTGTCCGCGCTCATCGGCACGTCGACCGCTTGGAGCGCCTGGTAGTCGTTGGCCCAGGAGTGAACTAACATATCGTTCATCGAAATCGTAGCGAGCTTCACTGACGGCGAGGTGATATATTCGCAATTGCGCGTCTGCTTGCTCACTGTCGTGAGCGAGCCAAACAGATCGGCCACGTCGAGCGCTAAGATAAAGTCGGCTTTTTTCAACAGCTCGCGCGCGCCATCGGTCGCATCCAGGGGGTGGACAGAAGGAAAGTTAAATCGTCCGCCTTTGTCGACCACTGGAACCGCGAGCAGTTCCGCCAACGCGATCAACGCCGGCACGGTTTTGGGATTGCGCCCAAGCGAATCAGCGATAATGATCGGCGCTTGAGCGTTGACCAACATCTCGGCCGCTTTGCGCAACGCTTCCGGATTTGCCTGCATCGGCGCCGGCGCCGAATAACGGTTCACATCAGGTATATCGAACGCGCTCTTGAGAGCATCTTCCTGAATATCCGCGTCGTAATTGATATATACCGGCGCGGTCGGATCCGTCGTCGCAATCCGGTAGCCACGAATAAAGGAATCCGGTACATCCGCCAAAGAATACGGCTGATCGTCCCATTTGGTGTAATCGCGCACCTGATTGCCTTGGACGAGCGCGGTGTGGATCCAGTCAATGCGCGGACGGCGCCGCTTGGAATTCATCGGCCCCGTGCCGCCGAGCACCATCATCGGCACGCGGTCGATATAGGCGTTGAAGATCGCCATGCTGGCGTGCTGCAATCCGACCATGTTGTGGCAAATGGCGATCATCGGTTTGTTCTTGGCCTTGGCGTAGCCGTGGGCCACTGCAACGGAGATTTCTTCATGATGGCAGAAGATCACTTCGGGCTTATAATTGCCGCCGTAGTTGACGATCGAGTCGTGAATGCCGCGAAAGGTCGCGCCGGGGTTGAAGGCCGCGTACTCGATATCGAACGCCTTCATCAAATCGACGACGACGTCGGAACCATACTGCGGTTGTTTCTTTTCTACTCTGGACACTGGTTTAGTCCTCCCTCAAATGCGTGTTCTGCACTCCATACCAAGAATGTTGCTCTATGGCTATAGGCCCGCTTTAGAATTCTCCCGAGCGGGAGCCATCTGTAATAGTCCTTTTTTATAGAACAGCTCCAGCGTTTCCTGCAGGTCGCCCTCACGTGCGCCGCTGGCTGAAGCCTTCCCTACTTCCAAAGCGGCGATTGCTTCCAACACCTTCTGCACCGCCGGCGCCATGAAAGAGTCCATGCCGTGGTGATTAAATGTTCGTTTTAACTCATCCATCTCCTCGGCACGCCGGCCGGCGTGAATCTGCAAGCCGACAATAGAGCCGGACACTTTATCGAGCAATCCGGGAAAGCTTTCCTCATATTGCGCACGGATCTCATCGAGCAAACCGAATCGCCTGGCGCCCATCAGAAGCTCGCAAAACAATCCCTGCAACCCCTTAGTAAGACCGGCATAGACTACTTTGAAAGCCGACGCTTGGTTGGCGTTCGCGCCCAGCACTTTGATCGGAATCTTGAATTCTTCCAAGGCTTGCAGCCGGCTCGCCGCCGGACCGGAAACATAAACGATCGTTCCCTTTCCTATTCTAGCTGCCGAACCAATAATGCCACCGTCGACAAAATTCACGCCCGCCGGACGCAAGGTTTCAGCAATTTCATCCGCGGTCATAGGCGAGATCGCGTTGGCATCGAGGAACAAGAGATCCTTTCGTCCCGCGGTTCTCACCGCCTCCGCGACCTTCGCCGCCACTCGCGCCGCCGCCGACGGCACGACGATGGAAACGATCAACTCGGCGTTTGAGACCAATTCCGCCATCGAGCCGACCGACTTGACCCCGGCGTTTTCGCCGCGTTTGCGGCTCACTTCACCGCGGTCCTTGTCGAAGGTTAGCACCTCCACGCCGTGGCTTTTGAGCAGCTTCGCCCAGTGAAATCCCATCTCGCCGATACTCATGATACCGATTTTTTTAAAAGCCACTGTAAATCTCCTGGTCTGAAATTACCTTTGAAATTTTGCGTGATATTGATCGACGTCGGCGCCTCCTCTATGACACAACCTCCCGACTTTTTAAAGTCTGCCGGAGTCAAAACCGCCCCTCTTTCTCCATTTTTCGAACCGCACTGTCGTCGACCAAATCTTCCGCCTTAAGGCGACGAATTTTTTCGTTGTTGGCGCCGAGCAAGCGGATCACGTTGCGAATGCCCTCGACGCTCGGGTAAATTTTTCGCTCGTAAAGATTGACCATGCTTTGATAACCGTCGTCGGCGTCTTCGACCCGTTTGAAGCGCAACGCTCGGGCGAGCGCTTTGGTCACTTGCGCCTTATTTTCCGGATTGCGGATAAATGCCGCGCTATCGAGCAAAGCTCTGAGCACGTTTTCCAGTGTGGCCGGCGCCGCATGGATGAAACTCCGCTTCGCCATGACCCCCGAGCCTTGATAGGGAATGGGCAGCTTTTCGCTATCGGCTAAAACGCGGAAGCCCTTGCCCTGAAGCATTTTGCCGAACGTGTAACCCAAAAATGCTGCGTCGGCTGTGCCGCTCATGACACCCTGCGCCATCACCGCCTGCTCACCCAAGGTCCTGAACTGTATCTTGTCCCGCTCGGGCGAGAGGCCCCAGTAGTCCAACATCAACATCGAAAAAATCCACCCTCCGCCGCTCAGACTGTTAACCGCGACGCTTTTCCCTTTCAGCTCCGCTGGGGTTTTGATTTGCGGATTGACCATGAACATGCCTGAGAGCCGGTTGATGAATCCCGCAACGAAAACCAAGTCCGCGCCTTCGGCGATCGCGCCGAGATTCGCGCCCGAAACCGAGCCCCAATGAAACTGCGTCTCGCCCGAGCTCAATGCCGACATGGCAACCGGGCCGTTACGAACTTGGACAAAGCTCACGTCGAGACCGTACTTACGAAACAATCCTTGGTCTTGTGCGACGTAGACCACACCGTCGCGCTCGCTCGCGGAACCGGAGGTCATGACCACCTTGGTCAGCGGCGTCGCTGCTTGCACTGGAAGCTCGATAAAAAACAATAACGGCAGTAAACCTAGTAGGCGTAACGAGAAAGATTTCATGGCGATGGAACTCCTGTGTTACCGTCACAGCGTAAACCGCATCGATCGAAAGCAATAGGCCCGGCTAACGAGAAAACGCGCAATGAATTGTTTCGCAAAGATAAAGCGGACCGGCAAAGCGAGTCAAGACGGCGATAGCGAAGGAATTTCTCGGCTCGGGTTCCAGCGCGGCAACGCGAAGCACGGCTGCGAACACCGGGCGGTTCTGATGCGAGAAAATCCCCCGCGCTAAACAACGGCAATCGCGTCAAGCTCGAGAGACAGACAATTGCTATTCGGATTCGTCATCCAGCGCTGCCTTGAGCCGCCGCCGCCGCACGCCATCGGCGAGCGTGTCGAGCAGAGCACGGCTTTCTTCCCAACCGATGCAGGCATCGGTGATGCTCAATCCGTAGACCAGTTCCTTACCAGCAAGCAGATCCTGGCGGCCGGCTTTTAAGTGGCTTTCGACCATAACGCCGAAAATAGCGCCATTGCCGGACGCAATTTGCGCCGCCACGTCTCGTCCAACGAGAAGCTGGCGCTGCTCATCCTTGCCGCTGTTGCCATGGCTGAAATCGATCATGATCCGCGCCGGAATCGCCGCTTCGGCCAGAGCCCTTACCGTGGCCGCGATATTTTCAGCATCGTAGTTCGGTTGTCTGCCGCCGCGCAAAATGATGTGGCAATCCTCGTTGCCGGTGGTCGCCGCGATCGCCGAGCGCCCGGCTTTCGTGACCGCCATAAAATGATGGGGCGCCTGCGCCGCACGAATGGCGTCGACGGCGATGCGGATATTGCCGTCCGTGCCGTTCTTGAAGCCGACCGGGCATGACAAACCGGAGGCGAGCTCGCGATGCACCTGGCTTTCAGTCGTGCGCGCTCCGATCGCTCCCCAGGAAACCAGATCGCCGATATATTGCGGCGTGATCATGTCGAGGAACTCGCACCCGACCGGCATCTCCATTTCGTTGAGATCGAGGAGCAATCGGCGCGCGATGCGCAAACCGTCATTGATGCGATAGCTGTCGTCCAAGTTAGGATCGTTGATCAAGCCCTTCCAACCGACTGTAGTGCGCGGCTTCTCGAAATACACCCGCATCACAACCAATAGATCGGCCGCGAGCCGGCTTTTGGCTTCATGGAGCCGCTGGGCAAAATCCTTGGCCGCCTTGACGTCGTGAATCGAGCATGGCCCCATAATCACCAAGAGGCGATCGTCGGCGCCGTGCAGGATCCTGTGAACTTCCTGGCGCGTCTGCCATACGGTCGCTGCAGCGCTGCGCGTCATGGCGAACTCACGCAATAAATCCACCGGCGCGACCAGCTCGTCAATTTCCTTAATTCGTAGATCGTCGGTTTTGTAGTCCATAACGTTTCTCGCCAAACTGCGAAATGACGATATTATAGTTCATCGGCATGGCGAAGCTAAATCGTTCGTCATAGAAGCGCGCGTCCCAATCCGGCGAAATTAATAGCGTAGAGCGGATTATTTCGGAACCGCGAAAAATGATCTAGCCGCGAGATCAAACGAGGGAAAGACATCTAGCGGCGCCTGGTCAAACTGCTAACCAAATTGTCAATGTGAAAAAACGAACTTTTCACGGCAGTCTATTTTCAAGCGAGCGCAGAAAAAGTCTCGCACTTCGGGCACCTGCATGAATCGGTCATAATCATAGTTGGGCCCGTAGCTCGACCAAATCTCCGCGCCAGGCTCAATATCTTTCAATGCGACGAAGATAAAATAGGGATGCTGGCAGAGCTGCTTGATCGCCGCGTTCTGGAAATTGGTTTCTCTGCCGTTTATTGCGCTCGGCGCGAAATTGATGCGGCTTACGTTCGCGCCGTAATCCTTGCTGTCGATGTATTTATAGGGCCGGATTTTATCGCGGGCGCATTCCGGCAGGGTCGCTAGGTAGTGATTGCCTTTGGGGTAGTCGTCCGCCGAAACGAGGCGGCCGCCGAGCTCACCGATGACTTCGCCTTTTTTGATTCGCACCGTAGCGAACAGGCCGTTGCCGGCGCCGGGGATCATGGATTTTTTGACGGTAGTTCTGCTCTCGTATTTTGGGTTAATCTTCAACAGCGCGAGCTGCGCCGGTGCTTTATCAGGCGTCGGTCGAGCATCATTTGGGACCATAAGCACTAGCGCGATCGAGAGGGCGAAAAAATGATAGATTTTCATCGGTGCGAACTTGCGAATCTCTCCCCTTGATTGATTTACATCTGAGGAATCATAGGCCAGCTGGATTGTCAAATTACGGTGAAGGTGTGGAGCACTCCGGAAGTATCGCTCCCTGAGGAATCAGAACGTGCTAATCGTGGTTTGCGCTAAATTTCGTTGGCGTATTTTCTCAAGACCGTCGGCCAAGCAACTGTTTCTCGTCGAGCGCCCGCATGACCGCTGTCACGTAGGTTTTGATGCCCGCTTTGACGTCCTCCGGCTCGGTCGTTCTAATCGCAGCGGTCCAGACAACTTCGTTCTTGCCGAGATCGTAGAGCGTCGTCTCCGAAGTAACCTCATTGTAACGATAGACGCTCGGCGCGCCGTAACCGCCGTACCAACTGGCACCGCCATGCGGACCGTAGAAGCCAAACCAGGGAATCGGAAAATAACCTGGGCCAAGTTGGGTCTTTTCCTCGACATGGATCGGGCGCGCCAAGATCGCCGCGTCCGCTCCGGCTTTTTCTGCCGCTTGCCTGATCTTGGCTTCGTCGACTTCTTCAGCTTCAGCCATCGAGAGGTAACTCGGCAGCGCGTCGATACCGGCCGCTCTGAGCTGAGTGACGAATTCGTCTTCAAAATTGCGCCGGACACTGATCGCGCCGCCCAAACCGCCAACCATAATGCGTTTAAACGAAGCCGCGCTGTAGCCCGGATTGCGCCACTCAGTCACGATCGGATTCGTCGTCGAACATCCGGCGAAAACGACAGTCGCGACAAGAATTCCAATTACATGGAAGGTCAGTTTCATGATTATTCCTCCTCAACGCGACTCTGGAATTTTTCTTCCGAGCAGCCGAAGACGATCGGAACCGATGTGAAGCTTGTATGCAGCACAATCAAAACAATAACATCCGACCCCACCTTTTCCACGCGGGATTGAATCGACGCCAGGCGTGCACAGCGCGCTTGCGGTCAGTCGGCGAGATTTATGGTTAAGAAAGACTAAAGAGCCTCTTTGCGTTCAGTACGAGAATATTGGCCTTGTCCGCATCGCCGATCTTGGCCGCTTTGATCTCGTCGAGCGTCGCGCAATGCTCGTAACTCGCCGGATAAGAATAAAAAAGACTGCCGAAAATCAGACGATGTGAGCCCACCGCCTCGACAAACTGACGAACGTAGGCGGGACCCCGTACGTGCGCGGTGTCAAAGAGAATATTTTTCGTTCGTTTGGCTATGTCCAAAGCCAGTTGGCCGTTGGTGTTCGTCGTCAGCGCATCCATCGATACGAAGGTGAGCTCTGGAAATTCCAAGGCGAGCCGTTCCAATCGCCAAACGGCTTCGAGGTTCGACTCGGCATTGGTATGAATCAACGGCACCAGCCCGAGCTCGCGGACTTTTTTTAACAGCGGCCGCATCAACGCGTGATCGACGGCGACTCCCTGAAAGCGACTGTGCCACACCACGCCATTG
>Ga0207701_10008031_pt1 | contig 10442 bp, 7 predicted proteins | sample KBSSwiSSwithPhiX_FD_184294 | JGI IMG/M metagenome (GOLD analysis project Ga0207701, IMG submission 184294) | Switchgrass rhizosphere bulk soil microbial communities from Kellogg Biological Station, Michigan, USA, with PhiX - S5 (SPAdes) (version 2) | ecosystem: Environmental > Terrestrial > Soil...
CGGGATAGCTCTGTATGCCGGTGAGGCTGGTGGCAAGGCCGGCGCGGCTCGAGATGGTGACGATGCGCCCCGTGCCTTTTGTCTTCATGCCGGGCGCGACAGCCTTGATAAACAGGAACGCGCCCTTGAGGTTGGCATCGACGATGGCGTCGAAATCGTCCGCGCTGACATCTTCCAGCGGCCGGGGCCTTTGGCCGCGCACGCCGCCTGCGACGTAGACGAGGATATCGGCGCCGCCGGCCGTGCCCACGACCTCGGCAATGGAGGCCTCATCGGTGACGTCGACCCTGGCGGCGATGATTTCGCCGCCGCCATCGACGCGGCCCGCGATGGGGACGAGGGCATCGACCAGCAGGTCGCAGGCGATGACACGCGCGCCGTCACCGGCCAGCGATCGCGCGATGGTCTGGCCGATGCCGCGCGCGGCGCCGGCCACGATCGCGGTGCGTCCGTCGAACCGGATGAGCATGGACGACCCGTTTGTTCAGCTCAGTTTTGTTCCGGCGGTTTCCTTCAGGCGCCAGATCACGACAAGCGAAATCACCGCCGCGGGCAACAGATAGAGATAGGTCGGCGACACCGGCGATCCCGTGACCTGGATCAGCCAGGTCGCGATGAACGGCGCGAACCCGCCGAAGATGGCGACGGCGAGCGCGTAGCCGCTCGTCATCCAGGTGGAGCGCAGATGCGTCGGGAAAATCTCGGAGATCGCCGCAGGACCCGCGCCGGAATAGAGCGCAAGCAAAATGCCGAACAGGATCTGGAGCGGCATCACCAGCGCGAGACCGGTGCCGTTGGTCATCAGCGAGAACAAGGGATAGGCGAGCAGTCCGATGCTGATCGCGCTCGCCATCAGCAGCGGCTTGCGGCCGACCCTGTCCGACAGCGCACCCCAGAACGGAACCGCGATCACCATTGCGATCAGGCCGATGGTGTTCGACCACAGCGCCTGGGAGGGCGTGAGCCCGGCAAAGCGCTGGGTAAAGCTCGGCATCCAGGCGAGCAGCGTGTAATAGGCGATGGTCCAGAAGATCGTGAAACCGAAGGCGAGCGCCCCCAGCGGAAGCCCGGCGATCGCGGGTTGATCGACGGCAGCCTGGCGGCTGGCTTGGTAAGTTGGCGTCTCGTCTACATTCCGGCGCAGATAGGTGCCGACGAAGAGCAAGAGTACGCCGAACAGGAACGGCACGCGCCAGCCCCATTCGAGCATCGTCGCCTGACTCAGCGACGAGGTCATGATGGCGGCGATGCCGGAGCCGAGCAGCGTGCCGCTGGCGGTAGAGACCTGCTGGAAGCTGCCGAACAGGCCGCGACGGTCTTGCGGCGCCCATTCGACCATGAAGGCGGTCGAGGTGCCCCATTCGCCGCCGGCCGCGAACCCCTGCACGATGCGCAGGCAGACCAGCAGGATCGGCGCCCAGACGCCGATCGCCTCATAGGACGGCAACAGGCCGATGGCGACCGTGCCGAACGCCATCAGGAAGATGGTGAGCACCAGTGCTGCCTTGCGGCCCCTGGTGTCGCCGAGCCGGCCGATCACGATGCCGCCGAGCGGTCGCGCCAGGAAGCCGACGCCGAAGGCCGCAAACGAAGCTAGCAGCGAGGCGGTCGGATCGCTGTTGGGGAAAAACTTTGTAGCGATCAGCCCGGCGAGATAGGCATAGACGCCGAAATCGTACCACTCGAGCAGGTTGCCGATCCCTGCGGCCCAGATCGCCTTGCGGGAGTTGTCCGCCAGATGCGCGCTCGGCGCGGCCATAACAGAAGCTTCCGCCATTGGATTCCCCCGTCATCTGCGTTTTTTGTTGCACTATTCCACATGACAATCCGGGCGAAGTCGAGGGCCACCGCGCGCGCCATGACGGCTCTGCGGTAATGGCTGACAGTTCCCCGCGGCATGGCTCTTGGTCATGGCTCCCGGTCACGGCCGTTGTGCGCCGCGCCGGCGCGAGAGAACTTGTGCGTAGATCGCGGAAGGCTCGCGGGCTGTGGCCTCGATAGGAGTCCGGTTCATACCAGTAGCGGCTCCAGCCGCGAGCGGTTGGGGCCGGTTACTCCGCTCCTTCAACGATCCGGATGTCTCGAACGGCTCCTTCGCCCAGGATCTTGCGGGCGGCCTGGTATGCGGGGCTCTCGTAGGCCGCCAGAGCAGCCGCGACACTCTCGAACTCAATTACAACTGTGCGCAGGTTCAAGCCCTCCTCCAGCGTCTTTGCCGGTATCCCCCGAACGAGGTTACGACCACCCGCATCCCAAATCGCCGGTCCTGCAAGTTTGGCGTACGCGTCAAGCGCTTCAGGGTTTGTGATCGAGCGATAAGATGCAATCCAATATGCTTTGACCATCAAGGTCCCCCGTCGGTGATCCCGGGTCGAATGTAATCGATCATGGTTTTGCTGGACAGGTGCCAAACTCATGCCGCGCGTTCGTGGAAGTCCGGTTCTGAGGGCAAAGCGACCTCCCGGTTGAGCATCCCGACTTCTAGGTTTGATCTTAGACTAGCGGACGAACTGCTCATCGAACGCTGGCATCGACTGGGCGCATGCACCCTGTGCGGACGGCGCGACCAGGCCAGCTTCTGGCGCAAGCCGGACCTCGCGTGTCAATAAATGCGCAGGGGGAGCGGGACGCCGGCCTGGCCGGCCACCAGGCCCCAGGTCTCGTCGGCTGCGAGCTCGAACTCACGATTCTGCGCCGCGCCGCTCGCGAGCTTGAGGGAGACCTTGTACTTGCCCGGCGGCAGATTGATTTCCTGGCCGTCGGTCGACTTAGGTCCGGTTACGGGGTTGTCCGCCAGCCCGGCTTGGGCCGCCAGCTTGATCGTCTGCCCGTTGATGGTGATGACGGCCGCTTCATCCGTGGAATTGCCGAGCAACAGCCGGACCTGGCCCGGCATCGGCTTGATGCCGCCATTGGAGGCGGCTGGCTTGCGCTGCGACAGGTCGGCGATCGTCCTGTCGTCCTGGCGGGTGAGCCGGAGCAGCGCCGGCCCATCGGATGTCGTGAAGGCGATCACCGCGCCATCAGGCTCGACGACCGCGCCGGCATTCTCCGACCAGCCGCGCTTGCTCAATGCGAGGCGATAGAAGCTGAGTACGCTTGCATGATCGAGCGGCGTTTCGACGTGAAACGCCTTGATGAACGTTGAATCCTTCGCCGTTGTCACGAGCCAGGGTTTCGGGCGCGGCAGACCGGTGACGGCATCGTCGTCCGCGGCCTGTACCGGCGCCGCGTCAGAGGCGCTGGCGCAGAGCAAACGTCTGGCGATGTAATTCCTGGGGCAATCGGCAACGGCCCATGCCGTAACGTCGGTAAAGAGCGGCCGGAACGTGTCGCGCGAGTCCGACGGGGTGGCGCCCGTCGCGTTCGCGGGGGTGTTGAATATCGGGTTGCCCTGGCCGGTGGTTCTCGATGTCCAGTGGTAGCGGCATTCGATCAATCTCGAAAAACCGCTCTCGCAATGATGCTGGGGATCCACGACCCTTGCGAGCGCCTCCGTCAGCACGACGACACTAGCGATGGCCGCCACGACGGCCAGACCGCCCACGAGCAAAACAGCTTTCATTCGACGCTTCATCGCCGGATTCCGAATCCCTGTGAGAGCCCCGGGATCAGGTGCTCGCCATCGGCTTAGTGGCGTTGGCCGTGTAGAACGTTCATCACCCGTTTATCGTTTTGTTTCCTCTAACGGTTCTCGGGGCGAGGGCGTCGATCGCCATCCCGTCCGACAAGAGGGGGCGTATTGCGTCGAGAGAATGCGAGCGCACATCCTCCGGTATAGATACCGAGGTAACACACGTTTTAGCCCATAAGGGTTGGTAATGGTTGCATGAGCGACACGATTGTTGCGTACCCGCAACAGTTTCTGAACATTTAAGTGAATTCTGAGCCGACTCTTGCTTGCGCCGCTTTTTAGCCACACCCCTCCGTGAAATCATATCTTCGTTACATGCCACGGCACTCACGAAGGCGAAGGGAAGCTTTGCGATTTCCCGGGTCAACAGGAGCAGGCTGGGGAAAACGGACTTCGCGGATGGATGCCAGGACGAACATCGAGAGCCGGTTGCCGAGCCGCCGCGTGACGGCTGGGTTGGCGCACGCGGCGCACTCCCTCGTCCTTGCCTCGAACGCGTCGACTAATGGTGCGCTGCACCCACCGGCGAGCGCCAATAAAATTGCGGAAATCTTCAAAAAGACTCCGTGTGCCGCGGGTTTGAAGCCGGGCGGCCAATATGTTGCCAAAGACCTGTACGAAGTTGGTGCCATTCCGCTGCTGATGAAGACGCTGCTCGACAATGGCCACGCCGACGGGGATTGCGTCACCGTCATGGGCCAGACGATCGCCGAAAACCTCAAGAGCGTGAAGCCGATCACCGCCGCGGGCGGTGTCGTCGGTCCGAAGGGTTATCTCGCGCCTGAAGGTGCGATCGTTGAGGTCGCGGGCATGTTGCAGGATGGTGACATCGAGATCGACGGCGAGGTCCGGACCTCTAACGCAAATTTGAGCGACGCCAGGCGCGCCGGACATGAGACCAAATGGGAGTTCCGCGCGACTAACCATACGGCTGGTGCGCGGTGGAAAGCGGTGGATGGCGCTGTAATCTATCCGGGCGGTGCGCACGAGAAACAGTGTTATGCGGACATCTAGGCGTATCATTCTTGTGTTGATGTTAGGGGCCGCGCCGGTGGCGGGTCCCGGATTCGCGTTTGATGGTGCGCCGGCCAAGGAGGATGCCGCGCTTCCTCTCGTCGCCGCTCAGCCCGGTACGGTCGCGGCGCAAGCCTTGAATGCCCAGGCGCTGAAGAAGGTGGCGGCGCCGGTGACGGCTGCGGCTGCGCCGTCGACCTCGCTGAACTCGCTGCAATATGCCGCCGAAGGCGGCCATCCCGTCGCTCAGTGGAAGCTGGGGCGGATGTATGCCGACGGTGACGGCGTCATCCAGGACGATGTGCGCGCGTTCGAATATTTCAGCCGCATCGCCAATGCCCATGCCGAGGACAGCCCGTCGGCGCCGCAGGCTGCCATCGTCGCCAACGCCTTTGTGGCGCTGGGGCGCTACTACCTCAGCGGCATTCCCAATTCGAAGATCAAGGCGGACACCGAGCGGGCGAGGGAGATGTTCTCCTATGCCGCGTCCTATTTCGGCAATGCCGACGCGCAATACGACCTGGCCCGGCTCTATTTGAAGACGCCGGACGCCTCGCGGGATGATTTCCGCTACGGCGCACGCTGGCTCGGACTTGCCGCCCAGAAGGGCCAGCATCAGGCGCAGGCCATGCTCGGCCAGATGCTGTTCAACGGCGACCGGTTGCCGCCGCAGCGCGCACGCGGCCTGATGTGGCTGACACTGGCGCGCGACAATGCCGCCCCCGACGAGGTCTGGATCAGGGAAAGCTACAACCGGGCGATCGCCAAGGCGTCCGAAGACGACCGCGCCATGGCGCTGCAGATGCTCGAGCACTGGGTGCAGGGCCGCAAGGACTGATTCTCAGGCCGCTTCGAGATCCAGATCCGCCCAGACCGGCACATGGTCGGACGGCTTTTCCCAGGCGCGCACGTAACTATCGACGCCGACATGGGTCAGCCGGTCGCTGGCCTGCGGCGACAGCAGCAAATGATCGATTCGCAGGCCCCAGTTCTTCTGCCAGGCGCCGGCCTGGTAATCCCAGAAGGTGTACTGGCCGGGCGCATCGTTGACGGCGCGCAGCGCATCCGTCAGTCCGAGGCCGAGCAGCGACTGGAAGGCCTCGCGCGTGGCGGGGCGAAACAGCGCGTCGTTGGCCCAGGCGGCCGGGTTGTAGACGTCGGCTGCAGCCGGAATGACGTTGAAATCGCCCGCCAGGATCAGCGGCTCCTCCGCCTTTAGCCGCTCCTTCGAATACTCAAGAAGCCGCGACATCCACTTGAGCTTGTAGGGGTATTTATCGGAATCCGCCGGGTTGCCGTTGGGCAAATAGAGGCAGGCGATCCGCAGCACCCCCTTTTTCAAGGGGACCACGCCCTCGAGAAACCTGGCGTGGACATCCTCATCATCGCCGGCCAGGCCCGATTTGGTCTCGTCGAACGGCAGTTTCGACAGCAGTGCAACGCCATTGAAGGTTTTTTGGCCGTGGGTGACGACATTGTAGCCGAGCGCCTCGATCTCCAGCCGCGGAAACGCCTCATCGACGCACTTGATTTCCTGCAGGCAGACGACGTCCGGCGAGCAGTCCTTCAACCATGTCAGGAGATGGTCCAGCCGTTGCCGCACCGAATTGACGTTCCACGTAGCAATACGCATTGCAAAGACCCGGATTTGTAACCACACATTTTCACTTCAGTGGCATACCATGTGCGGCTAGGCTGTGGTAACCGTCTAGAAATAAGGCGTAAAAGTCGCCGTCAAGGGGCAGGAACGAGCCGTCCCGTCCTTAACGGACCGACGGGCGTGAAAAATATGAAAAAACGTAGCTGGATGCTTTTTATCGGCGTTATCGGCATTGCCGCCGTCGCCGCCTACACAACGCGAACGTCATGGATGGGTGGCGGTGCCAGCGCCCAGGGGCCGCAGCGCCCGCGCATGGTTTCGGTCGAAATCGCCAAGGCGGAACGCAAATCCGTACCCGTCGATGTCGACGCGATCGGCATGGTGACGCCGATTTCCAGCGTGGCGCTGAAATCGCGGGTTGAGACCACCATCGTTTCCGTGCATTTCGAGGACGGCGCCAAGGTCAGCGAAGGCGACCTGTTGTTCACGCTCGATGCGCGCCAGATCGACGCCCAGATCGAACAGGCCGAAGGCGTGCTGGCCAAGGATCAGGCCCAGCTCGAGGGCGCCCAACGTGATGTCAGGCGTTACGGCGAACTGATCGGCAAAGGCGCGACCACCCAGGTCAGTCTCGACAATGCCAAGACGGCAGCCGACATCCTGATCGGCACCATCAAGGCGGATCAATCCGCGCTCGACAATCTGAAGGTCCAGAAGAGCTACACCCTGATCCGGGCGCCGTTCGCGGGGCGGATCAGCGCGGCCAACGTCAAGGTCGGGAACTTCGTGCGCCCGGCCGATCTCGCGCCGCTCGCCATCATCAACCAGATGGCACCGGTCTACGTGGCCTTCGCCGTCCCGCAGCGCGTGCTGGTCGATCTGCGCGAGGCGATGGCGAAGGGCGACTCCGGGGTGACCGCCACGATCCCGGGTCATCAACGCTCCGAGGCCGGCAAGGTCGCGATGGTCGACAACACGGTGGATTCGACCACCGGCATGGTCACCGTGCGCGGTATCATGAACAACGAGAACGAGAGCTTGTGGCCCGGGACCCTGGTTGCGACCAAGCTGACGATCCGCAGCGAAAACTGCGTCGTGGTGCCGACGGTCGCGGTACAGCGCAGCCAAAACGGCAATTACGTGTTCCTGGTCAAGGACGGCATCGCCAAAGTCCAGCCGGTCAAGGTCGATCGCACCTTCCAGGGAATTTCCGTAATCTCCGAGGGCCTGTCCGGCGAGGAGAGCGTGGTGGTCGATGGACAATTGTTGCTGTCAGACGGATCGCGGGTCGAACCGCGGGCTCGCAAGGCTGGGGCATAAACCATGACGCTCTCGGAACTCTGTATCCGTCGGCCTGTCATGACGACGCTGATAACGGCCTCGATTATCGCCTTCGGTGTGTTCGGTTTCCGCCTGTTGCCGGTCTCGGCGCTGCCACGAGTCGACTTCCCGACCATTGCGGTGACCGCAACCTTGCCGGGCGCCAGCGCCGATACCATGGCGGCTTCGGTCGCCGGCATCATCGAGCGCCAGCTATCGACGATTGCCGGCATCTCGTCGATGTCGTCGAGTTCGTCGCAAGGCACCAGCGCGATCACGATCCAGTTCGACCTCAATCGCAACATCGATGCCGCGGCCCTCGACGTGCAGACCGCGCTGACGATCGCACAGCGCCGGTTGCCGATCGAGATGACGATTCCGCCGAGTTTCCGCAAGGTGAACCCGGCCGACTTCCCGGTGCTGTTCGTTTCGCTCGGATCGGCGACGCTGCCGCTGTCGGCGGTCAACGAATATGGCGACATCACCATCGGACAGTCGCTGTCGCAAATTCCCGGCGTGGCGCAGGTCCTGATTTTTGGGGCGCAGAAGTTCGCGATTCGCGTCCAGGCCGACCCGGAGGCCGCGGCGGCGCGGGGATTATCGCTCGAGGACATACGGGCTGCGGTCTCGCGTGCCAATTCCTCGACGCCGGTCGGCACCCTGAACGGACCGAAACAGGACGTGGCGCTGCAGGCCTCCGGCCAGATGGATAAGGCGATCGACTACAGCAAGGTCGTGGTGGCCTGGCGCAACGGTTCGCCGGTCAAGCTCGACGAGGTCGCCAAAATCTACGACAGCGTCGAGAACGACAAGATCGCGACCTGGCTGAACGGCCAGCGCGCGATCGTGCTGGCGATCCAGAAACAGCCGGAGGCCAACACGGTCGCCGTGGTGGATTCCGTGCTGGCGAAACTGCCGGTGCTGCGGGCGCAAATTCCGCCCTCGGTTTCGATCAACGTGATGATGGATCGCTCCATTTCCATTCGTCAGGCGGTGACCGACGTCGAGGAAACGCTGCTGATTGCCGTCGCGCTGGTGATCCTGGTGATCTTCCTGTTCCTGCGCTCGGCTTCCGCGACATTCATCCCGGCGCTGGCGGTTCCGATCTCGCTGTTCGGCACCTGTGCCATCATGTACGCGCTGGACTACTCGATCAACAACATGACGCTGCTGGCGCTGACGCTCTCGGTCGGTTTCGTGGTCGACGACGCCATCGTCATGCTGGAAAACATCGTCCGCCATATCGAGCACGGCATGAAGCCCTACGAGGCGGCGCTCAAGGGCGCGCGCGAGATCGGGTTTACGATCATCTCGATCACCTTCTCGCTGATCGCCGTGTTCATTCCGGTGCTGCTGATGGGCGGCATCGTCGGCCGCGTGTTCCGCGAATTTGCGGTGACGGTATCGGTCGCCATCATCGTGTCCGGATTTGTCTCGCTGACGCTGACGCCAATGCTGTGCGCGCGGGTATTGCGGGCGCATGACGCGGCCAGGAAGCCGAATGTCATTCTCCGTATCTTCGAGTCGATGTTCGAGTCCTGGCTGCGCGCCTATGAGTGGGCGCTCGACGGGGTGCTGGCGCGGAAAGCTCTGATGCTGGTCGTGACGCTGGCGACGCTGGGCGGCACCGTCTACCTCTACATGATCGTGCCGAAGGGCTTCTTTCCGCAGGAGGATACCGGCTTCCTCAGCGGTGTGACCGAGGCCGCCACCGATACGTCCTTCGAAGCCATGAAGGTGCGCCAGCAGGCGCTGGCGGAGCTGCTGAAGGCGGATCCCGCCGTCGATTACATCAACAGCACCGTCGGTTCCGGCGGGCCGAACCCGACCGCGAATTACGGCCGGATGTTCATCGCGCTGAAACCGCAGAAGCAACGCGACCCGGCGCAGGTTGTCATTGGCCGGCTGCGTCAGAAGGCGACACAGATTCCGGGTATGCAGGCATTCTTCCAGAGCATCCAGAACCTGAATATCGGAGGCCGGCCGTCGAAGAGCCAGTATCAGTACACCTTGCAGAGCGGCGATACCGAATCGCTTTATCGCCTGGCGCCGGAGATCCGAGACAGGATCGCCAAGCTGCCGGGGCTGCTCGACGTCACGACCGACCTTTACATCAAAAATCCGCAGATGACCGTCGATATCGACCGCGAGAAGGCAGCGGTCTACGGCATCACCGTCGATCAGGTCCGCAACCAGCTCTACAATGCCTATGGCGCACGCCAGGTCGGCACCATCTATATGCCGTCGAACGACTATCAGATAATTCTGGAAGTGCAGCCGCAGTTCCGCGTCGATCCGTCCGATCTCTCCAAGCTCTATATGAAGACCCAGAACAACGTCACCATTCCGCTTTCGGCAGTGGCTAAACTGGTGCCCACGGTCGGTCCATTGCAGATCAACCACCAGGGCCAGCAACCGGCTGTGACGATCTCCTTCAACCTCGCGCCGGGCACCTCGCTGGGCTATGCGGTCAATGAGATCACGAAGGTTGAACAAAGCTCGAACCTTCCGGCGACCATCGCGACGGGATTTGCAGGTACCGCGCAGGTGTTCCAGGATTCGCTGCGCGGGCAGGGCGTGCTGATCCTGGCCGCCGTGTTCGCCGCCTTCGTCATCCTCGGCATTCTCTACGAAAGCTTCATCCATCCCATCACCATCATCTCCGGCCTGCCGTCGGCCGGCATCGGCGCGATCCTGACCCTGATGCTGTTCAACATGGAGTTGTCCGTGATCGCGATGATCGGCATCGTGATGCTGGTCGGCATCGTCAAGAAGAACGCCATCATGATGGTGGACTTCGCGCTGGAACGGCGCCGCGTCGGCTTGAGCGCCGAGCACGCCATCCGCGAGGCGGCGTTGCTGCGTTTCCGCCCG
>Ga0207701_10008032_pt1 | contig 10442 bp, 10 predicted proteins | sample KBSSwiSSwithPhiX_FD_184294 | JGI IMG/M metagenome (GOLD analysis project Ga0207701, IMG submission 184294) | Switchgrass rhizosphere bulk soil microbial communities from Kellogg Biological Station, Michigan, USA, with PhiX - S5 (SPAdes) (version 2) | ecosystem: Environmental > Terrestrial >...
GTGCTCGTCACCGAATCCGGACGATCCCGGCTGCCCCCCGAATCGCTTTTACGCTTACGGCGTGATCGCGCGTCTTGCACTGCTCGCCGCCGCGATCGAACTGGAGAGAACAGCCGACGCACTCGAACCCGAAGCGTCGCCTGAGTCCGTCAACGAATAACGTTCGCCGGTTTTCACCCGTGGCGCGTCGCGCGGAGACGCTCTGACGCCCCGCGACGACCATCCATGCGCACCTGCACGAAGCAATGAAGCTCGCGTTCATCGTCGACCCGCTCGACGAATTCAAGATCTACAAGGACACGACCTTCGCGATCATGCGCGAAGCGGCCAGCCGCGGTCATGAGCTGTACGCCATGCATCAGCATGATCTCGCCTGGCACAAGGGCACGATCTCGGGGTTCGCGGCGCGGCTCCATCTCACGGGAAAAGAGGACGAAACGTGGTATCTCCTGGAGCCTCCCGAGGAACGACCGCTGTCCGGCTACGACGTGGTGCTCATGCGCAAGGACCCGCCGTTCGACATGGAGTACGTCTACAGCACGTATCTTCTCGAGCTCGCCGAACAGCAGGGCGCACGGATCGTGAACCGCCCCCGGGCCGTACGCGATCACAATGAAAAAATGGCGATTGCGCGCTTCAGCCAGTTCACCGCCCCCACGCTCGTCACGCGCCGCGACGATCTGATTCGCACGTTTCTCGCCGAACATGGGGACGTCATCATGAAGCCGCTGCACGGCATGGGCGGCGATTCGATCTTCAGGGTGCGTGAAGGCGACCCGAATCTGAACGTCATCATCGAGACGCTCACGGCGAACGGCGCGCAGACGATCATGATTCAACGCTACATCCCTGAAATCCGCGACGGTGACAAGCGCGTGCTGCTGATCGCTGGAAAACCGGTGCCCTATGCGCTGGCACGCATTCCCAAACCCGGAGAAACACGGGGCAACCTCGCCGCCGGCGGGACCGGCGTCGCCCGGCCGCTGACGGCCCGCGATACGGAGATCGCGCACGCGCTCGCGCCCGTCCTGCACGCGCAGGGCTTGCTGCTCGTCGGACTCGACGTGATCGGCGATTACCTGACCGAGGTCAACGTCACGAGTCCGACCTGCTTTCAGGAGATCACGACGCAGACCGGCTTCAACGTTCCCGGCATGATGGTGGACGCGCTCGAAAAGATGCCGTAGTCGTAGGGCCGCACCCCAGCGCCCTAAGTTCTCCCGCCTTTCGCTCCGCCCTTTTTCCTCGGCCGGCGTGGCCGGGGCGGTGCGTCGCGCCGCAGGTTCTTTTGCAGTGCAACAGCGTAGAATCGGCACATAATTTCGGATCGACTCCGATGATAGGCATCCTCATCATTGCGCACGGTACTTTGGGCGAAAGCCTGATCCACTGCGCCGCCCACGTACTGAACAAGCGGCCCGGACGCGTGCAGCAACTCGGCGTCACAGCGCAGGACGATCCACTGCTCCTGCTGCCCCAGGCGCGGCGAATGGTGAAGGAAGTGGACCAGGGCCACGGCGTCCTGATCATGTCCGACATGTACGGCGGCACGCCTTCGAACATTGCAGCCAAGCTGCTCATTCCGGGACGCGTTGAGGGCGTCTCGGGCGTGAACCTGCCCATGCTGATTCGCGCGCTCACCTATCGCGACCGGACGCTCGCAACGCTCGTCACCAAGGCCGTCAGCGGCGGCTGCGAAGGGGTTATGCGCATACCGCCGCTCATACTGCACAATGCTGCAACGGGAAGTTGAGATCATCAACAAGCTCGGCCTTCACGCGCGCGCATCCGCGAAGCTCACGCAGACAGCAGGCCGTTTCGAAAGCGCTGTCTGGCTGAGCCGTAACGGCCGCCGCGTGAACGCGAAGAGCATCATGGGCGTCATGATGCTCGCGGCCGCAAAGGGCTCGACCGTCATCGTCGAGACCGACGGCCCCGACGAAGAGCAGGCCTTGAGCGCTCTCTCGAGGTTGATCGCCGAGCGCTTCGGCGAAGACGAATAATGTCGTTCTCCCTGCACGGCGTCCCGGTGTCCGGCGGCATCGCCATCGGCCACGCGCACCTCATCAGCCACGCACAGCTCGAAGCGGCGCACTATCTGGTTCCACCCGAGCAGCTCGAGCACGAGGTCGCACGCTTCGACAGCGCGATCAAGGCCGTGCGGGAGGAGCTCCAGTCCGTGCGCGCGCTGGTGCCGGCGACCGCGCCTGCCGAGTTCGTCGGCTTCATCGATGTGCACCTCATGATCCTCGCCGATTCGACGATCTCGGAGCAACCCAAGGAAATCATCGGCAGCGAGCAGTGCAACGCCGAGTGGGCGGTCAAGATTCAGACGGACGCACTGCTGGCCCAATTCGATCAGATCGAAGACACCTATCTGCGCGAACGCCGCAGTGACGTGCGGCAGGTCGCCGAGCGCATCATGAAGGCGCTGCTCGGCCATCCGGGCTACATGCCTCCGCCAGCGGGTGGTTCACGCAAGCTGATCCTGGTCGCGCGCGATCTTTCGCCCGCCGATGTGGTGCAGTTCAGGCAGCATCAGTTCGCGAGCTTCATCACCGACCTGGGCGGCACCACGTCCCACACGGCGGTCGTCGCACGCAGCCTGAATATCCCTTCTGTCGTGGCACTGCATCACGCGCGGCAGCTCATTCGCGAAGACGAGCTCATCATCGTCGACGGTGCGCAGGGCGTCGTGATCGTCGATCCCGACAGTCAGGCGCTGAACGAATATCAACTCCGTCAGCACGAATTCGAGCTCGACCGGCGCAAGCTGAAACGCCTGCGCAACATGCGGGCGACGACGCTCGACGGCGCGACGGTCGAGCTGCAGGCGAATATCGAGCTGCCGTCCGATGTCTCACAGGCGCTGGAAAACGGGGCGACGGGCGTCGGCCTCTTTCGCAGCGAGTTCCTGTTTCTCAATCGCAATCATCTCCCCGGCGAAGACGAGCAGTTCGAAGCCTACCGCCGCGTCGCCGAAGAAATGCAGGGACACCCGGTGACCATCCGGACCTACGATCTCGGCGCGGACAAGGACCACGGCGACGGCGGACGCTTGGTGACGAATCCCGCGTTGGGTCTGCGTGCGATCCGCCTGTGCCTGATCGAGCCCGAACGTTTCCTGATCCAGCTACGGGCGCTGCTACGCGCGTCCACTTACGGCAAGGTGAACGTGCTCATCCCCATGCTCGCGAGTGCGCGCGAGCTCGACCAGACGCTCGCGCTCATTGCGCAAGCCAAGCAAAGCCTCGATGTCGAGAACATTTCGTACGATCGGGAAATCAAGATCGGCAGCATGATCGAAGTGCCTGCGGCAGCGCTCGCGCTCAACATCTTCACCCGCAAGCTGGATTTCCTCTCGATCGGAACGAACGATCTCATCCAGTACACGCTGGCGATCGATCGCACCGATGACGCGGTGGCACACCTGTACGATCCGCTCCACCCGGCCGTGCTGTCGCTGATCGCGCATGTCCTTAAAGCCGGGGAGAAAGCGAACATCCCGGTGGCGCTGTGCGGCGAGATGGCGGGCGATGTCGCCATGACGCGCCTGCTGCTCGGGCTCGGCCTGCGCCAGTATTCGATGCATTCGGCGCATCTTCTGCAGGTCAAGGAACGGGTTCTCCACACGAGCCACGCCCAGGTCAAGCCGCTCGCCCTGCGCATGCTGCGCGAGACCGACCCCGACCGCCTGCAGCAGCTCCTCGAGCGCCTGAACGCCTGAGAGCGGCGCGCCTCGCAGAGGCTGTCGACGCGAACGTGACATTCGAACGCGAGCTAGCTAGCCGGTTAGCACCGCCACCGTCATGGTGAGCGGGGGCGTCGACGACGAGGGGTCCCCGCGAACGTAATGTTCGAACGCCGATGAGCACTCACGTCCGAATGTACGAGGCTCAGGGCGGCGGCCGCCGGAGGCTTGACCTTGTCGCTACCGAGCGCAAGTCTCTTGCAGATGCGGATCAAACGCCGCGCCTCCTGATGACGCGCGTGTGCCGACGGCAGTTATTGACATAGCTGGCGCTGCCGGGTTATTTTGTCCCCGCGCCGATTTGATGATCAGCTTGCGGGCGCTTTATAAATACGGCTAAAGAGATAAGGAGGCGTCTCTGAACCCGGTGCGAGCTTGTTAAGGCCCACCGGGTTTTTGTTTATGGACACGGCTACACCCCCTCGGCAAGCATCCGATTCCGGCTCCGTCGGCATCGTGACGCCGAACCTCGCGCGTTTCACGGAGCCCTTGCGCCTGAGCTCCGGCGCGGTATTGAACGAGTATCAGCTCGCGTACGAAACTTACGGCAGGCTGAATGGCGATCGTTCGAACGCGGTGCTCATCTGTCATGCGCTGAACGCATCGCATCACGTCGCGGGCTCATATGCCGAAGACCCGAAGAACGTCGGGTGGTGGGACAACATGATCGGGCCCGGCAAACCGGTGGACACCAATCGCTTCTTCGTGATCGGCGTCAACAACATCGGAGGCTGCCATGGTTCCACTGGTCCGTGCAGTATCGACGCGAGCACCGGAAAACCGTGGGGCAGCCGCTTCCCGGTCGTGACAGTCGAAGACTGGGTATCCGCGCAGGCACGCCTTGCCGAGCGCCTCGGCATCGAGCGCTTCGCCGCCGTGATGGGCGGCAGCCTCGGTGCGATGCAGTCGCTGCAGTGGACGATCAGCTATCCGGAGAAGCTGCGTCACGCTGTCGTGATCGCGTGCGCACCGAACCTGTCAGCGCAGAACATCGCGTTCAATGAAGTCGCGCGACAGGCGATCATCACCGATCCCGATTTCCACGGCGGCGACTACTACGAGCACGCCGGCAAACCTCAACGCGGATTGCGCGTCGCGCGGATGGTCGGGCACATCACCTATCTCTCCGACGACGAGATGGCCGCCAAGTTCGGGCGCCAGCTCAAGAACGGAAAGCTCGGTTACGGTTTCGACACGGAGTTTCAGATCGAGTCATACCTGCGCTACCAGGCCGACAAATTCTCCGAATACTTCGACGCCAATACCTATCTGCGCATCACGAAGGCGCTCGACTATTTCGACCCGGCTTTCGAACATCGTGGAAGCCTCACCCGCGCGCTCAACGCCGCCCGCGCCGCGTTCCTGGTGATCTCGTTCACCACTGACTGGCGATTTGCGCCGGAGCGCTCGCGTGAGATCGTCAAGGCCCTGCTCGATAATCGCTGCGACGTAACGTACGCCGAGATCGATGCGCCGCACGGTCACGACGCATTCCTGCTCGACGACACGCGTTACCACTCGCTGCTCCGGTCCTACTTCGAGCGCATCGCGCTCGAATGCGCGTCATGACGAAACGCAACGGCACCGCGGCGCAACGCCCCGACTTCGCGGCGATCGCCGGCTGGATCAGGATGAGCTCGAGCGTGCTCGACCTGGGCTGCGGCGACGGCACGCTGCTGCGCTATCTCAAGGACACGCGCCACGTCACCGGTTACGGCGTCGAGATCGCCGACGCACGAGTGCTGGGCTGTGTGAAGAACGGCGTCAATGTCATCCAGAGCGACCTCGAGCGCGGATTGTCGGGTTTCGAGAACGACTCGTTCGATTATGTGGTGCTGTCGCAGACGCTGCAGGCGATGAGGAACAGCGAGATCGTCATCCGCGAGATGTTGCGCGTGGGTCGCGAAGGCATCGTCACGTTTCCGAACTTCGGTTACTGGAAGAACCGTCTCGAGGTGTTGAGAGGCCGTATGCCGGTCTCGGATAACCTGCCTTATCAGTGGTTCGATACGCCGAATGTCCGGCTCTGCACCGTGGACGACTTCGAAGTGTTCTGTCACGCGCGCGGCGTTCGGATACTCGAGCGCAAGCTGTTGACACAGGGTCGGGAGGTGAACACTGCACCGAATCTGCTGGGTGCACTGGCGGTATATCGCTTTGGAACGGGCAGCCACTGGAAAGCTGCGTAGCCGTTAGCTGCGCCCGAGCGGTGTGGCGAGCACCACTACGCTGCCGCATCACTTCACATCGTTCAGCGGCGCGCCGCCGGGCTCGATGCGGAGGAAGGCTCCCGGCCCGCCGCACCGAGAGCGACATCGGCCAGACCGGTGCGCATCATCAGCCAGAAGACCACCACGCCCGGCAATGCGATCAGGGTCGTGAGAAGATAGAAGTTGACATACCCCACGGCCTCGATCAGTGCACCTGCACTGGTTCCGGTGAACACGCGGCCTGCGATGCTCGCGAGCGCGGAGAGCAACGCATACTGGCTCGCGGTAAAGCGCAGGTTACAAAGGGCCGAGAGATAGGCGACGACCGTCACCCCGCCGATCCCGCTCGCGAAATTCTCGAAAGCGACTGCCGCCGCCATGCCGACATTCGTATGTCCCACGGCGGCGAGCGCCGCGAAGCTCACGTTCGACACGGCCATCAGAACGAGGCTCACGAGCACAGAGCGCTTCATGCCAAGACGCTCGTACAGAATGCCGCCCACGAACACGCCCGCGAGCAGTGCGACGAAGCCGACCCCCACGTCGTAGAAAGCCACCTCGTCGTTGCTGAATCCCAGATCCTGAAAGAGCAGCCGAAGACTCAGATTCGCGAGGGTATCGCCTATCTTGTGGATCAGCACGAAGGCGAGCACGATGACGGCGCCCTCGCGTTTGATGAATTCCATGATCGGGCTGAAATACGCCACGATGGCCTCCAGCAGTCCGCGCGTCTGAGCCGGTTCGCGGTGACGGGCCGGCTCTCCCATCACCATTCCGACAGCCATTGCCGGCAACGCGAATACTGCGCAGGCGAAGTACGCCGTGGGCCATCCGAAGCGCGCCGCCATGACAAGGGCGAGCGCACCCGCAGCGGAGGCTCCGATCCGCCATCCGTACTGCGACATGCCCGAGCCGACGCCGAGCTGGCGAGGCTCCAGCAGTTCGATGCGGTATGCGTCGATGATGATGTCGAATGTCGCGCCTGCGATACCGACTGCGATGGCTGCTCCAGCGACCAGATAGAGATCGTCCTGGGGATCGGCCGCGCCGAGAGCGGCCACGGCCACCATGACCAGAACGCCCGTCAGCCAAAGCCAGCTCCGCCGCTGGCCGTAGCGCCCGATCAAGGGCAGCCGAAGATTGTCAACGAGCGGTGCCCAGAGGAACTTCAGGTTGTAGGCAAGAAACGTGAGGGCGAAAGCCGTCACGGCGCTCTTGGTGATTCCATGCTGCGCGAGGCGTGTGGTCAACGTCGCGCCGATCATCGCGAACGAGAACCCGGATGAAATACCGAGGAATAGCGCCGCGAGCGGCGCGGCCTCGCGGTACGGCCGGACAGCGCTGGTCGCGCGTCGGAGCACTGCCTCCGATGGGCGGCAACAGGAAAGGAGGTTACGGAGGGAAACCATTATCGGGGGAAAGGGAGGAGGGAAACCGTGTAAGGTTTCTCTCTGTTCGTTAGCGGCCAGGCCCGAGCGGAACGCGAGCGCCGCGACTGCGGCGAGGCCCGAGCCGAAGGCAAGCGCCGCCCCTTACTCCAGCGTGTAGTCATAGTCGATCGTCAGCGGCGCGTGATCGGAGAAGCGCTCCTCCTTGTAAATGGCGCAGCGTCTCGCCGTCGCTGCGATGCCGGGCGTCGCGATCTGATAATCGATGCGCCAGCCGACGTTCTTGGCCCACGCCTGCCCGCGGTTGGACCACCACGTGTACTGATCGGGGCGGCAATCGACGTGGCGGAAGACATCCACCCAGCCGAGCTCGTCGAACACCTTCGTGAGCCAGACGCGCTCGCGCGGCAGAAAGCCGGAGTTCTTCTGGTTCGAGCGCCAGTTCTTGAGATCGATTTCCTTGTGAGCGATGTTCCAGTCGCCGCACAGCACGATCTCACGTCCCTCGTCGCGCAGGCGCTTCAGATGCGGGAAGAAGCGACGCATGAAGCTGAACTTGATTCGCTGCCGCTCTTCGCCGCTCGAGCCCGATGGCTGATACAGCGAGATCACCGACAGTTTCTCGAAATCGGCGCGCAGATAACGCCCTTCGCGATCGATCGCGGGGATACCGATACCTTCGATCACCTTGAGCGGCCGATGACGCGTGTAGAGGCCGACGCCGCTGTAGCCCTTTTTCTCCGCGCAATGAAAGTGGCCCTCCAGGCGTCCGACCTGCGTGACCTCACGCGTGATGTCGCCCGCCTGCGCTTTCAGCTCCTGCACGCATACCACGTCGGCTTTCGAGCTGCCGAGCCATGGTATCAACCCCTTGCGGGCGGCCGACCGGATGCCGTTGACGTTCAGCGTTATAATTCTGAGCATTGCTACACGAGGCGCGAGGCGCTTGCTGCACGAAGCGCGAAGCGTTTTGCGCTCGACGCGAACACTACGCCGGAACGAATTTGCCAACCGACTTCCGTCAGGAGTTCATCCGCTTCGCCGTCGACCAAAAGGTACTCTGTTTCGGCGAGTTCACCACGAAGGCCGGTCGGCAGTCGCCCTATTTCTTCAATGCCGGGCTGTTCAATCACGGCGCTGCCCTGAAAGCGCTGGCGCAATTCTACGCGAAAGCGATCGCCGCATCGGCGCTGCAGTTCGACATGATCTTCGGCCCGGCGTACAAGGGTATTCCTCTCGTTGCCGCCGTCGCGATCGCGTTTGCTGAGCTCGGCTTCGACCTGCCTTATGCATTCAACCGGAAGGAAGCGAAGGACCACGGCGAGGGCGGCAGCGTCATCGGCGCGCCGCTCGCGGGCCGCGTGCTCATCGTGGACGACGTGATTTCCGCAGGGACGTCGGTGCGCGAGTCGGTGCAGCTCATTGCACACTCGGGCGCGCAGCCCGTGGGCGTTGCGATCGCGCTCGACCGGATGGAGCGCGGTGCGGGCGTGTTGTCGGCAGTGCAGGAAGTACGGCAACTTTATAAGATGCCCGTGATCAGCATTGCGACGCTCGATGACCTCGTCGGCTTCCTCTCCAGCCAGCCACAATCGAACGGCGATCTGGACGCCGTCCGCCGCTACCGCGAACGCTATGGAGTGACCGCACATGCATGAGCCGCGACCATCGCTGGCGTTCAGCGCCTTGCTCGCAATCGCGCTTCTTTCATCACTGCCGTATGCCGACGCCGCGCAGGGCAAGATCGTGTGCTGGCAGGACAAGTCCGGCAAGACCATCGGTTGCGGCGACAAGGTGCCACCGGAGTTTCAGGGAAGCGCGACCCGGGAGCTCGACTCGCGCGGCGTCACCCGGGGCACGACCGAGTCGGTCGAGGACACAAACAAGCGTCGTCTGAAGGAGCAGGATGCCGCGCGTGTGAAGGGCGAGGACGAGCGCAAGAGCATCGAGCAGAAGCGGCACGACACCGCGCTCCTCGAGACCTACAGTAATGAGAAAGAAATCGACCTCAAGCGCGATCGCGAACTGCAGGTGATCGATTCCCAGATCGAGCAGTTCAACGTGTCACTCAAGAACGCGACGCAGCGCTACAGCGACACCCGCTCGCGCATGGACGCTCTGGAAAAGAACAAGCAGTCTGCGGGCCCAAAGATGAGCGAAGATCTTGCCAAAGCGGATGCCGACCGGCAGCGCTTCGAAAAGAACATCGCGGCGAAAAATCAGGAGAAGGAAGCGCTGCGCAAGCGCTACGCCGAGGAGCGCGCGCGATATATCGAGCTGCGAAACAATCCAGGCGCCATCGGGTCGGTGCCCTCGTCATCCGCGACTACGTCCGCTAAGTAACAACCCCCAGCTTCCGTAACGGGGCTACTGGCGACCAGCTTCGCCGGAGAGCCTGCTTTTCAGGATCGCATTCACCTGCTGCGGGTTCGCCTTGCCCCTGGTGGCTTTCATGACCTGTCCCACCAGCGAATTGAACGCTTTTTCCTTGCCACTGCGGTAATCAGCGACCTGTTGTGCATTTGCGGCGAGCACTTGGTCGACGATGCCTTCCAGCGCGCCGCTGTCCGAGATCTGTTTGAGCCCACGCTGCTCGATGATCGCGTCAGGCGCCTGATCGCCGGCCGCTTCACCGTTCCAGATCGCGTCGAACACCTCGCGGGCGGTCTTGTTCGAAATCGTACCGTCGGCGATGCGCTCGACGAGCTGACGGAGCTGTCGCGGAGTGACTCGCGAGGAACCGATATCCACGCCCGTTTCGTTCAATTGAGCGCTCAGCGTGCCGCCGATCCAGTTCGCGCAAAGCTTGGGCACTGCCCCGCTCGCGCCCTCGATCGCCGCTTCGAAGTAGTCCGCGAGCTCGCGGCTAGCGGTCAGCAGCGCCGCATCGTAGGCGGTCAGGCCATATTTCGCGACGAAGCGATAGACCTTGGCGCGCGGCAGCTCCGGCAGGCTCGTTCCGACGTGCTCCAGCCACTCCGGCGACACTTCGAGCGGCAGCAGATCGGGATCCGGGAAGTAGCGATAGTCGTGCGCGTCTTCCTTGCTGCGCATGGGCCGCGTCTCGTCCCGATCGGGATCGTAGAGGCGCGT
>Ga0207701_10008034_pt1 | contig 10441 bp, 8 predicted proteins | sample KBSSwiSSwithPhiX_FD_184294 | JGI IMG/M metagenome (GOLD analysis project Ga0207701, IMG submission 184294) | Switchgrass rhizosphere bulk soil microbial communities from Kellogg Biological Station, Michigan, USA, with PhiX - S5 (SPAdes) (version 2) | ecosystem: Environmental > Terrestrial > Soil...
GTGGCGGCCGAGATCGAGGAGGATCAGCGCGACCAGCGCTTCGCCGAGCGCATCGCTGTCCGCCGCCGGGTGCTCGAGCTCCGCGGCAAGGCGCAGCAGCGCTTCCTCGATCGTCGGAGCGTGGAGATCAAAGCACGCGGCGAGCAAGTCATCGTCGAAGCGCACGCCGTCCAGCGCCGAGGCGATACGCGCGGCGGAAAAGCGGATGCGGACCGTGTCGAATGCGCCCTGCCCGACATGGATTTCGAGCGGTACGCCGGCCGGCCGGAGCGCCAACCCGCCGAAGCGCGCGAACGGCCGCCGGGGATCGCCGGCGAGGCGACCCTGGGAGCCGCTGAGCAGCCGCGAGAGACCCAGCATCAGGACGGTTTCGGGCTCCGCGACCCGCAAGGTCTCCGAGCGCACTTCGGGATAAGCGCAGAGCTCAACCACCGCCCCGTCGAGCGTCATCGTCCGGACAACGAGGTCGGGGTTGACGCGCGCCTGACTGATAGAGATCGCCACCGGCTCCACTTATCCGAAAGTGCGGAATGTTTCCACACCGTGCGGCATTCGCGCGACTGTCCGGCCGGTCAGCTTGAGGCCGACTCGTTAAGTGCCGTATTTGCGCGGCGGGAGAACGACATGCCCATTCCGGCTGCAAGCGACCTTACCCCCCTGCCCACGGCGGAGCCGACCGCCGACAGTGTGCTCGCGGGCCACGACTTCGGCGGGAAGCGGGCGATCGTCACCGGCGCCTCGTCGGGCGTCGGCGTGGAAATCGCCGCCGCCCTGGCCGGACACGGCGCGCGGGTCACTCTGGCGGTACGCGACGAAGCCAAGGGCCACGAGGTCGCCGCCGAGATCGGCCGCGGCCGCGGCGTCGAGCCACCCGAGGTGCGCCATCTCGACCTTCTCTCGATGGCGTCCGTTCGGGCTTTCGCCGCGGCCTGGGGGGACGCCCCGTTGAGCCTGCTGATCAACAACGCGGGCCTGATGGGCCCGCCCCTGACCCGCACCGCGGACGGCTTCGAAAACCAGATGGCAGTCAATTACTTCGCCCCGTTCCTGCTTTCCGAGCTGCTCGTCCCCGCGCTGGCCGCGGCGGCGCCGGCGCGGGTGGTGATCGTCTCGTCGGGATCACACCACCTCGCCGAGCTGCGGCTCGACGACCTCAATTATCGCGAACGAGCGTACGACAAGTTCGAGGCCTACGGCCACGCCAAGCTCTGCGCCAACCTGCTTGCGGTCGAGTTCACCCGCCGCCACGCCGCGCAGGGGATCATCATGAACGCGGTCACGCCGGGCGGCGTCGCCACCAACCTCGGGCGCCATGTGACCTTTGCCGACGCCGTTCAGCTCGGCTGGGTCAACGAGGACGGGACCCTGCCCCAGGGCAAGATGCGCACGCCCGCGGAAGGCGCCGCCAGCGCGGTGTGGGCGGCAATTGCGCCCGAACTCGAAGGCCGCGGTGGCCTTTACATCGAGGATTGCGCGGTCGCCCCGCTGTGGCAGCCGACCGTACCGAAAGGCTGGGCGGTGACGCGTGAATCGCTCAACCCTGCCAACGCCCGCGCGCTATGGGACAGCGCCTGGCCTCTGCTCGAGGATACCCAGCCATGAACAAGCCCGCCAACGCCTTCGTTCCGGAGCCCCAGCGCATCGCCGCCGAAGCCGAGCGCTGGCAACGCGAGACCCGCGCACCGGCCATCGGCGACCGCCCCGAACGGCGCGACCCCTTCGTCACCCAGGCGCTCAAGTGGCCGATCAAGCCCCTCTACACCCCCGCCGACCTCGACGCCGCCGGCTTCGACTACGCGGGCGACTTGGGCTTTCCCGGCGAGTTCCCCTACACCCGCTCGACCAAGCCCAACGGCCACCGCAGCGACTTCTGGACGATGACCCAGGTCACCGGGTTCGGGAAAGGCGAGGACTGGGCTAAGCGCGCCCGCTACATGCTCGACCAGGGCCTGTCCGGGCTGATCCTCGAATACGACCTTGCCACCACCAACGGCTACGACAGCGACGATCCGGTCGTCGAAGGCGAGGTCGGACGTGCGGGCATGGCGCTGGACAGCCTCGAGGACCTCGAAAAGGCGTTCGACCTGCCGTTCGACAAGCTCAAGTATCTGATGAGCGTGTGCAACGCACCGCAGCCGGTCAACCTGGCGATGATCATCGCCGCGCTGGAGAAGAAGGGCATCGATCCGAAGGACTTCGTCCTTCACATCGTCAACGGCATCCTGATCGAATACACTTGCGTCGGGCGCTACATCTATCCGCCCGAGCACGGCATGCGGATCGCCACCGACTGCATCGAGTACATCATCCGCAACCATCCGAACTGGGCGCCGATTTCGATCATCTCGGCGCAGCTCCAGCCGGCCAAGGCAAATCCGGTACAGGAAATCGCGTATTCGCTGGCGATCGCCTGCGCGCACATCGACGCGGTAATGGCGCGCGGCTTCGACATCGATACGGTCGCGCCTTACGTCAACCACTTCGTCGTCAACGTCGACATGGATTTCTTCGAGGGCATCTGCAAGCTGCGCGCGTTTCGCAAGTGCTGGGCACGGCTGATCAAGGAACGCTATGGCGCGACCCGTCCGGAAGCGCTCAAGATCCGGATGATGACCTCGCCGACGACGATCGCGCTGACCCTCCAGCAGCCGCTCAACAACATCGCCCGGCTCGGTATCATGGCTACGGCCTGCGCGCTCGGCGGCGCCGGCGAGGCAATGACCACCCCGCTTTACGACGAGGCCCACGCCTTGCCCGGTGAGAACGCGATCCGCGTCGGCGCCGCGATCCAGCATATCGTCGCACACGAGACCGGCGTGGCCGAGACGATCGATCCGCTGGCCGGCTCGTACTACGTCGAGACCCTGACCAAGCAGATCGAGGACGCGGCGTTTGCCGAGCTCGACAAGATCTTCGCGATGGGCGGTGCGGTCAAGGCGATCGCGCAGGGCTATTTCCAGCGCGCGCTGGGGCGCGAGCAGTACGAGCGCAACCGCGACATCGAGGAAGGCCGCCGCAAGTGGGTCGGGGTCAACCACCTGACCCGGCCTGAGGAGAAGCGCGAAATCGAGATCTTCCGGCTCGACGACAGCATGGAAGACGAGCAGGCCGCCAAAGTCCGGGAGCTGCGCGCGAGACGCGATCAGGGCGCGGTCGACGCGGCGCTGGCAAAAGTCCGCGTGGCGGCGCGCGACGGCACCAACCTCGTCCCACCGTGCCTCGAGGCGGTCAAGGCTTACGCCACGCACGGCGAGCTGTGCAACGCGATGCGCGAGGTGTTCGGGGTCCACACCGCAGACAGCCAGCTGATGGGGATCTGACAATCATGGCGAAACCGTTCGCGCGGCCCCTGCGGGTGCTGCTGGCCAAGCTGGGGATGGACACCCACACCGTCGGCGTGACGATCATCGGCCATGCCTTGCGCGAGGCCGGCATGGAGGTGATCTTCACCGGGCTCAAGCAGACCCCGGAAATGGTCTGCGCGGCCGCGATTCAGGAGGATGTCGACGTGGTCGGCATCTCGACGCTATCGGCCGGGCATACTCGCAGCCTACCGCGGCTCGCCCACCTGCTGCGCGAGGCCGGCGCGGGCGACAAGCTGCTCGTCGCCGGCGGAGTGATCCCCGAGGAGGACAAGCCGCTGCTCGAGGAAGCCGGGGTCGACCGCATCTTCACGATGGGCGCGGATACCCGCGAGATCGTCGCCTATCTCGAAAGCTGGTGGGCCGACCAGCACGCCGGAAAAGCCGCCTGATGCAGCAGACCGCGGCGGAAGTTGCCGCAGGGCTACTCGCCGGCGAGACTGCCGCCGGAGCCCGGGCGATCCGCTGGCTCGATGACCGCGATGCGCGCGGCTCGGAGGTACTCGCCGCAATCTATCCGCAAACCGGGCGGATCCACGTCGTCGGGGTGACCGGGCCGCCCGGCGCGGGCAAGTCGACGATGACCGACATGTTGATCGGCGAGTGGCGCGCGCGCGGCAAGCGCGTCGCGGTGATCGCGGTCGACCCGTCGAGCCCGTTCACCGGCGGGGCGATCCTCGGCGACCGGGTGCGGATGGCGCGCCACGCGCTCGATCCTGGGGTGTTCATCCGCTCGCTCGGGACGCGCGGCCAGGGCGGCGGGCTGTCGCGCTCGACCCACGACGCTGCGCTGGTGTTCGACGCTATGGGCTTCGACGTAGTGATCGTCGAGACGGTCGGTGTCGGCCAGGACGAGATCGATGTGGTCAACCTCGCCCACACCACCGTGATCGCAACCGTTCCGGGCCTCGGCGACGAGGTCCAGGCGGTTAAGGCCGGGCTGATGGAGGCGGGCGATGTCTTCGTCGTCAACAAGGCCGATCGGGACGGCTACCAGGCCGCGCATCGCCAGATGGAGATGATGCTGCACTTGCGCGCCCAAGCGGTTCCGCCTGACGGCTGGGACGTCCCGCTGCTCCGCGCGGTCGCGATCGACAACCAGGGTGGCGCGGAGATCGTCAAGGCGATCGAGGCGCACCGGACTTGGCTCGATCGCGCCGGCGAGTTCGCGCGGCGCGGCGGGATGCGCGCGCGCGAGCAGGTGATGACGCTGGTCCGTGACGAGTTGCAGGCGTTTGTCCTCGAGCACGTCGGCGATGCGTTGATCGAGCGCGTCGCCCAACGCCGGCTCGACCCCCATGCGGCCGCCCGCGAGGTCGCGCGGGCGCTGACGGAAAGGTCTACATTGGCATGAGCAAGTCGATCTGCGCGCTGGTGCACAAGCCCGGCAGCACGCGCGAAGCATTCCAGGCCTATTACGAGAGCAACCACGCGCCCCTGGCGATCGGCCTGTTCCCTTTCAACGGCTACGTGCGCAACCACTTGGTCGATCCCGGCGACTTCGGCTGGGACACGATCAGCGAGTTCTGGTCGGACGACATCGACAAGGCGGCCGCGCTGATGGCAGGGCCCATCGGCGACACCATGCGCGCCGACGAGGAGCGCTTCATGGACCGCAGCCGAATTGCGCCGGGAGGCGCCGAAGAAACGATTCTCTCGCCGGGCGAGCCGGCGGACCCTAGCGGACGCCGAACCGCCTTGTTTTTATCCTATGATGCGGAAGCCGAATTGGCCGACGCGGCGCGGGCTTACGCCGGACGCCTTGCAAAGGATCATAGCGGCGTCTCGCTCGACGTGGTCTCGCCGTGGAGCGAACCGGCTTTCCCCGCCCGGGCCGTGATATGGCTGCCGGGGTGGGTTGAGCTGGAAGCAGCGCCTGCCGGCATTGCCATGCGAACGTTGCGCGCAAGCCGCGTGGCAAGTTCGCCGGAGGCATTGCTCGGCACTCGCGTAGCATAAAAGTAACAGATCGCGCCAAAACATACTTAATTCGCCGCAATTGGCAAAGTTAGCCGGGGATTGCGCATAATTCACCCCTATAGACAGCGCAGATCGTTAGAACGGCGCACAACACATCGACGCGTGTCGAACGGGAGGATGTTCATGAAATCCGCGCTTCTAGCCGGCGTTGCCGGCCTCACCCTGGCTTCGCCGGCGATTGCGCAGACCGCGCCGCAAGGCTCCGGGCAGGCGAGAGCCACCGAGGACTCGGCCGAGACCGGGCTCGGCGACATCGTCGTTACCGCGCGGCGCTCTTCGGAGAGCCTGCAGAGCGTGCCGGTTGCCGTGACCGCGTTGGGCAGTGACTTCATCGAGCGCCAGAACATCGCCAGCGCCGCCGACGTCCCCAAGTTCGCGCCCAATCTGACGGTCGAGCAGCAGCCATCGAGCCTCTCGGCAGCGACCGTGTTTATCCGGGGCATCGGCAACAACGAGCCGTCGGCGGTGTCGGAGCAGGGCGTGGGCATCTATCTCGACGGGGTCTATCTGGCGCGTGCCGCGGGCGCAGTGTTCGACCTCATCGAGCTTGAGCGGATTGAGGTCCTGCGCGGGCCGCAGGGCACGCTGTTCGGGCGCAACACCATCGGCGGCGCACTACAGCTCGTCTCGAAGAAGCCTGCCAATTCCTTCGGCGTCACTGCAAAGGCCGGTTACGGGCGCTTTGCCGAGTGGTACGCCCGCGGCCGGGTCGACACGGGCTATCTCGTCGGAGATTCGATCAAGGCGGCAATCTCCGCCCAGCACCGCCAGTCCGACGGCTATGTCGACAATACCCTGACGCCCTCTTCGCAGGACCCCGGCTCGCTCAATGCGGATTCGCTCGCAGTCGCGGTCGAGGGCGACTTCGGCCCGCTGACCGCCAACTACAACTTCGATTTCGACGACCGCCGTGGCACCCCGGCGTTCTTCCAGATCGTCGCCGCCACCCCGCTCGCCCAGAGCTACTATTCGCTCTCGCCGACGCTCGGCGGCGATCCGTTCCTGGTCAGTCCAGTGCGTCAGGGCACCGTCCAGCAGGCTGGGTCCACCGACCGCGACGGCGATTTCCGCTACGGCAGCCACAGCCGGGTTCAGGGCCATGCCCTGACCCTGGCGTACGAGACCTCGCCGGGGCTGACGATCAAGTCGATCACCGGCTACCGCAAGTTCTTCCAGGACACGATCCTCAACCTTTCGGGCAACGGCGTGCTCAAGGGCAAGGTGATCGACTTCGCCTCGCCGACGCTGGTCTCGGTCCAGACGGTGGTGCCCTACACCGGCAACAACGCCCCGCAGAAGCAGCACCAGTTCAGCCAAGAGCTGCAGGCGCTGGGCAAGATCGGCGACGTCAGCTATTTGCTCGGCGGATATTACTTCCACGAGAAGTCGTCGGAGAACAACCGCCAGGCGCTGACCATCGTTCTGCCGGTCGCCTTCCTCGGCCCTGCGCTCCAGGGGCTAGGCTTCCCCGCCGCCACCGCCACCGCGCTGGGCGCAGGGGTACCTGCGCTCAATCCCGGGCTGGCCACCGTTGGCTTCAACGTTGCGCCTGTCCAGGCGTTCGGGGGAACCTCGCGCTCGGAAGCGATCTTCGGCCAGGCCAGCTGGAAACCGGCGTCGCTCGATGACAAGCTCGAGCTGACGCTCGGTGGCCGCTACACCAAGGACAAGAAGACCATCTTTCTGGCCGGGGACGTCAACCCCGTGCAGCGCGGTGAGAAGAAGTTCGACAACTTCTCATACCTGGCTTCGGTCTCCTACAAGCCGGTCGAGGACGTCATGCTCTATGGCCGCGTCTCGACGGGTTATCGCTCGGGCGGGATCAATCCCCGCGCCAGCGTGATCAACTCGTTCGACCCCGAAAAGGCCCGCGCCTACAGATTGGGGTCAAGTCCCAGTTCCTCGATAATCGCGTCCGGCTGAACGTCGCCGGCTACGTCACCGACTACAGCAACCTCCAGGTCCAGCAGTTCGCGGCGGGGAGCGGCGGCGCCACCTCCCTGATCGTCAACGCCGGCAAAGTTCGCTTGTCCGGCTTCGAGACCGAGATGACCGCGGTCGTGGTCCCCGGCTTCCAAGTCGATGGCTCGGTGGGCTACGTCAACACCAAGTACAAGACCTTCCTGTTTCGCGACCCGACCACCAACGCGATCCTCGACGTCGCCGGCCAGGCGCGACCGGTGTATTCGCCGAAGTGGACGATGCACGCGGGCGCCGAGTACGCGATGGAGCTGGACACCATGACGATCCGCCTGCGTGGCGACGTCTCGCACCGCACCAAGTTTTACGTCAACGCGCTCAACATCACTGCGCCGTTCAACGACCTGCTGGTCTCGCCCAATTCGACCACGGTCAAAGCGCGGCTGTCGTTCGAGGACATCGCGGTGGGCGGGGCCAAGCTCGATCTCGGCGTGTGGGGGGACAATCTGACCAACCAGAAGCATTTGAGCTACGGCATCGACTTCGGCTCGCTCGACTTCGCCGGGGCCACCTTCGATCGCCCGGTCAGCTATGGAGTCGACGCGCGCATTCGCTTCTGAGGAGTTCCGGCACGGCTGCGGCGACCGTTTCGAGGTGACGCGCCGAGCCGGCGCCGGACAATTCTAGCGGGGTCGCGCCTCGATCCCGAGTGCTCGTCTGTTCGTCGAAGACATGCGCAAATTGCGCGAGCTTTTCCGCGGACAGATGGATCGTCACCGCATAGTTCATCGCAGGCCGCACTTCATTCCTGGGCCCGTCTCCACGCCGAGCCCCGGCTCGGTCAGGAAGTAATCTCCACAGACTGGTCGAACCGAACGAAGCGTCGGGCGATCTTCCAGCCCGCCGCAGTCTTGACCACCGTGTCGCGCATCCGCCCGGTGACCACGATCTGCGCGGTCATCGCGGCGTGCCCGGCATTGACGTTCATGAAGGCATAGTTTGCAAATACCTCGCCGCCTTCCTCGGTGATCGTCAGGTTGAAGTTGAAATGGCGGTTCTTGCCTTGGGCGTGGGAATCGGAGTCCTTGGCGTGCTCGATCTGGCCCTCGATCCCGGTATAACGGATCGCGATTCCTTCCATCGCGGTCTCAATCTCGGGCGTGTAAAGCTCGGCCAGGCCCGCCCAGTCGCCATAGTCCGAGCATTGGGTGAACCGCGCCAGCAGCTCGGCAATTTCCCATTTGTCTTCGAGCGAGATCATCTCGGCACTCCGTTGCTCATTGGTCCCAGGGGTAGAACGGGGGCATTGCCGAGGCCTTGCCGGCGAAGCGCGCGGGCCGCTTCTCATTAAACGCGCGCACTCCTTCGCGGCCGTCGCCGCGGCTGGTGTAGAACATCGCCAGGGATTCGCTGAGGTGCGCCTCGCGCGGGCTCGTCGTTCCGTTGCGCAGCAACATCTGCCGCATCAGGCCGATCGACACCGGCGAGCGGCCGCGGACCAGGCCGCGGGCGAAGGCCTTGGCCTCGTCGAGCAGCGCTTCGGGCGGCAGCACCGCACGGACCAGCCCCTTGGCAAGGGCCTCGGCGGCGTCGAAGATGTCGGCGCGATAAACCCATTCCAGCGCCTGCTCGAGCCCTACGATGCGCGGCAGGAAAAAGCTCGAGCACGCCTCCAGGGTAATCCCCAGCCGCCCGAACACGAACCCGAAGCGTGCTTTGTCCGAGGCGAAGCGAAAGTCCATCGGCAGCAGCATGGTCGAGCCGATGCCGACTGCGGGGCCGTTGACCGCTCCGACGATGGGCTTGAGGCAATCGTACATCGCCAGGGCAACCCGGCCGCCGGTGTCGCGCACGCCATTGAGAATCGCCGGATCCTCGGGGCGTTCTCGCAAGTCCGCCATGGTCGGCTCGAGGCTCTCGTCGAGGCCGAAGACATTGCCGCCGACCGACAGATCCATGCCGGCGCAGAACGCGCGCCCGGCACCGGTAACGACGATCGACCGCACGGCGTCGTCGCGGCTGGCGCGGCCGTACGCGTCGACCAGCTCGTTGGCCATCTCGACGGTGAAGGCGTTGAGCTGGTCGGAGCGGTCGAGCGTCAGCAACAACAAGCCCTCGTCCTCGACCTCGTAGCGCAGCGTTCCGTAGGTCAAGACGGCTCTCTCCCGCGGCCTGCGGCTAAGATGCCCGCAGCCGTCGCGGCTGCGCTTGCCAAGCGCAAAAGTGCAATGCAAGTTTTAATAATGGGCGCGGGCAAAGGCCCGCGCGAGGCACAGGACACGGGCGATGACAGCGCGACGATTGCACCGGGAACTGCACCACGGCCGCGTCGTGGCCTGCCATGCCAAGCGCCCGGCCAACGTCTTCGCGATGTTTCGCGAGGCGGTGGGTCGTGCGCCAGAGGTAACCGCCGTTGTCGACGGCGCGCTGCGCTGGAGCTATGCCGAACTATCCGCGCGGGTCGAGGCTTGTGCAGCGCGGCTGAGTGCGCTCGACCTCGATGCCGGTGACCGGCTCGCCCTGCTTCTGGACAATCGGGCCGACTACCTCACCCTGCTCATTGCCTGCGCCCGGCTCGGGGTGATCTCCGTACCGATGAACATCCGCCAGCGCGCGCCCGAGACCGCGTTCGCGCTCGAGCAGAGCGGCGCGGCGGCGATCATTTTCGAGGAGGAGCTTGCGGTTCACCTGCCGGAGCGCGCCGCCGCGCCGGCGGTAAGGCACTGGCTGGCTTACGCGGAAGAGTCCGCGAAGTGGTCGACACCTCGCTTCACACCGCCGCCAGAGCGGGCAGCGGTCGGCGAGGACGAGCCTTTCTGCATCCTCTACACCTCGGGCACAACCGGGCGGCCGAAAGGCGCGGTGTTGACCCATTTCGGCGTGATCACCAGCTGCATCGGCAGCCAGGACCATCTCGGCCTGCGCGATGGCGAGTGCCAGGTTCTGGCGGTTCCGGCGTCGCACGTGACGGGCATCCTGCTGGTCCTGCTGCTCAGCCTGCGCGTCGCCGGCAAGGTAGTGATGCAGCGCGGGTTCAAGGCCAAGGCGTTCCTCGAACTTGCGGCCGCCGAGCGGATGAGCTTCGCGATCATCGTCCCGGCAATGTACAAGTTGTGCCTGATGGAACCCGACTTCGGCGGGTTCGACCTCTCCGCCTGGCGGGTCGGCGCCTACGGCGG
>Ga0207701_10008036_pt1 | contig 10439 bp, 7 predicted proteins | sample KBSSwiSSwithPhiX_FD_184294 | JGI IMG/M metagenome (GOLD analysis project Ga0207701, IMG submission 184294) | Switchgrass rhizosphere bulk soil microbial communities from Kellogg Biological Station, Michigan, USA, with PhiX - S5 (SPAdes) (version 2) | ecosystem: Environmental > Terrestrial > Soil...
GCTCGCGCTGTCGGCGGTCGGACTCTACAGCGTGGTGTCCTACGGCGTCGCCACGCGGACCAGCGAATTCGGCATCCGCATGGCGCTCGGCGCGAGGGCTCGCGACGTCGTGCGGATGGTCCTCTCGGGCACATTCTTGAACATCGGCGCCGGGCTGCTTGCCGGTGCGCTGTTGTGCGTCGCGTTCGACAAGGTCTCGTCGCGATGGGTTACCGAGAGCTCACGCGATCCGCTGATCCTGGCCGGCGTCACCGCGCTGCTGCTCGCTGTCGCAGCCCTCGCCTGCCTCGCGCCGGCGCGGCGCGCAGCCTCGATCGATCCGATGGAAGCGGTGAGGCACCAGTAGAGTCCCGACCCGGCTAGTCCCCGACATCGATCGTGAGCCTGTGATCCCCCCGTTGCCCGCGACGATTCCGTGTCCCTGCCGTAATCACAATCGTGCCCAGTGGCTGGACGTGACAGTCGAACTCGAGAATCACCGGCAGTCGTTGTGAAGTGCCGGCTGGCGTCGAGAGGTCGATGGTCGCCAGGCTCGTCGGAAAGGGGATCGGCGTCGACGTGGGCAGGCGCGTCGATGGCGAGGTCATCATCGAGCCGGTGAACAGGTTGCTCGCTGGAAGGACCGCAGGCGCGACGAATACGCCCGTCCGATCGCTGAAGCTCGCATCCAGCGTCTGCAAGCTGTCCATCGCACCCAGAACGACCGTAAATCGCGTGCGGAACGGGCGCCTGCCCGCGCATGAGGGCCCGACCGAAGGCAGGAACTCGGGCGTAACTCGTGTCGGCTCGGCCACGATCGAGACCGGCGGCGCCTTGGCTGATGCGGTTGGCTCGGTGGGCACGACGTCGCTGCACGATGTGCCGATCAAACCCGCGAGCAGGATGACGCCGGAGAGAGACCTGGTGACGTCGCCGCGCATGAAGCACCTCCTGCGCGGATTCTATTCCTGATGGGCGTGGAGAGCATCCGTGGACCGCAGGTGGTCAGGCTCGTCTAGAATCCTCCGAATCTCACCGGTCTTTCTCGACAGGAGCTCCAAATGCACTCTTTGCTGGACCGCAGACGACTCCTCCAGGCTCTCGGTGCTGCACTGGCCTTCGCACCAGGGTCCGCGCGTGCGGGCCAGGGCCGTCCGCAGTCGTGGCGCATGCCCGTCGAAGAGACCGGCACGCCGAAGATCTGCCTCGGCTTCTACATGCCCATGGACGACGCGAACATCCGGAAGGTGAAGCAGATCGGCGTCGACTACGTGCTGATGGGTGGTCCGAGAATCCCGTGGGACGAGGGGGAGATCCGCAGCCGCCTCGAGCGCTTCAAGGCCGGCGGCATCACCCTCTACAACATGATGATCTCGGGCTTCGACGACGTGATCTTCGGCAGGCCCGGTGCAGACGTCCAGATCGAACAGGTCATTGCCTCGATTCGCGCCGCAGGCCGGGCCGGCCTCGCGGTGATCGAATACAACTTCTACGCAAACCGGCTGACGGAAGGCTACAAAGAGGAGAAGGGGCGCGCCGGCGCCGGCTACACGGCGTACGACTACGAGCTCTCGAAGAGTCTTCCGCCGAAGGAGGGCGTCGGCACCCACACGCGCGCCGCACAGCTGAAGCGGGCCGAGCACTTCCTCAAAGCCGTCGTCCCCGAGGCCGAGAAAGCGAACGTCCGGCTCGCGCTGCACCCGAACGATCCGCCGGTGCCGATCAGCCGCGGCTCAGAGCAGCTCATGGCCACCGTCGATCACTGGAAGCAGTACCTGGACCTCGTGAAGAGTCCGCACAACGGGATGACCTTCGACTGCGGTGTCACCCGCGAGATGGGCGAGGATCCGGTCGCCGTCTGCCGCTACCTCGGCGAACGCGACGTCATCAACCACGTCCACTTCCGCAACGTCGTCGTGCGCAAGCCGTACGTGGACTACACGGAAGTCTTCCTGGACGAAGGACAGGTGGACATGTTCGCGGTGATGAAGGAGCTGGTGCGCCAGAAGTATCCGCGAACGATCTATCCCGAACATCCCCGCGCCATCGATCCCGATCGCGAGAGCGGCTCGATCCGGAACCAGTATCCGGGCGGCGGCGGTTTTGCTGGCGAGATCTACAACGTCGGTTACGCCCGCGCGATGCTGCAGGCGGCGTTGACGCGCTGACTGTCGCCCATCCCGAGGATGGGACAGGGGCGTCCAGAAGCGGACAGTAATTGAACAGGGGCGTTCGATGGACCAGCTTCGCCAGGACCTGTTGTACGCCGTCCGGATCGCCCTCCGGAATCGCGGGTTCACGGCCGCCGCCGTCTTGACGCTCGCGCTCGGCATCGGTGCCGCGACCGCGACCTTCAGCCTGGTCGACGGCGTCGTCTTTCGGCCGCTGCCGTACGCCGACGCCGATCGTCTCGTCAAGATCTGGGGCGGCTCGGCCGCCGACCCGATCGACAACATGTCGCTCGCGGATCTGATCGACATCGCCGGGCACACGGGCACGTTCGAGCTCGTGGCCGGCGACGATGGGACGGGTTTCAAGGTCGAGGCGGGCGGGTCGTTTCATTTCGCTCTGGGCGGACTCGTCACCGAGCAATGGCTCCCGACGCTCGGCGTGCGTCCCGTGATCGGGCGTGGATTCCTGACCGAGGAGTTTCAACCCGGCAGGGATGACGTTCTGATCCTCACGGACGTCTACTGGCGCAGGCATTTCGCCGGCGACGCCGCCGCGATCGGCAGGACGATTTCGGTCGACGGCAGGACCGCCACGATCATCGGCGTGCTCCCGTCCAACGTGCTGCGCTACGGCGCGGACTTCCTCAAGCCCCTGGTCACCGCGACCTACCCGGCCGCGCGCGACCAGCGCGACCTCGACGTGTTCGCCCGGCTGCGCCCCGGCGTGACGCTGGCGGCTGCCCAGGCCGAGCTCGATGTTCTCGGACGTCAGGTCGAGGCCGCTTTTCCGAAAGGCAACGTCAATACCCGGTTCCGGATCCTCCCGCTCGACAAGTACTACGCGTCGATCGATCCCTCGGCCGGCCGCGGATTGATGCTGATGCTTGGCGCCGTCGGGCTGGTCCTGCTGATGGCGTGCGTGAATGTCGCGAACCTGCTGCTCGCCCGCAACGTCACGCGAACCGGGGAGTGTGTGGTGCGTTCGGCGCTCGGCGCGAGCCGCACGAGGCTGATGCGGCAGCTGCTGACCGAGAACCTGCTGCTGTTCGCCGCCGGCGGAGGGCTTGGCTGTTTCATCGCCTGGTGGGCCCTCGACTCGATCGTCGCGCTCGCGGTCGCGGGCGGTTATGTGCCCGAGCGGTTGATGATCTCGCTCGACGCCCGGGTGCTGATGTTCAGCCTGGCCGTATCGATGGCGACGGGCGTCGTCTTTGGGCTGGCTCCTGCATGGCAGGCATCCCGGGTCGATCTCGACAAAGGGCTGAAGGAATCGACGGTTGCGGGAAGGGGCGGGGCGGCGGGCGGCCGCACGAGGCGCGTGTTGATGGTCGCGGAGCTGACGCTCTCGGTCGTGCTGCTGGTGGGCCTGGGCCTCGTCGTTCGCAGCCTCGCCGGCTTATACCGCAACGCCGACGGGTTCGTCCCGGACCGGCTGCTCGAAACCGGATCGGACGCCGGCCGCGAATTCGATCCGGCGGTCAGCCGATGGCAGCGAGCGCTCGATTCGGTGCGATCCATTTCCGGCGTCGAGTGGGCGGCGGTGTCGTCGCGTCCGCCGGTGCATGGCGGCCGTCAGCAGACGTTCAGCGTGGACGGCCGGACGGCAATGGCTTCGGAACAGGCGCCGCGCGCCGGCGACATCCTGATCAGCCGCGACTATTTCGCCGCGATGGGCATTTCGCTGATTAGAGGACGGACGTTCGGCGACCGCGACACCGGAGGCTCGCTCCCGGTCGCGATCGTCAGCGAAACGCTCGCCCGGCAGGTCTTTCCCGGTGAGGATCCGATCGGCCGCCGGATCAGGCTGGACGAGCGATTGCCGATGGCGTGCTGCGCTGCCGCAGGTCCGGTCGAGAACGTCTGGCGCGAGATTGTCGGCGTGGTCGCTGATATTCGTCAGGCGAACCTGGACGAGGCGCCGGCGGCGACGATCTACCGGCCGTTCACGCAGATCGTCGAGCACGACATGTTCCTGATGGTCCGGGCGCGAACAGATCGAGACATGCCGAGAGTCGCGGCCGCGCTTCCTGGCGTGTTGCGCAACGTCGATCCCGGCATCGACTGGTGGGATGTGCGCCCGATGCGCCAGGTGATCGCGGACTCCGGTGCGATCAGAGCCCGCCGGTTCGTGGTCCGGCTCCTCGGAGCCTTCGCCGCGCTCGCGCTGGTGCTGGCCGGTATCGGGCTCTACGGCGTCATGGCGTATTTCGTCGCCGAGCGGCGGCGCGAAATCGCCGTGCGCGTCGCGCTTGGCGCCACGCGCACGATCGTGCTCACCCAGGTGCTCGCGGAAGCCGTCCGCCTGCTCGCCATCGGACTGGTGACCGGCGCGATCGCGGCGCAGCTGCTCACAAGGTTTATCGCGAGCCTGCTGTTCGGCGTCGGCGCGAGCGATGTGCCCACGCATCTGGCCGTGTTCGCGGTGCTCGTCACCGTCACGCTGCTGGCGAGCTATCTGCCCGCGCACCGCGCCGCCAGGATCGATCCGATCGCGGCCTTAAGAGAGTAGGTCGTTGATCTACACCCGACTCACGTCCGAGCTCGTCCCCCCGGCGGCCGGGATATAGCACTTGAGCACGTAATCCATCACCATCCGGTCGGCGCTGAAGCGGCCGCCGAGCGTGCGGATTGCGCGCTTCATCCGGGCGATCCATTCGCGCGGCAGGCCGTCGCGGTCGCGGTCGTAATAGATCGGCACCACTTCGTTGCGCAGCACTCTGGCCAGCGCGAGGCCGTCGCGGACGTCGTGCGTCTCAATCGACGTGTGGGTCTCGCCCATCCCGATCGCGAAGCCGTTGCGGCCATCGTACGCTTCGGCCCACCAGCCATCGAGGACTGAGAGGTTGAGCGCTCCGTTCAGCACGACTTTCTGGCCGCTCGTTCCGCAGGCTTCCTGCGGCCGCCTCGGATTGTTCAGCCACACGTCCACGCCCTGCACCAGGTGGCGCCCGACATTGATGTCGTAGTCCTCGATGAAGACCAGCTTGCCGAGAAACGCCGGGTCGCGCGTGAGGTCAGCGATCTCCTTCAGCACGGTCTTGCCGGGCACGTCCCGCGGATGCGCCTTCCCGGCGAAGATCACCTGCACCGGCATCTGCGCGTGGTTCACGAGCGTGATCAGCCCTTCGAGATCCTGCAGGAGCAGGTTGGCGCGCTTGTAGGTCGCGAATCTCCGGGCGAAGCCGATGGTGAGGGCATCGAGCGACAGCGCGCGGCGCAGCTGCGAGACGACCGTGGCCGGCTCCCCGCGCCGTTCGGCCTGCGCCGCTGCGCGCCGGCGGGTGAAGTCGATCAGGCGCGCCTTCAGCGTCTGGTGCGTTTCCCAAAGTTCGCCGTCGTCGACGTTCTCGATCGCCTGCCAGAGATCCGGCTGCGTGCTGCGCGCCGTCCAGTCGGCGCCCAGGTGGCGCTCGTAGACCTGGCGCATCTGCGGCGCGAGCCAGGTGTTCACGTGCACGCCGTTGGTGATGTGGCCGATCGGCACGTGGTCTTCGCGCAACCCGGGGTAGAGCGGCATCCACATCGCGCGCGAGACGTGGCCGTGGAGCGACGACACGGCATTGGCGCGCCGGCACACCTTCAGGGCCAGGACGGTCATGCAGAACTGCTCGTCGCGATCGTGGGGATTCACCCGGCCGAACGCCATCATGTCGTCGGCCGACAGGCCGAGCGCGTCGCCGAGCGGTCCGAGATGTTCCTCGACCAGCGCCGCCGGGAACCGATCGTGGCCCGCCGGCACCGGCGTGTGGGTGGTGAACACGATGTGGGCAGCGACCCGGCGCAACGCCTCGGCGACGTCGATCCCTTCGGTGATCATGCGGCGGCGAATCAGCTCGAGCGCGGCAAAAGCGCTGTGCCCTTCATTGAGGTGCAGCACGCCCGGTGAGATGTCGAGCGCGCTCAGCACTCTGGCGCCGCCGACGCCGAGCACCAGCTCCTGGCGGATGCGTACGCGCTCGTCGCCACCATACAGGCGCGAGGTCAGCTGTCGATCCTCGGGGCTGTTGCCGTCGACATTCGAGTCGAGCAGGAGCAGCATGTTCCGGCCGACGTTCACGCGCCACACCCGGGCCAGGATGCGCCCGGTGCGGGTCTCAATCTCCACCGTCAGTGGCGCGCCGTCCCGCGTGGCCGCCGGCTGCATCGGCAGCAGGCGCTGGTTGACGTCGAGGTAGTCCTCCTGCTGCCAGCCGCCGCCATCCAGCCGCTGACGGAAGTAGCCCTGGTCGTAGTACAACCCGACGCCGACGAGAGGGATCCCGAGGTCCGAGGCGCTCTTCAGGTGGTCGCCAGCCAGGATGCCCAGGCCGCCGGAGTAAATGGGCAGGGATTCGTGCAGGCCGAACTCCGCGGAGAAGTACGCGACCGGCCGCGCGCCGAGGACGCTCGCGTGCTGTCCACCCCACGTGTGCTTCGACTGCAGGTACTCCTGCAGCCGCCGGTAGGCGTAGTTGATCCGGCCGTGCAGCGCGAGGTGCGACGCGCGCGCTTCGAGCTCGGTGATTGGGATCTGTTGCAGCAGCAGGATCGGATTGTGATCGCACGCGCGCCATCGCAGGGGATCGAGCTCCCTGAACAGGCCGACCGCCTCTTCGTCCCAGCTCCACCACAGGTTGGTCGCGAGCGCCGAGAGCCGCTGGTGCACCGGCGTGACGAAATTCCCGATCGCCCGGGCCTCGCTCACGATCGGTGCCAGCTGCGCGCCGGCGGTCGCCAGCATGCGCTGCATATCGTCGGAGAAGGTCCGGGACGAAGTCGTCTGCACCACGAGCACGCCCTGCAGCACGCCCCGATCCATCACCGGGACGCCGAGGAAGGTTTTGTACGGATCCTCGCCGGCCTCGCGGAAGTACTTGAACCGCGGGTGTTGCGTGGCGTCCTGCACGAACACCGGCCGCAACTGTTCCGCGACCAGTCCGGCGAGCCCTTCGCTCACGCGCATCTTCACGAGTCCCACGCTTTCGGGCCGGAGCCCGATGGTGGCCGCCAGCGCGAGCGTCGTGCGATCGGCTTCCAGCAGGTAGACGGAGCAGACGTCGGTCTCGAACCGCTGCTGGATCAGGTTCACGATGTTGGTCAGCGTTTCCGACGGATTGCCGCTGCCGGAAACCAGCTGGCCGATCTCTTCGAGCGTCCAGAGGAGCGAAGGAGTCGTGTGCATAGTGGGCCCGATCCGACAGGCAAGAGTGCTGCCCGCTCGTCAGGGTTCGGTTTTTCACCTTGAAACGGCGGCCGGACGTGGCAATTCAGTCAATTCGGTCGGGTCGGCGGCACCTGCGCAACAATTTTGTGCCTCCGGCGCACGCCCGACGTGGCTCGCACTGATGAGCCCGAGAGATCGCCGCCTTGGACCAAAGGGCGATAGCGCTACTGCCGGAGGACGACCTACAGTGGCCGGATGAAAATGATTCGAGTCGCCGTGCTGATGGTGCTGTGTGGGGTCTGGATGACCGGTGTGGCCCGCGCCCAGGGTTCCGCGCAGGAGGGATGGAATGTTGCGGTGTACCCCGTCTTCGTCTGGATTCCGCTCGACATCGGTATCGACGTCGAGATCCCGCCCTTCGAGAACGACAGCGGCGGGCTCGGGGACATCGCAGAGAGCCGTTTCGACGGCGCGTACCTCGGCGGTGTGGCCGCGTCGAACGGCACGTGGGCCGTGGATGCCTACTTCGTCTGGGCAGGCATCGGTGGCGACCGGCCCGAACGCCCGTCCCTCACGGTGGACATGGATCTGATCTACGGTCGCGCCACTCTGGGACGACGGATCGCGCCAGACTTGTACGTGACGGGTGGCGTCCGTCGTCTGGCCCTGAAATACGATTTCACGCTGGGCGATCTGCCGCACTTCTCACGGAAGCCGGGGGTCTGGGATCCGCTCGTCGGGATCGCATGGAACCGGATCGGGCAGAAAGTGGAGTGGCACGCCTCGTTCGACGGCGGCGGTTTCGGCGTCGGGGCCGACGTCGATCTCGGTGCTGGGGTCCGGCTCGACTGGAAGCCGATACCGCACTTCGGCTTCGCGGTCGGTTACAACTACCTCTACTTGAAGGTCACGGACGAGGTCTTACGACGGACGGCGATCCTCAAGCCGACGATTCACGGGCCGGCGGTGGGGATTGGGTTCTATTTCTAACGGGTATCAAGGGACCCTTGTCCCTTGTTACCGTCCCGCCGCCGACGGCCGCCCTCTCCCGGTGAGCTCGTCGACAATCCAATCGTTGGCATCGTCCACCTGCTCCTGCGTCGTGCGGTGGCCGGTGTCGTACGCGAGGATCAGGCGTTTCGGGGCGGTGACGACGTTATAGGCCGAGTACATCGAGGTCGGCGGACAGGTTTCGTCGTTGAAGCCCCACGAATACAGGCCCGGTGCGGTCACCCTTCGAGCGAAGTTCACCACGTCGTAGTACTGCGTGGTTTTTATCTTGGCCTCGTCACGATGCGCGGCGGGACCCTCGGTGGCGCGGAACATGTGCGGCCATCCTCCCGCGCGCTGATTCAGGTAACCGGTCACGTCTGAAAGCGCCGGAAAGAACGCGGCCAGCCGGGTCACACGACGGTCGAGCGCAGCGGTCACAATTGTCAACGCGCCGCCCTGGCTGCCGCCGGTCACGCCGAGATTGCGGCCATCCCACTGCGGCAGCGACGTGAGAAAGTCGTTGGCCCGCAGCGTGCCCACGTAGACGCGGCGGTAGTAGTAGCGCTCCCGTGAATCGAGGCCGAACGTCGGATAGCCGCTGAGCCCGCCCTGCCCCAGGCTGTCGTACACCTCCTGCGGCTGGATGACCGGAATGCCGTGAATGCCAATCTGGAAGGTGATGAGGCCACGGCCCGCCAGCTCGGGAAGACCGCGATACGGCCGCACACCGGCGCCGGGCACGCTGAGGAGCGCGGGGTATTTTCCCGGCGCGCGCGGCATGCAGAGAATCCCGTACAGCCTGCTCGTGCCCGCGGTCAGTCCAACGTTCTGCAGGTTGATCTGCGAGCACTCGGCATCGGCCGTGCCGTAGTCGGGCAGCGGCGTCCACTTCGCGTCGAGCGGCAGCTTGGCGAGCCGCGCGCGCTCGCCGTCCCAGAAGCTGTCGAAGTCGGGCGGGTTCACCTGCGTCGGCTGAATCCGCTCCGGCGCAAAGCCCGCGGTGCCGACGCCGCGATACGTACGGCCATCGACCGACGCCGTCGCGATCAGTCTCAGGAAGCCGGGCATCTTCATCGTGCCGCCCGCTACGTTCAGCGGCGCCGACCCGACGACCGCGGTTGCCTCCGTGACCGGCGGCAACATCTCCGGTCCCACGCCGTAGCTCACTTTTGTGCCGGTGACTGGATGCCCGTCACGGACGACATCGATCCGGAAGCTCACCGGCTCGCCTGGCTGATAGAGCCAGCCCGGATGATCCGGCGTGACCGTCACCGCGACGCGGCTGAAGGGCTGACGCGTTTGCGCAAGAGGCGCCGCGGCCAGACAGGCAGCCGCGACACTCGCGGCGAACAGACGACACGAAATCGATCGCGACATCGGAGATCTCCGCGCTGGCTGGAACGCCCGGCCCACCAGGAACCGCCGGCAGCGGCGGATGATACTCCACTATCACTCAGCCGAACGGATTCTCATCTGCGCTCGGCCCGTAAATGGACGGCAGCGGCACATCGAGCGTGCGCAGATAGGTACTGAGCTGGCCGCGGTGGTGATACCAGTGGTTCAGCATCACCGATCGCAGCATGGCGATGCGCGGGATCGCCAGGAGCTCGCGATCGCCGGCCACCATCCGCCACGTCGCGGTCATCGCCGCATCGTCGAGACGGCCGAGCGCCTTCTTCGCTTTGGCGATGCTGTCGTCGAGCGTGGGAACCAGCTCCGAGGCGCTCTTCGGCGAGGGGTCCAGGAACTGCGGCGCCTGCGCCGGCGATGGCGACGCCACGAACTCCGCCACGCCTCCGGGGACCATCGCCACGTGAAGCGCGAGCTGGCCGAGCGTTCTCGCCTTATGGTGAGGCCGCCATTCGAGGCGATCGCCGGGCACGCGCTCGAGCAGGCGGCGTGTCGTTTGTGCTTCCTGTTCCAGTTCCTGCAGTAGTGTGTCAGCTAGAGCCATTGGTCACTCCTCTTTCTCGATTGTCGAATGAGGAGCGGGGAGATCGACAGCTCGTCACTTAGTCCCAAATCGCTAATCGCTAGTCCAGGGTCCCGAGTCCTGTGTCCCTTGTCCAGAATCCCTCATCCAGTCCCCAGTCGCGGGCTGTCGCCCGCCGGGACGCGGGATTCTGGACGAGGGACTCTGGACCAGGGATTAG
>Ga0207701_10008039_pt1 | contig 10439 bp, 10 predicted proteins | sample KBSSwiSSwithPhiX_FD_184294 | JGI IMG/M metagenome (GOLD analysis project Ga0207701, IMG submission 184294) | Switchgrass rhizosphere bulk soil microbial communities from Kellogg Biological Station, Michigan, USA, with PhiX - S5 (SPAdes) (version 2) | ecosystem: Environmental > Terrestrial >...
GCTGTGCACGTGCGCTGTCCCCAGCCATTCCGCAATTCGCAATTCGCAATCCGCAACCCGTAGATGGCCAACACCCAGGACATTCGACGCCGAATCAAATCGATTCGCAATACCGCGCAGATCACCAAGGCGATGCAAATGGTGGCGGCGTCAAAAATGCGCAAAGCGCAGCAGCATGCGCTGGCTGGCCGTCCCTACGCGGCGTTGATGAACAAGGTCCTGGTTTCGTTGCAACAGCGGACCGATCCCAGACTTCATCCCTTGCTCCAGGTGCGCGAAGTAAAAAAGGAGATGGTCATCGTTATCAGTACCGACAAAGGCTTGGCAGGCGCGCTCAACACGAACCTGCTGCGCGAGGCGGCGCGTTTTGAAGCAAGCAAGTCCAGCTACGTCGCGGTTGGCCGAAAGGCGCGCCAATTCCTGGCGCGGACAAAGCGCGAGTTGCTCGCCGATTTCGAGTTGAAGGACGCGCCGACCTTTGTCGAAACCAAGCCGATCGCCCAGTTTGCGACGGAAAAATTTCTCGCTCGAGAAGTCGACAAGGTTTCTGTGGTTTACACCCACTTTATCAACACGATTAATCAACGGCCGACGGTGCAGACGCTTCTGCCGATTGAGCACGGTGAGCTTCCCAAGAACGAGTCAGCCTCCATGAATGATCCTTTGCTTGGATATATCTTTGAACCCAACGCGGAAGGGGTATTAGAAGTGATGCTGCCTTATTATCTCCAGTATCAAATTTTTCAGATGATCCTTGATGCGCGCGCGTCCGAGCATAGCGCGCGAATGGTGGCGATGAAGAACGCGACGGATAACGCCCATGAGTTCATCAAGGATCTGACGCTGGAGTATAACAAAATGCGACAGGCAAGTATTACGACGGAGTTGCTCGAAATCGCAACCGCGCAGATGGCGCTCGGTCAGTAACTAACGAGATTTATGAATACAGGAAATATTGTTCAGGTCATCGGCCCGGTGGTCGACGTGGAGTTTGGCGGTGGCACGCAATTGCCGAAAATCTACAACGCGCTCGAAATTGAGTACGAGGTCAATGGTAACCCGACCAAGCTCACGCTCGAAGTACAACAGCATCTCGGCGAAAACTGGGTACGCTCGATCGCCATGTCGTCGACCGAAGGGTTGAAGCGCGGGATGAAAGTGAACGACACCGGTGGCCCCATTACCGTGCCAGTAGGCGAGGGAACTCTCGGACGCGTTTTCAATGTTACCGGCGATCCGGTCGATAACAAAGGCCCGGTTAAGTTCGCAAAACGGTATCCTATTCATCGGCCCGCGCCGTCGCTCATGGATCAGGACGTCAAAGCACAGGTTCTTGAGACCGGAATTAAAGTGATCGACTTGATCTGCCCCGTTACCAAAGGCGGCAAAGTGGGCTCATTCGGTGGCGCCGGCGTTGGTAAAACGGTCGTCATCCTCGAGTTGATCAACAACATTGCCAAAGGGCATGGCGGATTTTCCGTCTTCGGTGGTGTGGGCGAACGGACGCGCGAAGGCAACGATCTTTATGTCGAAATGAGCGAAGCGGGCGTGATCGATCAAAAAGATCTCAGCAAATCCAAAGTCGCGCTGGTCTACGGACAGATGAACGAGCCGCCGGGCGCGCGTCTGCGGGTTGCCCTCTCTGCTCTCGCCATGACGGAGTATTTCCGCGACGAAAAAAATCAGGATGTGCTTTTGTTTATCGATAACATCTTTCGCTTCTCTCAAGCAGGCTCGGAAGTGTCTGCCTTACTCGGACGCACGCCGAGCGCGGTCGGTTACCAGCCAACGCTCGCGGCCGAAATGGGAGACTTGCAGGAGCGCATTACCTCAACTAAGAACGGATCGATTACTTCAGTCCAGGCAGTTTATGTTCCGGCCGACGATCTGACCGATCCGGCGCCGGCGAACACGTTTGCGCATCTTGATTCTACCATTGTGCTGGAGCGGGCGATCGCAGAGCTCGGAATTTATCCGGCAGTTGATCCGCTTGCTTCTACCTCGAAAGCCTTGGCGCCCGAAGTAGTGGGTGAGGAACATTATGCGGTCGCGCGTGGTGTTCAAAAAGTGCTGCAACGCTACAAAGATTTGCAGGACATCATCGCTATTTTGGGCATGGATGAGTTGTCGCCGGAAGACAAGCTCACTGTTTACCGTGCGCGTAAGATCCAACGCTTTCTTAGCCAGCCGTTCCACGTCGCGGAAGTTTTTACCGGTACCAAAGGCCAATATGTGCCAATTGCGGAGACCGTGCGCGGGTTTAAGGAAATTCTCGAAGGCAAACACGACGACGTGCCGGAAGCAAATTTCTACATGAAGGGCGGCATTGATCAGATCAAGGAGGAAAGTTAATGGCTACTTTGCGACTGGAAATCGTAACGCCCGAGACCACCGCCTACTCCGAGGACGTGGAGATGGTAACGCTTCCCGGATCGGAAGGTGAGCTTGGGGTTTATCCGAAGCACGTGCCGGTGCTAACGATTTTAAAACCGGGTGAGGTCCGCGTGGTAAAGGACAAACGCGCTACTTCGCTGGCTGTCGGTGAAGGTTTCATTGAAATTACGCCGGACCGTGTCTCGGTTCTTACCGATATGGCCTTGGAGGCCCAGGTAATCGACGAGTCTGCGGCTGAGAAGGCAGTTGCTCGTGCGCAGGCCGCGATGAAGGAAGATCATACCGCGGAAGAAGTCGCTGCAATTCAGGCATCGCTGCAAAAAGCGCTTGCGCAATTGCATGTAAAACGCCGGCGGCATTAGCTGCTATTCCGCGCGAAATTGCACGCGCCCGATCAACTCGCCATTATCGCCGGCAACGGCGTTTACCCGCGGGTCCTCGCGCGCGCGGCACGAGCAGCAGGCGTTCGGAAGATTCTCGCTCTTGCTTTCGAGGGGGAGACCGAAGCGGAACTTGGTCAACTCGTCGATGAAATTTGCTGGCTGCGCGTCGGTCAATTGAATCGGATGCTTTGCACCCTGCGCGATGCCAAGATTACTAGCGCGATGATGGCAGGCCAAATCGCGCCGCGAAATCTATTCGACCTTCACCCCGACTGGCGCGCCCTGCTGCTGCTGGCGAAGCTGAAACAACGCAATGCCGAATCGATCTTTCGGGCCATCGCCGGCGAGCTCGAGAAAATAGGTGTGGCGCTCTTACCAGCGACTACTTTTCTGGAAGATTTTCTGGCCGGCAAGGATTTGATCGTGGGACCAAAACTATCGCGCCGAGAAAAGTCGGATATCGATCTTGGCTGGGATATCGCACAGAAAATTGCGGCCCTCGATATTGGGCAAACGATAATTGTAAAAAACGGCGCGGTCCTCGCGATTGAAGGATTTGATGGAACCAATGAGACAATGCGCCGAGGCGGAGCGCTTGGACGTGGCGGCGCCGTCATGATCAAGGTCGCCAAACCTAATCAAGACATGCGCTTCGACGTTCCTGTCATTGGTCGAGAAACAATCTCGGTCGCGGCGGAGGCAAAGATTCGAGTGATCGCGTTGGAAGCAAGCCGCACTCTATTGCTGGAAAAACAGGATGTAATCCTGGCTGCGCAGAACGCGAAAATTTCCCTGTTTGGCCGCTGAGTCGCAACTTTGCAGCCGGACTGGCTTGAGAGAAGAGCCTGTTGCGTTGCCCGATGGGTTTATTCCCGGTTTTCCCTTGGAGACTCTCGAGGAAAGCGCAAATATTACTCCACCTTCCCAGGACTGCGGGACAATTCGAGAAAGGGCACACAGACTGCTGCAAATTTTGAAAGATGACACTTGCGCGCCCCACGCAGTTTCAGGCTGGCAGCACGCTCGCTGAAACCCTCGTCGCAGCCACTCTTGTCGGCGCTTTTTTCGTGACAATTTTCGAAGTTAACGCGGTTTGCCTGCGTTACATCGACGCGAGCAAGGAATGTGTGGCAGCCGTCCAGGGTGTTCAGGACCGCATCGAAGGCTTAAGAAACCTCGCGTTTAGCGATCTCATTTCACCTAGCTATATGATGAATTCGCAGCCGACGCCTGCGCCCTCGGGACCGAGGCCGGTTTCGTTGGTTTATCCTTCTAACTCGTCGGATCTCGCTGCTCGGGTCACGGAAGAGGTTACAGTCAGCGCTTACCCGAGTGGCACCCCCCTCCCAGGGGGCACTCCCAATATCACCTACACGCGTCCGCCAGGCGCCGCTGTTTATCCGAGCCCCTCGCCCGCGACATCACCGGATTTCAGCGGAATTACTATGGTCAAAGTGAAGGTGAAATATACCTGGACGGCGACCCTTGGTGGTCGTCCACGCAGCGAAGAAACCGAGACGCTGGTTGCAGCCGGAACCAAGAAATGAAGCCTGCTCGGCTACATGACCAAGGCTTCACCTTAATAGAATTGATGTTTGCCGTCGCCGTCGGCGCGCTCATGATGGCGGCGCTCGTGGCTGCTGCGGTCTGCCTGCACCGGAGCTTCACCGCGGTGGATAATTACTTTGCCTCGCACGTGCAACAGGTGCGGATCATGGACTACCTCAGCCGGGATGTGAAGCGTTCATACATCGTCACCACCAGCACAAATCTGCAAACCGTGACTTGTATCATTCCGAACTACCTGGTTAACAATGGTAGCAACCAGCCCACACGCGCCACGCCCACTCTTTCGCTGGTTGGGAACAAAGTCGTCGCCAATTATCAGGCTAGTACCGTGAATAACGTTACAATAACACAAGGCTCCACTAATCTTACCTGTCCTGGGCTTGCGCTGGTTTCTTCTCATTTTTCAAACTCGAACGTCGGCCAATCTGTCGTTGGCACCGGGATCCCCCCGGGGACCACCATCGAAAGCGTTTCGAGTAGTAGCCAGGCCACGATGTCAAAAGCGGCCAGTACCACTAATAGCAGCGCTACCGTTACGATTGGCGCACTCACTAATGTGGTTTACTCCGTCGTTAATCGGGCAATCCAGCGAAAAGAAAACGGGGGTCTCACCAACATCGCAGCTAGCGCCGACAATTTGATCCCCGTCACTAGCAACGTCGAGCTTCTAAACACCGAGTTTACGCAATCAACCGTAAGCTTTCTGCCCCAGTTCGCCAGGGGCAGTCAGGCTTTTTTCGCTGACGAGCGCGCCGGCACAACCGTCTTTTCGCTCACGTATCTTCGCAACCGGCGAAGAGGGGACGGCTAATTTACCGCAGCTGACGAAATGAGGACACAAATTCACCAGAGAGATAACGGCAACATTCTCGTTTGTGCGCTTTGCACCATCGTGATTGTCTCTTTAATCGGGGCCAACGTTTTGGTTAACTGTATCACGCATTACAATGTCACGGCGAAGCAGCTCAAAGGATGGAAAGAGGCTCTCTACGCAGCGGAAGCAGGCGGCGACGCGGGTTTTGACGAAGTGCGAAAAGCGCTTAATCCAATTAGCCTGCCTTTTACCACAGACGGCTGGGCCGCTGCGCCCTCCCCGGCCCCGACTCCCGGGCCTGCCTGGATCAAAACCATCAGTGGCTTCGGACAAGAAGGCAACCTTTCCACGACTGTAACCATCGATAAACTCTTTGACACCACGGGGACCATTCCAAGCAGCACCCCTTATTATCGAATTCGTGCAGTAGGGACCGCCAGACTCTTTGGCTTGCCCCGTGTCGGTTTGTCCGACCAGTTTCTTGCCGGCGGCCCCAATTTCGTGGCGAACTCCGCCAGCCGAGGCGTGGGCGACACCCTCCTGCGCAAGATCGATTTTAAGTACGATCATTTTAAGGCGAGTTATGGCGACGGTGACGGGCATAATCTTAGTTTGTCGACGGTTACATTTCCCCAAATTACACGGCGTATCGAATTGGTTGCCGTTCCGAAGTATTTTGTTTTTGGTGGCGCCATGAGAGTCGTTAATATGTTTGACGGCCCGGGCAATGGCGGTTTCGTCGATAGTTACAATTCCAAGAACCCAACTAATCCCAATCCCAGCAGTCCCAAAGTAGTAAACACTGACACCCCGGGACCAAATACCACTTCTTACTATGGGTCTAACCCATTAAATTCGACATACCTGGCAGATGCGCACGACGGCGATGTTTCTGTCGGACTTGGATGCGCCCCCACTGCGACGCCTTCAAAGAACTTTGCCGAAGGCGGCCCGATCTGGGGCGACGTAACAACAAACGGCGGCAATGTCACGCATTTAGACTATCAGATCAGCGGGACCATCGACAACAATGTGCCATTTACGATTCCGCCGCTGCCGGCACCTAACACAACCGGATTCACCGCTGGCAACTCCGGGACCGGGACCGACACCGCGACCGGCACGAGCGAAAGTAGTCCAACCGGGTTCGTCTATTCAGGAATTACCGGCAGCAAAACGATACAGAATGGCAACGCCGGCAGCTCCACCTTTCCGTACGCCTATGCAAAAATCGTTGTCAACGGCGACATTACCGGACGGATCACCGTTGAAAGAGGCGTAACGGCGGAAATCTGGTTCACCGGGAACATGAAGGTGAAAGCAGGCGACCTCGATAATCAGAATGTTGACCGAGGTACAAAAACCGCCAACCCTGGCAGCCTCGGCGTCCCGCCGTTGACCCCGCCAACTCCAGCTGATGATCCGAACCCGAGCCGGGTCGGTCACATGAAGTTTTTTGGGATCAGCCCCACCATTTCTGGTGTTACGCAAACAATTGAAATCGATCCCCCCGGGAATATTTTCGCAACCTTTTATGCGCCCAGCGCTGACATTACGGTAACGGGCGACACCGACATCTTCAGCGCAATCGTGGGTCGTAGCTTTTCCGGTAACGGAAATACCGGATTTCATTACGATAAGGCACTGAATCAGGTTGATATAGGCGTGGTGACAGATTACCAGGTCGTGAGTTACGTCGAAGACATTCGTTGACGAATTCGTTTTGCGGTCGACTTGACCATCCCCTTTTTAACCACAGCGGTGGCGGGGGCGCCATCCTGGCAACGCCGCGTAAAGTCAATGCTGGCTAATTCCAATGGTTTACCTGCGGAACGACGGTGTTCCTTGGAAATCTGATTTTGCATCCCGAGCGAGTGAGAAAAACAAAATCGCAACGTGTTCGGCACCGTAGGGCCGCGCGTAATGACGATAGCGGCACCGCCTTTGAAGTACCCGCCGGATTAAATTGGGGATATGAGACTTTCGGCTTATATCCAATTGTTTCTCTCGCTTTTAAATTCGAGCAGTACGCAGTAGTAGCAGAACGGCCGCTTCGACAAAGGTTCAATTTATGAATTCGAGATTTACGTTTTTCGTCAGGTTCTTTTCATTGGTTCTGGCTGGTCTTTTCATTTTCATAAGCAGTCAGCCTGCTCAGGCGAGCAACCCGCAAACTGGTCGTCTGATTGTGCAAAGGTCGCCCACATTTGGCAGCAGGACATACCTGCAGCTCTGGATCGATGGTAAAAAAGTCGCCAATATTGGGCCGGGACACCGCTACAATGAATCGATTCCGGCAGGACATCATGTTTTGGCCGTGAACTACACCCCCAGAACACGGCACCAGCCAACCTCAATGCAGCTAACGGTGCGTCCGGGCAAGATATATGCATTCACAGCCATTCGAGAGTCCGATGAGGGCGTCACTCTTCGGCAGTCAAATCGTATCCCTCCATAACTGAGCGATCTCCTGCTTGAGAGTACCACGACCGAGCTAACCAGCAACGCTGTGGTGCGGGCTGCTCTCTTCTTTCAGCGGCATCTAGCTCTGCTCCGAAACGCCTGTTGATGCACAAAAGATGAAACCTGCTGCTGGGAGGTATGGGACGTTGGTCTCATGCCTGAGATTGGCTTAGCTCTTGTATAATTGTGTGCCCGTCCGATCAACACCGTCACGGTGTCTTCTCGTTTTTGTTTTCAGACAGTGGCAGTCCGACTCTGATCAGCTCGGAAAAATTCGAGGCCGCATCCGCGGCATTGGCGCGTTGATCAATGAGGCTGCGCGCTTTGAGTTCGGAGAATGGAAGGCCTGCTGTGACGATGGTGTGACGCTCGAACATGAGCTCGTCGCCTTTGCCATTCAGGAGGATGCGCCAGTCCCAGGGAATGCGCTCAGCCGCGGGATGCTGGTCGCGGATACTGGTCGTGCAATTGGTGGTGATGGCGTTATACCACCGCGGGTGGTCGCGGATTTCGTTGACTGAACGCAGGTATTCGTGGAAGCGCTCGCGGGCCTGCGCAGGTGTGGCGGTGGTGCGGTAGAGATAGATGTCTTCCCCGCGGCGGTAGTTGGTCCGCACGCGGATGACGTCGCGCTCGTCGGCCACGACGTAGATCAACTCGAATTGCCGGTAGAGGCCGCGGATGGCGGAGTAGCTTTGGCCGGTTTGCTTCCGCGTCTCAATGGAAAAACAGACCGGCGGCGTGTCGGTGAACTGAAAGCTGACGATGGGATGCGCTATCCAGGGTGAGCCCCAGTAGTTGATGGCAAGGTCAATGCCGGTGATATGCGAAATGCGCGCGGTACGCGTCTCCCACCGCGTGGTGTAATCGGTCTCGGTGCGGTAGTCGCAGTTGCGGACGTTGTGCAGCGTGACCTCGTCCCCGTTAACCTCCGCCCACGCGAGCTGGGCCACGTCGGGCTGCCAGTTGCCGTCGTTGCTCGGCTTGATCGTGAACCACCACGCGAGCACGACAGCAAAACCCGCCACCATGATAGCCATCGCGCGCCCGCGGCCCTTAACGAAAATGAGCGCGGCCAACATTGTGCCACCATAAATGAGCGCTAAGGGTGCGCGGAGCCAGGCGATTGGCAAATCGAAGTAAAGCGCGCCGACCGCCCATGTAGTTGCCAGTAGACAGACCAATCCGCCGAGTAAAACCAGAGCGAATCGGAATACTTTCCACATCAGGCCAACCGGGCTTTCATTGTTGATTGAGCCGGCGCGTCGGATGATATCGCTCAAACCAGGATCTAAATCGGGTGCGGTTCTTCGCGCATCGACCCCGATTTGGTGTGCGGCGGCAGATTCGGATCGAGGAAACCGAGTGCGTGAGGCGGCTTGATCACGCGCACACCGGCGGCGCGTTGTTGCTCTACAATCTGGTCACGAAACGCCTGCATGCGGGTCCAGTGAACCTTCGGCCGAAAATGATGTTCGGCATGGTAGCCGTTGCAAAACCAGGTCCAATTGTAGAGCTTGTCGTAACTGCTTACCCCCCAGGCGAGCGGCTCGTCCGGATTGCCGCCATAGTGCCGGTAATACCCATTCAGGTAGGAAAGGCTGTGACCGAAGTAGTAAAACGGAAGAAGGAAACAGATGTAGCGCCAGTTGAGTATGCCAAGAATGACGAAGGTCGTGACGAAAAGCGTGAGTTCCAGGACACCCCAGAATGCCTCGCGTGGATCCTTGCGTTTCAACTCCTTGAAAACCGTCTTGGGATCTTCCCGAAAGAAGCTGAAGAAGGCGTATTTGAACGGGTGCTCCGCGTCTCCGTCGTGGCCGTGCTTGTAAATCGAAATCCAGTCCACCGTCTCTCCATTTTCATCGGGCAAGTCGGCATTGCCCTTATGATGCTGCATATGTATGCACTCGTAAAAAATCTGACTGAAGCCGACCGTGATCGACTCCAGGATGCTAAATAATCGATTTAGCACCGGCGAACGGAAATAGGGATTGTGAATGAAGTTGTGAGAGATGCCATTGATGTTCCACGAGATGCTGATGGAGTAGATGAAACCAAGGAGAATCATCAGCCATAGCGGAACCCGCGGAAAAAAGTAAAACATCACAAAGAAGTAAGTGCAATGCAGAAGGCCGGCAGCGACCGGGATCGCGTCCCAGCGCGTGTGCGCAAACAGTTTCGAATCAGTGGTGATTCGTTCGACGACGATCGAATTTGTTTTCATGGCGACCATATGCTTGTTCGGGTTGCTAAAGTGTCGTCCCGGTGCTCACTCTGGAACGTCCGATGCGCACCCCGTTTCGTAAACGTACATGACCTGATCCGGCAGACTAGCGAAAACGACCACGGGCCCCGCGGGTGAAACCTCCGGATGCCAGAGATAATCTCCGGGTTTAAGGTCGGCGGTGAAGGGCTTGACGTTGCGACCTTTGGTAAAATTGGCGGCGCCAGCGAATGGCAAACCGATCAAACCGAGCGCAGCGATGATGATGGATGATTGGCGGCGTGGCGAGGTAGCAAGATTCAAAACCGGGAAAACGTTTGAAGCTGTCGCTTTTGCTACTTCTCGTTGAGCATTCAGGTTATCGGGATTGAGCGTTTAGTTTGAGAATGCGGTGAACTTCGGCGATGGCCTGCGGATTCAGGGGAGAGCTGTGATTGCATGGCGCAATGAATTCGCTCTTGGCGCCGTCGAGGTGGCTGCTCCAGTAAGGGACCACGCCATCGCTGCTCTTGGGAGTGTCACCGTGTCCCCGATCGCCGACGATGGTGTGATAGGGAATGCCGGGCGTGATCGGGACTTTATTGATGGC
>Ga0207701_10008041_pt1 | contig 10437 bp, 7 predicted proteins | sample KBSSwiSSwithPhiX_FD_184294 | JGI IMG/M metagenome (GOLD analysis project Ga0207701, IMG submission 184294) | Switchgrass rhizosphere bulk soil microbial communities from Kellogg Biological Station, Michigan, USA, with PhiX - S5 (SPAdes) (version 2) | ecosystem: Environmental > Terrestrial > Soil...
CAAATGCATAATGGCAATTGTAAAAGCGCAAATGGAAAAATGCAAATGCACAAAGGGCAATTGTAAATGCGCAAATGGAAAAAATGCAAATGCACAAAGGGCAATTGTAAATGCGCAAATGGAAAAAATGCAAATGCACAAAGGGCAACAACTTTAATGAGTCAACTCAATTGTTCCCATTCCAATCATTGGACAATGAATATTCAAATATCCGCATATTCAAATATTCATATTGTGGTCATATTAAAGCAAAAAAAAAGGGGAGCTAAAAGCTCCCCTTTTTTTTATGCTTTAATATGACCACAAGTCTTGCTCAAAGTTGAAGATCTTGTCTTTTACATTTTCGCCTTCCAGCAATCTCAGGATATCATCCTTGACATAACTTTTGATATACATATCATAAGGATTCTCAATGGTTGATTTCACGATCGTGCTTTCAAAGAAACGGCTTTCGAAAAGCTCTTCCCAACTCATCCTGGCACCGAAGTTCTTACCATTGTATACTTCGAACTTAGCCAGTGTTGGTCTCAGGTCAGGATAGTAAACCCAGAAAATCGGGGCTTCACCAAGTACTAAACCTGTAGTCTGGTCTATATACGTTTTCAATGGTGCGATACCAAGGATTCGCGCATACATCCTGGAAGATTCTTTATCGAATACCCATTCTTCCTTGATCCTGAATTTAACGATATCATCCGGGCTGAATTCCTGGCACACCATGGTGTCTTTCATCAGGCCTTTTGAACCGGTAGGATCTTTAGCATAATCAGGAATTGATGTAGTATCGCATTTGCCCGCAATCATCTCGCCAATCTTTTCCACTGTCATCGGTGTGGTAAAGCGATCATCCACTGTAGGATCGAAAGCTGATACTTCACCTGTGCGTATGGAGTTAAGCAGGATTATGATAAAACGCTGGTTACCGTTGTCCTCATCCGCTTTATAACGAAAAGGCAGGTTCATTTTTTCGCGAATATCGATCTCTCTCCAAACACGCTCACGGTACCAGGCATCATCTTCGCGGATGTTTTCATACGCGAGTGGCGTCCTGTCCTTTACGAGATTTCTCTCGATTGCAGCGTCATTACGCAGAGATTTTCTTGGAGTGTCAAGGGCTAACGGGTCCCGTTTAACCACCACCGGTACTACGGTATCCTTTGCAGTTGCTTTAAGATTGGCATTTGCTGTGCTGGATTTCGTTTTCTTGGTAGTCGTCTTTTTGGCCGTTGAAGAACGGGTAGTTTTTTTACGCGTCGGTGTCTGGGCTTCAGCCACCTGACTTGCGAGCCCGAAGGCAGCTACCAGTAGAAAATATTTTGCCAATTGGAATTTCATGGTCTGAGATTTACAGTACAAATTAAACGATTCTGTTTCAGTACTTATTGTTATGTATTGTTAATCTTACTTCAGGTTATACGATAAGCTGCCGTTCAGTGTACGAACGCGGCCACTTGGATCTTTAACCCTGATTTCATTGATTACTACCAGAGCACCTGGTTTCAGTTTATTGATCAGTGCTGCAGCGCCACCACCCCAACGGTTACCGGTATTGGTAACTGGAGCATAGTCAGGAATATCTGAACTAAGTGCACCAACAGTGTAGCTTACTACTTCATATGGAGCATCAAATTCTGAATCTTCCAGTTTGGCAATTACACCACCCATAGCCTTGAACGTGGCCGAAGGTACAGCGCCAGGTTTCAGGTTACCTACATATGCTGCAGGAAGCGGGAGGTTTTTAACACGGTAAGTTACCTTACCGGCTGCTTTACCTTCAACAAGTACAGTGATAGTATGTTCACCCGGCGTTGTAGGCTTGGCGATATACTTGGCACCACTTACTTTACTGATAGAACCACCGGTGAATGTTGCACTTACTTTTTCAGCACCTGCACCAGCAGTTATGGTAAGAGGGTTATCAACACCTATGTAAAGTACATTCATCTTGTCGGCCATTACAGCAACACCAGACGCAGCACCTACAGTGTATTCGATATCTTTTGTGGTTTCTTTTAATTCACCTGTTGATGGATCAACATATTTTACGGTTATGCGCATTTTGCGTGATCCGGTTCCACCTACTGTAAACTTAGTTTCGGCAACACCACTTTCATTTACTGAAATGGATTTTCCGTCTATCGTTACTGTTGGTTTAACTGAAGCATTAAATGCACCGAGACCAGCAGAAACTTCCATTTGTTCACCAGGCATGAAGTACGTAGAGTTGGTACCGATCAATGGAACGAATTTGTCGTAGATGATCTTTACAGTACCTACCTGGTTGGCGCAGAAAGTGGCCACCTGGCTTTCCGTATTCTTCACGTCATTCTGAAACTTGCTGAGGATAGTCAGCGCAGCAACAGTTGGCGTCATGTGGAAATAACTTGTAGTCCAGTCTTTGTATTTATCACCGGTCGCTTTATTACCTGACATTGATTTCGGAATCTCCAGGTTCAGTGGAATTTTTGGTCCCAGCTGTTTTGCAATTTCCGGATCGATCGCCAGGATATTCTTCTTGAAACTTTCCAGTGCGTCGTACATGTTTTTACCTTCGCCTTTTGTATCGAAAAGACGGGTAGCTGCATCGATATTATCTTCTTTGAAAGTAGAATCACCGCTTGCAGGATCGTAACCGGCTTCGGTCATCAACTGGAGCTTATAGTTTCCTATAAGATCATAAGTTTGTTTTGCGAGAGCCTGGGCCTTTGCAGCCTTAGGTTGCCAGATACCTGCTTTTTCAGCAGTCTTTGGATCCTTAAGCATATCATTAAGGCTTGAATACACGGCACTCGTAGATGAAGCCAGTACGGTATTTGATTCCTTCAGGCTATTGTCCACAACCTTGAAGGCATTTATGATTTCGGCAGATACATTCAGCGCAAGCAGTGCAGTCAACACGAGATACATCATGTTGATCATCTTCTGTCTGGGCTCTTTAGGAAGTGACATTTGAGTTGGATTTAAAATTTAAACATTAGGGTTTTTCATTCGCACCAACTCTTAAGAGCGGCCTTGCATTGCTGCGAGCATGTTACCGTAAACCTGGTTGAGGCTTCCGAGATTCTTCGCCAGCAATCCAATCTGTTCTTGTGTTTTCTTAGCATCGTCAACACTTCCCTGCATGGTTTGTGAAGCCGTTACCAGATTGCTATAGAAGGTGTTCATAGCCTTCAGGTGATTATTTGTATCCTGCAACTCGAGTTCATAGATAGTGTTCAGTGAACCAAGATTCTTGGTCAGTGTCTGAACCTGCTCATGGAACTGGCGGGTACTGTCAGCAGCATTATTAAAATGGCCAATAGTAGTAGTGGCACTTTGATAAGCTTCTTTCATTGTACCGAGCGCTGTTGCAGCTTCTTTGGTTTTTTGAGTGTAGTCGGTAGTTGCAGCATGCATATCAGCTACATCACCGATCTTTTCTACTGTAGCACCGAATTTGCTGAAATTGTCGCTAAGACGCTTCATGTTAGCAGGATTGATTTCTGCTTCTGCAAGCATCTTATCCATAGAAGCCAGTGCAGGATTACCAGCACCACCGGTCATCTTAGGTAAAGCTTCAGCGAGTTTTGCCATTTCCTGGCCGGGAGGCGGGAGGAATGCATAAATTAAGAAGATAGTTGCTTCCGTTAACAGACCAACTGTTAACATGAAGTCTGCATAAGGCTTGTGCAAAATCTTTGCCCAAGCACCGAAGATCACGACCGCAGCACCGACGCACACAACGATGTTTACGATCTTGTCTGTTTGTTTGTTTGTACCTGCCATAACGATGAATTTAATTGATGGTTTTAATTTGGATTTTCGGAGAATATCATGCTATGCAAAGTGTTGACTTTACATAGCATGACGGTTATAAAAAAAGTTAATAATGATGTTTAGAACGGAGAGACCCTTAATTGCTCTTCTTACCTGTCATTGGTGGAAGATCGATCACACAACGGAAACCTATATACGATTTTGCCGTATCCTGATATTCATAATTCCTTGCTGAGTTATGCAGGAAATAACCTACATCTTTCCAGCTGCCACCGCGGATAACTTTACGCTTCATTCGTGGAGGATCGCTGTCTTTTGCATTCCAACGAATGTCCGGGTTCATGTCGTGCTGAAAATTATATGCTCCTTCATAGTACAGTGATGATGTCCACTCTGATACGTTTCCGGCCATGTTATACAGTCCGAAATCGTTAGGCCAGTAACCATCAGCCCTTACTGTGTAGAAACCACCGTCTTCTGGATAATTACCACGGCCTGGTTTAAAGTTAGCCAACAGGCAACCTTTCTTGTTCCTCAGGTAATATCCACCCCATGGGAATGGAGCTTGTGAACGACCGCCTCTTGCAGCATATTCCCATTCAGCTTCTGTTGGAAGACGGAAATCAGATTCAGCATTCCTTTTCTTAGATTCAAGGAATCCGTTCAAATATTCAGTTCTCCATTCGCAGAAAGCATTGGCTTGTTTCCAGTTTACACCTACTACCGGATAATTTCCGAAAGAAGGGTGACTGAAATATCTTTTTGACATCGGTTCGTTATACGAATAAGAGAAGTCACGGATCCAGACTAACGTGTCAGGATAGATCTTAAGATCTTTTTTCACCATGAACTGAGAACGTGGCTTTCCGGCATTCTCTCTCTTCGATGCTTCTTTGTAATCAAATGTTTCAGAACGATACATCAGTTTGTCTGCATCAAGTTCTTTTTTACCAAGTATCCTGTTATCAGGAGTCACGATCATTGCATTGAGTTGCTCCAAAATTTTTGGATCGCTCCATTTGATCGTTTTGGCTTTTGTCTGGTCGATGATCTCAGTACCATCTCCACCCTGTTTTTTGTAATTCAGGATTGTTGCGGCAATTGAGTCACGCACCCAGTACACAAACTGACGATACTCGTTGTTGGTGATTTCGGTAGCATCCATCCAAAAACCGTTGATCGAAATTTGCTTGTTCCTGGCAGTGAAAGAATAACTGATATCCTCATCACTTGGTCCCATATGGAATGTACCCTGTGGTACATATACCATGCCCGGAGGTTTTGGAAGTGCATACTTATTCCCAGGTGCAACTCCATGGAGCTGGCCGTCATTGGGTAAACCCTTTGATTTAGATTTTCCCAGTTTACCACAGCTCACTGCCAGTATCGCTACCAGCGTAAGCATGACCAGGTTTTGCAGAAGGCTTTTCATTTTCATAACAAATATTAAGGGTATGTGGACAAATATAGACTAATATTTAAATGTGATTTTCAGTGACTTTGAATCTTAATATAATATTTAACATTGTCCGTAAACACAGTTTCACGCTTTAAAAACGGACATTTATTCCAGTTATTGTGCCTCCGTTCCCGAACTTCTTAATTCCGATTCAAGGAGTTGAACAAAATCCACGATATTATAAACGGGCTTTTTGCAAGAATAGTTTCTACACAGAAAAAAACTTGTATAATCTCCTGAAATTTTTCCTCTCAACAACGGAAAGCGTTCATTTCCAATAGCAGCATTTGTGAACTGCAAAAGTTTTTGTGGAATATATTCTTTCAAAACCTGTTTTGCCTGTTCCCCGGCGTCCTTTCCAACTACAGCAATCTCCCATGTTCCCATAACCCATTGCTGTATAAGATTTAACCATACCCCAAATGAAGTTGGATACCTGGTCGCCATCTGGGTGACCGCATCCGTCATACTAATAGCCCTGTTTTTCCAACTAATGTTTTCAAAAAGAATGGATAAGCTAAGCAAGTTATATGCCATTACTGCATTGCCCGAGGGGATAGCACCATCATATATTTCTTTTTTACGCACAATTACATCGTGTTGGTCCTGATCAGTATAGTAAAAAAAAACTCCTTCCTCATCACTAAACTCCTTCTCAACCCTTTCCATGCATTTCAATGACTTATCCAGCCACTCCTCATTCCCGGATATCTCATATAAAGACACCAGTGCCCTGATCAGGAAAGCATAGTCGTCAAGGAAGGCCTCGAATTTCGCTACTCCTTTCTTATAAGTATGTTTGGCCTTGCCGGTACTGCCTTCAGCCAACTCCCTGAATATAAAGGACATGTTCTTTTCCGCTATTTCCCGGTAATGGTCATCGCCTAATGCAGCAAAAGCCGCACTGAAAGCACTATTCATCAACGCATTCCATCCCAAAATGATCTTATCATCCAACTGTGGCCTGATCCTTTTTTCCCTGGCCGCAAGCATTTTCTTCTTACAATCGTCCAACCGGGCTATCTGCTCAGCATCTAATATCTCTGAAGGCCATTGTTTTAACCTGGGAATATTGCTATGCTCCCAATTCCCCTCATCTGTGATATCAAAAACGGAACAAAACCAGCTGGCGTCATTCCCCAAAACCTCTTCAGCTTCTTTTTTCGACCATATATAATATTTACCTTCTACTCCTTCACTGTCAGCGTCTAATGCACTGTAAAATCCCATTTCAGGGTCCATCAATTCCCGCTCAATAAAAGCAAGGGTCTCACGTATCACTTTTTCATAAATGGGATTCCCCGTAATTTGGTTGGCTTCACAAAGCACCAAAACCAACAGGGCATTGTCATACAGCATCTTCTCAAAATGAGGGGCCAGCCACTCTGTATCAGTTGAATAACGGGCAAATCCACCACCTATATGATCATATATACCACCCATGATCATCTTATCCAGACTCAGTAAGGCTTGATTAAGAGCTGATTTTTCGCCAGTGAAATGTGCGTAGCGGAGAAGAAACTGAATAGTGAAACTTTGTGGAAATTTCGGGGCGTTTCCAAAACCACCCCATATCTTGTCTGACTGCGCCAAGATCTGCTGAAAAGCCAGCTGAAGTTGGCTATTGGTAAACTTTTCTTCAAACGCCAGGTCAAAACTTCCTTTATTTAGCCCGAATTTGTTGCCTTTTTCGATATGTTCTGTGACCTGTTTGGCCTGTTCATCAATCTGATTACGGTTTTCGACAAAATTCTTATGAATTGCCGTCAGCACTTCAGTCCATGAAGCTCTGTTATAGGCCCTGACTGGTGGAAAATAAGTTCCGCCGTAAAATGGCTTAGCGTCAGGGGTTAAGAAAACATTTAATGGCCATCCCCCACTACCTGACATGGCCTGAACCGCATCCATATATATATGGTCCAGATCGGGCCTCTCCTCCCGGTCAATCTTTATATTAATAAAATGGGCATTCATGATGGCCGCCGTAGAAGGATCTTCAAAACTCTCCCTTTCCATTACATGACACCAATGGCAGGCCGAATAACCGATGCTGACGAGAATAGGTTTATTTTCTGCCCTGGCAAGTTGCAAAGCTTCTTCACCCCATGGATACCAGTCCACCGGATTGTGTGCATGCTGCAATAAATATGGGCTGGTCTCCCCGCCAAGACGATTCATGGACTAGTAATTCGTGTTAAACCTAAGATTAGCGATACTGCAAGTAAAGTTTCTTCAATAGGCTTTTTTCGGTTACTTATGAATGTTGTTTAACCTGAACACTGAGGAATTTCTCCAGGGCCGCAACCATTGATGGGACCTGGGGTTCGGGGGCTTTGATGTGCAATTGTAGTCCGGCTTCCTGTATGGCTTTAGATGTATTACTTCCAAAAGCGCCAATGAGCGTGCCGTTCTGTTTATATGCGGGAATATTATCAAAAAGGCTTTTCACACCACTGGGTGTAAAGAAACAGATCATGTCGTATTTCTTGGACTCAAGCATATCCTTTACATCATTACTGATGGTACGATACATATATGGTGTCTGAAATTCGCATTTATTATTTTTAAGCCAGTTCACGATCTCATTATCCTGTTGATTTTCTGAGCAGGGATAAAGAAAATTTTCATTTTCCTTATGTTTATTAATGACATCAAAAAGGCTTTTATTGGTACCATCAGCGCCATAAAAAACTTTGCGCTTCCTGTAGAGAATAAACTTCTGAAGATAGAGTGCAACAGCTTCTGTGATACAGAAATATTTAGTATCCTGGGATACACTGAGCTTCATTTCTTCGCAGATACGGAAGAAATGGTCGATAGCATTCCTGCTGGTGAAAATCACCGAAGAATACTCCGGAATCTCAATTTTTTGTTTCCTGAATTCCTTTGAAGATATAGGTTCCAGTCTGATAAATGGATAGAACTCCATCTCCACCGAATACTTCCTCGCAAGGTCGAAATAAGGGGATTTGTCGGATTCAGGTCTGGGCTGTGTTATAAGAATCTTTTTCACTGATTTTATGGTAGCCTCCATCATATTCCTTTCTTTACCATATTCTTTTGGGGAAATTGGATGTGCAAAGGTACAAAGTTCTATTCAATAACCCGCAACAATAACCTATAAACCACCATCAGGGGAATTACTTCAAAGGCGCCCACAAAAACGATAAAATGCAGTGGATTTATTTTTAATATATTTCCCACAGCATGATAAGCTCTTACCATCCTCATGACCAGTAAAATGGCCATAAAAATGCCCGTTAAAGTTATTACCACATCTTTCCATCCGCCGCTTGAATAGGCCAGTAAAATGCCCATTGGGAGCAGGATAAGCGCCGCAACCTTGTTCACCATAAAAACATTGAACAAGTAGTTTTCACTGGCTTCCCTTTTGTCGAATACCCATCCCAGCAACGTAATGAATAAATATTTGACAAAATAAATTAGCCCAAAGCTGCAGATGGCAAATAAAATTTCCAGCAACGCGGTGTAGCCCGTATGCATTGAATAATGATCAGCCAGGAAATAAATAAATACACCTCCGGTAATGAAATAAAGAATATTCATCAGCAATGATGGCAGCGGTGCCTGGGTCAATTGCTCTCGGAGCTGTTTTTGCCGTAAAGAAGTATTAAAGAAAACACGGAACAGATCGATAAAATATTTATCAAAAGCCAGTTGGATAAATGAAAGAAAAATTAACACTGCACAGTAAAAATAAAATATCCAATCCCTGTTTTCGATATATCGAACCAGGCCCGGCACATTCTGAACGGAAGCCGTGGAATGAAATATAGTATCCGAATTCATCAGTCCTCCAACATAACCGCCATATACTGAAGGTTGGGGATTGATGTTGAAAATAGTTTCCACTGCAGGCGCAGTTATAACACGTTTACCTGAAGTATCCACCAATGCCTGCTGCCCAATGGCAGGCAACAGCATTATCAGCATCAGCAAAAAACACAAAGCCAGACGAAGGATAACATTCATATGAATCGCAAAAATATCTTTTGTATCAGAGATAGGGAAATGCAATCGCTTAGAAAATGCTGACAAATCCAAAATGAATCTTGGACTGCTTCAAATTAAAACTTTCATCACCTGTTTTACCAACCGCAAAACTTAGGTTTAGCATACCCGCTTTTGTTTCTAATGCAAGACCAAAACCTGTACCAAGGTAGGTATTGCTGTATAATGTTTCATAAGTATCATTCCTGGCCCATCCATAATCTACAAAACTAAACAGGTATGCATTTATTCCTACCAGGTAACGAAACTCGCCACTGCCAACTACATACTGTGTTGCATAGATACTTTCTTCGTTAAATCCCCTTAGTAATTTATATCCGCCGATCTGGAATACTTCATTGTCAAATGCATTTTCTGTTTGCAGCAAACCAACATTAACGCTGGTTCTTATAGTTGTCTGCTTTCCCGTTTTAAAATAATGTGCACCTACCGTTCGGATCTTTAATACATAAGTTTGGAGTGACAGCGTATCATAAAGGGAACCAAAATTATAAGGCTTTCCTGCTGCATCTGTTTGAAGGGAAAGAATGGTCGCATTTTTCCGGATGGTTTTCAAACCTCCACTCATCATGAAATAAAATTCATTTCCCTTACGTGGATTAAGTCGATAATCAGTGTTGTTATAAACATAGTCCACACCAATATTATTCGAACTCATATCAAGAAAAGACGGCAGTTGTTTGGTGGACTTGATCTGGTTAGTATCCACTGTTATCAGGTTAGACCTGAACCCGTCAAAAAAAAGTCTGCCCGAATGCCTTTGATTGACTACATACTGCGCACCTAATTGTAAATTCAGGTTTAAATAAGAGCTGTCTTTTTTAAGGAGATCAAAATTTACATCCATACCGAAACGGGAATGGAAAATAAAAGGCTGTTGGAAATACAGGTTCAATCTCGGTGATTGGATTTGCAGTTGTTGCCAGTTCAATGCAATTGTTTCTCCGCCTCCAAGTGCATTTTTAAGATTTAAATTAGCCTCACCCGTTACCTGTAATTTTCCTCCCAGTTGTGGATTGGATGGAAGAAATCCCACGATGGCATTTATCTGGCTGCTTTTTTTTGAGTCGAGATAAAGATTGAGTGTAGACCCGGTGCCCACCATCGTCATATCCCATTTATTGGTTTCTTTCAGATAGGGTAATTCCAACAATCGCTTGCTGATCACTTCAAGCTTTTCCTTTTTATAA
>Ga0207701_10008042_pt1 | contig 10435 bp, 8 predicted proteins | sample KBSSwiSSwithPhiX_FD_184294 | JGI IMG/M metagenome (GOLD analysis project Ga0207701, IMG submission 184294) | Switchgrass rhizosphere bulk soil microbial communities from Kellogg Biological Station, Michigan, USA, with PhiX - S5 (SPAdes) (version 2) | ecosystem: Environmental > Terrestrial > Soil...
GGCTCACGCTGTTTCGTTGGTATTTTGGCAACCTGGTCTGGTTGCTGCCGCTCGTTGTATTCATGCCGGGGCTGTGGCGTTCCAAGCGGACGCGGTTTGTTCTAATCCTGACGGCAATCATTGCCGCAGCATCGCTGATTGAAGTGTGGTGGTATCCGCACTATGCAGCGCCATTTCTTGCGGCCTTGTTAATACTTGTTGCCCAGTCGATGCGTTATCTCAGACAATGGAAGTATCACGGGCTCGATGTTGGCCGTTTCCTGGTAAATGCCATGCCGGTTGCCGTATTTGTGTTGATGATTGCTTCAGAGGCAGAGGCGATCGTAGCGCATGGGACACCAGACCAGACTCAGACTGCGAACGCGCAAATCGCGCAAAAGGAAAGCATCGAACACGAGTTGCTGAAGAAGCAGCCGGGCCAGCATGTAATCTTCGTAAGCTATGCCGGCTTGCCCAGTCCGCACGAGGAATGGGTTTATAACCCGGCGAACATCGATGCCGCTCCGGTCATCTGGGCATTGGATCTGGGCCCGACCGAGAACGAAGAACTTCGCCGCTATTACGCGGGTAGATCCTTCTGGCGTGTCAAGCCCGCTGATTCGACGAGTCTGAGTCCGTACTAGCGGATTTAGATTTAGGATTAACGCAAAGAAAGCTGGCACAAAGTGCGCCAAGGGAACACGGTAACTCACATCACCACATGAAAGACCGATCTCGCCAACTGTTCATTTCGCTGATTTGCATTTTTGCAATCGTACCATTGCTGAACGCGCAGGAACCCAAGGCTGCCAAGCCGAAGCAGTTTATTTATGTGTTGAGGTTGGTACCGCGGCTGCACGCGGATTCAGCCTGGACGAAAGAGGATAATGCCGTGCTCGAACGCCATTTCGCTCGGTTTCAGCAGGCCGCCAAGTCCGGTCAATTGATTCTTGCGGGGCGCACATCGGAACCAGGCGACAAGACATTTGGCATTGCCATTTTTGAGGCACCCGATGAAGAGGCAGCGAGAAAGTTCATGGAGGAAGATCCGACCGTCGCGGGTGGATTGATGACAGCGGAGTTGCACCCGTTTGCGGTCGCGCTTCAACGCAAGAATCCGTAGAGAGAGTGCTAGTCGACGGACATGCTATTGGTGTTGAGCCAGAATCCTCGTAAAGCGCCAGACTTCGTGAAACGTATTGTAGAGCGGCGTAGGGGCGACGCGGATGACGTTAGGTTCGCGAAAATCGCATTTTACTCCGGCGGCTTCGAGCTCCCTTAACAATTCCTTCGGGTGCTCATGTGCCAGGATCGATAATTGACAACCGCGCTCCTCCGGATTGCGCGGTGTGATAACGGTGAATTTTTTCGATCCAATCTCCGTTAACAAAAACTCAAGATAACTCGTAAGCCTGCTCGATTTCACGCGCAGTGGTTCCATGCCGCCCGCATCATCGAACACCGCGAGCGAGGCGCGCAATGGCGCCATCGAGAAAATCGGCGGGTTACTGATTTGCCAACCGTCGGCCGACGCAACTGGAATAAATTCGGGTTCCAGATGCAATCGAAACCGCGTGTTCGGATCGTTTCCGAACCAGCCGGCGAACCGCGGCAATTTCGTGTTGGTCGCGTGCCGCTCGTGCACGAACGCGCCTGCGACCGCGCCGGGACCTGCGTTAAGATATTTATACGAACACCAAGCAGCAAAATCGACATTCCAATCGTGGAGACAAAGCGGCACATTGCCGGCGGCATGGGCAAGATCGAATCCAACGACGATGCCGCGTGCCCGTGCGGCAGCGGTGACTCGCTTGATATCGAACAATTGGCCCGTAAAAAAATTCACACCGGCAAACATCACCACGGCGAGCTGATCTGCGTGCTTCTCGACCAGATCGACAATATCGTCCGTTCGGATTGTGAACTCGCCCTTACGCGGCCGTGCGAGAATCAGCGCGTCGTTTGGGTTGAGCCCATGGTGCGCGATTTGTGTTTTGATTGCATAGGTGTCGGAAGGAAACGCAGGTTCTTCCATCAGAATCTTGAAACGCGCTTTGGTTGGCCGATAAAACGTTGCCATCATCAGATGGAGATTCACTGTCAGGCTGTTCATGCAGATTACCTCCAGCGGTTTTGCGCCAACAAGCCGCGCCGTCGGTTCGCGCAATGCTTCGTGGTAGGTGTACCACGGCGTTCCGCTCGCGTGATGCGCATCGACACCGAGTTTCGCCCAGTTGTCTAATTCTTCCTCGACGATTCCTTTCGCAGATTTTGGCATCAGGCCTAACGAATTGCCGGCAAAATAGATCAACGGTTTCCCATCTTTGCCGAGCGGGAGACAAAATTTTTCGCGGAAGGCGCGTAGTGGGTCTTCGGCATCCAGTTTCAGAGCGAAGTCTTCGTGATCGGAGAAGGTCATGGACATAAGGCGGGCAAGAAACGTCCAATGCCGAACGTCCAACGTCCAATGCTCAATTCAGAGTTTGTTTGGGACGCGTCGACTTCCGAACGTTTTATCGCTCGACGATCAACCGCCTTTCGGCAGCTCCATAAACTCGATGGTCGTGCCATCTGGATCACGAACGTAAACGACGCGCTTTCCGGCGTTGGGACCGGATTGAAGAGTTTGCGGCTTACCAGCAGCTTCCCAACCGGACGCGTTAATCGCGCTCAAGATTGCGTCGAGATCATCAACGATGAGCGCCACGTGCACGAAGCCAACATCGCAGGGGCGAAGATCGACGTTCGCTTTACGCTCCAGCGGCCCGAGATACTCCAACAGTTCGATCTTGTGACCGCCCGGTGCCTTCACGACCGCAAGCTTGATCTCGGCACCTTCGACTCCAGTGATTTCACTGGCCATTTCGCCAGTTTGATGCGCGGTATGTGAAAGCTCGAACCCGAGAACGTCGCACCAAAATGTGAGCGATCGCTCAAGCTTCGAGACCGTGATGCCTGTGTGGTCGGCGGTAAGAATGCGAGAAGGAGGCCTCTTAGTCGTGCTCATGCTCGTGATGGTAACCGAAAAATAGTGGGAGCCTGGTTCGGAACGACAGGCAGGAGTGGGCGTGGTTAACTGACCGCAGCGATGACTTTCAGCTCAATCGCAATCGGCGTCGGCAACGCGCCGACTTCAATCGTCGTGCGCGTGGGGTTTGGTTTGCCCTCACCGGAAAAATATTGCGCGTAAAGTTTGTTGTAGATCGGGAAATCCTTTTTCATGTTCGTGAGAAACACGGTGACATCGACGATGTGGTTCCAGCTCGCGCCGGAGTCTTCCAGCACGAGTCGTACATTTTCAAATACCGCACGGCATTGCGTTTCGATATCGTAACTGGCGACGTTGCCAACTGGATCGAGCTTGACGCCAGGTATTTCCTTGCTGCCGCGCTTGCGCGGCCCAATGCCGGAAAGGAACAAAAGGTTGCCAACTCGTTTGGCGTGCGGAAATGCACCGACGGGTTCAGGTGCGCGCGAACTTTGGAATGATTTGCTCATTTATCGATGATTGGATTCGGTAGGACGTTGGAGTTCAAGCTTCAGAATCCGATTTGTTGATGATTCCAGATCGGAAGCTTTTAACCGGCGGCAGGAGATCTTTGAAGGTCATTCCATAAATATCCCACACGGTTAGGAATAGTCCGCACACGATCGGTCCGACAATGAATCCGATTGGCCCGAAGAGAAACAATCCTCCCAATGTGCCGACTAGAATTAGAAGATCCGGCATCCTGGCATCTTTCCCGACGAGAATCGGACGCAGAATGTTATCAATTGTTCCCACCACCGTCGCGCACCAGGCGAACAAGAGCAGTCCAGCTAGCAGCTCACCGGTCACCATCAAATAAATCACGGCCGGAACCCAAATGAGGGCTGCGCCAATTCCGGGCACAATCGAGAGGATCGCCATGATCGTGCCCCAGAACGCGGCGCCATCAATGCCTGCAACCCAGAACGCAAAACCGGCCAGAGCGCCCTGGATAATGCCGATTACCAGTGTGCCCTTTACAGTGGCCCGCGTGATCGAGGTGAATCGTTGCAGCATCAGCTCTTCGTCTTCGTTACTGAGCGGCATATAATAGAAAATTTTCTCCAGGATTTTCTCGCCATCCCTCAGGAAGAAAAACATCGCATAGACCATGACGAACAGATTCAAAAGAAACGCAGCTGTCGTGGCCGTCATTCGCGATGCCACTGTGACCAGAAAGCCCCCGATGGATTTGGCCGCCGTACCCACGCTCTCGACCAGTTGTTCCTGGCTTGGCACGTGATCGACCAGGGCCGGAAACCTTTGCACGAGCCAATCGTGTGCGTTGAAAGTGCTGGCGGCGCCGAAGTGTTGTTGTACCCACGGAAGCGCTTGATTACTTACGGCCAGCGCCTGTTGCACGACCACTCCGAGAAATGCGCTCAATGGCCCAGCCACGACGATAAAGAGAATCACCAACGTGACGATCGCGCCCAGCGATCGCCGATCTCGGAGGAGTCGCGTAATCCACCGGTAAAACGGGTGGCACAATCCGGCCAGCAATGCCCCAAGCAGGAGAGCTTTCAGGAAAGGCCAGGTTACAGCCAGAAAAAGCGCAGAGACCGCGACCACCAAAATGATCACAAAGGCGGTGCGAAATTTTTTCCCGCCAATGTTCCCTGGCTTCATTAGCAGAGTATTACACTAGCCGGTGAGAAACAGGAACAACATCCGGCCAAAGCGGCGGCAACCTCTAGGCGTCTACCATTGCCTTGAATCCGCCGTAATCCATGCGTTTCGAATCGAACGCCCTTTCTTTTTCCTTCATCATCCGAGCGAGCTGTGGATCTTTCATCACCCGGTTGTTTACGCGGCCGCGTTGCAAACAGGACGCAGCCATTTTCTCAATTACGATTATGGCCGGTCGCGATGACCTGCGCAGAACCGAAGCGTTTCGCGGATCGAGCGCGTGCTTTCATCGCTTCGACTGCGCGATCGCGCGGCGGCCCGTTGGTCACAAGAGAATCGAGCAAATGGTGTGCGGCGTGAGCGACATCATCGACGGCACGATTGAAAGCTGCCTCGTTTGCTTTGGAAGGTTTCGTGAAACCGCTCAGCTTGCGGACGAACTGAAGCGACGAAGCGCGAATCTCGTCGTCCGTCGCGGGTGGACTAAAGTTATGAAGTGTTTTGATGGCTCGGCACATGTCACAACGATCAACAATTCTCGATTAACGATCAACTACTTCGTGCTTCGCTGATCACTCGGATAAAAACGGATTTGTTCTCTCAACAACCAACTCCTTGGGATGCTGCGGCCCTCGCCCAATGGCTCAACCATCAACCCCGGGAAGCAACCGCGGACTATTTCGCGATGCAGACGTTTTTGGATTCTGTGAAGAAGTGCAACGCTTCTTCGCCGCCTTCACGACCGACGCCGCTTTGTTTCATTCCGCCAAAGGGAACGCGCAGGTCGCGCAGAAGCCAGCAATTCACCCAAACTGTGCCGGTGTTGATTCGCTCTGCGACACGATGAGCGCGAGCCAGGTTTTGTGTCCAAACACTTGAGGCCAGGCCGTAGTCGCAATCGTTCGCATGCGTGATTACTTCCTCTTCATTGTCGAACGGCGTGATCGTGACCACCGGACCGAAGATCTCTTCGCGATTTGTGCGACATGAAACCGGCAAACCAGTGATGACCGTTGGCTGGAAGAAATAACCATCACGGCAACGCTCGTTCATCGATTCCGGCGCTTTACCCCCAAGGGCCACCTTCCCGCCTTCTTTCTGCGCAAGGTCGACATAGAACTTGATCTTATCGAGCTGTGTCTTGCTTGCGATCGCACCCTGGTCCGTTTTCTCATCGAGCGGATCGCCCATTTTTAGTTGCGATGCCTTCTCGATGAAGCGCTGGACAAAATCTTTGTATACGGAACGCTCGACAAACACACGGGACCCGCACAAGCAAATCTGCCCCTGGTTAGCGAACGAGGAACGTACGCTTCCTGAAATTGCAGCCTCAAGATCGGCATCGGCAAAGATGATGTTTGGGTTTTTCCCGCCGAGTTCGAGCGAAACTTTCTTGAACAACGGCGCGCAGGCCTCGGCTACTTTGCGACCGGTCACGGTGCCGCCGGTGAATGAGATGGTGTTGATCTTCGGATGCGCTGTGATTGCAAAACCGACATTTGGGCCCGTGCCATGTACGACATTAAGGACGCCGTTCGGCAAACCGGCCTCGCGGACGATCTCGCAAAGGATGTAACCCGTCATTGGCGTGAGCTCGCTCGGCTTGGCGATCGCGGTATTGCCGACGGCAATGGCCGGCGCGATTTTCCAGCTCAACAGATAGAGCGGCAGGTTCCAGGGCGATATTAATCCGGCGATGCCACGCGGCTGCCGCAGAGTGTAGTTGAACGCGACATTGTCGGTGATATGCGCTTCGGATTCCGTGTGCAGAATTGCCGTTGCAAAGAAGCGGAAATTGCTCGCGGCGCGAGGAATATCCAGTGTGCGCGCCAGCGAAAGCGGTTTGCCTGTGTCGATCGATTCGGCGCGCGCCAGTTTTTCCAGATCACGCTCAATCAGGTCGGCGATACGCAGCAGAAATTTCGATCGCTCTGCTGCCGATTTTTTAGACCAATCAACAAACGCCTTCTCTGCCGCCACGACAGCGCGTTCGACGTCGCGGGCGTCGCTATCCGCAACTTGCGAATACGGTTTGCCAGTCGCCGGCTCGAGATTGTCGAGGTACTTTCCGCCGATTGCCTCCACGAATTGACCGTCGATGAAGTTTTGGATCTGCGTTAATTCGGTGCGCACGTGAGAATTTAAACGCTCAATGCGCGTTCGCCAAGACTTAGGCGGTGCCGGGACGCTCAACCTCCAACGCGTAGGTCGGAAAACCCGCGGTCGGCGCCGAAGTCGACAATGTTTTTATACTCGTTGTTACGCTTGGTGCCGGTGAGGGATTTGAATTCCTCGGCCCCTGCGAAGCGATCCGTTGCCAGGCGTCTTCTCGCCGCCCAAATAAGGGCCAATGGTGAGTGGGAACGTAGGCGTCTGCTTCTTTTGCTCAACGTAATCGCAAAATGCCCTGAGACATTCGTTTGCAATCTTGGGCAACGCGACGCCGTAGAGTTGATCGATGCTGCCGATCCTGTCTCTTAGCTCTCTCGGAATTCGAATGGTCAGGCGAGCATCCTTCTTGATGTCGGGCTTCCGGAAGGATTCCATGGTTCTCATACTAACATCTACGGAAGTGCCAGCCTGAAGTTGCGTCTTTTTTTGCATAGAATGCAAAAAATTCCCAAAGAGCGCAGTAGCCGCGTAGTCTCGACACTGCATTGTTAGCAAAAAAGTCTTAAGAATAGCGGTTGACAGCATTGTCGGCATCTGCTGACATGGGCGTCCATTTCCTGTCAACCGGCTAGAAAGGACATATATACTCACTTTTCTAAGGCTGTGCAGATTCGCCATCGTTGTACTCGTCTGGAATGGCTTTTCCACACTCGCAGCGATTTATAATTCCGACGGCTCACCGACGAATATACAATCTATTCACGACAACTTGGCTCGGGACGGGGATACCATTAGGTTGCCCAGCGGAACGTTCGTGTGGTCGGCTGGTGTGACAATCAGCAAAGGCATTGCATTGCAAGGGCAGACCACGACTGATTCCACGAATGGCACGGCAGTGGATAACACGATTATTCAGGACAGCGACGCACGACGCAGGGCCGGCGGCTATCCATTTATAATAGTGCAATCGCAGCTTGGGAAATCGTATCGCATTACCGGAGTAACCTTTGACGGCGGATCGGCGACAACAACGAACTACAATGGAGCCATCCAACTTGCGGGAAATTCACATTCCGTTCGCCTGGACCATTGCAACTTCAGACCATCACTTACAAAGGAGGCGGTTTGGGTAGCCATTGTTGGAGCCATCCGGGGCGTGGCAGACCACAACGTATTCAAGTTTCAAAATGGCGTTGAAAGTTTTTTCATCCAAATGGATAACTGGCCGAATCCGGACGGATCACCTGGCGTGAATGGTGATGGAGCGTTCGCTGCTCCCACCGATTTCGGAACCGAGAAATTCTTCTTCATGGAAGATAATTATCTCAAAACTTTGACTGGCCTGCCAACGGGCGGTCCGGATGATCTTCGCGGCGGCCGATGGGTCTGGCGGTACAACCATATGTATGACTCGCAAGTGCAAAGTCACGGCACGGAAGATGGGCGCTGGCGCGGCGGCAGGGCGCGAGAAGTTTACAACAACGATTTTCATGCAACTACGACGCTTGGCGCCGGTGGTATTAGAAGTGGAGTAACGGTGTTTCACGACAATACCTTCGATGGCGTAGCGCCGGGACAATCCGGATATCAGCTTCAAGCTTACCGCTCGGTATTCAAGTGGCCCTCCTGTCCGTTCTTCGGCGCGACCGGCGATAATCCGTGGGACGTGAATGACCCGCATGGTCTTTACCAGAGCGGCTCAGCCACAAGCGGAGATAGGACGCATATCGTAGATACGACGAAGAACTGGACAACAAATCAGTGGACGGGATTCACGACGAAATTTGTCGGGGACAATCAAGTCGCACTGATTCTTGGAAATACCTCAAACACACTGAATGTCTATTTTTACAATGACAGCGGCGGCGGTCACGTATGGCACACTGGCGATGGCTATCAGATTCACAAACTCTTAATCGCGCTCGATCAACCGGGGCGCGGGCAAGGCGATCGTCTTTCAACTGTTTCAACCTCAGTAACCAGCACCGTTACGCTTCCAACGCCAACTATCCCAGTTACATCTACATCGGGTTTTCCTGCTACCGGAACAACATTGCAAGTTGGTGGACTAGGTCCGGTTTCTTACACTGGTAAAACCAGCAATTCTTTTACTGGATGCACTGGGGGCATAGGAACTGTTCTTGTCGACGTTACGCATCATCCAACCGCTAATATGGTTTTAAATGCAACGACTGGCGTCCCGGGTTGGCCGAATCAGGCTTTGGAGCCGACCTACTCGTGGAACAACATCTACACGCCTACCAGCGCACCGGTAAACATAACCGTGGGAACTGGCGGCTTCATGCTGGTTCAAGGACGCGACTATTTCAATAACACGCCGATGCCGGGATACATGCCATATTGTTATCCGCATCCGCTTGTGACTGGAGTGCCTTGTGGCAGTCCAACTCCAACTCCGACGCCAACGGCAACCGCAACGCCAAGACCAACACCCACGGCGACACCGACTCCAACAGCGACACCGACGGTAAGTCCGACTCCACCACCAACTCCGACGCCAACGGCAACACCGACGGCGACTCCTACGGCAACGCCCACCGCGACACCGACTCCAACACCAACGCCTGCGGCTGGTCTGGTGGCGGCGTATGGGTTTAATGAGGGGAGCGGGACAATGGTGAACGATGCATCCGGTAACGGGAACAACGGAACCATCAGCGAGGCCACATGGACAACCTCGGGCAAGTATGGCAATGCCTTGAGCTTCAACGGGACGAACGCCCGAGTAAATGTTAATAATGCCACGTCGCTCCAGTTGACGAGCGGGATGACCCTGGAAGCATGGGTGTATCCGACTACTGTGAGCAGCGCGTGGCGGGACGTGATCTACAAGGGCAACGACAATTATTATCTGATGGGGACCTCAAACAATGCGAGTCGTCCGGCGATGGGTGGCACGTTTGGGACTCCTATCTACGGGACAAGTGCACTGACAGCCAACAAGTGGACGTATCTGGCGGCGACCTATGACGGGGTTACGATGCGCTTGTATCTGAACGGCCTGCAGGTGGCCAGTCGGGCGCAAACCGGGGCCATCGCGACCTCGACGAATCCTTTGCAGATTGGTGGCGACAGTATTTACGGTCAGTATTTTGCTGGGCGAATAGACGAGGTGAGGCTCTACAACCTCGCGTTGAGCGCCGCTCAGATCCAGAGCGACATGAATACCCCTGTAACTTCACCGCCGACGCCAACACCAACTTCTACACCTACCCCCACACCAACTGCTACTGCGACTGCTACACCTACTGCAACTGGAACGCCACCACCACCGACACCTACACCGACAGCGACTGCGACACCCACCCCAACTGCAACAGCCACGCCTACAGCGACTGCGACTGCTACGCCCACTGCCACTGCGACCCCCACTGCCACCCCTAGTAACGGACTACTTACCAATCTCTATGCTTACTACAAGATGGATGAGGCAAGCGGTAGCGCACTGGACGCCACCGGCAGCAGGAATCTAACAAACTTTGGTAATTCCATTACTTCATCAGCAGGCATCATAAATACGGCACGAGCTTTCCCAGGCTCAGGCGGTGCCAGTCTTGTCGGTTCCAGTCCTAGTGATTTTTCTCCGGGAAACAATTCATTTTCGTTTTCGTTCTGGGTAAAATTGTCTCCCACTGCGGGAGGCGACTACGAAGGGTTGCTTGCCAA
>Ga0207701_10008043_pt1 | contig 10434 bp, 6 predicted proteins | sample KBSSwiSSwithPhiX_FD_184294 | JGI IMG/M metagenome (GOLD analysis project Ga0207701, IMG submission 184294) | Switchgrass rhizosphere bulk soil microbial communities from Kellogg Biological Station, Michigan, USA, with PhiX - S5 (SPAdes) (version 2) | ecosystem: Environmental > Terrestrial > Soil...
CCGATTAGAATGGTTTCCGCCTGATTATGGTACGGAGATGTGGCCGAGTGGCTGAAGGCGGCGGTTTGCTAAACCGTTAAGGGTCAAAAGCCCTTCACAGGTTCGAATCCTGTCATCTCCGCCAGTTCTTCCCGGTAGTCAGTAGTCAGTAGCCAGTAATCAGTAGAACAGCGTTCCCTGCTGAATTCTGACTCGTGACCACTGGCTATTTTTTCTTATGACCGTTCGCGTTCGCTTCGCACCATCACCAACCGGCTACCTGCACATCGGCGCAGCCCGCACCGCACTCTTCAATTGGCTCTATGCCCGAAAGACTGGCGGCAAATTACTGCTGCGGATTGAAGACACCGATCTCCAACGCTCAACGGACGAATCGACGCGCTCGATAATCGAGGGACTCGAGTGGCTGGGTCTCGATTACGACGAAGAGATAGTCTTTCAGTCGAACAACGCACCGAAGCATCGTGAAGCGGCCTATCGTCTGATTAAAGAGGGCAAGGCCTATCGCGACTTCGCGCCGAAACAAGAACGAGAAGACGCGACTATAAAACAAGGTGTCGCTGAACGTGCTCGCACTCAGCAAGTTGAAGGTTTCGATCAGCGTGCGAATCCATTTAGAGACTTAAGTGCTGAAGAGTCAAACAAACGTGCTGAGTCGGGCGAACCATTCGCGGTGCGTTTGAAAGTACCGGTGACGGGCCAGACGAGATTTGACGACAAGGTGTATGGACCACAGGAGCGCAGCCATTCAGAAATCGAAGACCTTGTGTTGCTGCGTTCGGATGGTCATCCACTCTACAACTTGTCAGTGGTGATCGACGACATCGAGATGGGGATCACCACTGTGATACGCGGTCAGGACCATCTCACGAACACGCACAAACAAGTGCTCCTGTATGAGGCACTCGGAGCTCCTCTTCCGACGTTCGCACATCTGCCGCTGATCCTTGCGCCTAACAAAGGCAAGTTGTCGAAACGCAAGCACGGCGAAGTTGTGTCGCTGACAACTTATCGGGATCGCGGATTCGTTCCGGCGGCGTTTCGAAACTTCCTGGCATTGCTGGGTTGGTCGCCGCCTGAAGGGAAAGAGATCCTGACGAAGCAGGAATTGATCGACAACTTCTCGCTCGAAGGAATTGGTCGGGCGAATGCGGTGTTCAATTTTCAGGAGAACGATCCGCGTCGCTGGACTGACGACAAAGCGCTGTGGATGAATGCCGAGTACATTCGCACGATGTCGTTCGATGAATTGCTGCCGATGTTGAAAGCGGAGTTGCGAGAGAACAAACTTTGGCGCGAGGAGTACGAGGACGACGATCGCGAATGGCTAATGAAAACTGTCGACCTGATTCGGCAACGGTACTTTACTCTAAAAGATTTCTCAGGCCAGGGACGCGCCTATTTCTCGGACGACTTCGACTTCGATCCTGCGGCCGTAAATAAGAACCTTCGCAAAGCACCCGAACTTCGCGAACTGTTCCCGAGGCTCGCTGACAAATTGGAAAGCGTCGAGCCTTTCACCGCTGAAAATGTCGAAGTGGCGCTGCGTGCTTTCGCCGACGAAGTTGGTGCAAAAGCCGGTTTGTTTATCAACGGTTCGCGTACAATGCTTACGGGACAGGCGGTCGGACCCTCGATGTTCGAAGTCTTCGAAATCATTGGCCGAGACAGGTCTGTCACGCGCTTAAGAAGTGGCGTACCCTGGTTTGAAGCAATGCCTCAGCCGGGAGACGCCTAATCAGCTGGAGTTAAGTTAGCGAAATAAGCGGGGACAACACATGATCAAAAGTGCCACCATCATTGCTTTGCTGTTGGTTATCGCGCATCAAGTTAATGCGCAGAACTCAAATTCATCAACCACCACGCCCCGACCACGTTCTACCAACGTCAATTCGTCGTCACCACTTCCGACTCGATCAGCATCACCTAAAGCGGCTGCGTCGAAACCTGCGCCTCCAGCGGCGCCAGCACCGGCGCCGGAAAAACCAAAAGCCGTGCTCGTTCCTGGAAGTGAAGCAGTCATGGCTGCGTTTAATCGTTTGATCGACGGCATTCAGACGGCAGACGTCGAAAAAGTCATGAGCGTCTATTGGAAGTCGCCGGGACTCACTCTATACAACTACAACGGAACAGTAACGAAAGGCTGGGACCAGGTCAGACAAAACCGGCTGAGTTCGTATCCGGAGATCAAGGACGCAAAACTTGACGTGCGCGATGTGTCGATCACGATGCTTGGTCGCGACGGAGCTGTGGTCAACTGTCTGTGGACGCAATCGCAAACCTATAAAGGCGCGCCAGAAACAGCGTCCGGTCGTATGACACTTGTTTTCAAGCGATTTGGTACTGCGTGGAAAGCCATTAACCTGCACACTTCACCCGATGTACCAAATCCATCGAGTGTGCCGCCCTCGGAACAAGCTTCACCCAAACCTTCGCCGACTCCGTAACTCGGCAAAGCCGGCGACAGCCGAACTAACCCGCTTCGCGGGTTAGCTGTCATCCGCTTTGCGGGTCAGCTGTCGCCCGCTTCGCGAACCGCGCAATCACAGCGTGTATCGATCCACCGATCGCAATCCCACCGAGAAGCGACAGAAAGGGAAAGAGCTCGACAACATAACGCGGTTCGGGGTTCTCCAACGTTGAAAAGAATCCTAACCGCAGAACAATGATCAGCAACGAGAGAATCACCCAACGGCGTGCGTCGAACGTTCGCGTGCGCCACAACAGCCACGCTCCAAAACCACCCAGCAACGTATAAATCCACGTCAAACCTGCAAACAAGGGAAGCCAGATCTGTTGATGAATCGTGTAATCGAGATCCTCGAGCGGAAAGAGATCGCCTTCGAAAGGGTAATACTGCGAATGCGTATCGAACCAAAGTGAGATCGCTCGTTTGACCGGCAACACAAAGTAATACCGCAAACGCGAGTGCGCAATTCGCTCCCGTGCAATTTGCGCAAACTGTTCATCGATCTGCGGTGTTAATTCCACGTTCTGTTCCAAATTGTCTGCCGAATTCTTCTCCTGTTCGTTCGCCGACGCTTCGTCACTGTCTTCATCTGTAGATTCTTCTTCACTTGCGCTCTGCTCTTCTTCTTGATCCGGGTGATTGTATTTCTGAATGAGTGCAGTCACACGAACGCGCTCAGCATCTGAATCAAATGCCTTATCGGGAAATGACTCCATTTTTATCGGCTTTGTATCGACTGACCAAAGCACTGGTCCAATGTATCGCTCTTCATCAATCCAGGTGCGCAACCACTGCAGGTAACCCCTCGGCACAAACTCGCCCGGCATTTCTCCGTGTGCAGGCGCTAATGGCTGAAAGAGGTGAAACACTCGTTCGTTGCGAATGGTCCATGGCACCAGGACCACACAAAATGCAATTGAAAATATCGCTGCTGAAATGAGTCTCCTGTTTGGAGTGCGGGGACTTGTCACCGCTTTGGCTAAAGCGCCGTCAGGCCGGCGCACTCCAAATAGCATCGTTATCCCGATTGCAGCTGCAAACAAGCCACTGTCTGGGCGAAACAAAACTGCCATTCCACACACAATCCCGGTCAACCCCCATAACCATCGCGTCGCCTTTGAACTACTGAACGCCAATGTCGTGGTCAAACATGCCAGAACGGCAAAAAAGCTCGTTGGTACTTCGGTGAGAATCGTTGCGACGTAAATAGAGGTGAACGGGCATAACGCAGCTAATGCGAGCGATGCGGTGGCTGCATAACGTTTTCGCTCCTCGTCGGGCGTCCAACAATACGAAACCCAGGCGACTAAACCGCAGGTTGCGGAATCGACAACCGCCTGAGCAATTCTCACTGCCGTGTTGTTGGTATGGCCGAATACGGAATAAATGGCGGCCAGGGTAAGTGGGTAACCCGGCAATCTGATCAACGAGGGAACGTAAGGAGCTTCGGTTTCGTGTGAGTAAACGTGCTGCTCAAGAAAATTTCGCGCAAGTTGGGCGTAGACGCGACCATCATCGGGAGCGTCGTTTGCCAAGCGGACCGCAAGGAACAATCGAAATGTGAATGCGACAAACAGCAGCGCTAGCCAGACGGTCCATATCCTGCGGTCTCGCATCTTCCGCACCTCACTAAGACAGGGTTACAGGATGAACAGGATTGATTCAAACAAGGTCAAGTGCGCAAACGAATCTCTCCAATTGGTCTATCTTGTTCATTCTGTCAATCGTGTCTAACTAATTACGGACGCGCCTCAGCAGTAGCTTTCCGTTCGAGCTTGCCCCAGCCCACAACTGGACCACGCAGCGCCATGCCGACCGACTTAATCATAACGTAGTACATCACCTGTCGATAACAGAACCGCTGCAAAAACAACCACCAGAGCAAACCCCATCGTTCACGCCGTTCCAACATGAAAGCAAAACACGCTGAGACCCAGTCGATTGCCAGGAATAATGCGTAATAGAAAAGCACTTGTTGCAAGTTCGTCGATGAATATCCAGTTGGTTGTTGTAAGTAATCGACGAGTGTCGAGATCAAAGTATAAAGAAGCATCAGATCCATGACTGGTGATAGCAATGAAAAGAGGATCTGAAAAACCCAGACGTTCGGAATGGCTATAAATCCAAGCGACCCGTACCGCCGCCGAAAAAGTGTGTCGCTGTGCTTCCACATGCACTGTAGTGTGCCGTACGCCCAACGAAATCGCTGCCGTGCGAGAGTCTTCAGTCGGTCCGGAGCTTCTGTCCAAGCAACAGCAGTTTCTTCGTAGCCGATTTTGTAACCAAGGCGGCGGATTCGTAACGTCAGATCTTGATCTTCAGCGAGCGTGTCAGCCGAGAAACCACCAGCTGTCGTTAGCAGTTCGCGACGCCACGCACCCACTGCGCCCGGAACAACAGTGATGCAATTCAAACTGGCAAACGCGCGACGATCCATGTTTTGTGAAGTGATGTACTCGAGCGCTTGCCAGCGAGTGACGATGTTGGTTCGATTGCCGACCTTGGCGTTGCCGGCAACAGCGCCGATCTGCGGATCAACAAAACGCCTGGCGAGTGCGCTTATTGTTTGCGGTCCGAATAAGGTGTCGGCATCAAGCGCGACAATGATCTCGCCTTTTGCATGTGAAAGGCCCGTATTTAGAGCTTCCGCCTTCCCATTGTTCTTCACCGTGAAGAGTCGAACGCGTGCGTTTTTTCCGAATTGCTCAATGACCACCTCGCTGGTGTTATCTTGCGAGCCGTCGTCAACAACGATTATCTCGAAAGCCTCGTAGTCGGCATCCAGCAGACTCTTGATGGTTTTCGGGATTACTACTTCTTCGTTAAATGCCGGAACGATGACCGAAACAAAGGGCGCCGTAGCCTCGCCTTCGTGCAACCGTTCGCGACGTCTCGAACGCAACCACTGCGCAAACGCCAGTGAGCCTACAAACAACAATCGACCGAGGCCAAGCAATATACCGATGATGAAAACCCATTGCAGCGTCCAGCCACCGACTGACAAAAAGAAAAACGTCACGGCGTCTGCGCGCGTGAATACACGTTCACTCGCGGGGATCGGAGGCATTACCTGGTCGCGAGTCAGACCGGCCAATTCAGAAACGGGCACAAACCGAAATCCACGCGCTTTCAAATCGTGAATTAATTGCGGCAAGGCCTGAACCGTTGCCGAGCGATCGCCGCCCGAATCGTGAAGCAGAATCACTTGTCCACGAGTTTCAGGATTGGTATCCGACGCGCGGCTGATTGTGCGATTGATGACGTCGTTGGGACTGACGGGCAATTGCCAATCGTCTGGATCGATCCGAACACCAACCATGATGTAGCCAAGCTGTTGCGCAACGTACGCAGGTTCAACTTCTTGAGGTTTATCCGCTTCAGCATCGCCAAAGTAAGGCGGTCGAAATAAAACGGTAGAGCGCCCCGTTAACGACTCGATCAGCCGTTGCGTAGCGGTCAACTCAAGTTTGGTGATGGACAGTGGCACTTCGCCGAGGTTGGGGTGCGTGAACGTATGATTCCCAATCTCGTGGCCTTCATTCACGATGCGACGAATCAGATCAGGGTGAGCTTCTCCGTTCTTGCCGACAATGAAAAAGGTGGCCGGCACATTCTCACGTCGCAAGATATCGAGAATTGCGGGTGTCCAACGCGGATCTGGACCATCATCAAACGTGAGTGCGAGCAAGCCTGGGCGATCGCCCGTGCGTTGAATTACGTATGAGGTGGGAATGGACGTGATTTCTTCCCGGTCGATGTAACCCGTCTTAGAGTCGACGTTTAGCGTGCGTGACCCGTTCCGTGGCTGAGCGGAGACAACCTGCAGTAACTCGCCGTTGCCTTCGAAGTCCACCACATATCCATAATTGATTTGATGAAGAGCGTCGGTAGAGCTACCGGTGGTGCCGAGGATGGACCAGATCGAGGGATCCTCCGACCCGAGTCGCCAAACCGCAAAGCCTGCAGGCTTAAAGCCACTGGCTGCGCGCATCTGGTTGTACGCGGTCACGGCATCGAGAAACCACACGGTGTGATGAGATCCGTCTCCCTCATCGTATTCAAACCGCAGATTGCGTGAAGTTGAGTCAAAGGTCGGCTTCGCCTCAGACTCACGCGCTGTGATCAGTGCTTCCTGGAAGGTCAACTCGTTTGCATCTTGTTGTGCGTCAGACCAGTCGTAGCCGTAGTTCCCGAGCGCAATGATTGTCTTAGAAGGATTCAAGTCTCGCATACGGGCAAGCAAGTTTTCTTCGAACCAATCTTGCGCCGCTACGGGACCTGGATCGCCCGTTGTGTAATGCTGGTCATAGGCCATCAGCACGAGGTAATCGGTGGCCGCCCCATAATCAGAATATTTCCACCCTGCATCTGCAAACGGGACAGACTGAATGACCAGCAAACCCGCCGGCGAAAAATGATCGTGCAATTCTTTCATGAAGATCAGCAGGTCTGGCTGCGCGCTGTCCGGAGGCTCTTCGAAGTCAATACACACACCAGCAAATTTGTTCTGCTGAACGAAGGACACTAACGAATTGATCAACTCTTGCCGATGTTGTTCGTCGCTAATTGCGCGCGCCAACAACTGACCGTCGAACTTCTCATTGATCAGATTTGAGATCATCGGGAGTATGCGGACTTGAGGTCGCGTCTCACGAACCCAATTGAGTGCGGGGGCGTCAACATCAGTGACTATTTGCGATTCGCTCTGCAGATGGATCCATTCCGGCACCACCCAATCAAGATGGTCGAGATTCCGTTTTAGCGACTGATAACTTGAGTCGTCCCAGTTTGTGTAGAAGCCGACCGACAGAGGGCGAGAAGTTGGAATAACGGCCGGTGGCAACGTTGCGGGCGGAGCGACTATTGGTATTTGCGACCGGCGCTTTCCCGGCACAATTCTTTTGGTAGCTGCCAACGCTTTCTGAAGTTCAGCTTTCGATTTTTTTGCGCGTTGTTCTTCGGGGTTCGCCGGTAAGTTTGGACGCTTCGGCTTTAGATCTTCTCGGTGAGGAAGGCTTACGAACTGGCGTAACTTAAAAGCCGGCAGCGCCGGACTGGCCAACACGCTCAAGATGAACATCACTGCAAGCGCCGTAACGACAATTGCGAGCGCCAACCACGTGCGCTTCACGCGTCGCCAACGGCGACCTTCGGGATCGTGAAAAATCGGGGAATCAGGTGAAGCCATATCGCAGAAGCTTCGACAGGATTACAAGATGCCTGGATTATATGACTGGAAAACTGAGCCTCCTACCTCTCATGGTTCGTAATCCTGTAATCCTGTAATCCTGTCAAAGAAAGTAAAAGCCGCCCACGCCTGTGCGTGGACGGCTTTCGGTGAACTGTTGGGATTGGCCTGTGGGCTGACTGTGTGCGACTTCCTGAAAAGGAGGAGCACTAGGCAGTGAGACTACTGAACCGGAATCCTAACGGTTAGCTGGTTCAGAGGTCAGGCCGCAGCCACCTCACTGTGATTAGAACTCATATATTTAGAATCACCTCCTTTCCAGTGTTGGATTGGATAATAGATCGCAAGCAGATGAGCGTCAACGAGTTTTTTTAGAGACTATCCACAGATTACGCAGATTACACAGATTCATGATTTAACCCGGCGATGTTGCGTGATCAAGCAACAACATCCAGCCACCAACTTCATCGTATTAGTTCTGAATCTGCGAAATCCGCGTAATCTGTGGATGTTTTTTCGAGGTTAGACGACTTCTCGTCCCGCAGCAAACACTTTCCAGGAATGCTCGACACCAAAGAAGTATCCCAGCTCGCGATAGTCATCGCAGTCGTGAATTACAAAGTCGGCTATCTTGCCTGGCTCAAGCGATCCGATCTTGTCTCCACGATTCAAACTGTAAGCTGCATTGATTGTCGCCGCCGTGATCGATTCAGCAACACTCATCTTCATGTGCGTTGACGCAAGCGATAGAATCATCAACATCGATGGTGTCGGTGAAGACCCCGGATTGAAGTCCGTAGCCAACACGACCGCAAGACCAGCTTCGATCATTTCGCGCGCGGCCGGATAATGAGAGGAACCCAACGCGTAAACTGAACCTGGCAGCAATACGGGCTGAACTCCTGCTTCCCTCAAGGCCTGAATGCCCTCTCCATCCGTATGCTCTAAATGATCTGCGGTCACGGTTCCTAGTTCGGCCGCCAGTTTTGCTCCGCCGGAGAGTGACAACTGGTCGGCGTGAATCCGCAAACCGAATCCATGACACCGCGCGGCGGAAAGAATCTTCCATGCTTCCTCAGGAGTGAACACGTTCTCTTCGCAGAACACGTCACAAAACTCGGCGAGTTTCTCGTGGGCGACACGTGGGATCATCTCTTCAATCAACAATGAGATGTATGCGTCGCGTCGCGAACGATATTCAGTGGGAAACGTGTGTGCGCCGAGGAAGGTTGGGACGTATCGAAGCTGCGTCTGTTCGTCTAAGGCTTTAATCGCTCGAAGCATCTTCATTTCGTCTTCGAGCGAAAGTCCATAACCAGACTTTGCTTCGACTGTGGTAGTGCCACCGCGCAGAAACCACTGTGCAAAACGTCCGCCGCTGGCGATCAAATCATCAAGCGAGGCAGCGCGTGTGCGATTCACTGTCGACTGAATCCCGCCACCTCGTGCAGTAATCTCCTGGTAACTGACGCCCGTTGCTCTTTCTTCAAACTCATCCGCGCGGTTGCCGGCGAAGACTGGATGCGTGTGCGCGTCAACAAATCCGGGCAAGACGATTCGACCACCTGCATCAATCACTTCGGAATTGCCACGATCCACTGCAGTCTCGATCTCACTTCGCCGACCGACTCGATCGATCCGTCCATCACTGACGAGCATCGCACCATCTTCAATGATTGAGAGCTGACGTAGTTCGGAGCCGATCCTGGGTCGAGATGGACCTGCAAGAGTCACGAGTTGTTTGCAATTGGTAAGTAGGAGCGCAGAAGCCATTGGATTGCAGAACGACACGGGCCCGCCGACTATTTCACGTGAGTATGTCTACTACTCGATGAGCTGAGAGTCGACTCCGTTAGGAGTCTAATGTTTATAGCACACGAACCTACATTACCTCCGGCGCAGTTAAGAGGAGCGGAATTCGACGTCACTAGTAGGGCAAGTTCCGCTCCTCTTAACTGCGCTATCATCTCCCTTATTCCGCCGTGCTATAAACATGCCACTCCTAACGGAGTGATGAGAGCGAAGCGATGACGAAACAAATCTACGTTGCTGCGACAGGGCTTCCACTTCCAGCGACTGCTTGCCGTGATTCTGCTAATACTTTGTGCGCGGATCGATTCTACTTAAGCTTCCTTGTACAGCCATGCGCCGGCGATCGTCGCTACAGTGTATTCGAAGAAGCACCACACCACTCCGATCATCATCATGTTCGTCGGAATCGTAAAGATCATTCCGTTGATGATCCCACAGTAAACACACACGAATAGCCAACCGATCACACCCGCACAAATTGCCGTTTTTGGACCAGGACCCAACCGTGGCCGCATCGCCGCATACATCCAAACGAGGACGACTCCCATTACGAACGTCAGTATCACCGCTACCGCGATGAAACTGCCGCCGGGATCGGGTATGTTCCGACTCGCAAAGAATGCTTTCATTTGAGCGCCCAGGATCAGGTCGTTGACCACAAACTCACCGATATTCATCACCAGACCTGTAACCAAACCTCCAAGCAGTACACGTGCAAAGTTAATCTTGTTCATGGGGGACTCCTTTACTTTGAAAAGACTTGGCGTCACCGATCGAAATTAATCGGCCACGACCGTTTCAGTTGACGCGACATGTTCCGACCTTCTTTTGCCGAGCGAGTAGATAATCACACCCACTGCGTTGGCCAGAAGTACGACCGCGATAATCTTCACTGCAAACCAGAGCGGACTGGGAACGTCGATGATCGGGACGATCGTGAAGCAGATATAGATCACGGTTACGA
>Ga0207701_10008044_pt1 | contig 10433 bp, 10 predicted proteins | sample KBSSwiSSwithPhiX_FD_184294 | JGI IMG/M metagenome (GOLD analysis project Ga0207701, IMG submission 184294) | Switchgrass rhizosphere bulk soil microbial communities from Kellogg Biological Station, Michigan, USA, with PhiX - S5 (SPAdes) (version 2) | ecosystem: Environmental > Terrestrial >...
GGGCAACTGTGTTGGCGCTCGCCGGCGCGATCCGCAAGCGGCGCAAGGCGCCCATCCAGCTGTGCCCCGTGCCGGGGTGCGCCAACCGGGCGGCGCCGGTCTTCGGGATGGTGTGCGCCAAGCACAAGGATCTGCCCAAGATGGAGATCCGAAAGTACCGCGAGGCGCGCCGGGCGCGCCGGAACAAGGACAAGGGCCGGGACACCCGGCCGAGAGCGCGTTCGGGTCCGGCCCGGCGTCCGGCCGCGGCGCCCAAGCCCGCCACCGCCAGCAGCTGATCCCTGGTGCCCCCGCGGGCCCCAGAAACCTCTGGGGCTTCGGGACCTTTCAGGGCGCGGGGGTATGGCGCCCGCGTCGTGGTTCCGTCGCCGGCTCGCGCGTCGGACTTTCACGGCGACTGTGGCGTGTGCGCCACGCACCACCTTTTCCGGGGTTTCCCGGCCGCGAAGCGGCGCGGACCGGGGCGTAGAGGAGTTGGCATCAGCGTTGCGTTCTTCGGGTCCGCAAAGGAGGCCCGAATGTCCATCGCTAATGTGTCGCTTGACTTCAACGGACTTGGCAAGGCCCGCAAGATCGTTCCCCCGACCAGCCCTGAGCTGACCGCGCTTTCCAGCTGCGCCGCCTTCGCCGGCGCGGACCCGACCACCCTTCAAGCTCTGGCTCAGGCCTGTTCGGTCCGACAGATCGCGCGCGGCGCGTCCCTCGCCACGGAGGGCAGCGCCATCAACCAGGCCTTCCTGGTCATCAAGGGACACGTCCGCGCCGTTCGCCGGGGCGAGAGCGGGCGCGAAATCACCCTCGAGGTCTTCCGGCCGGGAGATCTGATCGGCGACGCCGTGCTGGCGCCGGATCAGCCCCTGACCAGCGAATGGGAGGCGGTCGAGCAGTCCGCGGTGCTGGTCATCCCGCGCGAGGCGATCCTGGCGCAGCTGCGCCAGCTTCCCGAGCTGCAGATGACCCTGGGGCGAATCCTGGTGGCCCGTCTCAACCGCTCCAAGGACATGGCGGTGGCGCTGGCGCTGTCCGACGTCGAGGATCGGGTGATCGGGGCGTTGCGGCTGCTGGCTCGTCAGGACGGGGAAGGGCAAGAGCTCCCCGACGGGCTGCTCATCCGGCAGCGTCCCACCCAGCAGGAGCTGGCCAACCGGATCGGGGCCTGCCGCGAGACTGTCTCGCGCATCGTCTCGGACCTCACCCGCCGGGGTCTGGTGACGCCACAGGGACGCTCGCTGCTGCTCAGCCGGCGCCTGCTGACCGGCGAGGGGTGAGGGGAGCTGGGGGGCGACCCGCCGGCGGGTCGCTCAGCAGCAGACAACCTGCTGGTCAGATTGGTGGTCTGACCGCCCACATACCGCGGCCGTCAGCAGGGTAAGCGCAGTGTCGCGTCCGGGCGCCCGCGGGAGAAATTGACGATCCGCCCAATGCGGATGAAACTAAACCAGTTTTGGCGAGTAGTCCCAGACCCAGCAGCGGCGCGCCCGCGCGCCTCCCGTTGGCCGGGGTCGACATGCGGACGTCGATCCGGCCGACCATCGCCGAGGTCGATCTCGACGCGATTCTGAGCAACCTCGGAGTGCTGCGCCGGACCGTCGGCAACGGGGTGGCGATCTGGGGCGTGGTCAAGGCCGACGCCTACGGACACGGTGCGGTGGCGGTCGGCCGCGCGCTGGAGCCGGCCATCGATGCCCTGGCGGTGTCCCTGGTCGAGGAGGGGCTCGAGCTGCGGGCGGCGGGGATTCGGACTCCGATCGTCGTTCTGAGCGCGTTTTACAATCATCATCAAGACGAAGTCATCCACGAGGGGCTCACGCCGGTCATCTATGACATCAGCGATCTGGAACGATTCGCGGCCGCGGCCGCGCGCCTGGGCCGGCGCCTGGCGGTGCATCTCAAGGTCGACACCGGCATGAGCCGTCTCGGCGTCTCGGTGCAGGACCTGCCGGCGGTGCTCGATCGCGCGCTCGCGCTGCCCTCGATCGAGGTCGCCGGCCTGGCGACCCACTTTGCTTCCGCCGACGGCGCCGACCCGGCGGTCACCGAGGAGGCGCTGCGCCGCTTTCGGGCGTGCGTCGATCTCGCGCAGCGGCGCGGCCTGGATCGGCTGACCCTGCACGCGGCCAACAGCGCCGCGACGGTGCGCTTCTCGGACGCGCACCTGAACGCGGTCAGGCCGGGGCTGGCGCTGTACGGGGCGATGCCTTCGCAAGAGGTGGCGCGCCCGGAGCTGCGGCCGGCGCTGCGCCTGGCGACCCGGGTCATGGCCCTGCATGACATCGGGCCGTCGACACCGGTCAGCTATGGCGGCCTGTGGCGCGCGGCGCGCCCGTCTCGCATCGCCACGCTGCCCATCGGCTACGCCGACGGCTATCCTCGCCACGTCAGGGACGCCCGGGCCCTGGTCCGCGGGCAAAAGGTGCCGGTGGTGGGCGCGGTGTGCATGGACATGCTGATGGTCGACGTCACCGACGTACCGGGCGCGGCGCTCGGCGACCCCGTGGTCCTGATCGGGCGCGACGGCGATCAGGTCATCACCGTGGATGACCTGGCGGGCTGGGCGGGGACCGTGAGCTACGAGATCCTGTGCGGAGTCTCGAAGCGGGTGCCCCGCATCTACACGGGCGCGGCGCGCGCCGCCCGCGCGGCCGCAGCGACCCCATGAGCCAGGCCTCGATCGAGTCCGGAACAGCACCCGAGGGCGCGCAGGCCAGCCCGCGCACCGCCTTCAAGTCGTTCCTGGACACCGCGCTCTCCCCGCTGCGGCTGCTCTTCGGCTACTTCGGCGATCATTCGCTGCTGCTGTTCCAGTCCATGGTCTGGCTGTTTCGCCGGCCGTTCCGGCTGCGGCTGTTCCTGGACCAGATGCAGTTCGTGGGCGTCGGGTCGCTGCCCATCATCCTGCTGGTCGGGTTCTTCTCCGGCGCGGTGGCCGCGCAGCAAGCCATCAACGCGCTCTCGATCTTCAGTCAGGAGCGCTTCGTGGGCGCGACCGTCGGGCTGTCGCTGGCGCAAGAGCTGGCGCCGGTGTTCACCGCGCTGATGATCACCGCGCGCGCCGGCTCGGGCATGGCGACCGAGCTCGGCTCGATGCGCATCACCGAGCAGATCGACGCGCTCACCACCTTCGCGGTCAACCCCGTCCAGTACCTGGTGACCCCGCGCATCGTGGCGACCGTCATCATGATGCCGGTCATGACCATGGTGTTCAACATCATGGGGCTCATCGGCGCCTACCTCTACTCGATCGTGCTCAAGCAGATCGACCTCGGGCAGTTCATCGAGTACTTCACCTTCTGGACCGACCCCAAGGACTACATCATCGGCGGCAGCAAGGCGGCGGTGTTCGGCATCGCGCTGTCGCTGGCCTCCTGCTTCCAGGGCTTCAACGCCCGCGGCGGCGCCAAGGAGGTCGGGCTGGCCACCACCCGCGCGGTGGTGTCGGGGTCGGTGTCCGTGCTGGTGCTCGACTACTTCCTCATCGACATCTTCCACCTGCTATGGCCGTACAAGTCATGAGCGCGGCCGGGCCGCCTACCGGGCCAGCGTCCGCGACTGCGCCAGGCGCCCAGGAACCTGCGCAGGGTCCTCAAGGACCTGAAGACCCGGTCGATCCCTCGAAGCCCAGCCCGCGCTGGCAGATCCGCGTGCGCAACCTGAACAAGACCTTCGCGCCCCAGCACGTCCTGCGCGGGGTCGACCTGGATATCGAGCGCGGCAAGACCAACATCATCATCGGCGGCTCCGGCCAGGGCAAGTCGGTGTTGATGAAGCACCTCATGGGCCTGCTCAAGCCCGACACCGGTCACATCTACGTCGACGGCGTGGACATCGTGCCCATGGGGGACGTCGAGATCGGGCGCATGCGCCGCAAGTTCGGCATGGTCTTCCAGTACGCCGCCCTGTTCGATTCGATGAATGTCGTCGAGAACATCGCGTTCCCGCTGCTGGAGCGGTACAGTCTCCCCCGCGAAGAGGTGATGGAACGGGTGCGCGACCTGCTGCGACGGCTCGACCTGGCCCACGTGGCGGGCATCGAACAAAAGTTTCCCGCCGAGCTGTCGGGCGGCCAGCGCAAGCGCGTGGGCCTGGCGCGCGCGCTGATCGACCGCCCCGAGATCCTGCTCTATGACGAGCCGACCACCGGCCTCGATCCCATCGCCACCAAGAACGTGGACGAGATGATCCGGCGCACCGCCGACCAGTTCAAGGTCACCTCGGTGGTCATCTCGCACGACATGGCCTCGACCTTCCGCATCGGTGATCGCATCGCGATGCTCTACGACGGCAAGATCCTGGTCAACGGCACGCCCTCCGAGGTGTTGCGCTCGCACCACCCGGCCCTGCGCGAGTTCGTCGAGACCTCGGGCGCGGTGGCGATGCCGCCCGCTGATGCGGCGCCCGCGCAGCCGACCTTGACGCTGCCGAGGCCGACCCGGTGAGGCGCAGCTGGGCGGCGGCCACCGTGGGGGCCCTGGTGCTGATCGTCGGCGGGCTGTCCTATTTCCTGATCCGCTCGGTCAGCGAGCGGACTTCCGGCAGCGCCGGGTACACCGTGTGGGCTTCTTTCCGCGACGCTTCGGGTCTGTTCGAGAAGTCGCGGGTGCAGACCGCCGGCATCTCGGTCGGGCAGATCGAGAAACGGGAGCTGGACCCGAACACCGCCAAGGCCAAGGTCACCATCCGCATGCAGCCCAACATCAAGCTGTGGTCCAACGCGGTGGTGTCGAAGAAGTCGGCCTCGTTGCTGGGCGAGTACTACCTGGAGATCGACCCGGGCACGCCGTTCGCGCTGGTGGCGGGCCAGCGGCAAGCGATGCAGCCGCTGGGCGAGGGCGCCGAGATCAAGAACGTGCGCGAGCCGACCGGGATGCAGGACATCATGGCCGACGTGGGGACCATCCTGCCGATCCTCAAGGACATCTTGCAGGACGTTCACAAGCTGACCTCGGGCACCATCACCGACATCGCCACCAACGTGAACCAGCTGATCGAGACCAACTCGATCGTGCTGGAACGCCTGCTCAACCGGGTCGATCACATCGCGGCCAACATCGAGGGTGTGACCTCTGCGGAGGCCGATGACGCCAAGGTCGCGATCCGCAACGTCCGGCAGATCACCGAGTCGATCAAGACCCTGGTCGGGTCCAGCGAGGGCGAGGTCAAGGAGACCGGCTCGGCGGTGCGCGGCTCGCTGGAGAAGCTGCAGAAGACCGTCGATAACCTCGACAAGACCCTGCACAACATGGAGACCATCACCTCGCGTCTGGAGAAGGGCGAGGGCACGGCGGGTCGCCTGCTGGCCGACGACACCATCGCCAACAACATCGAGGAGATCACCGACGACGCCAGCGGCTTCGTCCGCGGCGTCACCAAGCTGCAGACCATCGTGGGGCTGCGCAGCGAGTACAACTTCCTGTCGCACACCCTCAAGGAGTACCTGTCGCTGACGCTGGTGCCGCGCCCCAACAAGTTCTACCTCATCGAGCTGGTGCAGGACCCGCGCGGCTTTCGCGAGCAGACCAGCACGGTGAACAACAGCTCGCTCACCGGGACCAGCTCGTCGACCACGGTGACCACCTCGCAGAAGCTGCGCTTCACTCTGATGCTGGGCAAGCGGGTCGGGCCGATCCAGGGCCGCTTCGGTCTCAAGGAGTCGACCGGCGGCTTCGGCGTCGACCTCTTCCTGCTGGACGATCGCCTGATGCTGTCGGTCGACGTGTTCGATACGCTGACCAACCAGTACCCCCGGGTCAAGCCGGGCGCGGCGCTGGCGGTGTGGAAGCGCAACCTGTTCGTGGTCGGGGGCGCCGACGACGTCATCAACCAGAACCGCGCGCTGGCGGGCGCCGGCGGCGGCATCGACTGGTTCCTGGGCGGGCAGCTCATCTTCAACGACGAGGATCTGAAGTCCCTGCTGCTGGTCGCCGGCAGCGCTGCGGGCGCCGCCGGTAAATAGGGCGGTTGCGCGACGCGCGGGGAGGGGTCTGGGGCCGACTCATGCACGGGACGTGCGCGGCTCTTGACTCCACAAGGCTCCCCCCTATAGTTTCTCCCTCCCTACCCGTCCATTCGTGCGGTTTCCAGCCAAATGCTTTTTAAAATCAAGGACATCGGAGACGAGGGGCTAGATGTCGATCTGCCCGTCACCGCTGCGTGGTTGGGTGAGCAGTGCCCGGATCTGGGCGCCAGGGTGGGCGCCGATGGTCTGGCGCTGCGCGGCGTCCTGGAAAAGAGCGGCGACGACGTGCTGCTGCGCGGGGATCTGCGCGGCACGCTGGACACGTCGTGCAGCCGCTGTCTCGAGCCGGCGCGGGTCGCCGTCGACATCCCCCTGACCGTGACCTTCGTGGAAAAGGAGGGCGCCGGCGGCCGCGACGTCGAGTCGGACGACGACGACGACATCGTGTTCTTCGAGGGCGGCGAGATCGACCTCGGGGCCGAGCTGCGCGACGAGATCCTGCTCGCCATGCCGATCAATCCGCTGTGTCAGGACGGTTGCCTCGGGCTGTGCTCGGTTTGCGGGGGCAATCGAAACAACGTGCCCTGCGATTGCGAGGAGCGCCAGCGCGGCGTGACCTCCAAGCTGAGCGCGCTCGGCCGGATCAAGCTTTAGAACCAGGGTTCAGCAAACCAGCATCGTACAAACGAACGCTCAACCGACCACGCGTCACCACGCCGCGAAACGACGAACGAAACGAAGGGACACTCAATGGCCGTTCCGAAGAGAAGACAGTCCAAATCACGCTCCGCCATCCGCCGCGCGCAGGTGATGAAGCAGCCCGTGCCGCACTTCACGCCCTGCCCGCGCTGCGGCGAGCCCAAGCTGTCGCACCGCATGTGCGCCGGATGCGGCTACTACCGTGACCGCCTGGTGATCGAACGGAAGGAAGAGGAGCAGCCGTAGCTTTGGCCCCGATCGCCATTGACGCGATGGGAGCGGACGGCGCGCCTCGCGTCGAGGTCGAGGGCATCGTCTCCGCCGTGCGCGAGAAGGGCATCGACGTCATCGTCGTCGGTGACGAGCCACGGGTGCGCGCGGAGATCGCCCGCCTCGGCGCCAGCAGCGAGAAGATCGTCGTGCGCCACGCGCCCGAGGTCATCACCATGCACGACCCGCCGTCGATGGCGGTCAAGCAGAAGAAGAAGTCATCGATGCGCATGTGCTTCGACCTGTGCAAGGCCGGCGAAGCCGACGCGGTGGTCTCGGCCGGCAACTCGGGCGCGATGATGGCCTGCGGCCTGTTCGTCCTGGGCCGGCTGCCCGGCGTCGAGCGCCCGGCCATCGTCACCACTTTCCCCACCAAGGTGGGCGAGTGCGCGCTGCTGGACATGGGCGCCAACGTGGATCCCAAGCCGGCGGTGCTGGCGCAGTTCGCGGTGCTGGGTTCGGTTTACGCGCGCCTGCTGCACGGCAAGGCGCGGCCCAAGGTCGGCCTGCTGTCCAACGGTTCGGAGGCGCACAAGGGCACGGCGCTGACCCGGGACGCGGACCAGCTGCTGGCGCGGTCGGCGCGCGGTGACGGCGCGGCCGACTTCGACTACGTCGGCTACGTCGAGGGCCGCGACATCTTCCGCGGCCAGGTGGACGTGGTGGTCACCGACGGCTTCACCGGCAACGTGGTGCTGAAGAGCGTGGAGGGCGCCGCCGAGGCGATGCTGGACATGGTGCGCGACGAGGTTCAGCGCGGCGGCATCCTGGCCAAGCTGGGCGCCGCGCTGATGACCACCGCGCTGCGCCGGCTCAAGCGCCGCACCGACTACGCCGAGCACGGCGGCGCGCCGCTGCTGGGCGTCGACGGGGTCGCCTTGATCTGTCACGGCGGCTCCAACGCCAAGGCGATCAAGAACGCGATCTTCGTCGCCGATCGCTTCGCGCAGATCGGGCTCGGCAAGGAGCTGACCTCGGCGATCGGTCGCCATGGCTTCCTGTGGGAGCCAGTGCTGGGCACCGCGGCCGCCGCGGCGACCGCGGTCGAAGGGGCGTCATGATCTCGACCCGCATCATCGGCACGGGCCGCGGTGTACCCGAACGGGTGATCACCAACGAAGAGCTGAGCAAGACCGTCGACACCTCGGACGCCTGGATCGTCGAGCGCACCGGGATCCGCGAGCGTCACATCCTGGAGCCGACACTGGCGGCCAGCGACCTGGCCACGGTGGCCGCGCGCAAGGCTTGCCGCGCCGCCGGCGTGGATCCGGCGACCGTCGACTGCATCATCGTCGGCACGGTCACGCCCGACTGTCCGTTCCCATCGACGGCGGCCTACGTGCAGAAGAAGCTGGGCGCGGCACCCGGCGGCTGCGCCTTCGATCTGTCGGCGGCCTGCGCGGGCTTCATCTACGGGCTGTCGATCGGCGACGCCTTCGTGCGCCGCGGGCAGTTCAAGCGCGTGCTGGTCATCGGCGTCGAGGTGCTTTCGCGCATCATCGACTGGACCGACCGCGGCACCTGCGTGTTGTTCGGCGACGGCGCGGGCGCGGTTCTGTTATCGGCGGACGACACGCCCGGGCGCGGCATCCTGTCGACCCACCTGTACGCGGACGGCAGCTACACCGACGTGCTGTACCAGCCGGCGGGCGGCAGCCGCGAGCCGCCGTCGGCCACCACGGTGGCCGAGAAGCGCCACTTCGTGAAGATGAACGGGCGCGAGGTGTACAAGCAGGCGGTGCGCAACATGGCCGCGGCGTCGAAGACCGCGCTCGAGGCCAACGGTCTCAACAGCGCCGACGTCGCCTGGGTCATCGCGCACCAGGCCAACATCCGCATCATCGAGGGCGTGTCCGAGCGCGTGGGTATCGGGATGGATCGCTTCTACATCAACGTCGATCGCTACGGGAACACCTCGTCGGCGTCGGTGCCGACGGCGCTGGACGAGGCGATCGAGATGGGCAAGATCAAGGACGGCGACCTGCTGGTATTTTCGGCGCTGGGCGGGGGGCTGGCCTGGGCCTCCGCGGCGGTGCGCTGGTGAGCGCGCCGGCGCGCCGGCTGGCTTTCCTGTTCCCGGGCCAGGGCTCGCAGCAGGTCGGGATGGGCAAGGCGCTGTGCGACGCCTTCCCCGCGGCCAGGGCGGTCTTCGACGAGGCGGACGCCGCGCTCGGGTACCGGCTGTCGCGGCTGTGCTTCGAGGGACCGGAGGCCGAGCTGACGCTGACCGCCAACGCCCAGCCGGCCATCCTGACCACCAGCATCGCGGCGCTGCGCGTGCTGGAGCGCGAGACCGACCTGCGTCCCGCCGTCGTCGCCGGGCATTCGCTGGGCGAGTACTCGGCGCTGGTCGCCGCCGGCGCGCTGCGCCTGCCCGACGCGGTCCGGGTGGTCCATCTGCGTGGCCAGTTCATGCAAGAGGCGGTGGCCCCCGGCGTGGGCGCGATGGCCGCCATCCTGGGCTTGACCGCGGCCGAGGTCGAGGCGGCCTGCCTGGAGTCGGCGGCCGGCGAGGTGGTGAGCGCCGCCAACTACAACGGCGGCGGTCAGGTGGTCATCGCCGGCCATCGGGCGGCGGTCGACCGCGCCTGCGCCGCCGCCAAGGCGCGCGGCGCCAAGCGGGCGTTGCCGCTGAGCGTGAGCGCGCCCTTTCATTGCGCGCTGATGGCGCCGGCCGCGGAGCGCCTGGCCGCGGCGCTGGCCGAGATTCCGGTCGGCGCGCTGTCGGTGCCGGTGGTGAGCAACGTCGAGGCGGCGCCCAACCAGGACGCCGCGCGCGTGCGCGATCTGCTGGCGCGGCAGGTGACCGCGCCCGTGCGCTGGCAGGAGTCGATCGAGCGCCTGGCCGCTATCGGCGTCAGCGAGGCGATCGAGCTCGGCGCCGGCCGGGTGCTGGCCGGTCTGGTCAAGCGCATCGCGCCCGCGATCGTGGTCCACGCCGCCTCGGACCCGGCCTCGATCGGCGAGCTGGCCAGCGCGGCGGCCGCGACCGCGGCGTCGGCAGGCGCGCAGGGGATCAGCCATGGCTGATCTCGACGGGCGCATCGCCGTGGTCACCGGCGCGTCGCGCGGCATCGGGCGCGCGATCGCGGTGGCGCTGGGGCGCGCCGGCGCCAAGGTGGTGGTCAACTTCACCGCCAACGAGGCGGCCGCGGCCGCGGCGGTCGAAGCGGTGCGCGCCGCGGGCGGCCAGGCGACCAGCAAGCGCTTCGACGTCGCCGACGCCCCCGCGGTCGACGCCGCCTTCAAGGAGATCATCGCCGCCGAGGGCGGGCTGCACATCCTGGTCAACAACGCTGGCGTGGCGGTCAACTCGCTCATGCTCGGCGCCAAGGACGCTGACTGGAAGCGCTCGATCGACGTCAACCTCAACGGCACCTTCTACTGTGTGCGGGCCGCCCTGCGCGCGCTGATGAAGGCCAGGGACGCGGGACGGATCATCAACATCACCTCGATAACCGGCGAGGTCGGCTCGGCGGGGCAGGGGGCGTACGTCGCCGCCAAGGCC
>Ga0207701_10008045_pt1 | contig 10433 bp, 11 predicted proteins | sample KBSSwiSSwithPhiX_FD_184294 | JGI IMG/M metagenome (GOLD analysis project Ga0207701, IMG submission 184294) | Switchgrass rhizosphere bulk soil microbial communities from Kellogg Biological Station, Michigan, USA, with PhiX - S5 (SPAdes) (version 2) | ecosystem: Environmental > Terrestrial >...
CGCTCGTTTTACTATTTCGCTCAGGCTCGTACGTCGTTCGCGAGCTGCTGGCTCAACGCATGAGGCCAGCATGCGCCGGCCGCAGGCCGTCAGTTCGCCAGCGGGTTCGGACGCAATTGCACGTGATAGACCTTCGGACTGTTCGCCGTACCGCCTTCGTTGTGGAACACGGTCCGCGTACCCGACATCGTCCAGACGCCTTTGCCTTTCCAGCCGGCTTTCGGATCGTCCACCCTCGCGTCCAGGAGTTTCGTGAAAAATCCGGTCGGGTAGGGCACGCGTATCTCGACAGCCTTGCCATTGACTACAGCCGTCAGCGCCTCGGCGCCGTTCGTCGTGAAGATCGGCACGTTGCGACCGAGGCCGAGCGTGTTGTAGCGGTCGACCCAAACGTAGTACGAATGGTTCGCGCTGCCTGACTCCGGAAGTCCACGGAATTGCGGCCCGGGCATGCGGAGGAGGGTCCAGCCCTCGGGACAGAGCTTGCCTGTAAGCGCGTCCGGACCGTTCTGGGGGCGCGTGCACTTGCGACGGTCGAAGCTCGCGAAATGCCCGCTCGCGAGCGGCGTCCAGATCACGCCGTCTGTCGTCATGTCGATGCCGCGCGGACTCCACGCGCCATCGGGCGGGACGAAGAGCTCGGCGATCGACGTCTCCGCCGGATTCGGGCCGGGAATGACGCGCACCACGTAGCCGGGCTGGTCGATGCGCGCGAAGCCGATGCCCATCGTCTGTCCCCACACGGAGTCATCCACCGTGCTCGGCATGATGCCGTAGAAGGCGCCGAGTATGCGTTTGTCCTTCGCTGGATCGACGGGCTGGTTCGGCGCGACGTAGGCGTCGCGTTTGCCGTTGCCGTTCGTGTCGACGACGACGGGTGTCCAGCCCTGCGATTTCGCTGCGTCGCCGGTCTCGAAGAACGTCTTCGTCTTGACCCAGCCGATCACGCCGTTGCTCGATCCCGGGCCGCCCTGCGAGAGCCAGAGGGTGCGGTCCTTGTCCTTGGCGAAGTACAGATGGTGCGTGAAGAAGCACGTGTCGACGTGAGACCATTTCTTCTGCTTCGGATCCCAGATCGACAGCTGGCGCCCGTTCTGCTCGAGCGGCATCACTTTGGCCGACGGATGATCCGAACCCTTCTTGCAGAAGGCCGGGTTGTCCGGACCGCGAAACCGTGCGCTGAAATAAACCCGTCCCTGCGCGTCCATCATCGCGTTGTGCAGGCTCGACGAGCCGTCCCAGAGCGGATCCGGCCCCCAGTAGGCCGAAGGCGTCATCGGCAGCTTCGTCGAGGAAGGCGTGCCCGGCTGCACCGGATGCTTGATCGTGTAAGCGCGGTGCTTGACCGGATCGACTACGGGGATGAGGTCGGTGCTCTCCTCCGGCGCGCCGTAGATCGGGCCGTTCGCATTCACGCGGGGGTCGTGCTGGTAAGTGGAGATGCCGTCGTGCAGGTAGTACCTCGGTGTCGAGAAATCCCACATCGTCACGACGAAGTTGCGCTCGACGCCTTCGGGCCGGTGCGGCTTCGCGAATGGAAGCTCGCCCTTCTCGATGCGGTCGGTCCAGTCCGCGAACTGCCGCAGCGCGGCGTCCACCCCCATGAAGCCCAGTGTCGTCATCATGTTGGTCATCGCCTGGCCAGCCTGGGTACGTTTACCCCAGGCACCCACGGAGGATTCCGAACCTTCCTTGAAGAACGCGGGAACCTTGCGCACACCCATCGACCCGAGCGCATGGCACGACTGGCACGAGTTCTTTACCGTGTCGACCCACGCTTCCTGTGTTTTTATGTTGTCCGAGATGCCGTTGCCCTTCTCACCGGTCCCGGGGAACTGATCCGCGCCAGGAATATTGATGAGCGAGTACCAATACATGCCGGGATAGTGCTCCGCGTCTTCCTGGGGCGTTGCAGCAGCGCTCTTGATGTTCACCGTTTTGCCCGGCGCGGCCTGCGTTTTCTCCGAATCCCTCAAGCCGTAGCCGCGCGACCACACGAGATAACTCGCTTTCGGCAGCTGCGGAATGACGTAGCGACCCTTGTCATCGGTGACCACGATCTTCGCGAACTTCGTCGGCAGATTCGTAGTCTCGGCGATCACCCAGACACCGGCTTCAACGCCGCTGGGTCCGTTCACTACGCCTGCGATGGAGTCCTTGCCTGCCTTCTGCGCATAAACCGGCGCTACGGCCAGCGCAGCGGCAACTGCGGCCGCAAGCACCGTGTGACAGCGACGTGACGCCATGTCCCCCTCCCGATCCAAAAGAATGGCGTGCCTATGATGCGCCTTTCCGTTCCTCGGCGGCAAACGTGTCGGGTGGAAAGCGTTTGGACGCCAGCGCGTCGTTGGCGGGTGAGGCGTGGCGGTTCGAAGCTAACGCAATCCGATCAGCATGTCGGCCGAACGCTGCACGAGCTGCTCGAAAAGCGGCAGGAAGTAGGGAACGGACAGCAGTGTCGCCGCGAAACCGATCATGAGCGTGATCGGGAACCCGACCGCGAAGATGTTGAGTTGAGGCGCCGCGCGGCTGAGCACGCCGAGGGCGAGGTTGGTCACGAGCAATGCCGCGATCACCGGCAGCGAGAGCGACAGAGCCGCGTAGATGAACTGTCCCCCGGACGAGGCCGCGCTCTGCCAGAAACCCGCGTCCACGGTATCGCCGATCGGCAGCGTGTGAAACGTTTCCGCGAGTATCGATAGCAGCAGCAGGTGTCCGTTGATCGCGAGAAACGTGAGCGTGGCCGCGAGGCCGAAGAAACGACCGAGAACCGGCGCGGGCGCTCCCATCTGAACATCATAGAACTGCGCGAACCCGAGTCCCATCTGCAGCCCGATCAGCTCCGCCGCCATCTCGACCGCTACGAACACGAGCCGCATCATGAAGCCGAGCACGAGGCCGATCGCAAGCTCGCGTGCAAGGGAGGCGAGGCCCGCCCATGAGCCGGGGTCGATAGCCGGCATTGCCGGCAACGTGGGCGCGATTACGACGCTGATCAGGAAGGCCAGCGCGATCTTGCCGCGCGCCGGGAACTGCGCACCACTGGTGACCGGTGCGGTGGCGAGCAGCCCGAGCACCCGCGTGAAAGGCCAGATGAATGCGATCAGCCAGCCGTTGAGCTGAGCCGACGTAACCGACAGCATGGTTGCCTAGCTCGCGAGCGTCGGAATGGTCGCGAACAGCCGCTGGGTGAAGTCCACCATGAGCTGGAGTATCCACGGTCCTGCAACCACCACGGCCACGAAGACGCCGATCAGCTTGGGAATGAACGAGAGCGTCATCTCGTTGATTTGCGTGGCCGCCTGGAAAATGCTGACCACGAGACCGATCGCAAGCGCGGTCAGCAGGAGCGGCGCCGAAACGAGCAGCGTCATCTCGAGCGCCTGGCTGAGGAGCGCGATAACGGCAGTCGAATTCATGGTTGGAATCCTTCCGTGTGCGGTCAGCCGAAGCTTTGTGCGAGCGAGCCGATGAGCAGGTTCCACCCATCCACCAGCACGAAGAGCATGATCTTGAACGGCAGCGCAATCAGAACCGGCGAGACCATCATCATCCCCATCGACATCAGCACACTGGCGACCAGCATGTCGATAATGAGAAACGGGATGAAGACGACGAACCCGATCTGGAACGCGGTCTTGAGCTCGCTCGTCACGTACGCCGGAATGAGCACCTTCATCGGCACGTCCTCGGCGCGGGCTGGCATCGCCTCGTTCGAAAGTTTCACGAACAGCGAAAGATCGGCCTCACGCGTCTGCCGCAGCATGAACGTGCGCAACGGAACGGCACCGCGATCCAGTGCCTGTTCCATCGTGATGCGGTTTTCGGAGAACGGCTTGTATGCATCGCTATAAATCCTGTCGAGCACCGGCGACATCACGAAGAACGTGAGAAAGAGCGACAAGCCGATCAGCACCTGGTTCGGCGGCGAAGCCGGCGTTCCGAGCGCCTGACGCATGAGCGAGAGCACGATCACGATGCGCGTGAAGCCCGTCATCATCAGCAGCACGGCGGGCAGGAACGTGAGTGAGGTCAGCAGGAGAAGCGTCTGCAGACTCAAGGTGTACGTCTGCCCGCCGCCGGCGACGGGCAAGCTGGTTACCGCGGGCATGCCGGCGGTCTGAGCCCACGCCGGAATCGCGATCGCGCATGCGGTCCCCGCGAGGGCGATGAGCCACGATCTAACGCGCATCGCGGCTCTCCTTGTTTTCCTTGAGCCATGCTTTCAGCTTCGCGGCGGCGCCCGCGTCCTCCCCGGGCGCTTGCGCCCTCGGAGCCGGCGTGCGCACTTCAGGCTTCACGGTGGCTGCCGCATCATCGGCAGCGGCTGTCTTCTGAGCCTCGATCCACGCCTTGAGCTTGGCGGCCGCGGCCGCGTTCTCGGCGGCATCGTCGTCTTTCTGGTCCGCCAGAGCTGCGGTGAGCACGGGTGCTGCGCCGGCCTTGTCGCTCTCATCCGCCGGGGGGGACGCGAGGAGGATTGTATGCAGCGCGGTCACGCGTCCGGGCGCAACACCGAGGACCATGCGCACGTTGTCCACTTCCACGACCACCACGCGTTCACGCTGACCGACCGCCGCGCCTGCTACGACCTTGATGATTCCAGGGGCGGACTTGCCGAACGCGGATTTCTTCATCAACCAGCCGGCCGCCACGATCAGGGCGAGGACCGTGCCGAGGCCCAACGCGAACTGAAGCATCGTACCCGGCGAGAGAACATCGGCCGTGGCGCCTGCCGGAGCGCCATGCGCGTAGCGGAAGAGCGCGGCCGCGCACAGGACGAACACCTGCAGGACGCGTTTGGCATGATGCTGCTGCCGGCTCTTCATCGTTTGAGTTTCCGGATGCGTTCGGATGGCGTGATGATGTCGGTCAGCCGGATGCCGAATTTCTCGTTGACGACCACCACTTCGCCTTGGGCGATGAGGCAGCCGTTGACCAGCACATCCATCGGCTCACCAGCCAGGCCGTCGAGCTCGACCACTGAGCCCTGCGCAAGCTGGAGCAGATTCTTTATCGCGATCTTGGTACGCCCGAGCTCGACTGTGAGCTGAACGGGAATATCCAGAATGAGATCGATATCGTGTGTGCCCGCCGATTTCGGTGCGGCGGAGAATTGCTCGAACACCGGCGGCGCTGCGCGCCTGACGGGCGTGCCCGCCTCGGCATCGGCCTGTTCTGCCATCGCCGCGGCCCAGTCGTTGTCTGCGCCCTGTTGAGGGCTCGCGCTGTCGTCCATCATGCCGTTCTCCATCAGTTGTCCCGTTCTTCGCAGCTCACGAGGTTTTCCACCCTGAGCGCGTAGTGTCCGTTGTATACCCCGCAGCCGCAGTTCAGCACCGGGACGCTGTCCACTTCGGCGACCAGCGGCTGCGGAATCTCGAGCGAGATCACGTCACCCACCTGCATGTTCAGCACTTCCTTGAGACTGACCTCGACCGTGCCGAGATTCACGACCAGTTCGACGTCCGCCGACTGTACCTGGCGCGACAGCAGCTTCACCCACCGTTTGTCGGTTTCCATCTGCTCACCCTGGATGCTGCTGTAGAGCGCGTCGCGAATCGGTTCGAGCATTGCGTACGGCATGCAGATGTGGAACTCGCCCCCGCTGGTGCCGAGCTCGATGTTGAACGTCGTCACCACGACCACTTCGTTGGGCGTCGCGATGTTCGCGAATTGCGTGTTCATTTCAGAGCGCATGTACTCGAACTTCAGCGGAGAGACCGGTGCCCACGACTTCTCCAGATCCTCGAACACGACACTGAGCAGGCGCTGGATGATGCGCTGTTCGGTGACCGTGAAATCGCGTCCTTCCACGCGCGTGTGAAACTCGCCGCTGCCGCCGAACAGGTTGTCGATCACGAGATACACCAGGTCCGGATCGAAGATGAAGAGCGCGGTGCCGCGCAGCGGTTTCGCCTGCACCAGGTTCAAGTTGGTTGGCACGACGAGATTGCGCACGAACTCGCTGTATTTCTGGACCCGTACCGGTCCCACCGCTATTTCCGCGGACCGGCGCACGAAGTTGAACAGTCCGATGCGCAGGAGTCTCGCGAAACGCTCGTTGATGATCTCCAGCGTCGGCATCCGCCCGCGAACGATGCGTTCCTGCGTCGCGATGTTGTACGGCCGTATGCCGCGCGGATCCTGGTCTTCGGGCGCCTCCTCGACCTCCCCGGTTACGCCGGAAAGCAGCGCATCGACTTCGTCTTGCGAGAGGAAGTCCTTGCTCATCGCAGTTACTGGATGATGAAGCCCGTGAAGAGCACCTCGAACTGACGAGGCGCTTGCGCTCCGGAGTTACCTTCCGCCGCAGGGGCGGCGCTCGCTTCCGGCGCAGCTGGCACTTCGCTTTTCTCCACCGGCTTCGCAGGCTCGACGAGCTTGCGCACGGCGTCACCAACGTCGAGCGCGAGCTTCTCTTTGCCGGCCGACGACAACAGCTCGTTGGCGCGCTTGCCCGAGAGCAGCATGAGGATGCCGTTGCGCACTTCCGGCATGCGGCTCTTCACTGCCTCCTCGTTCGCACGGCCGGAGATCTTCAGCGTAACGTTCACCTGCAGATACTGCTGCACCCCGTCCGTCGGGAGGAGGTTGACCGTAAACGTTTCGAGGGGCACGAACACGGCCGGCTCCTGCACGGGTGCCTTGTGCTCGTTCGGCGTGTGGAAGAGGAATGCGTATACGCCGCCGCCAGCCCCGGCGAGGATGAGGACCGCCACGATGATCCACAGCAGCTTGCCACTCTTGCGCTTCGGTTTCGCGTCCTTGGAACCCTCCGGGGAGGGTTTGGGTGTGTTCTTGGACGTTTCCTGCTGGGTTGCCATGGGCTCTCCGGGATGGGCTCTCGGAAAGCATTATCGATGTAGCCCCTGTGCAGCGAAGCCGAGAGAAGACGCTATAAAACGCGCTATCTCACGACTTGCTGACGCCCGTCAGGCGAACGTGTCGACCAACCCGTATTGCCTCAGAACGCGAATCGCGCGCGGCTCGTCGGCCTCAGCGCCGCCGTCGCTCATGCGGTGAAACGGCTGGCCCTGCTGAGCTGGCGCCTGTTCACGCGCATCCCGCGAGTCTGCGCTCACGCTGGCCTGGCCCAACGCGATGCCGCGCTGTTCGAGCGTGGCACGCAGGTCGCTGAACGAGGCTTCGATCGCCTCGCGCACGGCGGGGTGGGGCGAAACAAAGGCGATGTTGGTTTTGTCATCGCCGACCGTAAGCATGACTTCGACGGGGCCGAGGTGAGGCGGGTTCATGTGGAGCTCCGCCGTCTGCTGCTGCCGGTCTACCACCCATACGACTTTGTCGCGGAACTGATCGGCCCATTCATTGTTCCCGAACGGAGCCGGTATCTGCGCGGTCACCGGTGGTGGCGCCTGCGCGGCTGTGAAATGCGGCACATTCGGTGGCGTGAGAGCGGGCGGCGCGGCCGGCCCGGGGCTCGATGCGGCAGCGGCCGCAGAGACTGCAGGCTCGGTGCGAAGCCCATCAACGGGGAGGGCTTGCTCGCCGCGGCTGGCGAAATGTTCCCCGCCTGCCTTGATGTGTGTGGGAGGGGCGGGCACCTGAGCATCGTCGTTTTTCGGTCGGTCGTCATGCGGTCCCGCGTGCTCGCGCGGGGCGGATTTCTCCCCGACCGCGTTATGCGGCAGCTCCCGCGCGTGCGGGGCGGGCGCAGCCTCGTCGCGGTCTGTGTGACCGGGCCGCGGTGTGTCCGTCGCTTTTATGGCTTCTTCACCGGCGGTCGTGGCGATGGCTGCGGCCTTGTCCGATTTCAGCTCCGCCGCGGTCACGGCGTGGCGACGCGCTTCGCGCGGCGCGGTGGCCGCGACGCTGTCCGCGGTTTGCATGGTGGCCGCGTCGGGTACGGGCTGCGATGGAACCGCTTGCGGTGCTGCGACGGCCAGTGCCACGGCAACCGGCGAGGGTAACTGGATCTGCTGCGCGGCGAGCGCGATAGCATCCATTGCAGCGGTGCTCGGGTCGGCCGCGACGGGCTCGGTTCCTTTCGCACCGGACGCGGCGAGCATTTCAAGCAGGTCCGCCTTCTTACCACGCTGTTTACCGGTATCCGGCAACGCTTCATCCGGCACCTGCGTGCCGGGCTCCGTCAAGGTGGCCATCTGCGCGGGAAGCTCGGTCTGCGCGCCGAGTTGCATCAGCAGTGCGAGATCGAAGCGAGCCGCGTGTCCGTGCCCCCCTTTTGGGCTCGTTCGACCGTCCGGGGCCGCGGGGCTCGCGGTCGTAACTGCTGCCGTACTGACGCCTGCGTCCATGCGATCACCGTTTCCTGTTGTGCTTGCGTGATGCGAATTCGTCCATGAGCCTCTGATCGACTTTTTTCGATCGATCCGACTCCGCGCGCTCGTGGCGTTCGGCGAGCGTGTCGTAGGCTCTTACGTCGCGTTGCGTGCACTGCCACTGTGCACGGCCCTGCTGAACGGCTTGCTGCGACAGCAGCACGGCCGCGCGCTGCTGCTCGATCGCCTCGTCGAGCTTCTCCAGAAAATCGCGGAAGTTCTGCCAGCCCGCACCGTGCAGGTTGCGCTGCACTGCGGCGCGATAGCGAGCGTAGTACTCCTCCCGGTACTGCAGGAGCAGGTTGAGCTTGGCCTCCGCTTTGGCGGCTTCGGAATTCAAGGCCCCGAGCTGCGTGGCCGCGCTGTCGTTGCGATCTCGCGCAAGCTCGTGCACGGCCTGCAGACGGAATGTCGTTTTCATCTTGCGTGACTCATTTCATCTCAGGATGCGTTTTCGATCATGACGGCCTTCAACTGCGCGGCCGACTGTAAGTAGGGCGAGCGCTCGCCGAGATCCTGCTGCAGGAAGCGCTGCATCGCCGGCTGCAGCGCGATGGCCTGGTCGATCGCGGGATCATTGCCGGCCGAATACGCGCCGACCGTGATCAGATCGCGGTTGCGATGGTAGAGCGAGTAGGTGGACTTGAAGCGCCGTACGGCCGCGAGCTGCTGCGGTTCGACCAACGTGGTGAGGAGCCGGCTCACGGACATTTCAATGTCGATCGCAGGATAGTGCCCCTGATCCGCGAGCGATCGCGAAAGCACGATGTGGCCGTCGAGAATTGCCCGTGCCGAATCGCCCACCGGATCCTGCTGATCGTCGCCCTCGACGAGCACCGTGTAGAAGGCCGTGATCGAGCCGCCCCCGACGCTGCCGTTGCCCGCGCGCTCGACCAGTTGCGGCAGCTTCGCGAATACCGAAGGCGGATAGCCTTTGGTGACCGGCGGTTCGCCGATCGCAAGTGCGATTTCACGCTGCGCCATGCCATAGCGCGTAAGCGAATCCATGATGAGGAGGACGTGCAGGCCCTCGTCCCGGAAGTACTCTGCGATCGCGGTCGCGTAGGCGGCGCCCTGCAGTCGCAGCAGCGGGCTCTGGTCGGCCGGCGCAGCGACGACAACCGAGCGTGCGAGTCCCTGCGCGCCGAGGATGTGCTCGATGAATTCCTTCACTTCGCGGCCGCGCTCGCCGATCAGGCCGACGACGATCACGTCGGCTGCGGTGTAGCGCGCCATCATGCCGAGCAGCATGCTCTTGCCGACGCCGCTGCCTGCGAAAAGCCCCATGCGCTGCCCGCGGCCGACCGTCGTAAGCGCGTTGATGGCACGGACGCCAACGTCCAGAACCTGGGTGATCGGCGCGCGTTTGAGCGGATTGAGCGGACGATTGTGCAGCGACACGTGACGATCCGCCGCGAGCGGACCCAGGCCGTCGAGCGGCGTGCCCGTGCTGTCGAGAACGCGTCCGAGCAGCGCGCGGCCCACGGGCACGTGCTTCGCCTGATCCGCAACACGGCGGCGAGGGTGAGGACGACTGTTCGTCGGTATCGACTCCGGCGCGATGTCGCGCGGGACGACGCGTGCGCCGGGTACGACGCCGTGCAGATCCGAGATCGGCATCAGAAACAGGCGATCGTCCGCGAATCCCACAACTTCGGCTTCCACTTCGCGGTGGTCCGGGAGCAACACCGAACAGCAACTGCCGACCGCGACTCGCAGTCCGACGGCTTCCATGACGAGGCCCGTGACGCGCGTCAGCCGGCCGCTCGCGATTACCGGCTCGACGCAACCGGCCGCGACCGTGTTTGCGCCGAGGGTGCGCTTGAGCTCAGCCAGTCGGTCCACGATGCGTTCAGTCGAGCCAGTCGCGCGGGTTTCCCAGCGCCGCAGTGATGCGGTGCCAGCGCTGTGCGACCGTCGCGTCGATTTCACTGCCGCCCGCTTCGATACGGCAGCCGCCGCGGCCCATGGTTACGGCTTCCTTGAGCGACCACGTGCGCGCGCCCGCGGTGGCTTCGAGATGCTCGCGCACCACCGCGGCGTCCTCTGGATGGACGATCACGGTGATGTCGCCCTGAACACGGCCGAGGTGCTGCAGGGCATCTTCGACGGCGTGCAATACGGCCTCCGGTC
>Ga0207701_10008046_pt1 | contig 10432 bp, 8 predicted proteins | sample KBSSwiSSwithPhiX_FD_184294 | JGI IMG/M metagenome (GOLD analysis project Ga0207701, IMG submission 184294) | Switchgrass rhizosphere bulk soil microbial communities from Kellogg Biological Station, Michigan, USA, with PhiX - S5 (SPAdes) (version 2) | ecosystem: Environmental > Terrestrial > Soil...
TGGAGGAAACGAACGCCCTCTTTGCCGATGCGGTCGATATTAGGCGTTTCGTAACCCATTAGGCCGCTGCTATAGGCACTGATGTTGGCGATCCCGATGTCGTCGCCCCAGATGACGAGGATGTTTGGTTTCTTCGCATCCGCCGCGAAGACTGTTGCGCTGGATAGGGCGCAAAGCGCGAAGGCTAGTGCAAGACTACGGGGTCTCATTTTCATGTGGATTTGATTCGGTTTGTCCGACTGGTTGCTAAAATTGCCAACGGCGCGGCGATGACTCGTTAGGTACGTTGCGCGCAAAAAGGTTCGAAAGTCCGTTTTTCCCTTGTGAATCGGGTAGGGGAGAACAAACGGACGCCCATGCCGAAACCTGTCGCCGAAAAAGCGAAAAGGTTCTCTTTCAAATCTAAACCCCGACCTAGCGCTCGGCTTTATTCGCGTCCGCTTGCAGCTTCTGGTCCACGGGCTTTACGCAGCGAAAACCAAGATGATTGGTGCCAGTGTTAATGTCGCCTTTGCCCCGGGTGCCGACGATGTAGCGTGAGCAGTATTGATCGTTGCAAAGAAACGACCCGCCGCGGTGGACGCGTTTTTTCTCGTTAGGCTCAGCCGGATCGAATGGCGTATCGGGGCCTTGCGGGTTATTTGTTACGCCGCCTTTGTCCGCCAGCGACTGGTAATAGTCCGGGCGATACCAGTCGCTGCACCATTGCCAGACGTTGCCCGACATATCGTAGAGGCCATACCCGTTAGGCGGAAATTTCGCCACCGGCGCAAGACCGACGAAGCCATCCCCGCCTTGATCCTTGACCGGGAACGTTCCCTGGTAAGTGTTGGCCATCCATTTGCCGCCGGGCTTAAAGTCGTCGCCCCAGACATAGGTTTTCCCTTGCAGACCTCCGCGCGCCGCGAATTCAAACTCGGCCTCGGTTGGCAACCGCTTGCCCGCCCATTTGGCATAAGCTTCCGCGTCGGGATATCCGACCTGGACGACCGGGTAAGCACCCTTGCCTTCGATGTTACTTTCCGGACCGGTGGGATGTCGCCAGTTCGCCCCTTTTATGTAATCCCACCACTGAAAATGATTATTCAGCGGGACTTCATGATCTGGTGGTGTGAAGACGACCGACCCGGCGACCAGATTTTCCGGCGGCGCATCCGGGTATTCCTCCTGGGTCGGTTTACGCTCCGCAATGGTGACGTAACCCGTCGCAGTGACAAACTTTTCGAACTCAGCGTTCGTCACGACCGTCTTGTCCATCCAGAAGCCGTCCACTCGCACAGGATGAATCGGCTCCGCGTCATTCGACGCCATCGGCATCTCGTGGCTGCCGTGACCGTTCACGACCGCTCCCATCTTGAACTCGCCACCGGGTATCCAGACCATTCCGGCCGGGCCTTTTGGAGGTTCGCCCGCGAACGCACTTAAGCCTGCGACAAGTGCGAGCGTGGCGCCGCAGATCGATAATTTAGTGCAATCAGTCATTGAGTTTTGATCGATTTTGACTCGCCGCGGCGAGTTCCTCTGGAGCGACGAACTCCCACCTCCGCCGTGGCAAAGTCCGCTCGTCCAGTTAAATTTCCGCGGACTTACGCACTATGCAAGAGGATAGCATGGCGTTTTCGGATGCGTCGCAGTATTGTGCAATGCAAGATTACATAATGAGTCGAGGGGCGCTCCATCCTCCGCGACTCGCAGCGGCCAGTCTCTCCAGCATCTGTAACTCCATTCACGCGGACCGCGGAACGAGTCGCGTAGCGATCTCAGGAAGATAGCCCGACACTTTAGTGTCGGGTCTGCCCTGGCCAAAAATCCCCGCGTCGCGGAGCGACGGTTGAAGGCACCCGGCTGCCCGTCAGCCGTCGCTCCGCGACGAGGAAACCTCAATTCGAGCGGCCCTGGCTCTGAAGCCCCGGGCTAATTTCGTAGCGCCCCTCTGGGGCGGCAATTTGCAGGCGACGCCAAACAGATACGTCCCTCCAAAGGGAATCGTTCCCGCCTGCGTCGTGGACGGGCTACGCCGTGGCGAGTCTGTTCGTCCAGTTTCATTTGTTACGCTGCACCAGCTTACGGTGCAGAGTGTCACTCCTGGTCGTCTTTTTGTTCGTCTTGAGTGTCGTCTTGTGTGTCTTCCTGCCAATCGTCGTCGGTGCTATGCCAGGTCTTGTCGGGATTAAAGAGCTCCATCTCCTTAAAGGTCTTCAGGGTATCGGATCCCAGGTCCTTCTGATAAACAACCCCGCTTTGGTTGACGATGAACGTCTGTACCCCAGTAACCCGGTAATCAGCCGGCGCTGCTGCGAGCGCAAATCCGCCAATCATCATTCCCTTAACGACAAAGTCCATTTGTCCCATCGGTGCCGCTGGACCCTGGCCCTTCAGAACCTTGAAATAGTAACCGTGATACGGTTGGCTCTTATCGGTATAGCCCTGCTCCAGGGCCTTCGCGACATCCTCTCCGACCGGACCTCCCCACGTTCCATCGGCATTTTTCCAGGCCAAACCGTCCTGCTTCCCGGGAGTGCTAATGATTCGTTGCGCGTATTGGTTCACCGTGGAACCATCGTGCTTGTCGGCCGCATAGTCTTCCTGGGCTTCGACGTAGCCGCGGCAAATGTTAAGAACGTCCAGCTCGTTCGCGCCGATACGCCTGAGCAATACCTCCTCACGGCCTGCCTTGGCATCGAAATACCATTTCCCGCTGCGCTTGACGATTGGAATAGGCAGTGGCCAATCATCATTGCCGACCGAGAGAGTGGCGCGTTTTGAGTTCTTTGGATCGACCTCGATCGCACTCTTCTCGTGCGCCATCTCGGCAAATTTGGTGGCGCGGTTTTTGTCCTGAACGGTATCTTCGGTAGCAACGAGGTCCGCGCTCCCCGGACCTAGAATGGCCTCCAAGGCCGGCACATCAAAGGGTTCGGCCGCCTGGACGAGAGCATCGGCAGCTTCTTTTGCCGTCTCAAATCCCTTTTGCTCTCCCTCTGGTGCCGCCTGCAGGGCAGGGGCTAGAGAGCAGAAACCAAGAACGGCACCGGCGAGAACTGAAAGTTTCATGGAAATAACAATGGTCGATTTTGATTTCATTGGTTTTACCTCCGACCTCCGCCGCCACGGCGACCGCCACCGCCACCGCCCATGCTGCGGGAACCGCGGCTGTGGCTGGCAGAAGCTGAGCTCCTATTCATGTGGCCAGAGGAGCTGCTGAATGCGCTCCTATTACTCGAACTGGGGCTTCTGGACACCTGGCGGTTACCCATTTGGTTGCTGCTGGTCGGGCGAGTCGCAGGCCGGGAGCTAGCACCTCCGCCGCTCGGTCTATTGGCGGTTCCACCGCCAGGGCGATTAGCCGTTCCACCGCCAGGGCGATTAGCATTTGCGCCTCCGGGCCGATTAGCATTTGCGCCACCGGGCCGATTGGCATTTGCGCCACCGGGCCGATTGGCATTTGCGCCACCGGGTCGATTGGCGTTTGCGCCACCGGGTCGATTGGCATTTGCGCCACCGGGTCGATTGGCGTTTGCGCCACCGGGTCGATTGGCTGCGCCGGGACGATTGGCTGCGCCGGGACGATTGCTAGCGCCTCCATACTTGTTTGCCGTCTGCCTGTTGGGGTAGGGAGCGCCGCCGCGATGTTGGGGGTTGTGCTGCCAGTTGCTGTTGTTGCCAATCTTGTTGTTGACGTTGTTTTTGTTGTAGTGGTTTACGTACTTGTTGTTTACGTTTACGTTGACGTTATTGTTACCCCAGCCGCAACCGTAGCCCCAGCCCCCGTTTCCCCAGATTGCTCCGACCGCGACTCCAACGCCAAAGGAAAGAGCCGCCCCGGCCGCGTAAGCTCCGTAGGGCGGATAGTACATCGATGGATAAGGATAGGTGGGCTGGCCATAAACTACGGTTGGGTTGTAGGACGGGACGTAAACCACATCGGGGTTGGATGGCTGAATGACAACAACGCTCTTGCCTTCCACCTGCTGAGTTTGAACCGTCTGTTGCTCGCTGGTTTTGAGAGTTCCCGCGCCCTCCGCCTTTGTGCGCATGCGCTGGACCGCGTCCATCACATCGGATTCCTGCGAGAGGAAAGCGTCTCCCAGCTGCGAGGTCCAAGCAATATTATCGCCCAACTGCTTGACCACGTCGGGCACTATCGCCATGGACTGGATGCTGGGGTCCCAAGGCTGTTTTTCCACCGCATCGGCCAGCGCTTTGCCTTTCAAGTCCTCATTCTTTCCCATCCACTGCTGGAGTTGAACGATCTCGAGCGGGTAGGTGGAAGCGACCAGCGTCTGGCTTAAAAGCGGGTCCGGATAAAGAGCGATCGGCGCGACCAAGGAATCCAATTGATCATTCGGAATCTTGGGAGCCTGTTCTCCGGGCAATGCAGGCTGAGTAGCTGTTTCCTGAGCGAGGGCCACTAGATACGATGGTGAGAGCAGCGCGACCGATAAAACGGCCATCAAACAATGAAATGACCGGCTGCCCAGTCCGGGTCGAGAGGCTTTTTGTTTCATGTTTTTTCTTTCGTTTTCAAGCAACGGCGAGGTAAACAGATTCGAGGCGATGGATTGTCGATGCAACTTCAATTTCCCCGCTGGTCACCGAGCGGCGGTAGAGTTGATCGATAATCGCTTTTGCCACTCCTGCTCGTTTTCGTCCCGATCTTCGGTTGTTGTATAAGGGACGAAGACGGCCACGATGTTATTCAGTATTTCTGCGCCACTGCCCTTTGTCGCAGGTTACCTACCCGATCGGCAGTTCCATTCCTTCGCGGGCCAGCACCGTGTTGGGGAAGCGTTCTTGACACAACTTTTCGATGCGCAGAAGAAACTCGTCGTCGTGCTCGGGGTCGTGATGGGTGAGGGCTAGGCTCTTTACCTCAGCCATTTCAGCAACTTGCATCGCTTGATCAAAGCTGCTGTGTCCCCAGCCGCGTCGCTTCTGTAGTTCTTCGGCGGTGTATTGCGCGTCATGGACCAACAAGTCGGCGCCGCGAGCTAGCTCCACTAGCCGCTGATCGATCTGCTCACCATGCTCAACGTCCGTGCAAACGACGAGCACCTGGCCATTTCGCTCGATCCGGAGACTATACGCTCCGCCGGGATGGTTGTGCTTCTGAGCGGTGACCAAGGTCTCCACATTGTTGATGCCCGTGAAGTGTTTGCTGGCCTCGGCGATTTGGAGGAACTCGAAATTGGCTCCCATTTGTTCCAATTGCACTGGGAAGTATTCCGCCTGCATCTGGACCTCGAAGACCTCCCGCAAATGGCCAACGGGTTGATCCCGGGCAAGCGCGAGGAACGTAATTTTCTGACGGAGATCATAGGCCGGGGCAAAGAACGGAAAGCCTTGGATGTGATCCCAGTGAAAGTGCGTGAATGCGATGACGATTTGTTCCTGCTTGTGCCCAATGGCGAGGAGGTCGCGCCCCAGATTTCGCAGTCCCGTGCCGGCGTCAATGATGGCGATGCGGTTGGTATCGGTGAAGGTGATTTGCAGGCAGGTAGTGTTACCGCCGAATTGCTGAAAACCAGCATCACAGATGGGAATGGATCCCCGAGTGCCGTAAAATTTGAGTTTCATAGGGTCGTAGCAGTTTCGTTACCTCCAGCCGCTGCGGCGCTGAGGCCGCATATGGCAGCGAGGAGGGTTAGTTCGTTTTCGTGCTTCGGGATCTGATCATGGTTCGCGAATTTGATCGACTCTTTTTGTCTTTGAGTCGAACTAAATGTTAAATGTCTATTGCTCGGAGCGAAACGTCGCGGTCACGGTTCCCTCGCTGAAATGCTAATTCGTTGCGGGAGCCTGAAAGGGGTCGACTGAGGCCGGTGACTTGGCGAACGTGCGCTGGTCGCGAGTAGAATCAGCAATCGACCACCCGGTTCACCTTCAGCAACCATGCCGCGTCGCCTTGGTAGAGCTTAGATGGGCCGCGCGTATATTTCGGGGCTTTCCCCGTCGATTGCTTCGGTCGCGGGTCGCCGACGCCACGCAGCGACAAGCGTGCCCGGTGTGTAAGACCAAGGTCCCATGTTCGCGCCGTTCGATTTTTCAGATTATAAGGGGCGCGACCTCCCGAGATAGCCCACCATGGTCCACTGTAAATCAAAGCCAAACCTAACCACCCATGAAACCAAAGCCTAAGATCCTGCGCGTCACACGAATCGCGATCCTTCTTTCGACCACTGTCAGCCTGTTGCTGCTGTCGGCCTTGGCCGAGACCTTCACGGAAGGCAAGCAAGTGCCGCCAACCACGGAGAGCCTGAAAACCGGCGAGTTTGTCTGGGAGCCGGAGCGCTCGCCGGGGGGCCCGGTGCTGATCGTCGTCAGCAAACCCGAACAAGTCGCCTACGTGTATCGCAACGGCATCCGCATTGCGCGTAGCAGCGTAAGCACCGGACGGCCGGGCCACCCCACGCCGGTTGGCGTCTTCGATATTCTCGAAAAGGAGAGGGATCATGTCTCCACCATCTACAAGGGTGCGGAGATGCCATGGATGGAACGGTTGACTTGGAACGGGATCGCCATGCACGCCGGCGATTTGCCGGGTTACCCGGATTCGCATGGCTGTGTCCGTCTGCCGTTGGAGTTTTCCAAGCTCCTTTACACCGTGACAACGAAGGGCGGAACGGTCATAATTGCGGATGCAATGTCGGCCCCGCGCGAGACGGTTCATCCGGGGATGATTTTTTCGCAAATCACACCGCCAGCCGCGGATGAAACCTTGGGCAAGGGCCAGTTCTCTTGGATGCCAGCAAAATCAGACCACGGTCCAGTAACCATCCTCTTCAGCTCTGCCGACAAGCAGGTCTATGTCTATCGCAACGGCGCGGAGATCGGCCGCGCGCCCTTCGCCAGCAGCGTCCGCGGGATGCACGTCTATAGTGCCCTCGATGGCGCCGATGCGGAAGGCAGGCGCAAGTGGGTGCGCGTGGACGGCGCGCCGGCGTCGAATGATCCGAGCTTCACCGAAGTGGCCAGTGGCGCGGGTATTCCACAGGAGTTTATCGCTAGCGTGCGCGGCGTCGTCCAGCCGGGGACGACCATGGTCATGACCGACAAGCCGGTGAACGGCGACACACAGAGCCAGCCTGGCTTCAAAATCCTCGGCGTCGGCGAAGTCGCCCAGCGCTAGACGGCGTAGCTTTCCAGAGACGTGGCGGGAATGAAATTGAGGAAGACCTCGATACCCCGGATGTAGTCGGTCTTGCTTAAAGGTCTCTCATGACTCATGCCGCTGCCTCGCTCTGCATCTTTCCATGCGCCACCGGTAGGCGAACAACGATGCGAGCGCCGCGATCAGGGGCGTTCTCGGCTGCAATCGTGCCGCCGTGTGCTTCGACAATCGATCGAACGATGGTTAAGCCCATTCCCATGCCTTGCTGTTTGGTGGAAAAGAAATGATCGAAAATCTTATCCGGCCGGTCCTTTGGCAGTCCTACTCCAAAATCACGGACGCTCACCTCGACGATCTCGCTCTTGTCTGAACGCGTGCTGATAATGATGCGGCGTCCGGTCGGCGGCAGACTTTCCACCGCATCAAGCGCGTTAATGACCAGATTGAGCAGGACCTGCTGGATCTGAACCGAAGCGGCTTCCACTTCGGGAAGTCGCGGATCGAGCTCTGTAGTGATGACACTTTCCCGCAATAAAACGTCCGAACTGACTAATCGCACCGTGTCCGTGATCATGGCATTGAGGTTGATAAAAGTGCGTTTCACGTTGGTATCCTTGCGCACCAGACTTCGGATCCCGCGAATCACCTCTCCGGCGCGCTGGCTGTCGGCAACCATGTCCATTAGCAACTGGGCCAACAACGCGGGATCGATGTTTCCCCGTTCGAGAAAACGACGGGCGGCAGAGGCGTTGTTCGCTATGGCCGTGAGTGGTTGATTGAGTTCATGCGCGAATGACGCTGTCATTTCGCCCATCAAGGCGACGCGGTTCCGATGGGCCATTTCTTCACGTTGAAGCTGCAACTGCAGGTTAGCCTGCTTTTGTGCGCTGACATCAAGAGTGACACCTATCGTCTCGAGAAGATTTCCGTGCTCGTCCGGTAAACACCGCCCACGCATGATGACCCAGCGCCTCATTCCATAGGGTAGGACGATGCGGTGCTCGCTTTCGAAAGTTCCGTTCGAGGCGCAGGCCTGATCATAGGCCGCCTTCACTACCGGGCGTTCGTCCGGATGAATGCGGGAAAGAATCAGGTCGCAGGTGATCGGCTGGTCGGGTCCGAAACCATAGATCACGCGTCCTTTCTCACTCATCCAGGCGGCGTTCCGCTCCGGATACAGGACCCAAAAGGCCAGATCGGCCGACTCTGCGGCGAGACTTATGCGCGCTTCGCGCTCGCGCAGTGTCTCCTGTTGCTGCTGGCGTTCGATGGCAATACCAGCAATGTGGGTGGCGATTTCAGTCAACCGCGTTTCCTCGGGCCGCGGTCCTCGCTTTTCCTGGCGATACATCGCGAACGAACCCAGGACCTCACCTTTCGCCGACAGAATTGGAGTTGACCAGCAGGCGCACAGTCCGCAAATCTCCGCCAGAGCGCGATAATCAGCCCAGAGCGGATCGGTCAACACATCGGTTACCACCACCGGCCGGCGGGTATACATGGCGGTACCGCAGGAACCGTTACGTGGTCCAATCGCGGCGCCATTAACCTCTTTGACATACGTTTCGGGCAAATTTGGTGCTGCGCCGTGACGAACGCGTTTGCCGTCGCGATCCAAAAGGAGGATGGAGCAGCGCAGTCCTTCGGCCTGATCTTCCATTAGAAGAACAAGGCTGGTCAGCACGTCCGCCAACGATGCATCGGCCGCGATCATCTCCAGCACCCGGCTTTGTCCGGCTCGAAGGAGTTCCTCTTCTTTGATTTGAGTGATATCGCGACAAACGATCACGCCACCCAGCAACTTCCCCTTCAGATCTCGCAAGGGCCGGCCGCTAATTCGGGTCCAAAGGCCATGAGGCGTCTTTGCATGGCGAACGAACATCTCAACGTCGTTTACTTCCTCACCGCGAATCGATCGCGTCAGCGGCAGTTGCTCGCCTGGGAAAAGAGTTACCTTGTCCGGCAGGTAAAGTCCGTAGAGATGCGACCATTCGTTCGGGCTCGTCCGGGTAGCGCCCATCCCGAACATGCGCTCCGCCATTGGGTTGAAGAGAAGAAGTTTGCCTTCCGTGTCCGCGACGATGACAGCGTCTCCCATATTGGAGAGAATCGACTGCAGGATTTCGTTGGTGTGCGCGAGCTCTTCGGCCGCGTACTTCCGTTCCATCACCATATCCAATTGTGCTGCAACGGCCGTGATCACATTGACCAAGCGTTCGTTCGCAGTGCGGGACTCATGCATGAAGAACTCGATCACCGCGATGACATGATCTCCCGACAGAATAGGAATTCCCACTCCCGTTCTTAGTCCGACGGTCTTGGCCGCTTCCAATCTCGGGAAATTGGGATCGTTCGTGACATCCTCAACCCAGGCTGGCCTCCGCAACGCCCAGACACGGCCAGGAAGTCCAATTCCCGGGGCGAATTTACATTCTTCGGATGCGGCCCGGAAAGATTTCAAATTCGCTTCGTCGCCATACCAGACCGGACCACATTCCAGGACAGTTCCATCCTGGCTTGGCACCCAGGCTTGTCCAAGAACCCAGCCCGTCTTCTCGCAAACGCGATGAAGCACAACCCCAAGCGCATCGGCAAGGTCGCCTGCCGCGGCTACTTCCATCGTGATTGTTTCCAGCAAATTAAGCTGCTCTTCACTCTGCGATCCCGTTAGCCCGTCGCGTTGAGGTGAGTCAGCCATTTGTCGATTCTTCTTGCGGTAAGGTTACCTCAGTCGTTCATCACGATGATTCGGAATACACTACAGCAGGGAATTGGATTATTGCGATTCTTGCTTTGCCTGCTGGACTTTAAATAGCAGAAAAGTCTGTCTGATTCACGCTGTCGCCCAGTCGTTAGGCCGGATGGAGCATCAGCTTGCCGATCAGGCAAACGATGCGCCCATCAAATCGTGGAATTCAGCTGAGCAATTCCGGCGGAACTTTTCCACCGTTCTCCGCCAGCTTCCTGAGCACTTCCTTATGGAGCCAGACGTTCATGGAAGCGGAATCATTCGTGTCTCCAGTGTAATGAAGTTCGGTCGCCAGCTCTTTGCGCGCGCTCAAGCTGCTGTCCATTCCAACCAGCTTCATCAGATCGACGATCGAGCGCTTCCAGTCCAATTTTTCGGCGTTTTTGGCGGCCAACCCCTCCATCACCGCAGCGATATCTACGGTCGGTGGCGCCGGCTTTGGAGCGCTTGGCATGGGCGCCGCCGCAGGAGCCGGCGCGGCGGTAGCGGTGGGCTGAGTAGCTACAGTTGGTTGGGCCGCTGGCGCACCGGCCGCAGCAGGCGCCGTCGCGACAGCGGTGGCGGGTGCATGA
>Ga0207701_10008048_pt1 | contig 10430 bp, 2 predicted proteins | sample KBSSwiSSwithPhiX_FD_184294 | JGI IMG/M metagenome (GOLD analysis project Ga0207701, IMG submission 184294) | Switchgrass rhizosphere bulk soil microbial communities from Kellogg Biological Station, Michigan, USA, with PhiX - S5 (SPAdes) (version 2) | ecosystem: Environmental > Terrestrial > Soil...
AGGAGTTCCTTCTGCTGGTCGCGCAGGCGCTTCTTCTCGAGGCTCGCGCCGATGCGCGCCTTGAGGAGCACGGGATTCACCGGCTTGTGCAGGTAGTCCTCGGCGCCGAGCTCGACGCAGCGCACGACGTGATCGATGCCCTCGAGCGACGACGTGACGATGACCGGCACGTCGCGCAACGCGAGGTCGTGCTTCATCTCGGCCAGGACTGCAAAGCCGTCGACCTCCGGCATCTCCATGTCGAGCAGGACGAGATCGAAGCGGCTGCCGCGCAGGTGCTCGAGGGCTACGCGGCCGTTCTCCGCGGTGGACACCGCATATCCCATGAGCTCGAGGTTGCGCACGAGCAGCAGCCGGTTGACCTTGTTGTCGTCGGCGACGAGGAGGCGAGCGGAGCTACTCATCGCGCAGCGCGGCAAGGGCTGCGGCGACGCGCAGGTATTCGGCCTCGAGGCCGGCGAGCGGGCTCGGCCCGCGCGCCTTGACGGCGACCACGCCCGACAGCTCGAGGTCCTTCGCAAGCGTTCCGAGCGTAAGCGCACCGAACGTGTTGCCGTTGGACTTGAGCGAGTGCGCCGCGCGCCGGAAACGATCCGCGTCGCCGTCGGCGAGCGACTCGCGAAGGTCGGCAAGCATCGACGGCGCCTCGGTGAGGAACGTGTCGATGAGCTCGCGCGCGAACTCGCTGCCGGTCGTGTCGCGCAGCGCGGCGAAAGTCTCCGCATCGATGATCGTCATGCACGGTCCCTTCGCGCCTGCGCGCTCACGAGCGCTTCGACGAGCCGCTCGACGCGTATCGGCTTCGTGATGTAGTCGTCCATCCCCGCGGCGAGGCACATGTCGCGGTCGCCCTGCATGGCGTTCGCGGTCATGGCGACGATGCGCGGCCGATCGCTGCTCCAGCGCTCGTTGATGCGGCGCGATGCCTCGAGCCCGTCCATCTCGGGCATCTGCACGTCCATCAGGATGAGGTCGTACGTCTGGCGCTCCACCGATTCGATCGCCTCGATGCCGTTGGACGCGAGGTCCGCGCGATATCCCATCTGCTGCAGGAGGCGCAGGGCGAGCTTCTGGTTCACGACGTTGTCCTCCGCAAGCAGGATGCGCAGCGGATGACGATGCGCGAGCCCCGGATCGAGCGCCACCTTCGCCTGCGTCGCGACCTTCGGCGCCGCCTCGCGCACCAGCAGGCTCACGAGCGTGTCGTGCAGATGCGACTGGCGCACCGGCTTTGCGAGGTACGCGGCGAAGAGCGCATCGTCGTCGCCGGCCTCGCGCCGGCCAAGCGAGCTCCACAGCACGCGCGGCAGGTTCGGGCGCGCATCGCGCATGCGGTTGGCGAGCTCGACGCCGTCCATCTCGGGCATGTGCATGTCGAGCACGGCGACGTCGAACGCCTCGCCCGCGGTGATCCACGCGAGCGCTTCGCCCGGTGAATCCGTGTCGCGCGCGTGCATGCCCCATTTGGTGGCCTGCAGCGTCAGCACGCGGCGATTGGTCGCGTTGTCGTCCACGACGAGCACCCGCTTGCCGGCGAGTCCCGGCTGCACGCCCACGATGCTGTGCGAGCGCGCGGGCGGCACATCGGCGACCGGCGCCTCGATCGTGAACGAGAACGTCGAGCCACGGCCGGGCCCGTCGCTCTGCGCCCACATGGTGCCGCCCATCAGTTCGGCGAGCCGCTTGCTGATCGCAAGCCCGAGCCCGGTGCCGCCGTATCGCCGGGTGGTCGAGGAGTCGGCTTGCGAAAACGACTGGAAGAGCCGGCCCATCGACTCCGGCGAGAGGCCGATGCCGGTGTCGCGAACGGCGAACGTGAGCTCGGTGCGCTGGTTCGCCGCGGGCTTTGCGGTCACGGTGACGACCACCTCGCCCTCCTCGGTGAACTTCACGGCGTTCGACAGCAGGTTGAGGATCACCTGGCGAAGCCGCGTGACGTCGCCTGCGACGGCCGCCGGCACGTCGCCTTCGAAGAGATACGCGACGTCGAGATGCTTCTCCACCGCGCGCGGCGAGACGAGGTCGAGCGCGGACTCCACGCAGTCGCGCACGTCGAACGGCGCGACCTCGATGTCCATCCGGCCGGCCTCGATCTTCGAGAAATCGAGGATGTCGTTGATGATCGTGAGCAGCGCGTCGCCGGACTCGCGGATGGTCGCTGCGTAGTCGTGCTGCTCCGCGTTGAGCGGCGTGTCGAGCAGCAGGCCGCTCATGCCGATGACCGCGTTCATCGGCGTGCGGATCTCGTGGCTCATCGTCGCGAGGAAGCTGCTCTTCGCTTCGTTCGCCGCTTCCGCGGCCGCGCGCGCTTCCTGCGCCTGCTTGAAGAGGCGCGCGTTCTGGATGGCGATCACGGCCTGGTCCGCGAACGTGTTGAGGAGCGACAGCTCCTTGTCGCTGAACGGCCGCGGCGGCTGGCGCAGGACCGCGATGGACCCGACGCCGCGGCCTTCCCACAACATCGGCGCCCACGCGACGGAGACATGCCCGAGCAGGTCGACGACGCTGCCGACCGCAGGCGGCGCGTCCGCCATCGCCGATGTGTCCGGAATGTGCATCGTTCGCCGCTCGTCGATCACGCGGCCGGTCATGGTCTCGCCGATCGGCTTGGGAAACGTTCGCGCGATGGTGTCGAGCGCCGATCCGCGCCACGCGCCGGCGTGCACCTGCCCGTCCTGCGCGAGGAAGATGCCGAGCTGCTCGGTGGCGAACAGGCGCTGGCCGCTTTCGAGGATCTTGTCGAACACGGGGGTGGCATCGGCGACCGAGCTGCTGATGACCTGCAGCACTTCGGCGGTCGCGGTCTGGCGCTCGAGCGCTTCCTTCGTCTCGTTCCACAGTCGCACGTTCTCGATCGCGATGACGGCCTGGTCGGAGAAGGAACGCGCCAGCGCGATCTCGCCGTCCGCGAACGCGCCGGCGGTGTGCCGCGCAAGAACCAGGACGCCGATGCATTCGCCTTCGCGCAGCAGCGGCACGAACAGCGACGCGTGCACGCCGCGCAGCGCCTGCACCTCGCGCTCGTGCGGCGGCAGGTCGAGCGTGCCCCAATCCGGCAGGTGCAGGAGTTCCTTGCTCAGGATGACGCGCGACGGGAAGTTGTGTGCGGGATCGACGACCACGTCGCCGTTCGACGATGGAAGCGCAGTGCCGTCACGCGCCGCGCCGGCGACCGCCGTGAACGTCTGGCCGTCCGTTCGCAATACGAAGACGTAATCGCATGCGAGCAACCGGTGCGCCGTGTCGACGATCGCGTCGTACACCGGATGCACGTCGGTCGGCGACTCGCTGATGACGCGCAGGATGTCGGCGGTCGCCGTCTGCCGGGCGAGAGATTCCTGCGTCTCGTTGAACATGCGCGCGTTCTGGATCGCGATCACGGCCTGGTCCGCGAATGTGCCTAGCAGCGCGGCTTCGTTGTCGGTGAAAGGCAGTGGTGGCTGGCGCAGGATGCACAGGCTGCCGATGCCGCGGCCCTCCCAGATCATCGGACTGTAGACGGCGGAGTAGTTCCCCACCTTGTCAACGGCGAGGCGGGCGGCCTCGTTCGTGGGGGCGATGGCCAGCGCATCCGGCACCTGCAGGGTGCGCCGCTCGCGGATCGCCTGGCCGGTGAACGAGGTCGCGAGCGGCTGCGTGATGTGGCGGTCTCCCACGGACTGGCCGAAGACGCTTCCCCGCCATTGACCGAGGGCCACCTGGCTGCCGTCCGGCGTCACGAGGAAGATCCCGAGCTGTTCGGTCGCGAACAGGCGCTGGCAGCTGTCGAGGATCTTCTCGAAGACCGGTGCCGTGTCCGCCACCGAGCTGCTGATGACCTGCAGCACTTCGGCGGTGGCCGTCTGGCGCTCGAGCGCGTCGTTGGTCTCGTTCCACAGCCGCACGTTCTCGATGGCGATCACGGCCTGATCGGCGAAGGACCGGGCCTGTGCGATTTCCTGTTCCTTGAACGCTGTCGGCGTGGCGCGCGCGAGCACCAGCACGCCGATGCATTCACCGTCGCGCAGAAACGGCAACATGAGCGACGACTTGATCCACGCGAGTTGCGGCAGGTTCCGCTCGCTCTCGGGCAACTGCGCGCGCGACCAGTCGGGAAGGTGAAGAACCGTCTTGTCGCGAATGACGCGGGAGACGAGGTTGGCCGCCGGATCGATCGGCACGTTGGCAGGCTGGGGCTGCGCAATGCCGGTCGCACTCAAGGCAGCGACGGTGCTGAACGTGCGCGCGTCGCAGCGCATGACCGCCGCGCCATCGCAGCCGAGATTGCGAACGGCCGTTGCGACGATCGCGTCGAACACCGGCTGGACGTTGCCCGGCGATTCGCTGATCACGCGCAGGATGTCCGCCGTGGCGGTCTGCCGCGCGAGGGATTCCTGCGTCTCGTGCCACAGGCGCGCGTTCTCGATCGCAATGACGGCCTGGTCGGCGAACGTCTGCGCGAGCGACACTTCGGAATCGTCGAACGTGCCCGCCGATGCGCGGAGGATCGCAATGCAGCCGTCCGCACGCCCGTCGCGCAGGAGCGGGACGAACAGCGCCGACTTGTAGCCGAGCGCGAGCGCGAGGTCGCGCATGCGCGGAAACTGCGTCGCCGCCTGTTCGGTGTCGCCCACGTTGATCACGCGCGAGTCGAGCATGCACGCGCCCGCGCCGCTGTCCCGGTCGAGGGGCCAAGGGGCGAGCGTTCCGCCGTCCCTTGCTTTGCCGTCGCTCGCGAACGCGACCGACTCGATCATGCCGCTGTGCGGGAGCGCAAGAGCGACCGCCCGACCGGCGAACAGTCGTTGACAGCTTTGCACGATCGCGTCGAACACCGGCTTCGTGTCGGTGACCGAGCCGCTGATCACGCGCAGGATCTCCGCAGTGGCCGTCTGGCGTTCCAGGGCCTCGCGCGTCTCGTTGAACAGGCGGGTGTTCTCGATCGCGATCAGTGCCTGGTCGCGGAACGATTCTGCAAGCGCGATCTCCTTGTCGTCGAACCCGCCCGGTTGCTTGCGGAAGAGCATCATGGCGCCGATCGCCTCGCCCTCGCGGAGCAGCGGGATCGCGAGCGACGAGCGGACGCCGCGCTGTTTGCGCACCATCACCTGGCGCGGCGGCAAGTCGATCGCGTCCCAATCGGGAATGTGAACCGTGCGCTTCCAGACGATCGCCTGCGACGGGAAGTTGTGCGACACGTCGATCGGCACCGCTTCGGTGTAGAGCGCGTTGGCGCTTCCCTCGCGGGTTGCGTGTGCACTGGGCACGTACGTGCTGCCGTCGACGCGCACGAACGAGGCGAGGTCGCAATCGAGCAGCGTCACCGCCGTGCGCACGATCGCGTCGAACACGGGTTGCGTGTCGGTGGGCGAGGCGCTGATCACGCGCAGGATGTCGGTCGTCGCCGTCTGCCGGCCGAGCGCGCGCTGCGTCTCGTCGAAGAGGCGCGCGTTGCGCAGCGCAATCATGGCCTGGCGCGACAAGCCGGTGAGGAGCTCGAGCTCGCGGTCGTCGAACGGCTCGCCGCCCACGCGCCAGACGGCCATCGCTCCTTCGACCGCTCCCTCCGTCGCCAGCGGCACGACCATGAGCCGCTCGTCGTGCGCCTGCGCCGTCCCCGCGATCTGCAGGCCGCGCGTATCGGCCGCCGTGTCGTTGATGTACTCCGCGTTGCCGCTGACGAGAAGGCTGCCGATGATCCCCTCGCCGCCCCTCACGGCGGTTGCGCCGATCGCCTCGGCCATGTCGCCGACCGCGACGATCGCGCGGTAATTCGCCGTGCCGTGCTCCGGCAGGAAGATGGCGCTGCTGGCGGCGCGCAGCAGGTCCTTCGCGTGGCGCGCGATGCGGTCCATGACGGTCGACAGCTCGAGCGACGACGACAGGTCGCGCCCCACTTCGAGGAGCGCGGCCGTCTCGCGCGTGCGTCGCTGCGTCTCGTCGAAGAGCCGCGCGTTCTGGAGCGTCACGCTCATGCTCGCGGCCAGCGTCTCGAGCAGCCGCACGTCGTCCGCGCTGAACGCGTGCTCGCGCTCCATGTCGTTCAGCACGATGATGGCCTGCGTCTGTCCCGCTGCGAGCAGGGGCACGAGCAGCATCGACTTTGGATGCTTGTCGCCCGCGACGAGTCCTACCGAAGCCAATCGCGCGGTCACCTCCGGCAGGCGTTCGTTGATCAGCAGCGTTCGGCCCGTGCGGATCACTTCGGCGGCAAGACCGCGATCGGTCAGCGGCGAGGGCGGTGGATACACGCGCTTGCCGTCGAGAACGCCATAGGGATACAGCATTCGCCTCGAAGCGCGGTCGACGACGCGAATCCCTTCCAGCGAATGCGGAAAGACCTCGCGCAGCTTGTCCCCCACCGCGTCGTACACACCCTGGATGTCGAGCTGGCCGGCGAGCGCCTGCTGCACGGCGTTGATGATCGCGAGCTCCGCCGCCCGCTGCTCGCTCTGGTTGAAGAGGCGCTGTGTCTCGTCGAAGAGACGGGCGTTCTCGAGCGCCACGCCCATGCTCGAAGCGATGGTCGTCAGCAGCCGCGCCTCGCTCTCGCCGAACGCGTGCTCGCGCTCGAAGCTCTCGACGATGACGATGCCCATCACGCGGTCGCGCGCGATGATGCGCACCGACATCGCCGACATGGCGCATTCGGTGCCGGGGACGACGCCGGCAGCCGCAACGTCTTCGCGTGTGTTGAGGAAGCGGATCTCGCGGTCGGACACGACCTGCTCCCATCTCTGGGCGGAGGGCGTCACTGACGGCATCGTGATTCGCTTGCCGTGCTCGTACTCGTACAGGAAGTGCGCGGTCTTCGTCTCGTGGTCGTACCAGCGGATCCCGATGTTCTCGATGCGCAGGACTTCGCGCAGCTTGTCGCCGACCAAATCGACGATGCCCTGGAAGTCGAGGCTCGCCGCCATGCCCTGCTGGATGCTGTTGATCACAGCAAGCTCGGCGTTGCGCTGCTCCGTCTCCTTCAAAAGCCGCTGCGTCTCGTCGAACAGCCGCGCGTTCTCGAGCGCGATGCCCATGCCCGCGGCGACGGTGCGCAGGAGGCGAACCTCCGCTTCGCCGAACGCGTGTTCGCGCTCGTAATTCTCGAGGATGATGCTGCCCAGCACGCGGTCGCTGCCGATGATGGGAACGAACACGCTGGACTTCGACGCGTCGGTGCCGGGGATGGTCGTGACACCCAGGGCGTCCGACTCGGCGCGCGTGTTGAGCACCACGGTTTCGCGCCGGTACATGCGGCTCGCGATCGGCCCGTGCCGACGCAACGGGGCCGGGGCCAACTGGAGCCGCTTGCCGTGCTCGAACTCGTACAGGTGATGGATGAGGTCGGTCTCTTCGTCGACCCAGCGGATGCCGAGGTCCCCCGTGTCGAAGACTTCGCGCAGCTTGTCGCCGACCAGGTCGACGATGCCCTGGAAGTCGAGGCTCGCCGAGATCCCTTGCTGGATGCTGTTGATGATCGCGAGCTCGTTGGCGCGCTGCTCGAGCTGTTGCGTGCGCTCGGCGACCTTTTGCTCGAGTCCCTGCGACCACTGCGCGTTGTCGAGCGCGACTGCCGCCTGGCTCGCGAGCATCGCGAGGAGATCGCGATCCGGCTCGTGGAAGCGCCCGAAGACGCCGTCGATGTCCGCGTACAGCACGCCGACGACGTCGTTGCGCACCACGAGAGGCGCGGCGATGTACGAGCGCTGCTCGATCTCGGGCGCGCGATCGGGCGTTACGCCGAGAGACGCGGCACGCGCACGCACCGCTGCGTCGAGCAAGGGTTCGAGACTCGCTACGAGCACCGCCGCGTCCTCTTCCTTCGGGACCATCGCGCGCGCGAGGCGCCGGCCTTGCGGCGATTCGATCACGAGCAGCACCCGCTGCGCGCCCGAAAGCTCGGTGGCCTCCTCGATGAGGAACTCCATGAGCTCGTCCGGCGCGCGCAGCTCGTTCATGCGCACGCCGGTGTCGACCAGCCGTTCGAAGGGCTCCTGCAGGCTGGACTTCAGGGCAAGGTGCGGAGGACGCTTGGCCGGCGTTGCCACGCGGTCGGCGAGCGCCGTGAGCACGACGTTGCGATGCCCCTCGGGCTTGTTGAGATAGTTGCGCCGTAGCCCTTCGTCGGTGAGCTTGACGATCGGCTCCACGAGAAGGCGGTAGGCCATCGCGATGGCCCGCCGTGCCTCCTTCGAGCGTCCATTGGCGCGCAACGCGAGGTAGTGACGCCACCACACGTCGATCGGGTCGATGCCCTGGATCTCGCGCGTTCCGCCGCCGTGCTGCAGCTCGACTGCCTGGGTGGACGCGGCGAGGGCATCTGCCGGCTTGCCTGCTGCCAGGAATGCCTCGGAGCATCCGGACAATGCATTGATCAGGCTCGCGAGGTCGTCATGGCCCTGCAGGCGCCGGGCCACCTCGGCAAAGCGATCGGCAGCGCGGTGCGCATTGCCTTCCCACAAGTCGAGCGTTGCCTCGAGCGTCAACCGGTACTCCGGTGCGCGCAACATGCCGGCGGCGTCCCAAAGCTCGGCGGCGTACAGGAGACATTCCTTTGCCGAAGCGTGGTTGCCGAGGCGATGCTCGACCCATCCCAGGATCAGGGAGGTGAGCGCAGGACCGTTGCCCATTGCGCCCGCGCGCAGATAGGCTCCGCGCGTCTCCAGGAGCCAGCGGCGTGCCCGACCGTAGAGTCCCATGTCGTCGTAAATGATCGCGACGTTATGGGCGATCACGGCGATGCGCTCGACATAACCGGCCGCCTCGAACGCCGCGCGCGATTCCTTGAGCCTGCGCATGCGCTGCGCGATGTCGGGCTCGTGGAACGTGAGCATGTTGAGCGCGTTGCCGAGGCCGGCGAGGTCGCCGCACTCGCGGGCCAGGGAGACCGCCTTGCGGGCGGCCCGGTCCGCCGCGTCGCTCTTCCCGAGCCGGCTCAGCGAGGCGGAGCAACCCCAGTGGGCGTGCCCTTCGTAGCGGGTGTTCGCGAGCGCCTTGAACTCGCGGGCCGCCTGGGCACTGAGCCGATGGCCCGCCGACGCGTTGCCGGACCGAAACTCCGCTTCGCCAAGCCGAAGCATCGCCATCGCCTTGCAGAACGCGTCGCCGCTGCGCTCCGCCGCCTGCAGCGCGTCGCGTCCCGTGGATACAGCGTCGCGCGGTCGTCCGGCGCGGATCTCGACCAGAGTCCGCCGCGACAGCGCCTGCGCGACGAGCGCCGGCTTCCTGGCGGCACGCGCAGCCGCGAGCATCGCGCCGGCGTCTTGAGACGCCTCGATCACCTCGCCGAGCGCGATCCTGCTCTCCGCGCGAAGATCGAGGAGGTCGATGCGTTCTGCGTTGCGACCGGCCTTCGAAAGGCCCGCGGTCGCGGCGTCGATGGCCTCGCGGTGATGGCCTTGGGCCGCGAGCGCCGCAACCTCCGCTGCCGGTGCGTTGCCGGCGGAGGACGTCGCTCGACGGCCGGTGGTTCGCGGAATCTTCCTCTTCGAGGCGGGCATAAAAGAGGCGTGCGGGCACACGCGCGGTGGCAGAGTCTAGCAGGCCGGCGCGAATGGGATAATCGATCGGCCATGCCAGCGCCCGCTCCGCTCCTCGCCATCGACGGCCTGACCGTCGAGTTCCGGACGGCCGAGCGCAGCGTGACGGCGGTCCGTGACTTGTCGCTCACGATCGGCCACGGCGAAACCGTGGCGGTGGTCGGGGAATCGGGCTCGGGAAAATCGGTGACGGCCTTGTCCGTGATGCGTCTCGTGGAGCATGGCGGCGGCCGGATCGCCGCCGGGTCGATCCGGTTCGAGCGGCCCGACCACGGCGCCGTCGACCTCGTCACGGCGAGTGCGCGCACCATGCGGCAGGTCCGCGGCGGCGAGATCGCGATGATCTTCCAGGAGCCGATGACGTCGCTGAACCCGGTGTTTCCGGTCGGCGACCAGATCGCCGAAGCGATCGAGCTCCACCAGGACAAGAGCGCGGGAGCTTCGCGTGCGGAGGCCCTGCGGATGCTCGAGCAGGTGCGCATCCCCGACGCGCGCGCGGTGATGGCGCGCTATCCGCACCAGCTTTCCGGCGGCATGCGCCAGCGCGTGATGATCGCGATGGCGCTGTCGTGCAAGCCGTCGCTGCTCATTGCCGACGAGCCGACGACCGCGCTCGACGTCACGATCCAGGCGCAGATCCTTTCGCTCATTCGCGTGCTGCAGGACGAGATGCGCATGGCCGTCATGTTCATCACGCACGACATGGGCGTCGTGGCCGAGGTGGCGGACCGCGTCGCCGTCATGCTGGCAGGCGAGAAGGTGGAGGAGGGAAGCGCCGGGGACATCTTCGCGCGGCCACGCGAAACGTATACGCGCAATCTCCTCGCGGCCGTGCCGCGCCTCGGCGCGCTTGCCCACGAGGACGGCCCGCGCAAGCTCGCGATCGCCGACGCCGCGGCGACGGCTGAGCCGCCGCCG
>Ga0207701_10008049_pt1 | contig 10429 bp, 5 predicted proteins | sample KBSSwiSSwithPhiX_FD_184294 | JGI IMG/M metagenome (GOLD analysis project Ga0207701, IMG submission 184294) | Switchgrass rhizosphere bulk soil microbial communities from Kellogg Biological Station, Michigan, USA, with PhiX - S5 (SPAdes) (version 2) | ecosystem: Environmental > Terrestrial > Soil...
GAAATGATCGTTTGGGGCGGATCCAACGGCAGTCTCCCTTTGAATACTGGCGGGAGATATAATCCCACGACCAATAGTTGGACAACAACAAACACCACCAACGCGCCCTCCGGGAGAATCCATTACACGGCGGTCTGGACGGGCAGTCAAATGATCGTGTGGGGCGGGGAAGGTGGCTTGGGCTATTTGAATACCGGCGGCAGATATAATCCGAGCACAGATAGTTGGACAGCCACTAACACCAGTAACGCGCCGTCTGCACGATACTGGCACTCGACCGTGTGGACTGGCAGTGAAATGATCGTCTGGGGCGGAACTAACAACTTCGGCCTTGTGAACAGCGGCGGGAGATACAATCCTGGCGCGAATAGTTGGACAGCTACAACCACTGCTAACACACCGTCCGCGCGTCGTCTTCACACTGCCGTCTGGACCGGCAGTGAAATGATTGTCTGGGGTGGAGATGATAATTCCGGCTATTCGAACAGCGGTGGGAGATACAACCCTGGCACGAATAGTTGGACCGCAACGAGCACCACCAATGCGCCGTCAGTACGAGACTCTCACAGGGCGGTATGGACTGGCAGTGAAATGATTATCTGGGGTGGATTTGGTGGAGTGAACATCGGCAATACCGGGGGCAGATATGATCCCGACACCAATAGCTGGACCGCAACGAGCACCACCAACGCGCCGTCCGCACGCGGTTATCACAGTGCCGTCTGGACTGGCAATGAGATGATTGTCTGGGGCGGAACCGGCGAAAATGGCACGTTCGGTTCCAATACGGGCGGAAGATATAATCCCGACACCGACACCTGGGCAATGACCAGTGAAGGCCCCCTTGTTCCCCGTGAACGTACCGGCCACACGGCCGTCTGGACTGGCAGTGAAATGATCGTCTGGGGTGGAGATGATATTTCTTTCTATTTGAACACTGGCGCGAGATACAATCCCAGCACCGATAGTTGGACGGCGACGAGTACCATCAATGCCCCCACGGGGCGACAGAACCACACCGCAGTCTGGACTGGCGTTGAAATGATCGTCTGGGGCGGACTTTTCTACGATAGTGGCATTCACCACTTAAACACCGGCGGAAGATACAATCCCGGCACGGATAGCTGGATAGCCACTAGCACTTCGAATGCGCCCTCTGCACGCGAGTCGCAGACGGCGGTGTGGACCGGCAGTGAAATGGTCGTGTGGGGAGGGTCCTACTTCGACGGTTCCAACCATTTCTATTTGAACACTGGCGGTCGATACAATCCTGGCATGGACACTTGGACGGCCACCAGCACCAATGGCGTACCCTCTGGCCGAACCAATCACACGGCAGTCTGGACCAGCAGTGAGATGATTGTCTGGGGAGGAAATGATGGCGACAATTATTTGCACACCGGCGGTAGATATAACCCGAGTACGAACAGTTGGACAGCCACTAGCACCAACAACGCGCCCTCTGCGCGAAGCATTCACACGGCCGTTTGGACCGGCAGCGAAATGATCATTTGGGGTGGCGATAGCGACGGCAGCGGTCGCGGTGAGGATACCGGTGGAAGATACAATCCCGGCACCAATAGTTGGACAGCAACGAGTCCCATTGGCGGACGCCCCGGAACGCTCGGACACAGCGCGGTGTGGACAGGTAGTGAAATGATCATCTGGGGCGGCTATGGTTTCCGCGGGAACCTGACCAACACCGGCGGGAGATACAATCCTAGCACGGACAGTTGGGCGACCACGAGCACCGTCAACGCGCCACCTGGCATAGCAAATCACACGGCAGTGTGGACCGGCAGTGAAATGATCGTCTGGGGTGGCGATGTTTATGGACTCCCTTGGAACACCGGGGGGAGATACTGCGCCGAACCGCCCTCTGCGCTTGCTAATATCTCGACGCGCGCCTTTGTGCAGACTGGCGATAACGTGATGATCGGTGGTTTCATTGTCCGGGGGACCGAACCAAAGAGGGTAATTATTCGTGCCATAGGCCCTGAGTTAACTCAGTATGGCGTTCCGAATCCCTTGGCTAATCCCAGACTCGAGTTGCACAATAGCACTGGCGCTTTGATTGCCTCTAATGACAACTGGGTGACCACGATAATAGGTGGAATCATCACTCATAGCCAGGTCCAGGATATCAGGAACAGCGGCCACGCCCCCACTGACGGAAGGGAATCTGCGATCATCGCAGACCTGCCACCGGGTAACTACACCGCGATCGTCCGCGGTGTAAATAACATCACCGGGGTTGCTCTCGCGGAAGCCTACGATCTTAACGCTGCGCCTGATTCAATCCTCGGGAACATCAGTACGCGTTCCTTTGTCCAGACGGGCGATGATGTGATGATTGGTGGATTCATCGTTGACGGGATAACACCAAAGAGAGTGATTATTCGCGCCATCGGTCCTGAGCTATCTGCACCGCCGTTTAACATTCCAAATGCATTGCTTAATCCAACCTTGGAGCTGTACGACGGCACCGGGGCACTAATCGCTAGTAATGATAACTGGGAGCACACGATAATCGGCGGGATTATTACCAGCGATCAGCTGCGCGACATCCGGAGGAGCGGCCATGCTCCGACGGATGGGAGGGAGTCTGCGATTATTGCGGAGCTGCCAGCAGGCAACTACACCGCGATTGTGCGCGGCGTAAACGGCATGATCGGAGTTGCTCTGGTGGAAGTGTACGATCTGCATTGAGATTATTAGAATCGAACAAAGCAAGAGGCGACAATTGCACGCCCGCAAAAGCAAATTGAAGCGCTTACTGCGGACTTACAGAAGGTGAGCGCGTAAGTCGAGACGACCAAACAAGCGCCGCAAGTCGTAGGCAATCGTCAGTGAAGCCACGAATCCCACAAACAACAGCAATTCCACAGATCAACCTCAACAAGACTGAAAAACAAAAACCATGAAAACTGAACCCATCAAATCAATTATCCGGGCGGCGTCGCGCCGCGGCTTCATTCTCATCCCGCTCGTCTCCGCCTGCCTTCTTCTTTCGCCGCAAGCGGGAGCGGTTTGTCAACAAGGCTGCGATCTCACAAATAACAACACATTTCTGGGCGATGACGCCTTGGTGAACAACACCACCGGACACTGGAATACCGCAATCGGAGCCGAGGCGCTCAGTAGCAATACGGAAGGCTACTACAATATGGCAATCGGTTTTGAGACGCTCAAGGCAAATACCACGGGCTTCGACAACATGGCAATCGGCACTTGGGCACTCCAAAACAACACGACCGGCCAACAAAACATGGCAATCGGCACTCGGGCACTGCAAAACAACACTACCGGTCAGGCCAACACGGCGGTCGGTGAAGGGGCGCTCACAAACAATACCACCGGCGAGCTCAACACGGCCACCGGTTTTGGGACGCTCGTGAGCAATACCACCGGCGAAAGCAACACGGCTATCGGTTTTTTTGCTCTCAACAGCAATACCACCGGCAACACGAACACGGCAACCGGTATAAATGCGCTCTTGTACAACACCACCGGTAATTACAACACTGCCACCGGAGCGAATACGCTCTTGTACAACACGACCGGCGACTACAATACGGCTAGTGGTCTGAATGCACTAACATTCAACACCACCGGCAACAACAATACAGCCACAGGGGTCGTAGCGCTTTGGGCCAACACTACCGGTGGCAACAATACTGCCAATGGCTTTAATGCCCTCTATTATAACACCACGGGCTACAGGAATACGGCCGACGGCGTTAGCGCGCTCTATACTAACCAAGCTGGTCATGGGAACACAGCGATTGGTTTCCAAGCGCTGTGGAACAACAGTGGGTCAAATAATGTCGGATTGGGCTTCAACGCCGGCAGTAATCTCACCTCCGGCAGTAACAATGTCTATATTGGTTCGGGCGTCCCCGGCCTTGCTAGCGAGAGCAATACCACCCGGATCAGAAATGTTTACACCTCAGCCGCATCTGGCCGGGCCGTTTACGTCAATTCCGACAATAAGATCGGCACCCTTGTCTCCTCACGGCGATTCAAAGAAGAGATTAAGCCCATGGATGGAACGAGTGAAGCCATCCTGGCGCTTAAACCAGTTACCTTCCGTTATAAAAAGGAGATTGAACCCAATAGTTCTATCATGTTTGGGCTCATCGCCGAGGAAGTGGAAAAGGTCGATCCGGATCTGGTAAGTCGCAACGACAAGGGCGAGGCGGAAACCGTGCGCTACGACGCTGTGAACGCGATGTTGCTCAACGAGTTCCTCAAAGAGCACCGCAAAATCGAGGAACAGAGTGGCAAGATTCAACAACAGGAAGCGACAATCACTGAATTGAGATCCACGCTAGCAGAGCAGCAGAAAGGATTGCAGGCTGTAACCACGCGTCTCGACGAGCAGGCAGCGCAAATCCAAAAGGTAAATGCTCAGTTCGCCGCAGCGAGTCGGTCCCATGGCGGACTTGCAGCGAACAGGCAAGCGCCGCAAATGCGCAACAATCCCTAAGCCCGTCGGAGTTTGGGCTGTTCAGAAATTGATTCTAGCGGCGAAGATCAACGCTTCATTGTGCGTGAGGATGAACGCTTACGGCGTTTCCTGAACTTAAATCAGCGATTCGCGTCTGCTGCGAATTGGTTTGACAGGTTGGCGCGATTTTGGCCAAACTCGGCGTTGCTAAGCCGATCTTGAATCAGGCGGAGGGCCGTTTTCCCCGCTAGGTTCTTCACCTCTTCCAGATCGCGCACTTCCAGAATCAACTCGGCGGGGAAACGAAAAGGATCATTTATGAACTCATCGATTCAGTTAAAAAACATAGTTCTAATACTAGTCACCGGTCTCGTTTGCTTTGGCTTTTCGCCGGCAATGCGAGCGGTGACGCCAGCCCCAGACGGAGGCTACACGGGATGGAACACAGCTGAGGGCCAGGATGCTCTCTTCAGTCTCACGTCCGGTGATTTTAACACGGCCATTGGCGGTCATGCGCTCTTCGCAGACACTACCGGCAGCCACAACACAGCCGTGGGTGCTTTTAGCCTCGCCGCAAACAGTTCGGGCTTCTGGAATATGGCCGCCGGGCAGGGAACGCTTCGATACAATACGACCGGCTTCGGCAACACAGCTAGCGGTTATCAAGCGCTTTATTACAACACCACCGGCAGCTACAACACAGCCGAAGGTAATCAAGCGCTCTATTACAACGCCACCGGCAGCGGCAACACGGCTGACGGTGTCGGCGCGCTGTACTACAACACCACCGGCTACCAGAACACGGCCGACGGTACGCAAGCGCTCTATGACAACACCACCGGCGGTAACAACACTGCCATTGGTCAATTTGCCCTGTATCACAACACAACCGGCAACGGCAGCGTGGCCGTGGGTGATAACGCCCTCGTTAAGAGCACCGGCAGCGGTAATATTGCCATAGGGGCTTTGGCGGGCATTCATGTCTCTACGGCCAGTAACGTTATTTGCATCGGCAGTGATGGGGCGGACGTAGATAACGGCTGCTATATCGGTAACATCTCCGGCGCAGACGCCACCGGCGGGGACGCGGTCTTTGTCACCAGCGCCGGAAAACTCGGTACAGTCAATCTTCCTTCCTCCGTGCGTTTCAAAGATGAGATCGAACCGATGAACAAGGCAAGCGAAGCGATTTTGGCGCTCAAACCCGTCACCTTCCGTTACAAAAGACCATTTGATCTCAAGGGCACACCGCAGTTTGGGCTAGTGGCTGAAGAGGTGGAAAAAGTGAATCCAGATCTGGTGAAACACGATCGCGACGGCAAACTCCAGACTGTGCGCTACGACGCGGTGAACGCGATGTTGCTGAACGAGTTTCTCAAAGAGCACCGCAAGGTGGAGCATCAGGAGTGCAAAGCGCAGGAACAAGAGGCGACGATCGCGCAGTTAAAGAAGGACTTTTGCGCAACGATTGTGCAGCTCACTGCGCGGCTCGACCAGCAGGCAGCGCAAATCCAAAAGGTGAGCGCGCAGCTGGCCGCAACGAGTCGGTCCCATGGCGGACTCGAAGTGAACGGACAAGCGCCGCAGTTGGTCAGCAGTAATCACTAGATGCAACAGTTGAGTTTCTCCCGTCGTTGTTTGTCGGCGGTTGCCTTGTGGAGAAATGCAGTACGCGTGGGGTCACTGCTCAGGACTAGCGGCGCCTCCTGTTACGCAGAAAGCCGATGCCAGCGGGCTTTCGGTTCGGGTTGCACACTGTTGGTTGGAAGGTGATCATTGCGCAGTCCAGGACCACGTAGAGTCATTAAATGAACACCCCGATTGAGCCGCCGCCAAAGCAAGGAATTGGCTGTTTGGGAAAAGGTTGCCTTCTCCTCATCGTACTTGCGATCTTGCTCGTGGTGGTAGGCGTTGGCGGAACCTATTGGAGTGTACGGCACGTCTATCTTTCCGATAAACCCGCACCGATCTCTAAAACTACCGTGCCTGCTGAGACGAGCGAAGCCACGCCTGCTGAAACGAGCGTGGCCACGGCGAGCGAAAAAAGCGCCGAGATTCGCGAACGCTTTGACACGATGAAAAAAGCGGCGCGTGTTCATCAGGTAGACGAGGTGGAATTGACCGCCGCAGACATCAACGCGCTGATAGCGGCCAATGGCAAATCGAGCGGCACAGCCTCTGTTGACATCAATGACACCGTCCTGCAGGCCCATTTGTCCCTTCCACTGGAAAGACTGGACGTCCCATTTCGGAGCGCATTTGGTCTGAATGATCGGTATTTGAACGCCGCCGTCACGATAGTCGCGCCGCCGGGAACCAACGCGAACAGTGTGCAATTGAGCGACGTGAAACTCAACGGCCATGAAATTCCCGCCGGTTTGCTGGACTGGGGATTGCCCGGAGTCGGAAAATCGCTGCGAAGTTACGTGATTAAGTATGCCAACAAGTATGGTGTCACGAGCGGAGAAATTACGGACGGCAAAGTGATCCTGCGTACCGGCGGCCACTAGTTTTATCAGGCGCCGACCCGTTGAGGTGATGGACACAGTGCGTCGGAGTGAGAGCTCGTAGCTGATCGGTTTTTCGGCTTGTGCGATAAGAGCGTCTGTCTAAAGTTGCCGACTCTTATGGCAAGACGATGCGAGCGGCAAGGTTTTCGGATAGTGAGTTCAACCATTTTCCTTAGTGTGGTGGCACTGTCGCTGACTGCGGTCGCTGATAACGTCTATTTGCCGGACCCAAACGTCGTCTCCGATGAGTCATTGCCTCTTGAAGCTACTGCTGAAACTCACCAGACGCGGGGCGAGTGGCAAGGCACCGTCCAGGTTCCAAGCGCAGAAGAAGTTGCCGCCGAAGATGAAGCTATTGCAACGGCGCCGGCGACGCGGAGCACCTTTATGGCGACATGGCAGCGCGCAAGCGGTGCTACCGGCTACTTGCTGGACGTTTCTACGAGTGATTCGTTCAGCAGTTACGTTGACGGATATCGCGACTTGGACGTGGGCAACGTAACTGGGCGAGTAGTCACTGGGTTGAATGCGGGTACTACCTACTATTACCGCGTCCGTTCATATACCTCCTTTGGGATCGGCAGCTACTCGGAAGCAATGATGGCTACCACCGTGCCCACCACAGGGCTGAATATACAACCAACGTTTGACAGCTCCATCATCGGTAACCCAAACGCAGCGGCTATTCAGGCGATGATCAATCGCGCCATCTCAATTTATGAGTCGTTATTTAGTGATCCGATTACGGTCCACATTTATTTCCGCTACACGACGACTGCCCCAGACGGCACTCCTTTGCCCGCAGGCATAATTGCGCAAAGCGGGTCCCCAGTATACGGGGTTCCGTGGAGCACGTTTATCAATGCCTTGAGAGCGGATGCTACTACAAGCAACGACGATGTTGCCAATGCAAGCCTGCCTGGCAATGCACTCTCTCCTGACATCGGTCCTCACAGTGCGAACGGGCGAGCCATCGGATTGAACACGCCACCGGCCATGTTCGCGAACGGTACCGTCGGTGTTGGCGGGCCGTATGATGGAATTGTCACACTTAATTCGGCGGCCCCGCTTCAGTTCACCCGGCCCACCAGCGCTGACAACTACGATGCTCAGCGTGCGACTGAGCACGAAATGGACGAGGTCATGGCTTTTGCATCGCACGCAGACGTCTCTAACCTCCGTGCTCAGGATTTGTTTAGCTGGTCATCCGCCGGTCATAGAAATATCAGCTCCTCTGGAGCACGTTATTTTTCAATCAACGGCGGCGTCACAAACATCGTCGGTTTTAACCAGGATCCGAACGGCGATTTCGGTGATTGGTCGAGCAGCACGTGTCCCGCGGCACATCCATATGTGCAAAACGCCTTTGCGTGCAGGGGCCAAGTTTCCGATGTAACGGCTACGTCGCCAGAAGGTATCAACCTTGATGTTATCGGTTTCGATTTAATACACGTAGCTGTCACCACAAACGCGGCAAACAACGTAACAAATTGGTCAGCCACACTAAATGGCACGGTCAATCCCCGGGGACTAACAACAACGGTCTATTTCGAATATGGGCTAACGACCAACTATGGTCGCACCACCACAAGCCGGATCTATAGCGGCCATGCTACGCAACAAGTTAGTTCGCATATCGTCGGTTTAACTTCGAGTACCACGTATCACTTCCGGCTTGTGGCAAGCACCGGCGGCACCACTACGTTCGGCAGTGACCGGACTTTTACTACGCTTAGCCGTATCGGAGCTCCGGTCGTTGCGACTCGTGCGGCAACTAGTGTGGCGAGTTTTTCAGCCACTCTGAACGGCTCTGTGTACCCGCATGAATTGACGACCACAGTGTATTTTCAATATGGGACGACGACGACCTACGGGCTCACCACCGCCCCACAGAGTCGCAGTGGAAACGCGTACTACAACATCAACGCCACCCTCGGCAGTCTAAGCCCGAACACCGTTTATCATTTTCGAATGGTAGCAACCAACAGCGCCGGCACCAGGTTTAGTGCCGATCGGACTTTTACCACCCTTACCCCGACCGGGGTCCCAGTCGTCACAACCGAAGCGCCGACCAATGTGGCTACTTCCTCAGCGACACTCAACGGCTCTCTCGACCCACATGGGTTGAACACGACCGTCTATTTCCAGTACGGGCTGACCACCAGCTACGGCCACAATACGGCTATGCAGAGTCACACCGGAAACATGTACCGGAATATCGCTGCCAACATTGGTAACCTGGCTTCGCGGACCACTTATCATTTTCGAGTTGTAGCTACGAACGCCGCTGGCACCAGACTTGGCAGCGACAGGACTTTCAGAACGCGATAGGGACCAGGGGATTGGAATTGGCGTGGCCGATGTTATTGCAGTTACGTGTAGGCGTTGGTGCTTTTCCTCACCCTACTTCGTTCCGGGTGCGGAGGCGACAACGCTTGACTGAGGCTTTGCAGCGCGACCTTTTACAAATCCAAATCTTTCTCGCGAACGCGCCAATTTTCCGCTAGAGATCAGCTTGTAAATAGCTCCTGTCATGTTGAGTGAAGCGAAATATCTCTGGTTTTTTGTTACTGGCCGGTTCGCATTAAATCAGAGATTCTTCGCTTCGCTCAGAATGACATTATAAAATGAGTAACCGCGAAACAAATCTCTGGCACGGCATCGACTCTGGCGCCCAAAGCGCCCTCAGCCCTCGTGATTACCGCACAGCATCGTTCGCGCAGGAACTGGCGCAACGAGGCGTGGACGCGGGAGAACTCGTGGCCGCCGACAAAAGTCAGCGCGAGATCAGAGAAGCCTGGATACCGGGTGTGGAAATCTTCGCGCGAAAAATTTACCCGCAGCGACATCGCGGGTGCTTCGGGGAGTTTGTTCGGCGCGACGAAGGAATTCTCGCGCGGATCGGCCTATGGCCGAAGCAATGGTCGGCTGCGCGGATGTTTGGGTATACTGCCAAAGGTTTCCACGTGCATCCGCCGAGTGTTCCCGCAGGCAATGACGCAGCCGATTGGTTCCGCCGCTTGTTTGTCGATGAACTGGAAAACTATTCGCTTCGCCGCTATGATGACGAGCAATGGGACGTGATGTTCTTTCTGCAGGGACGGGTTGAAATGATTTTGTGCGACATCAGGGCAGGATTGCCGCGGCGGGTGATGCGATTTTTCATCGACGGCGACAACCATCGCGGCAACAACAACGTGGGTGCTGTGATTCCGGCGGGTGTGGCTCACGCGCTTCGCGCCGAAGGAGGCGAAGACGTCATGATGGTTTACGGGACAAGCACGGTTTTTCAACCCGAATTCGAGGGCCGCATCGCGAGCGAAGTAGAGACGGCCGACCTGCCGGAATCCTGGCAAAAATTCCTTAGTGGCAAGTGACAGGTGACAAGTGACGAGTTGTAAGATCGCTGATTCTCATCACTAATCACTTGTCACTCGTCACTTCTGCAAATGAAGCGCAGCTTCGATCC
>Ga0207701_10008050_pt1 | contig 10429 bp, 6 predicted proteins | sample KBSSwiSSwithPhiX_FD_184294 | JGI IMG/M metagenome (GOLD analysis project Ga0207701, IMG submission 184294) | Switchgrass rhizosphere bulk soil microbial communities from Kellogg Biological Station, Michigan, USA, with PhiX - S5 (SPAdes) (version 2) | ecosystem: Environmental > Terrestrial > Soil...
GCATTGGCGTGAAGCGGGCGCGCGCCAGCCGTGCCGCCAGCCGTCGGACGCCTCCCACGGGCCGCGCCCAGGGCAGGTCGTGGAGGCTCCGGAAGCGCCCGCGCGCGCCGGGTACCGTGCGCGCCAGCCGGTAGGCCAGCGCCGGCACGCCCCAGCTGGCCAGCAGCATGCGCGCCAGCTCGCGCGGGGCCAGGGGAAAGGCGGTCGCCGCCAGGATCTCCCCGACGATCAGGGATCCCAGCGTGACCCTGACGTAGATCCCGTCGACGTGTGGCGCCGGCACCAGCTCGGGCAGCGGCTGGTCCAGCGCCACCCGGAAGCCGTGCACCGTGTGCAGGGCGCGCGGCTGATCCAGGGGCGCCGCCGCCAGCAGCATCATCTCGACCGCCGCGAGGCAGGCGGGGGCCGCGATGCCGTCACCGGTGGCGGCGCCGATGCAGGCGCAGATCTCGGCCACGCGCGGGGCCACCGCGTCCCAGCTCTCGATCAAGCGTTCGTGGCTCTTCTGCGCGCCCAGCGCCAGCCCGCCGGCGATCGCGCCCGCGGCGCCCAGGCGACTGTCGTGGTCGGCGAAGCGGGGCCAGCGCTCCTGCGCCGCCAGCACCGCGCCGGGCGCCTGGCCGGCGCCGGCGGCGACGCCGGCCAGGTACAGGGTGACGTGGGCCGACGCCACGGCGCCGTCGTCCCCGAGCAGCCCGTCGCGGTGGCGGGGATCGGTGCCCGCGGGGCGCGGGTCGGGCTGGCGCGCGCGCGCCAGCACCCGGCCCGCCTCGCGCGCCATCCGGGCGGTGTCGGTGGTGGCGGAGTCGGCGCGCACCCGGTAGAAGGCCAGCGCCGATGGTTCGCCGGCGAACACCGCGCCCATGCGGGCCACGCGCAGCCACAGGTCCCAGTCCTCGTGCACCGACAGGTCGGGGTCGAAGCCGCCGGCCTCCAGCACCAGGCGCCGCCGCACCATCACCGCGTGAATGGCCAGGGGGCAGCGGCGCGCCAGCAGCCCGAAGGGCGCCTGCGCCAGCTCGCGCGCAAAATTCATCTTCATCCCGGGTTGCTCGGACAGCTCGACGCCGTCGGGCAGCACGCGGCGAAACCCGCAGTAGACCAGGTCGGCGTCGGGCCGCGCCCGCAGCCGGCGCCGCATGCGCTCGATGAAGCGGGGCGCGACCCAGTCGTCGGCGTCCAGGAAGGTCACCCAGTCGGCGCGCGCCTGGGCCAGGCCAGCGTTGCGGGTGGCCGACACGCCGCCGACCTGGCTGTTGCCGTCGCGGTCGCGGCGCAGCGGTCGGATGCGCGGGTCGCTCGCGGACGCGGCGGCCAGGATGTCCGGCGTGCCGTCGCTCGACCCGTCATCGACCACGATGGCCTCCCAGTCGCCGATGGTCTGCCGGCGCAGGCAGGCCAGGGTCTCGGGCAAGGTGGCCGCGGCGTTGTGGGCCGGGATGATCACCGACAGCAGCGGCGCCGCGCTTGCGGGCTTCATGACGCGGCCTCGTCGCGGGTGCGCGAGGTCACCAGGCGCTGGTAGAGGCCACCCTGGCGCAGCAGCTGGTCGTGGCGGCCGGCCTCGACGATCTTGCCCTGGTCCATGACCAGGATCAGGTCGGCGCCGACGATGGTGCTCAGCCGGTGCGCCACCACGATGCGCGTGCAGCGCAGCGCCGCCAGGGCGCGCTGGATGCGCTGCTCGGTCAGGGTGTCGAGCGCGCTGGTGGCCTCGTCCAGCAGCAGGATCGCGGGCCGGCGCACCACCGCGCGTGCCAGCGCGATGCGCTGCCGCTGGCCGCCGGAGACCGAGGCGCCGCGATCGACCAGCATGGTCTGGTAGCCGAGCGGCATGGCCATGATCTCGTCGTGGATCTCGGTCATCCGGGCCGCCTCGATGATCGCCTCCAGCGGCAGCGTCGGGTCGGCCAGCGCGATGTTGTCGCGGATGCTCATGGCGAACAGGCTGTGCTGCTGGATGACCACCCCCACCTGCTGTCGCAGCCCGCGCAGGTCCAGCTCGTTCATGTCGACGCCGTCGTACAGGATCTGCCCGGCGCTGGGCCGGTGCAGGCCCAGGAACAGGCTGGCCAGCGTCGACTTCCCGGCGCCCGAGCAGCCCACCACCGCCACGAATTGCCCGGGCTGGATGTCGACGGAGACGTCGTCGACCACGTGCGGGGCCAGCGGGCCATAGCGAAAGGAGACCCGGCGCAGGGTGATCTGGCCGGTCAGGCGGTGCGGCGCGCGCACCCTGGCGCGGTCCTGCTCGCCCGGCGTGTCCAGCACGTCATTGATGCGGGTCAGGTAGCTGCCCAGCAGCTGCAGCTGCATCGCCGACGACACCAGCGCGAACAGCGGGCCCAGGAAGCTGTTGGCGAGCGCGGCGACCGACATCATCGTGCCCATGGTCATGGTCCCCTGCATCACCAGCCCGATGCCGTAGGCCAGGATAGCCAGCGGGGCCGCGGTGCGCAGGGTCCCGACCAGCGTCCCGATCGCGGTCTCGAAGCGCCCGCGCAGCAGCGAGGCGTTGAGCACGTCGACGAACAGGTTGGACCAGTGGGCCACCGCGCGGTGCTCGCAGCCCATCGCCTTGAGGGTCTCGATGCTGGTCAGCATCTCGATCTGGTAAGAGTGCGACTTGGCCTCGGCCTGCAGGGTCTGCGCGCCCAGCTCGCGCTGGCGCGCGCGCATCGCCAGCAGGATCGCCAGCTCGACGCAGCCGACCGCCAGCACGATGAGGCCCATGACCGGGCTGATGACCAGGATCAGCACCAGGTAGATGATCACCAGCGACCCGTCGATCACCGTCGACAGCACCCCCGAGGTCAGGATCTCGCGGATGGTCGAGTTGCTGTTGAGCCGCATCATCAGATCGCCCGCGGGGCGCAGCTGGAAGTAGGCGAACGGCAGGCTCACCAGGTGGTCCAGGAACCCCAGCGTGGTGCGCGCGTCGACCAGCGTGCGCAGGTGCAGCAGCAGGTGGCTGCGGATCAGCGTTGCCAGCAGGGTGAACGCCACCACGCCGCCCACGCCCACCAGCAACACCATCAACAGGTGCTGGTCGCTCTGGGGCGCGACGTGGTCGACCAGCTGGCCGGTGAACACCGGCAGCGCCAGCCCCAGGAGCTGCAGCAGCACCGAGGTGATCAGCACCCGCGGCAGCAGGCCGGCCCCCAGCAGGATCTGGCGCGCCGCGGGCAACAGGCGGCTCTGCTTGCGGTGCTGCGGGCTGAAGTCGGCGCCCGGTTCCAGCAGCAACGCGATGCCGGTGAACTGCCGGCGCAGCTCCGCCAGCGGCACGTGCCGGCGCCCGCGCGCCGGGTCGACCACGTCGGCCCCGTGCCGGGTCAGGCGCTCGAACACCACGAAGTGGTTGAACTCCCAGTGCAGGATCGTGCCGCGCTCGAGCAGCGCCAGGTCCTCCAGGTCGACGCGCACGCCGCGCCCGCGCAGCCCGAACAGGCCGGCTGCGTTCAACAAGGTCAGCGCGCTGACGCCGTCGCGGTTGACGGCGCACAGCTGGCGCAGCTCGTCGAGCGGCACCTGGCGCCCGTGATAGCCGAGCACCATCGCCAGACAGGCGGCGCCGCATTCGGTGGCGGCCATCTGCTCGACGCAGGGGACGCGCCGGCGGCGCCCGATGCCCAGGTTGCGCAGGGCAGGAAAGCGCCGCGCCAGCTGGCGCCGCTGGCCGTCCGCCGTCAGGCGCCCGCCGGGGCGCGCGCTGGCGGGTTGGTCGGCGGCGCCGGTCAGGTCGGGGCTGGTCCAGTCTTCGCTGTTCATGGTGGTCCTCTCTCGTCGTCGCCCCACAGGCGGCGCAGCGCGGGGATGATCGCCACCAGGATGGGGCGCCGGCGCACGCGCGCCTCGGCGACGGCCGGGGTGCCGTCGTAGTAGTGGAACGTCCGGCCGTCGCTGGTGAAGGTCCGTCGCGGCAGGTTGGCCTTGACCAGGACCACCGGACCGCTGAGCGCCAGCGCGTCGCCCAGGTCGGGCCCCAGGAAGCGCTTGGCCTCGGCCGGGCCGACGACTTCGTCGCCGAGCGCGTCGATGGTCAGCTCCTGGTAGCTGTACGCGAACCCCATCAGCTCCATGCGCAGCGGCATTCCTATCTTGAGAAGCGGCCGGGCGTTCCCGGGCAGGAAGGCCAGCAGCGAGAACTGCGCGTCGTCGCGGATCAGCGACACCGCCAGGCTGCCGGCGCCCAGCGGCTGGCCCGGGCGGATGCGGACGTCGCTCACCACGCCTGCGGCGGGCGCGCGCAGCGAGCGCTCGGCCATGCGCGCCTCGGCCAGGTCGCGCTGGGCGCGCAGCGAGGTCAGCGACTCGCGGGCGCCGCGGTCGGCCGGGTCGCGCAGCAGCTTGACCAGCTGCGCCTCCAGCTCCTGGTCCAGGCGCGCGAGCTCGGCGCGCTCGCTGGCGTCGTGGAAGCGCACCAGCGTTTGCCCGCGCGCCACCCGCTGTCCGGGTTGCACGTCGATCGCCACCACCGTGCCGCCGCTGGTCGCGGTCACGTCGACCCGACCGGCGACCCGCACCACGGCGGGCCCGGGCGCGTACTCGTTGACGGTGCCCAGCACGCCGTAGGCCAGCGCGGCCAGCACCGCCGCCACCAGCACCCAGTAGGCCCAGCGGGTCCAGGCCGGCGAGATGCGCAGCAGATCGCCCTCGTCGTCGGCGCCCCGCTGTAGCGTCTGCAGCGCCTCTTCACGAAACAGCTGCTGCAGGGGGACCTGGGTGGTCACGGCGGCGAGCCTCCCAGCGCGGCCACGGGGGCGGCCGGGGCGACCCGCGCGATCATCCCCGATGACACCCGCGCCGCCAGCCGTACCGGGACCTCCAGGCGGGCGGCGGCGAAGATCATCCGCGCGGCGGCGTCCACCTCGGGCGCGACCGACTCGACCACCCCGGCCAGCGGGACGTCGAGCCCCCTGACCTGCACCCGCACGCCGGAGCCCACCGCCACCTCGCCCAGCCGCTGCTCGGGGATGGCAAAGCGGACCCGCACGTCGTCGCCGCTCAGCAGCCGGACCACCGGCCGATTGGGGCCGGCCATGCCGCCTGGGTCGACGTAGCGTTGCGCCACCTGTCCATCGAACGGCGCCGGGATCGATGCGTCGGCGATGGCCTCGCGGATCTGCCGCACCCGGGTCTGCCGCTCGATCACCTGCGCGCGCGCGTCGCCCAGCTCCTCGGGCGAGATCACGCCGTTGGCCAGCGGAACTCGCCGGGCCAGCCGGCGGCGGGCGTTGGCCAGCGTCGCGCGCGCCAGCGCCAGGTCGGCGCGCAGCGCGCGGACGTCCATCTGCGCGATCCGGGTTCCGCGCCGCACCGGATCACCGGGCTTCACGAACACCTGCTCGACCCGCGCGTCGGCGCGCGGCCCCAGCTCCACCGTCTGTCCGGCCAGGACCACCCCGAGGAAGCCGGCGGCGGTGGCGTCGTCGGCGCCGACGTCGTCGTCGATGGTGGGCGCGGGCGCGTCGGCAGCGCTCGCCGGTGCGTCGGCTCGCGTCGCCGTCGGCGCCTTGGTCGCCGTCGTGGCGGTCGCGGCCAGCGGGCCATCGGCGGCGGGCAATCGGCGCGCCAGTCCCTGGCAGCCGCTCAGCGCCGCCAGCGCCGCCAGCGCTGCCAGCACCAGCGCCGCCAGCCCCTCACCCCGACCCTCTCCCCGGCGGACCGGGGCGAGGGTGACTGGTGGTTGAAGGCAGCGGTGAGCGAAGGCGAGCGTGCGGGTGTGCAGGGAGAGGGTGTGCAGGGAGAGGGTGTGCAGGGAGAGGTTTCGACCACCTCCGCCTCCGGTCCCCTCGCCCCCGTCCTCGGGGGAGAGGGTCAGGGTGTCGCCGGTCGGTCGCCCCGCTGAAGGGAGGCGCCCGCGCTCGTCGACGGGTGGTTGCAGCCGGCCGGCAGCGAAGGCGATCATGGCAACCGCCCGATCGCGGCGTCGAGGCGCGCCTGTGACTCGGCGATGTCCACCGAGGCGTCCACCAGGTCGAATTCCTGCTGCGACAGATCGACCTGGGCCAGCAGCAGCTCGATCAGCAGCGCGCCGCCCACCTGGTAGCGGCGGCGCAGGATGTCGACGCTCTCGCGCTGGGTGGTGATCGCCTGTTCGACCAGGGCGCGCCGCGCGATGGCGCCGCTCATGCGCGCGTGGCTGGCCCGCACCTGCGCCAGCACCTGGCTCTCCAGGCGCTCCGCCTCGACGCGCGCGCGCTGGTGCCGGTCCGCCGCCTCGCGCACCGCCGTCCAGGTGGTCAGGGAGTCGAAGGGCACCCAGCTGAGCTCGACGCCGGCCAGCGCGCTCAGCACCAGCGCTTCGCGCCGCTCGGGCACAAAGAAGACCTGGTTCCCGGCGTGCGCCTGCCCGACCAGCGCGACCTGCGGCCAGTAGGCGCCGCGCGCGGCGCGCACCGCCTGCGCCTGGGCAGCCACGATGGCGCGCGCGACGCCGACCTCGGCGCGCGTCGCCAGCGCCTGGCCTTCGACCTCGGGCAGCGCCGGCAAGCGCACCGCCAGCCGGCGCGGGTCGTCGGTCAATGACACCGGCTCGTCGATCTGCAGGGCGGCGCCCAGCTGCGCGCGCGCCTCGCCGAGGCCAGCGTCGATGCTGCTGATCTGTTGCTCCAGGCGCACCACCAGCACGTGGGCGCGGTTGAAGTCGACCAGCGGCGCCACCCCGGCGTCGACCTTGCGCCGGGTCAGCTGCTCGAGCAGCCGGTTGCTCTCCAGCACCGCGGCGCCCACGTCGTGCAGCAGCTCGGCGCGGCGCACCGCCCAGTAGCTCTGCGCCACGTCCAGGGCCACCGCGTTGAACGTGGCGCGCTCCTGCGCGACCGCCGCCTCGCGCGCCGCGCGCGCGCCGGCGATGCCGGCCTCGATGGCAAGCCCGGTCCACAGCGGGACCGAGAGGGTCGCCAAGGCCTCGAATCGGTGCGCCTCGCGATCGCAGGTGGTGGGGCTGAGCACGCAGATCTCGGGCGGCGCGCCCAGGTCCAGCCGCTGCGCCTGCTCGACGAACGAGGTCGCCACGCGCAGGCGCGCGCGCTGCAAACGGGCGCGCAGCAGCTCCAGGTCGGCCAGGCGCACGTCGATCGCCGCCGCCGCTACCTCCGAACGATGCTGCCGCGCCAGCGCGATGGCGTCCGCCAGCGACAAGGCCCGGGCCCCCTGCGCTGGCGGCGCCATCAGCCAGGTCAGCAGCAGGACGAGAGGGCGCAGGGCGCGCATCGCCCGGGTCGACGCCATCTTCATGGGTTGGCCACACGCACCTCTCGATCCCGATCAGTACGGTCCGGGGTGGGCCGGGTTGTTCCCGGGCAGATCGTAGTAGGTGCCGTTGATCAGGACGGCGACCGCCCGGGTGATCTGGCCGTCGAACTCGATCCACAGCGGGTAGTGCCCGCTGTTGGCGGCGAGGATGGCCTGGCCCTGCAGGGGTGTTCCATCGATGCCGTCGACGTACGGGATGTCGCCGCTGCCGCCGTACACGGCCAGCAGCTCTTCCGCGGTCAGGTCGTTCTTCATGCTGAGTCTCCTTTCGATCCGGTTGTGGTTGTGGTGCTCGTGCTCTGGACGCCAGTGAGAGCCGTCCGGGTCGGCTGACAGCACGGGGCGTGCCGGCGCCGCGCCGGCGGCCGCGGCCCCCATTCCCGCGCCGGTCGGCCGCGCGCGGGGCGCGCCGTCACCGCGACGGTGTCACTGGTGACGCACCCCCAGCGGTTGCGCTGTTGCGGCGTTGCGGTCCGCGGGGCCATCGACGCGCCGGCGGCGTGGGTCGCCAGCCGGCGACGCCGGCGCCGCGCCCGGCACGGTCCGTGCTGGAACCACCACAACATGCCGCGCGCGACCGCAGCGAGCTTCGTCTTCGAGGGGGTGGGGACCCGGGGCGACGTCTCGCCCCTCATCGCCCTCGGCGGCGCGCTGGTCGCGCGCGGACACCAGGGCCACCTGCTGGCCTGCGACGACTTCGGTCGCGAGGCGATCGCCGCCGGCATGACCTTTCACCCCACGGCCGCCCGGGTCGAGGTGGGCGCCGATCGGGAGCTGCCCGCCGGCGTCCGGCTCGCGCGCTGCTTCTTCCCGGCGCTGGCCGAGACCGCGCGCGTGGTGCGCGGGATCCGGGCCGGTGCGCGCCGCGCGCCGGTTGTGATCGTCAACTGCGACCGCTTCGTCGCCACCAGCCTGCTCGGCGAGCGCGACGGTCTGCCGCTGGTGCGGTTGCACCTGAGTCCGTTCAAGATCCGGTCGCGGGTGGCGCCGCCCTGGCCCCTTCGCCGCCAGGCAGAGGGGCTGCTGGGACGCACCTATCTCAAGTATCGCCTGCCCCGGTTGCTGCAGGCGCTGGACGGCGACGATCGGGTGCTGGCGATCATCAACCGGGAGCGATCGTCGCTGGACCTGGCGCCGGTCACTTCAGCCGCCGGCCCCGAGCCCTGGGTTCGCGGGCAGGCGGCCCTGTTCCCGCGCTGGTACGCCCGGCCCGCCGCCGACTGGCCGGCCGGCATCACTCTGCTCGGGTTCGCGCTGCCGCCGCCGGCCGGCCGCGCGCCGCCGGCGCTGGACGATTTCATCGCGCGCCAGGGACCGCCGCTGGTCTTCACCCCCGGCACCGGGGTCGCGCAGGTCGCGGGCTTCTTCCGCGCCGCCGAGGCCTGCTGCCGCCAGCTGGGCCGGCCCGGGATCTTCCTCAGTCCGCACCTGGCCGGGGGGCGCGCAGTCGGGCCGACCGATCGGATAGCCACCTTCGACTATGTCGATCTGGGGACGTTCCTGGATCGCGCCGCGTTGCTGGTGCATCACGGGGGCATCGGCACCACGGCGCGCGCGCTGCAGGCCGGCATTCCGCAGATCATCAGCCCGCTCGGCTTCGACCAGCCCGACAACGGTGATCGGGTCAGCTCGCTGGGGGTCGGTCGGGTGCTGGCGCGCCCGCAGCTGAGCGGCGCCGCGCTGGCGGCCGCGGCCGGCGCGCTGTTGCACAGCCCGCCGGTGCGGCTGCGGCTGCAGCGTCTTCGGGAGGCCGTCGCTGGTGACGACGCCATCGCCCGCTGCGCCGACCTGCTGGAGCAGGTCGCGCAACGAGAGACCGGCGGGGCCGGGGCCCCCGGCGGCGTGACGGTGACCGAGGCGGCGCCGGCAGGCGCGCGGTGCCCGGCGTGGACGTGACGCTGGCCGTTGCGCCGCCGCCCGTCGAGTCGGTGCCTCGAGACACCGGGCGCACCATCATGTTCGTGGTCTGGCCCGAGCCCGGCCACATCGCGGTGCCGGTGGCGCTGGCGCGCCGGCTGCGCGCCCGCGGGGATCGGGTGGTGTTCGCCGGCGCCGGCTGCTTCGAGCCACGGGTCCGGGCGCTGGGCTTCGACTTCGCCAGCCTGTCGAGCGCGCCGGGAAGGCAGCCGCGGTTCTCGGTCTTCGCGCCGCTGCCGGGCCGGGCCGCGCTGAGCGAGGCAGTCGACGAGCTGGTGGCCGCCTTCGGCGCCGCGGTCGAGCGCCACCGTCCGTCGCTGGTGATGCTCGATACGCTGTACGGCGCGTTCGCGATCCTGGCCCAGGCGGCCGGCCTGCCCTGGGCGCAGTACGAGACGGATCTGCCGCGCGAGCTCGACCCGGCGGTGCCGCCGCCCGACTTCATGGTGGCGCCCGAGAGTCCTGCCGCGCGGCTGGTCATTCGCCGCGCCTGGGCCAGGGGCCTGTGGCGCAGCTCGCGCCTGCGTCACGCCAGCCGGCGCGTGGCGGCCGGGGCGCTGCCCTTCTGGGGATGGCAGCTGACCTTCTTCCCGGACGCGCTGCTCGCCGAGCTGGAGGCGCGCTTCGGCCGGCGGGTCGCCTTCAACCGCGCGACGCTGTACGCGCCGGTCGCGCGCGGGCCGCGCCTGGTCTTCTGCCCGCGCGCCTTCGATTTTCCGCGCGCGCGGGCCGACGCCGATCTGGTGTGGCTGGGGCCGTGCATGGATCTGCAAAGGAGCGAGCCCGCGTTCTCCTGGGACGCCGTGCCGTCCGGCGCCGCGCTGGCCTACTGCTCGTTCGGCACCCAGAGCCTGCGCAGCCGTGAGGCGCCGGCGTTGCTGCGCACCATCGGCGAAGTGTTCGCGCGGCGCGACGACTTCTTTCTGGTCATGGCCTGTCCCGAGAGCCACCGCGCCAGCTTGCCGGCGACGGTCACCCAGGCGCATGGCCGGGTGCTGGTGGTGACCGAGGCGCCGCAGCTGGCGCTGCTGCGCCGGGCCCGGCTGGCCATCACCCACGCCGGCTTCAACAGCGTCAAGGAGTGCGCGGCCTTCGGCGTTCCGATGATCGCGCTGCCGCTGCAGCACGACCAGCCCCGCAACGCCGCGCTGGTGCACTACCACCACGCCGGCCTGGCGCTGTTCCCGCCGCGCCTCACCGCCGCCGGGCTGGACCAGGCGGTCACCGAGGTCAGCGGCTCGCCGGCGCCGCG